>Ga0224512_10005867_pt1 | contig 9999 bp, 11 predicted proteins | sample SF_May12_sed_USG_4_FD_169103 | JGI IMG/M metagenome (GOLD analysis project Ga0224512, IMG submission 169103) | Sediment microbial communities from San Francisco Bay, California, United States - SF_May12_sed_USGS_13 | ecosystem: Environmental > Aquatic > Marine > Sediment | place: USA: California... | reverse complement strand
CGGCTGACATATTGATCTACCGGGCGGACTATGTACCGGTTGGAAAGGATCAAGAACAGCACTTGGAACTCACACGCAACATAGGTCAACGTTTCAACCATCTAATTGGAGAGGAGTACTTTACCTTGCCAGAACCTTTGTTTACAGAAGTACCTAAGGTGATGTCCACTGCTGATCCGACAAGGAAGATGAGTGCTAGTCTGGGCGACAAGCATAATATCGATGTCTTCACTGATCCCAGTCAAATCAGAAAGCAGATTCGATCGGCAGTGACTGATCCTGGATCTGATGAGGGGGAAATGAGTCCCGGCGTGGAGAATCTTTTCAGTTTACTAAAAGCTAGTGGTCAGATTGACGTTTACCAGGATCTCTTGGCCGCATACAATTCCGGACAACGTCATTACGGCACATTAAAAGATGCCGTCGCCGACGCCATCATCGAATTGACAGAACCAATCCGTGAACGAAAGGCAGAAATTGTTGGGGATAAGAAAAAATTCAAAGAACAGGTTCGCGAATCGAGCGTAGCTATCCGCAAAAAAGCGCAACAAACAGTGAAGGAGGTAAAAGAAAAGATGGGATTACTAAATGTCAGAAACTAAGCTGAACCGTGAAGATCATCTGCATTGGAAGGAACTATGGTGCCCACGCTGCAGAACTAAACAATCCTGTACCTGAATTCCCTTTGGTATTTATGAAGCCAAGCACCGCTTTGCTTGTAAACAATAAACCGTTTTATTTACCCAACTTTTCAAATGATATTCATTTTGAATTGGAAGTAGTTCTCAAAATCTGTAAAAATGGCAGACATATACAGGTGGAACAAGCGGATTCTTTCTATGAAGAGCTTACAGTGGGCATCGATTTTACTGCCCGCGACGTCCAGCAAAAATTAAAGGAGAAAGGCCATCCCTGGGAGCTAGCTAAAGCTTTCGACAACTCAGCCGTGCTAGGCAGGTTTATCCACAAAGATTCCCTTACTGAGGCAAATCAGCTCAAATTCTCATTATTGAAAAATGAAGAAGTGGTACAGAATGGAAATACCTCTGACATGATATTTGATTTTGCCTCCATCATCACTTACACGTCTCAGTTTTTTAAACTTCAGGCTGGAGATTTGATCTATACTGGTACTCCTGCTGGAGTTGGTCCAGTCAAGATCGGCGACCATCTTGTGGGTATTCTTGAAGGTAATCCTTTATTCGAATGTGAAATCCGCTGAAATCTATCGAATGTGATGGGAAAAACTAACTTTGCAGTGTCATTTACACAATCATCTTTTCAAAGGAATTAGGTTAATGAAAAACACATATCTCTTCACATCTGAATCCGTGTCTGAGGGACATCCCGACAAGATTGCGGATCAGATTTCAGATGCCATTTTAGATGCTTTTTTGATGCAGGATCCTGACGCCCGGGTGGCTTGCGAGACCTTGGTAACGACTGGGTTGACAGTGATTTCGGGTGAAGTAACATCCTCAGCCTATGTGGATGTACAGCGCACTGCAAGAGATGTCATTCGTCGCATCGGCTATACCAAATCTGCTTATCAATTTGACGCAGAATCTTGTGGGGTCATATCCACCATTCATGAGCAATCTCCGGATATCGCGAGAGGCGTCGACTCAGAGAAGGGAAAGCAGCAAGGTGCTGGAGACCAGGGAATGATGTTTGGCTATGCCACCGATGAGTCGCCCAATTACATGCCTCTAGCTCTCGAACTCGCCCATTCTATTCTCAGGGAATTGGCAGAGCTTCGCAAACGCGGGAAGGAAATGACATACCTCCGACCTGACTCAAAGGCTCAGGTTACTGTGGAGTATTCTTCCGACCACAAACCTCTAAGGATAGATACCATTGTTGTCTCTACGCAACACGATGACTTCGGCAGTGAACAAAAAATGCTGAAGAAAATCGAGACAGATGTTAAAAAAATTCTTTTACCCAGGGTAATCAAGAAACTGCCAGCTAAGCTGCGGAAGATTTTTGATGCGGATTACAAGTTGTTTGTTAATCCAACCGGCAAATTTGTGATAGGCGGTCCTCACGGTGATACCGGTCTTACTGGTCGCAAGATCATCGTGGATACATATGGTGGCAAAGGTGCCCATGGTGGTGGTGCTTTTTCGGGCAAGGACCCGTCAAAAGTAGACCGCTCGGCAGCCTATGCGACACGGCATATAGCCAAAAACGTTGTAGCCAGCGGCCTGGCAAACAAGTGCCTCGTGCAGGTTGCGTATGCTATTGGAGTAGCAGAACCTGTGGGGCTGTATGTAAACACATATGGTACCTGCAAAGTGAGTGGTCTTTCCGATGCGGATCTGGCACTGAAATTGGGCGAGCTTTTTGACATGCGACCTGCCTCAATAATCAAACGTTACGGTTTGAAAAATCCAATCTATTTCGAGACCGCCGCATACGGTCATATGGGAAGGAAACCCGGGAAGAAGAAAATTCAGATCGGATTGAATGGTAAAACCAAGGTCATAGAAATTGAGACTTTTACCTGGGAGAAACTTGATATGGTCGATACGATCAAGAAGACTTTCAAATTGACTTAACAAATCTTTCTTTTTGCTGAAGATTGTTGAGATCCTGATTCCCTATATTTGATCCTCCCATTTCTGGGATGAACTTATCATCATTTTAAATCAAATAGACATTGGCGACATTTTCAGATCGGCACATTGGCCCCAAGGACGAGGATAAGCAGGCCATGCTAAGTGCTATGGGTCTTTCCTCGTTAGATGAACTCATCGCTCAGACAATTCCCGGCTCTATTCGACGCAAGGACGCTTTAAAGATCAGCTCGGCCCTGTCGGAGTATGAATATTTGAAACATATCAAGCAAATCGCTGCTAAAAATATCCGGCACCGCTCATACATTGGATTGGGATATTCTGGCACCGTTACTCCTCCCGCCATCCAGAGAAATATTCTGGAGAATCCAGGTTGGTATACCCAATATACTCCCTACCAGGCAGAAATCTCACAGGGTCGCCTTGAAGCACTACTCAATTTCCAAACGGTGATCAGCGATCTAACCGGTTTACCTATCGCAAATGCCTCGCTACTCGATGAGGCAACTGCAGCAGCTGAAGCAATGACCATGGCCTATGCAATCAGAAACAAGCGTGCGAGTGACGAACTGGTGAAGGTGTTTTTTGTGGATGAGTATGTATTTCCCCAAACCATTGAAGTTTTGAAAACCAGGGCAAGACCACTTGGGATTGAACTAAAGATTGGAAAATGGAAGGACTACAAAATTGACGATAACACTTTTGGAGTCCTTTTGCAATATCCTAATGGTCAAGGCGAAATCGAGGACTATCAAGACTTTGTTGAGTCCGTGCATGCAGCTGGAGCCCAGGTGGTCGTAGCAGCTGATCTCTTGTCTCTGGTATTGCTAAGTCCACCTGGCGAGTGGGGTGCAGATATCGTAGTGGGCTCCTCCCAGAGATTTGGTGTACCAATGGGATATGGAGGGCCTCATGCAGCCTATTTCGCAACTATAGAGTCGAATAAGCGACAGATTCCAGGCCGTATAATCGGTGTTTCTGTTGATGTGCATGGCAACACTGCGCTGAGAATGGCCTTGCAAACCCGTGAACAGCACATCCGGAGGGAAAAAGCCACTTCAAACATATGCACAGCGCAGGCACTTTTAGCCATCATGGCCAGCATGTATGCAGTTTATCATGGACCCGAAGGACTAAAAAAGATTGCTACTGCTGTATTAAAAACTGCCAGCATTATTGCAAAGGCCTTGAGGGAAAATGGCTGGAACGTGGTGCACAACAACTTTTTTGATACGGTCTGTATTAAAGTGTCGGAGGAACAGCAGAATGGCATCAGAAAGAAAGCGTTAGAGCATTTTGTAAATTTCTACTATCCTTCCGGGCATATCCAGATTTCAGTGGACGAAACAACGACCCAATCTGAACTGGATTTGATTCTTAAGATTTTTGACATCTCCCAATCCAATAATAATGTAGAAATTACGTCGATCCCTGCTTCGTTGTCGAGGACTTCTAATTTTCTGGAACACCCTGTTTTCCATAATAATCGTACTGAGACCAAACTCATGCGGTATATCAAGTCATTAGAAAACAAGGATCTTTCTCTGATGCATGCCATGATACCACTTGGTTCGTGTACGATGAAACTCAATGCTGCGACTCAGCTAATCCCAATATCCTGGGATGCATTTGCTCACAAACACCCATTTGCCCCCGAAGACCAGGTCAAGGGGTACCTTCAGATGATCGAAGAGCTGGCTGATGATCTCTGTGAAATCACTGGATTCGAGGCTTGCTCCTTTCAGCCAAACTCGGGGGCTCAGGGAGAGTATGCCGGATTACTGGTGATCAAGGCCTACCACGAGGATAGGGGAGAACCGGGGCGAAATGTTGCACTCATTCCATCTTCTGCTCACGGAACTAATCCTGCAAGTGCTGTCATGGCGGGAATGGAAGTTGTCATTGTTCGCTGTGATGAACAGGGCAACATAGATGTAACAGATCTTCTGGAAAAAGCCCAGATCTATGAGGACAAGCTTAGTGCATTAATGGTAACCTATCCTTCTACTCATGGTGTATTTGAGAAAGACATCATTGAAATATGCAAAATCGTACATGATGTGGGAGGATTGGTCTATATGGATGGCGCCAACATGAATGCGCAGGTGGGATTGACTAGTCCAGCCCTGATTGGAGCTGATGTCTGTCATCTTAATCTGCATAAGACATTTGCTATCCCGCATGGAGGTGGTGGACCTGGAATGGGACCAATCTGTGTGAATGGAAAACTGAAGCCCTTCTTGCCATGTCATCTGTTTCGCTCGAATTGTCCTGAAAAATCGATTCCTGCTGTAGCTGCAGCACCCTACGGCAGTGCCAACATCCTCCTGATTTCATATGCCTATATCAAGTTATTGGGTGCCAAGGGTCTGACCCTGGCGAGTCAAGTCGCCATCTTAAATGCCAACTACTTGAGAACTCGGCTCGAAGCTCACTACTCGGTCTTATATGTAGGTGATCGTGGATATTCAGCCCATGAACTAATTCTTGATCTCCGCCCCTTTAAAGAATATGGCGTCGATGCAGAAGATGTAGCGAAGCGGTTGATCGATTATGGCTTTCACGCTCCTACGCTCTCCTTCCCAGTAGCAGGGACCTTAATGATTGAGCCAACAGAAAGTGAAGATCTTGAAGAACTCGATCGATTCTGCGATGCCATGATTCAGATCCGACAGGAGATCTCCGAGGTGGCGGAAGGTATCTATCCACAATCGGAGAACGTTTTGGTTGATGCTCCACATACTATTGAGGCTGTTTCCACTGACGACTGGCAACATCCTTATAATCGGGAGAAGGCAGCATTCCCGCTGGCTTGGCTGAGGCAAACCCATAAATTCTGGGCCCCCGTGGGTCGGGTGGACAACGCCTATGGTGATCGCAATCTGGTTTGCACATGCCCGCCAATCGAAGCATATCAAAGTGAAGTAGAAAATCTATGATCGTCATCACAGGTGCGGCCGGCTTCATCGGCAGCTGTCTCGTCACCAAACTTAATCAGACTGATCGCTCCGAACTTATCCTGGTCGATGATTTCTGCCGGGAGGATAAATTGTTGAATCTGGCCAACAAGGAAACCAGTGGCCTAGTACATCGAAACCATTTCACCAGCTGGTTGGATGAAAACAACAAGAGAACTCGTTTCATCTTCCATATTGGCGCCCGTACCGATACCACGAGTACAGATAAGGCCATCTTTGATCAACTCAACCTGGAATATACCATCACCATATGGAACAAATGTGCCGAATATGACATCCCCTTATTGTACGCGTCTAGTGCAGCTACCTATGGAGATGGCTCCCTGGGTTACAAAGACAATCACGATTTAGTGACTGATCTAAAGCCCCTTAATGAATATGCTCGATCAAAAAATGATTTTGATGCCTGGGCCCTGCAGCAGCATGAGAAACCACCCCATTGGTGGGGCTTAAAATTCTTCAATGTCTATGGACCCAATGAATACCACAAAGGACGGATGGCCAGTGTAATCTTCCATTGCTTCCAACAGATTCAGGCAACGGGTAAGATGAAGTTGTTCCGGTCTCACCGGACTGATTTTGCCGACGGAGAGCAAAAACGGGATTTCATATACGTGAAAGATGTTGCGGATATCTGCCTTTTCTTCATGCAACGTCGACCAAAAAATGGCTTATATAACGTGGGGACCGGCAAAGCCCGAACCTTTCACGATTTGGTCGCTGCGACATTCAAATCGGTCAATAGAACAAAAGCTATTTCATTTATTGATACACCCATCGATATCAGGGATAACTACCAGTATTTTACAGAAGCCTCAATTGAAAAATTGAGATCAACTGGTTATAGTCGATCATTTCACACACTGGAAGATGGAATCAGAGACTACGTATCCCGGTATCTGGTAAATAATAGCCACTGGTAGAGCTACTGACCGACAGGATTCATACCTGCATAGTAGATCAGATGCCAATTACCATCGACGATCGCAAACCGTCGTTCCATCGCCATCCTGGTGTCTTTTTGAAGGAATGTCTCAAGGATCATTCCCTCACCTAATTCTGTGAGTTTGTGCTCAAAACCTGTTAGGGTTGAATCAAAAGGCCGGTGAAGCAGCCAGTTGTCTTTCGTCCATTTATAATCCTTTTTAGATAGGGTCAAGCTGTCCGCATTGGCAGGCAAGCCACTCAGGGGAAAGATAATTCTCTCTAGTTGAAATGTACTATCAGTATGAAATTGTTGATAGAAGGCTTCAAAGCCGCTGGTGTCTGACGTCGCTGTTGCTGGGTCTCTGGTTTGACAACTTAAGGTAATTGCACAGTAAGCAACAAATAGGTATCGCATCTTTCAGCTTTGAATTGAATAAACAAATACGTAGTCCTTACGGCATTCGAAATATATATCAAAGGTCATGCCCGGACTCTCCTTCTTAATTAAACCCTTAGTAAATCTTTGTTCTAAGTTAAATGGTTGGATCACTAAATCCCTCTTGAAATCAAGCTGCCTTCTTCCATATGCCTTATAAAGACACTCCTTTGCACCCCAGTATACGTGTAAAAATTCCAATCGGCGCAAGGGATTTATATTGGCAAGTTCTTCCTCGCTCAGAAACTTGTGGTCGATCCTGTAAATTTTTTCCACCCGAACCTGAATGTCAACTCCAGCTGGTTTATCCGAAAGGATGGCAGTGGTATACCCATTGGTGTGGCTGATAGAGATGTGACGATCAAATCCAGCCATGAATGGTCTGCCATGCAAGTCTTTCTTCAGTTCAATCCTCTGGTTATGATCGGCAATCATATGCACCAGCCAGCGGCTGGCTAACCACTCAAGTTTCCGTCTGCCTTTCAATGTACTGATCTGGTCAAGTTCATTCCTGCTGAGGTCCAACCTTACCTCGAAATAACTCACAGGTTCTTCGATCTTCCAGATACCGTATGTGATCTGCGGCCCTATTCTATTTCGTTCAATTAAAGGCACTCTACTGAAACCTAAAATTTGATGAGTACATATCCCCGTTGGTGAAAGTTTACAATAGCGGTCATTGCTGACAACGCTACCTGAATACCAGGGGCCAGCTGTTCCTTTCCCAATCCTTTGGAGTGCATAGATTGGCCACAGATGATCAGGTCCACTTCGGCTTTGAGCAATTCATCTAAAAGTGGGCGATTGGGGTTGTCCACCCCGAAGGCAGCTCTGTAGGTAGAGTCATCTGCTACTTGAAATGTGGCAGCACCATGAAACACTCCAGCCACCTTAACCTGCTCCCGGTCAACTCCTGCTTGTACATGCATATTAAGAAATCGCGCCATTGTGTTTATCTGAGGATTGATCTCATTGGGCGATTCTGGAGCAACATAAATGTCGAAAATGACTCGATAAGTGAGATCATTATTTGCATCCAGGTCAGGATTGTCTATTGAGTAGACCTGACCAAACGAATCGATTACTGGCCCGGTACTAAGATCCTGTCCATACAATGATGCAGCGCTCAATAACAACAGAATGAATAATAGTATTTTCATCAAATGGCAAAAAAACTTCGTCCCGAAGCTGAATATAGGAATTGCTGCAGTTTTGGCATCTTCCACCAGATCAAACTGGAGCTTGTCACATTCGTCCTGAAACTAAATGATGAAGAAAGTTGATAGGCTTACCGGACACAAAGGCTCTATCTACTGTCTCACTCCTGATCAGGATAGCGCCCACTTTTTCTCAGCTGGAGGTGATGGCTGGATAGCTCGCTGGCCTCTGGAGAAGGGGGTAGATGGAAAACTAATCGCCGAGGTCGACGATCAAATCTTCTCATTACTTCAGCTTCCGTCTTCACATCTCTTAGCTGGCACCATGAGCGGCAACCTGTATTTTATTGATCCAGAGCAACCAGCCGGTACCCGAAACATTTCCTATCACCGCAAAGGAGTATTCAATATAGAACTGGTAGGTGGCAGCGCGGTTTGCGCAGGGGGAGATGGCCGGTTGTCCATTTGGTCAATTCCCGAAATGGAGTTAGAGGAGACCATCTTGCTTTCACATCAATCCTTGCGTGCCATTGCTCTCACTCCCGATGCACAAATGTTGGCAGTCGGCTCAAGTGACCACAAGATCTATCTCCTACATATCCCTTCCTACCGAATAATTGAAGTATTGGACGATGCTCATGCTAACTCAGTATTTACGCTGCAGTTTTCTGCTGATGGAAGGTATTTGGTAAGTGGAGGTCGCGATGCACACTTAAATATCTGGGATATTAATTCTCTGCGATTAGTCCATTCGGTAGCAGCGCACTGGTACACCGTCAATACAGTCAGATTCAGGCCGGGCCAGAAAATTCTTGCCACAGCGAGCCGGGATAAGTCAATCAGACTATGGGAATATCCGGACTTGCAACTAATACAAACCCTGGCGGTCCAATCCGGAGAGGGCCATTCGGCCTCAGTAAACAACCTGATTTGGTCTCATGATGGAAAGTGGCTCGTAACGGCAAGTGATGACAACACCATCATTAGATGGAGTGATTAAGTCATGGTGCAAGGAGCAACTTTTTATATTTGCACAAGTTTTCATATGACTGTGTGTAATGATACTATCCGATACTAAGATCCTGCAGCTGGTCGAGACTGGCGCTATTGTGATTTCACCCTTTGACCGCTCCTGCCTTGGAACAAACTCTTATGATGTGCACCTTTCCAAATACATGGCGGTATACAAAGATCGAGTATTGGATGCCCGCAAGCATAACGAGGTAGAAGAACTCGTCATTGGACCAGAGGGATTGCTCTTAGAACCAGGCAAAATCTACCTGGGGGTGACAGAAGAGTATACTGAAACACACACGGCTGTTCCCTTCCTTGAAGGCAAATCAAGCGTCGGGCGTTTGGGGATCGACATCCATGCTACCGCAGGAAAAGGCGATGTCGGATTCTGCAATTACTGGACCTTGGAGATATCATGCATCCAACCCGTAAGGGTATATAGTGGGATGCCTATCGGTCAACTAATCTACTTTTCAGTTGAAGGAGATATCGAAAGATATTATAACAAGAAGAGCAGTGCCAAGTACAATAAGCGAACCGACCGGCCGGTCGAGTCCATGATGTGGAAGAATAAGTTTTAGTCTCTAAGTACCAAAAGCATCAATCCAGGCCAATACACCCCCTTCCAGGTTGCGTACCTTTGTAAAGCCTAACTGCTGAAGGAAGTGTTGTGCCATTCCACTTCTATTCCCTGACCGGCAATAAAGTACAATTTCATCTTCCATATGTTCCTCCAGATCTTCTACCACTGATGGGATATTGCCCAATGGTATCAATTTTCCCCCGATGTTAAACTCCTGATGTTCGTGTGGTTCCCGCACATCGATCAGAACGATCTCATCATTATTCGCCAATCGTTGTTGCAATTCTTTTACATCAATGTCCATATCAAGCCAAGGTTATTTTTG
>Ga0224512_10005866_pt1 | contig 9999 bp, 9 predicted proteins | sample SF_May12_sed_USG_4_FD_169103 | JGI IMG/M metagenome (GOLD analysis project Ga0224512, IMG submission 169103) | Sediment microbial communities from San Francisco Bay, California, United States - SF_May12_sed_USGS_13 | ecosystem: Environmental > Aquatic > Marine > Sediment | place: USA: California... | reverse complement strand
ATCCACATCGGCCTCCGCGGCCAGCACTCCGCTGATCTCGCGGTGCATGAATCCCTCGGGAATGGTGAAGGCGACCTTATAGACGTCGCCGAGGACGAGTCTGGACAGAATGTCGCGCGGCCGTTCGCCCGGTGTCAGGCGATAGGTACCGGCCCGCACCCGACGATCGTACCGCTTTATTACGGCATACAAGGCGATGGCGCGTGGATATCGGATCATTCCGGCCGCGGCCAAACGATCCTTGACGCTCGAGAACGCTTCGCCGTTGCGCACGGCGAACAGAATGGGTTCGCCGGCGGCGGGACGCTGGCTGAGGGCGTAGGTCAGAAAGCCGGCGCCCAAAACCAGCGCCAGCGCTACCATCGCCAGGAACGCCACGACGACACGGCGTTTCACGAGCGCCGTCCCTTGAAGTCGAGATAAGTTTGCAGGATGATTATCGCCGCCAATCTGTCCACCGTTCCTTTTTTAGGCCTGGATCCCCTCAGCACACGCTTGGCTTCCTCGCTCGATAAGCGCTCATCCCAAAGCGTCACCTCGACATCGAAGCGACGTTGCAATTCTTTGGCCAGGGCCCGAGCCTTGTCGCTGGATTCACTCGGTTTGCCGGAGAGATGAATCGGATCACCAACGACAATTTCCCTAACCTCGAAATCTGCGATGAGCTTCGCCACATGGCCAAAGAAATCCTTTGCGCCACGTTTGTCAAAGGTATCAAGACCCTGGGCCGTTATCCCCAATTCATCGCTGATGGCCAGCCCGATTCGGCGGTCTCCAGGATCTATGGCAAGGATTCGCATGTTACTCGGGCGCATTATTCCCGCTTGAGGACAACGAGCGTGAGATCGTCCTGGTAGTCTCCCTGGTGAGAAAAGGCCCTCACCTTATCGAGGATGGCGCTGCACAGTTCTGCCGACTCTCTGGCGCCGTCGCACTCCAGCACCTGCTGCAATCTCGCCTCGCCAAAACTCTCGCCCGATGTGGTTGCCGCATCGGTGACACCGTCAGTGAACAGAACCAGCGCCCCACCCGCCGGTAACCAGCAGGTCTTCTCTTCGTACTCGAAGTCGGGCAGGCAGCCGAGAACAATGCCGCTGTCAGCCAACCGCTGCAAGCCGCCATGGGTGACAATGTAGGGAAACTCATGACCCGCATTCGCGTAAGTTATTTCGCCGGTCATGAGATTCACGGCGCCATAAAAGACGGTAGCAAACTCCTCGGCTGATGTCCTGTGGTATAAGAGCGTGTTGATTCGCTGCAACATGGCAGCGGGCTTTCTTCTCGCATCCTGGTTCGAGTTTACGGCGGCATGCAGCGTGGCCATCAGTAGCGACGCCGGGATTCCCTTCCCCGATACATCGGCCACCACAACCACCAGGTGTTGGTCATCAACCACCTCGAAGTCATAGAAATCACCGCCGACATAGCGGCTGGGAATGGTCGAAGCGCTCAGCTGATACCCACTTATAACAGGCGCTCTCGCTGGCAGGAGTTGCGATTGAATGCGACGGGCGATTTCCAGCTCCTCTTCGATGACCTTCTTATCCACATTCTCCCGCAGCAGCCTGATGTTATCGAGCGCCACGGTGATCTGGTTCGCGATCACCGAAAGCAGAGCAAGCTCCTCGGTACTGTAACGCAACCCATACGTCTTCTCCCCCAGCGACACGTAGCCGATGAACTTCTTGTCCTTTAGGATCGGCACCAGCACTTCGTCCTCGGCGACCAACGCCTTCGCGATCTCCAGACCCTCTTTTGACCTCTTCTTGGATAGCGCTCTGTTCCTCCGGGTATCCCGTGTGTCTACGTGGCCGGCCAGCCTACCTTTCTCGCCAAGCCTAATCAGCTCCTCGCGTGTTATCGGCTCGCCGATTCGTTCCAGCACCGGCACCAGACTCTGAAACCTGGGGTCGCCGCCATCGAAGTGTAGTTCCGTGCGGCTGGCATCGAGGATGTCGCGAAAACCTTTTTGCAGACGATTCTCGAGTTCTTCTTCCGTCACCATGTTGGAAATGTCACTTCCCAACTCCGTGAACTTCGCTTGCAAATCGTCTCTGCCCTTGAGCAACACCTGCTCGAGAACCTCTTCTATACGGAAGAGAATCGGTTGGAAGGCGATGATGGTGAGAATGATAAACCCGGTTTCAAAAGCTTCCTTGCTCACCACGCTGTACTGACCAAAAAAGTCGCTCACCGGCTTTACGACAGTGAGATAGACGACGGCAAACAAAAGTGCCGCACCACCATAAAGAACGCTCTTACGTGCCACATACTTGATACCAAGAAATTGTTGTTTGATAACAGCATAAGCAACCGACCCGCCACCGGCGACCAGAGATAAATTGACCAGTGCCAGGCTGACATCCTGCGAGGCCAGCCCTCCGGGAAGGAGATTCACAATCTTGGCGAGCGTATAGCCGATGATACTCACCGTGATGCCCGCAACAACGGTTCTCAGTTGGTCGGTGATCCGCGGGTTCATGTGCAGCTTCCTACTCCTGGACAACAAGAAGAGTGCGACCGTTGCATAGACAATGTTGACGAGCAAGAACAGCTCCTTGTGCAGTTTTACTAGTGTGGCAAAAATCGCGGAGAAAATGTTGCTGATGCCACGCAGCGAGATGGTTCGTTCACCCAGCGACACCTCGCTCGCCAGGGGCAGACTCTTGGAAAGATCCGTGAACGTCTTTGGAAAACTGTTCCCCGCCATTATGGTAACGAGGTGTACGATGTACGGAGCAAATAGAATGAGACCAACGATTGCCAAATTCGGCAAGATCTTATGTTCGCGCGGGTAGGTCAGAGAGAAAAGGAGCAGAGACGGGAAGTAGAATTCCCAAAGGTACTCAAAATTCTCCACCATGGGTCGATATACAACGGCGTCTTGCCTCAACGTACTCTGTAGGATGATGCTGGTGGCGGTCAGAATCGGACCAACGCCCGCGAAGAACAATATGAGCGCCGTCGCCCGCGTTGGAGTGCTGCCACTGCCCGTTCGCAGAATCGTCAGGCCCAGCAAAAAGATGAACACACCGCCGGCAAGATAAAATACCGAAAGTAGCAGCGTATACGACACACTCATGTCGAGCTGACTCCAGGGGACAAGAGTAGTGTGGGTGGTTCTAGAGTATTACGTGTCGAGCGGCACGAAAGTTCCCGTGGCTCCGAGGACCTCACTGGCCTGATGCAACGCGCCGCCAGGGTCCAACCCGCTATTCCGCAGCCGCTTTTGGAACCGCCTCAGCATCGCAGTTCTTGACCAATTCTAGACAGGTACCGCCCTCCGGGCGGGCGCTGTACTTTAACCGGTCTGTGAACGCTTTCATGATCAATATGCCGCGACCGCGCTCGCTGAGGGGATCCGGTGGGGAGGTTTCGGAGAGGTATTTCTTGTAGTCGAAGCCGTCGCCCTCGTCGTGGACCCGCGCGACGATCTGCTGGCCGTTCAGGTTAACGACGACTCGAACCATCTTGTTTTTTGAAAGCTTATTGCCGTGCTCGATCGCGTTCGAGCATGCCTCGATAAGCGCCGCGCTAAAGTCGTTGATCCACCGCTGGGCACAGGACAGTTCTCTGGCCAGATCCTGAACGGCGGCGTCCACGGCCCCCAGGTACTTGAAATCGCTGGGGATTATCATCTCCATCTTTTCACGGCGGCTACCCATCGACACACCTGATCGCGCGGGTCACTCCTGCTCTTTCCTGAGATGCTCCGCTGCCGCATCTTCACTGTCGAAGGACTGGAAGAGAAGATTGAGTTTGGTCACATAAAGAATACTGTCGATCCTGTCGCCTACGTTGCACAGGACCAGATCGCCACCGGCCTTGCGAACGGACGTGTAGCCACTGATGAGGATTCCCAACCCTGTACTGTTTATCCAATCAACTTTCTTTAGATTGACGATAATATTCTTCTTGCCCTCTTCCAGCAGCGCCTTAAAAACATTCCGAAACGTCTCCGCCTCGGGCCCGCCGGTCAACTTACCGTTCAACTCTAGTATGACTGCTCCGTAGAGCTCTTTCTGCTGGATCTTCAATGTCTCGCCTCCTTAATATATGCACCAGCCCGGGTGCCACGACGGTGGCCCCCCTTCGCCTCGGCGAACCACCCACAGTGGCCTTGGCTCCCATCCGCTCGAAGATTGTGACTCCTGCCGGTGCTCATCACAACCCGAATATTATCACATACCGCAAGATGATTGAGAAAAACAGGTTAGCCAATTTCGATAGTAGTGCCGGCTCCCTAGCTCGCCGGATTGGCCAGAAACTCGACCGCCTGCTCCTCGGTCGCGAGAATCTGGAATATGTCGTGCATCCGAAGAACGTTGAATATCTGCTGTGTTCTTTCCCCGACGCGCACGAGTATAAAGTGTCCGCCAGCTTCACGGACGGTCTTGTAACCACGGATCATGATGCCGATACCGGTGCTTGATATCCAATCGACGTCCTTGAGGTTGACAATAACGTTCTTGTGGCCCTCGTCGACTATAGCTTTGAAGAGGTCCCTGAACGTTTCCGCTTCCGGCCCGCCCGTTAACTGGCCTTTCACATCCAAAACCACCGCAGCGTCTATGTCACGTCGACTGACCTTCAATTTTCGCCCTCCTTATTAATCCTCGCCGTGTAGCATTTCCAAGACTATACGCATATCCTCGGGAAGCGCCGTCCTAAAACTCATCCATCGGCCGGTTACGGGATGTTCGAACAAGAGTCTAGATGCGTTGAGCGCCTGCCGGGGCATTACTTTGAGCAGTCGCATCATGCGGCTCCGAATCCGTGGGCTCGACGACCAGCGTCTGCTCTTCCGTCCGCCGTAGACCGCGTCACCAAGAATGGGGTGAGCTACATGCGCCAAATGTACGCGGATCTGGTGCGTTCTGCCCGTTACCGTAGCCACACGAATATAGTCGAAATACTCATACGTGTCTACCACGAACACCTCTGTGATCGCTTCGCGCCCTCCCCTCGCGACCACAGCCATCTTTTGGCGATGCACGGGATGACGAGAGATCGGGGCGTCAATCCTTTGTTCCCTCACCCCGAAACGACCCCATACGATGGCATGATACGTTTTTGCGAAGCGGCGAGCTTTGATTTGTTGACTGAGACCACGATAGGCGGCCTCACTCTTGGCCATGACCAGCAGCCCCGATGTGTCCTTGTCCAGTCGGTGAACAACGCCCGGACGGTCCACACCACCCAATTGAGCAAGCCGGGTATTTCTACCCAGGACCGCGTTCACCACCGTACCCTCACGATGGCCGTGGGCGGGATGAACGACGATACCCGCGTGCTTGTTGATCACTAGCAAGTCCTCGTCCTCGTAAACAACCCTCAGGGGGATGTCTTGCGCCACCGGACTGACCGTTTGCGTCTCCTGCGGGCGCATGATCTTGACCCGGTCACCACCACGCAAGGCGTAGTGATGCGGTCGAACGACACCGTTCACTTCGATGCAACCATCCCTGTTGATTTTCTGAATTTGATTTCTTGATACGGAACCGTACTTCGAGGCACAAAACACGTCGAGCCGGACACCTTCCTCGTCGGCTTCCACAACGAACGTCTCGACGTCGTTATTCTTCTTTGGCACCACGTGCGCGGGAAAAACTGAGGATGAGCAGGATACCACCGATGGTTACGGCGGAATCCGCAAGATTGTATACGGGCCACCGGTAGCTACCGATCCCCATGTCGATAAAATCGATGACCTCGCCCGGGTAGATCCTGTCGACCAAGTTGCCCAGCGCGCCGCCCAGAATCATGCCCAGATAAACCCGCCTGGCCAGGGTCTCCCTCTCCATGCGCTCAGCGAGGAACACGATCACGATCGAGGCGATCACACTCGATATGATGAGAAATACGCGCCCGCCTTGCAGCATGCCAAAGGCCGCGCCTGAGTTCTTCACCAGAGTGATACGAAAAAAACCATCTATGACATCGAAGTTCTTTGCCAGATGCCAGAAGAACTGCTTTGTGATTTGATCGAATGTGAGGACAATCAGCGCTGGTAGAAGAAACCCCACTCTAGCTCCTCTGGAGTTTCTCCTGTCGGGACTTGCAGGTGATGCAAAGCTCGGCAGCCAGATATGCTTCCAGGCGCTTTACCGGTATCTTGCCACCGCAATCTTCGCAGACTCCGTATGTGCCGTCTTGGATGCGCTTGAGCGCATCGTCGAGTTGTCTGAGGTAGTCGCTACCCTGGCTGGCATGCAGAAAAGCTTGCTCCTGTTCCATCGCGTCACTCCCGATGTCGGCCATATGATTCGAATAGCCTTGGGCGCCGCTGGCCTGGTTTGCCGTACGATCGGAAATTGCCTCCTCGATGGAGTCCAGCTGGGAAACAACGCGCTTTCTTTCGGTTTCAATGAGTTTCTTGAAACGTGCGAGGTCTTTCTTGTTCATGCGGTATCTCGGTCCTTTGTCGACGCCTACGTTTCTCCAAAAGCGACAATAACATACAAGGGGGCATATACCTTGTCAATTAGATTCTCTGCGGATGAAGAGGCGAATGGGCTTGCCGTCCACTTCCAGCTCGGCACACTCGCCCCATCCGGGATTGTCCCTCTTCGAAGACAGCGCCAGGGTCTCGCTGCGAACAAAATCCCCCTGACTCGAAAACACCTCATCGACCACCACCGCACCGTCGTAGCAAATCTCGATACGATCGCTTACCTGATAACCAGCTTTTTTCCTCAGGTTCTGCAGGCGGTTAACGATCTCCCTGGCGATCCCCTCCATGCGTAGCCCATCGTCGATCTCGAGGTTGACCGCGACGGTGATACCCTGTTCGCTCCACGCACCGTATGGGTTCTTGCCCTCAACCCGAACCGACACCTCCTCCCTGCCAAGCTGTATCTGGCCCATGCTGGCCTCGATCCTGAGTTCGCCGGTCTGCAAAAACGACTGCAGCGACCCCGCGGAAAGCTCATTTATACGCTCGACCACGTCGGGAACGTTCTTGCCAAAGCGCTTTCCCAGAGCTGGGTAAAGGGGAACGGCCTTAAGGCTCACGTACTCCTGCAAATCATCGATCACATCGAGTCTTTTGACGTGCAGCTCATCCAGAACAATCCCTCTAATCTCATCGTGCGCCTGTAGCTCCCGACAGCGACGGCCGGTGTCGTGAATCAGCATCTCGCCCAGCGGTTGACGGATCTTGACCCCCGACTCGTTACGAACGGTACGGCCCAGCGCCGAGACGCGGAGCGCTGTATCCATCAGCCTCTCCAGGTTGGTATCGATGATCGACGGGTCGCTCTCGGGGAAATCCTCGAGGTGAACGCTGTTGTCATCGCGGTCATGGGCCTCAAAGGCGGCGCCAAGCGCCCGATAGATTTCCTCGCTGACGAAGGGGACGAGGGGCGCGAGAAGACGCACGGTTCCGCTGAGCACCGTATACAACGTCTGGTAGGCCGCGTTCTTGTCCGGGCCCCTCTCGCCCTTCCAGAACCTGCGTCGGGACCGGCGGACATACCAGTTGCTCAGCTCCTCGAGAACGAACGACTGCACCGCACGTGCGGCACGTGTCATCTCGTAGGCATCCATGTGCCGACGAACCTCGGCAGCAATCGTGTGGTAGCGAGACAAAACCCATCGGTCCAGTGTCGTGAGTTCGCCCGCATCATTGGTGAGGCGAAAATCGTCGAGCGACGCGTACATGGCAAAGAACGAGTAGACATTACGTATCGTACCGAGAAGCTTCTGCGACGACTCCACGACCCCCTTGCGGTCAAAGCGTGTCGGCAGCCATGGCGGACTGCTGGCAATGAGGTACCAACGAAGCGCATCGGCACCCTCTTTATTCAAAACATCCCAGGGTTCGATTACGTTGCCCCGGGTCTTGGACATTTTCTGCCCGGTCTTGTCGAGGATCAGCTCGGTCACCACGCAGCTGCGATACGGGCTCTCACCTTTCAAGAAGGTGGAAATGGCGAGGAGCGAATAGAACCATCCTCGCGACTGGTCGATGCCCTCACAGATGTAGTCGGCGGGAAATTGGTGCTCGAACATCTGGTTCTGGTCAAAAGGGTAGTGATACTGGGCAAAGGGCATACTTCCCGAATCAAACCACGCGTCGATGACTTCACTGACCCGGTGCATTTGGCCTGTGCAGTCCGGACACTTCAGCACATACTCGTCGACTTGCGGACGGTGAAGGTCGAGCCGGTCGTCGTCCGGGATGTTCTCTCCCCACTCGCGAAGCTCTTTGATGCTGCCCACGGCGTGCTTGCTCTCGCACGCGCCGCACACCCATATGTTGAGCGGCGTGCCCCAGTAGCGCTCTCGGCTCAGCGCCCAATCGACGTTGTTCTCCAGCCAGTTGCCAAAACGGTAATCGCCAACTTCCCGAGGAACCCAGTTGATCTTCTGGTTGGCCGCGATCATCTGATCTTTGAACGCGGTGGTTTTGACGTACCACGATCGCCTGGCGTAGTAGATGAGCGGTGTGTCACAACGCCAGCAAAACGGGTAGGAGTGCGTGTATGTGGCGCTCTTGTAGAGTTTGCCCTCCTTTTTCAAGGTCTTGATAATCAGCGGGTCGGCGTCTTTTATCCATTGTCCCGCCCAGGGCTTGATCTCATCGGTAAAGGTTCCACGCGACGTGACCGGCTGGATGATCGGTATTCCCTCTTTGACATGAAGCTTGTAGTCGTCTTCGCCAAAAGCCGGCGCAATGTGGACGATGCCGGTTCCGTCCTCCAGGCTCACGAAATCGCCCCCAAGAACCACAAAGGCATTCTCCTCGTTCTTGAAGAAATCAAACAGGGGCTGGTAGCGCCTGCCGATCAAGTCCTCGCCTTTGTATCGATCCAGCACCTCATAGTCACCATCGAGCACACCCAGGAGCGCCTCGGCCAGGATGAGCTTTTCACCGCCGTGATCCACGCGCACGTAGTCGTGACCCGGACCGACTGCCAGCCCCGAGTTCGAAGTCAGCGTCCACGGCGTCGTGGTCCACACCAGATAACGATCGTCGCTGTCGGCGGCTTTGAACTTTATGAAGATCGACGGATCCGATACCTCTTGGTAACCCAGGCTCACCTCATGGCTGCTGAGCGACGTTTCGCAGCGAGGGCAGTAGGGGACGATCTTGTGCCCCTCGTAGAGCAGGCCCTTTGACCAGAACTCTTTTAGAATCCACCAAATCGACTCGATGTATTCGTTCTTATAAGTGACGTACGGGTGGTCCATATCGAGCCAGTAGCCGATACGTTTTGTAAACTTGACCCAGTCTTTTTCATACTTAAAAACGCTCTCGCGGCACTTGTCGTTGAATTTGGCTATACCATAGGCCTCGATGTCATCTTTATTCGTAAAACCCAGTTCTTTCTCGACCTCAATTTCGACGGGCAGCCCGTGGGTGTCCCATCCGCCTTTACGGATGACCTGGTACCCTCGCATGGTCTTGTAACGGCAGACGATGTCCTTGCACAGTCGCGCGATCACGTGATGAACGCCGGGCTTGCCGTTGGCGGTTGGCGGCCCTTCGTAAAACACAAATCGTTCACTGCCCTCTCGGCCCTCGACACTGCGCTCGAAGGCCCTCGTGCGATCCCAGAAGTGGATGATCTCGCTTTCGACGGCGGGGATATCAGTCGGCTTTGCTACGGATTTGAATCGGTTTTCTGACATGGCTGTCTGTCCCTGGCTCCGGAGCTAATCGTGTTGTCGCTCGACTTCTGTCCTCAGGAGATGACCGAGGTGTCGCTCGACTTCCGAGCAAATGCACCGCGTAAAGTCCATGCTGTGTCGTTGACGCGAGAGGAGAGCGACACCTCGGTCATCTCCTGAGCAAAACACCGCGTAAAGTCCATGCTGTGTCGTTGACGCGAGAGGAGAGCGACACCTCGGTCATCTCCTGAGCAAAACACCGCGTAAAGTCCATGCTGTGTCGTTGACGCGAGAGGAGAGCGACACCTCGGTCATCTCCTGAGCAAAACACCGCGTAAAGTCCATGCTGTGTCGTTGACGCGAGAGGAGAGCGACACCTCGGTC
>Ga0224512_10005864_pt1 | contig 10000 bp, 7 predicted proteins | sample SF_May12_sed_USG_4_FD_169103 | JGI IMG/M metagenome (GOLD analysis project Ga0224512, IMG submission 169103) | Sediment microbial communities from San Francisco Bay, California, United States - SF_May12_sed_USGS_13 | ecosystem: Environmental > Aquatic > Marine > Sediment | place: USA: California... | reverse complement strand
CGAGCGCTCGATACCCAGGTGACAGGCGCTGCAGCCGCCAGCCGTCAGGCGTGGGCCGAGGTCCGGATTGGCGTTCGCGACCGGGAGCCTTCCCAATCGAATCGCTTCCTGGAGGATCGCCACCGACGCCCGGATGAGTTCGTCGGAGTACTGGACATTGTGTGCGCCCTTGCCGCGCTCGACGATGTCGATGTTGCCGGCGGCGAGCCTGACGAGACTGTCCACCTGCACCCGCGTACGTACCGGAGCCGTCCCCGAAACCGAACGAACGTCAGCGAGCAGGCGCCCCGCCGTTCTGACTCGCCTCGTCAAGCCCTCCTGCCAGGCCGGGAGAATGTTCGCGTAGCGCACCCCGTGACACGACATGCACGATGCCTCCCCGGCTTCCGTCACGGTCGCGTGCGCATCGATCGTGCGGCTCAGCTCGTGGCAAGCCTTACAGCTGACCTGCGCGGCGAACATCGGATCCGGGCGATCCTCCACGCCATACCCTCCGACACCGGCATACAACCTCTGTTGCGCCTGGTGCGTGCCCTGGTGACAGGACTCACAATCGAGTTTCGATTCTACATGGAGCGTCTGAATCCGATGATCGATGGGCTTGTGGCACTGGGTGCACTCGACATTGCGGTCGGCGATGTGAACTTCGTGCATCAGCGTGATGTCGTCCCGCTGCTCGACATGCTCGACCTCGTTGTGGCAATTGAAGCACCGTGATTCTTCCGCCTCGCCGAGGCCGGATGTCACCTGTTCGTGACAGCTCTGACATGAGACCAGGTCCTCGACGTACTGCGGATGGTCCACCACCAGCCCGACGTCGGAGACGAGCCGTGGCAAGTCCCGGTGGCATCCCGTGCATCCGGCCAGTGGCTCCCCTTCGGGTTGCTCCTTGAAATGGCACAGGTAGCAGGTCGCAGCCGTCACGGCGACGTGGTCGCCCTGGACCATCTGCGAGTGACAGCTCGTGCAACGGAGCTGTTTGCCGCGGCGCAGTTCGCCCAGGTGTTCGTCGTGATTGAACTGGACGCCGCGGAAATCCAGCTCGCCCACAAGCTCGTCCTCGATGTGGCAGCCCGAGCGCAGACACGAGGCGTCTTCGATTTCGGCCCAGGGTTTCATGCCATACGTACCGGTGACGTACTTCACGACCTGGTTGGCCGCCTGCATCTTGCCCATCGCCTCGGCCTTGATGCCCGGCGCGTAGTGGCATTCGATGCAGGATACCTCGTTGTGCGATGAGCTCGCCCAGGAATCGTAGTACGGCTGCATGAGGTGGCAGGACGTGCAGAAGCTGGGCTGAGCGGACCGGTGAATGAATGCGGCGCCGGCGATGGCCGACAACACGACCACCAGGACCCCGACCTGGATGAGGATCTGCAGCGAGCGAGAGAACCGCGCGCGGAAGCGCTTCCCGAGAGTCATGCGATCAGTCCCGGCTGCGCCTGACGACAGACAGCTTGATCGCCGAGAAGGCGACCACGGCGAGCGCCAGGAACCAGACCGGTATCGCCATGAGCTTGTGCTCCCAGCGGCGCTCGGAACTCACTTCCGCCATCTCCTGAATGCCACGCGATGTCGAGCGAACGCGCCGACTGAGATCCTCGATCCGCACCGAGTCCAGGCTGTGCTGGACGAGTTCGAGCTGGAGCTGGTTGGCTTGGGCCGTCCGGAAGCGCAATCGGGCTGTCGTGACATCCCGGCCGTGGAGGACGAGCTCCTCGATGGAGCGCCTGGCGGCTTCCAGATCCTGCTCCGCCTGCACCAGCGTCTCCTGGAGCGCCCCGGCGATCGCGTCCGAAGGCCCGCCGCTCTCATGGCACTCTCGGCACGTGGCCTGGACGCCATCGCTGGGGATGTGTTCGGTGCCGTGCTGGCTGTGACATGCAAGGCATCCTGCGAGTTCGCCGGCGAGGGTGGCATCGCCGTGCGGCCCTGCATAGAACTCCTGGCGCACGAGAACGTGGCACTGCCCGCAGACGTTGGGGACCTCTCCGGGAGGAGCCGGGAGCGCGGCGTGCGAGCCGTGGCAGTTCGCGCAGGTCGGCGCCGCGTAGTTTCCCTCCTCGTACAGGGATGTCCCGTGGGCGCTCTGTCGATACGTCTCGAACTGGTCCACCGGGATTCCGTACGGGGCCATCATCTCGGCGTCGTCGTGGCAGGTCGCGCAGGTCGCGGAGATGTTGGTCGGATGCACGTCGCTCCGAGCGTCTTCGGGCGGAAGTATGGTGTGGGCATCATGACAATCGGTGCACGCCGGCCCGTCGTTGATTCCCCGAGTGAGCAACAGCTCGCCGTGCCGGCTCGTCCGAAACTCGGCCAGCTGGTCTGCGGGTAGCCCATACTGCCGCATCTGGTTCGGGTCGGAGTGACACGAAGCGCAGAGTTGCACGGTTTCGCGCTTCGTCGGTGTGCCCAGGAACGGCTGCCTGTGCCCGGCGGGGATCTCGAACGCGCCGGGATCGCCCCCGTGACAGTCATGACACCGCATGCCCCATTCCGAATGGATACCCGCGATGAACGACCGACGCATTTCCGAATGGCACGACACGCATCCATACGTGCTGTCCAGCGTGACCCGGACCTGCGCCAGTACGAACACCGAGGCGTGAGCCGGCCGCGGTGCGAGAGCTGTGGCGAGCGCCAGAAAGGCGACCGTCAACTGGAACTGCCGGGACCGGGTCAAGGGACGCCTCCCTCGTCTGCGGACGGCGCCGGTCGAATCGGGGACGGGCCGAGAGGCTCGGTCGAGATCGGGGACGGCTCAACGGCGACGGCACGAGGTTCGACGGCGATCGAGGGCGGCGTGTCGCGCATCTGGCGTCCTGCGTACCACGCGGCGGCAAATATGAGGACGAACCCCGCGCCGAGCAGCAGGGCAATCCGCCGATCGCGCAACTGTCGCGCCGGACGGCGATCGAACAGTGGAAGTACGACAAGCCCCCCGAGCAGCGCTACCAAGGCGATGAACAGCCATGGACCGACGTACCGGATCAGCGCGCGCGCCACGTCGGCCAGCAGCCATGTCGTCACCAGCGAATCGGGGACGGTGGAAATGTCCGCGGGATCGCCGACCGGACGGGGAAAGAAGGCCGCCAGCGTAATCACCACGGCGATCACGAGTGCCGATACGATCAGCGAGCGCAGCAGGTGATCCGGAAAGAACGGGATACCGGATCCCACGACGTCTTTCGGCGCATCGCCCGGCACGCCCATCGGCGGTGCGATTCCGCGGCGGCGCACGAGCGTGAAGTGGTATACGAGCAACGCGGCGGCGACCCACGGCAGCAGCACGACATGCAGCGCGAAGAACCGGCTCAGCGTAGCTCCCGATACGACTTCGTCTCCTCGAACGGCCTCCGCCATCGTGGCGCCGAACATCGGGAGGCTCTCCATCGCGTGTGTAATCTCGGCCACCAGCCAGTACGACCATTGATCCCAGGGAAGCAGATATCCACTTGCACCGAACAGGAACACCACCACCATCAACAATAGACCAATGAGCCAGTTCGTCTCGCGCGGCGGCTTGTAGGAGGCTTCCAGAAACACCCTGCCGATGTGGAGGAGCAACGCGATCACGATCAGGTTGGCCGACCATGCGTGAACGTCCCGGACCAGCCATCCGAACGCCACGTCGGACACGATGTGCTGGACGCTGGCGTGTGCTTCCTGGGGCGACGGCCGGTAGTAGAACACGAGCATCACGCCGGTGGCGACGAGGATCACGAACAGCAGGTAGGCAATGCCCCCGAACGAATGACGCCAGCCGACATGCGGCGCCAACCGGTAGTTGAGCGTCTTCTTGAGCGCCTGATCCACCGGCAGACTGCGATCGATGGGCCCGTACAGAAAGCCCAGAAAACGCGCGGTGGCCAGTACACTGGCGTCCGTGCTCGCTTTGACGGCCCGCCAGGTCTGGGACAGGGCGGTTCCGATGGAGGAGAGCGCGCTACGAACCATGATCGGCCTCCGTCACGTAGAGGACGGCCTCGCGCTCGAACACGCGGTACTGTGCGAGCGGCTTGGTCGTCAGGCCCGCCACCACGTTGCCGGTCAGATCGTACACGACGTACGAACATGGAGATACGACCCGCATGGCATCGGCATCCCAGCGCAGCAGACACCCATCGCTCGAAGCCGTACCCTGGACCGCGAAGTACTCGCCCGGCGTCCGGTGCACGACCAGGATCAGGCGATCCCCCCAACTCACGCGCCGGCTCGTGCCCGCAGGGAATCTGTCCACGTCCGCGACTCGAACGGCGGGCTGCAGACCCGGGATCTCCAGCTGCTGGCTCGGCACGAAGTACGCGCTGACGATCAGGAGCCCCAGCGTGAGCGAGAACACGATGACGCCGACGAGCAGCAAGTCGTTCGAACTCAGCCTGGACGACAGCTTCGGTCGCACCCTACCGCACCTCCGCTGACTGGTTAGCGATCAAGGCAACGCATGCACATACAGCACGGGCTCCCACTGGCATAAGCAAAAGGAGCCGGGCAGTTGTGGCCACCCGGCTCCTGCTTCGTGTACCAAGACCGGCGTCAGCGGCCGATCTCGCTCCAGCGGGCGGCCATCTCCGACGGGAGAATCCGCGGAGCGATGCCGTATTCGTTCTCGACCGCCACCATGCTGCCGAGCAGCAGGGCCTCCGTCAGGAACGGGTTGTGAATCGCCGAGCTCGTAATCTCGCCCAGCTTCTGGTTGAAGGTCGCGCCTTCCGCCACCGTCAGGATGCCGTCTTCCGTATCAAACTCGGTAGCTGGCACCTGGGCCAACTGCGCTGCCAGATCGGCTACCGCAGCGGCTATGCGACCCGTCGATACCAGATACAGACTCCGAGCGACGGTCTCGTCCCCATGGCAACCGGCCCCGGTGCACGAGGCGAACGACCGTTCGCTGACGTCGCAGTCTGTTCCGACCGGGACCCCCTGTGGGTCCAGGCACGGTATCGGCTTGAACAGATGGCCCTTCGAACTGAACACGAAGTCGCCCGAGACCGGATCCGTGATGTCGCGCGCATGCAGGTGGCAGGTCACGCAAAGTTTCTCGTTCTGGGCCGAACCGTGCGTGCCGCGAACGATGTTCGTGTTGAAGTTCGGCGGAATCCAACCCACATCCTCACCGAGCAGCAACGGACCCTGCGGCGAGTGCGGTCCCCGCGAGTTGTCGACCTCGGGAACGGCTCGCCTCTGGTGACACTTCATGCACAGGTTGTTGTTGACGTCCGGCACATCGACCGGGAACCGGAGCTGGTGCTCGTTCGTCGCGTTGTGCGGATCGTGGCAGACCGAACACACGATCGGCAGGTTCGCCACTCCGTCCTTCTCGACGAAGGGCGCGGTTTCGCCCAGCGCCAGCAGTGCACCCCGAGCCTCGTGACACGACGCACAGCTGCCTCCGCGATCTCGAGCTCCTGCGTTACTCTCGATAGGCCCGTGCCGCGATTGCAGCCACTCGTCCACGAAACCATGATGCGAACCTTGATGGCACTCGCCGCAACCCGAAGTCAGGTCGAGGTCGACCGCAATCGAGGCCAGCGGTTGAGCCGCGCCGGGGTTCGAGACATGGCCGGAGCCCGGACCGTGACAGCTCTCGCACTGCACGTCGTAGTAGCGCGTATCCGCCGTGGCTACCCAGCCCACGTCACCCTCGGCGGCGTTTCCGTTCTCGCTGACCGCGTGGCACCCCTCGCAGAACGGCTGGGCGTGGCCGCTGTTCTGCAGGGTGTTCCAGGCGTCTGCGTGATGCGTGAGCTCCCATTCGCTCTGCTTGCCGATATGGCAATTGCCGCAAACGGTGAACCCTTCCGCCTGGGCGTCAGCCGTCCCGTATCCCAGGAACCCCGACGCGGCGGCCGGCGGGTCGTCGAACAGCGGTCGATCGACGAAGATGGTCTCGGTATTGGTTTCTGTACAGCCCGCGGCCACAAGGACCAACCCGACCGTACAGGTAATAAATCGAACGACATGTGACGCCTTCATGCTGACCTCCATGAGCCTGGTTCCGAAACGGATGCGGGGCCGTGTCGAAGTTCGGTCAACCAAAAATCTAGTTTAGGATCCATAATCACAAACTAAGTGCCTAGAGGATGTTATAGCCGGATGAAGCAGGAGTCAACAACCCGGTCAGACGCCTCGTTCGGCCGGATCCCATATGAATTTGTGCAGTTGCAGCTGCAGCCGAACCGGGAGCCCGTCGGACAGAATCCAACCTGCCAGTTCACGCCGGTCCATGGCTTCGAATTCCGGGGAAAAATGTACCGGAAAGCGGTCAAGCTGCCGCTCGACGACCTGGTCTCTCGCCCAAGCGTAATCCGCCCGGTCGGCGATCACGAACTTGATCTCGTCGCGGGTCGGATCCATGCGTTCCAGGTTGGTCCAGTCGTTGGACTCCACTTCCCCGCTACCGGGGCATTTGAAGTCGACGATCTTCACGGCGGCTTCGGGCACCCGATCGACGGGAACGCTGCCGCTCGTTTCCACCAGAACCGTGAAGCCGCGTCCGATAAGCGCCTCCGCCAGCTCGCCGATGTCGAGTTGCAACAGGGGTTCCCCGCCGGTCAGTTCGACGAGCCGGCACCCGCCGCCCAGCCGTTCCACTTCCGCCAGGATTTCGCTCACCGACATGTCGCGTCCGCCTTGGAAAGCGTAGGCCGTATCACACCAGACGCAGCGCAGGTTGCAGCCGGTCGTCCGAACGAACACGCACGGCAGCCCGGCGTACGACGATTCGCCCTGAATCGAATGAAAGATCTCGGTTACGCGCACGTGTTCACACCACGAGAATCGTGCGAACGGCCCCTGCCCCGTACACCAGTTGCTGCCACCGCCCTTCGACGAGATTACCGTGCAGCAGCCGCCCGCCGGCGGTGCCCACGAGCACCGTCGCGGGATCTGCCGGATCCGCACCAAACGCCGTGATCGGCGTTCCGCCCTTAAGCGCCGTCGGCTCGAGAGGCGTCCAGGTGGAGCCGGAGTCAGAGCTGATCCACGACTTCCCCCCGCCCTTCTGACCCGCCCTGCCCCAGGTGGACGGCGGACCATCGGCCGTCCCGAGCAGCAACAGCGTCTGGGAGGGAGCCGCCGCCCTGCTTCCGGCGATCGCGAGCAGTCGCGTCGCATAGAGGCTCCCGACTGGACCGGCCATCGGACGCCAGTCCGCGCCGCGGTCGCGGCTGACATACAGCCCGCCCCCCGTCGCGGCGAACAGGCGACTGCCGTCGCGCGGATCGACCACGAGGTCGTGAATGTCGTCGTACAGACCGTCGTTCACCCCGTTCCAGGTCTGACCGTGATCGTCACTCCGATAGGCTCCACCGATTTCGACCCCGGCGTACAGACGCGCCGCATCGTGGCGATCGAACGCGACGGCCTCCACGTGAGCCGCCCGCCCCCCATACTCCGACCATGTTTCCGTCTCCCGCAACGCGCCGAACCCCGCGAGGTCGATCCACGAGGCACCGGCGTCGGTAGACCGAAGAAGCTGCGCCGGTTCGGTCCCGACGAGAAGGTCGCCAGACGGGGAGACCGCGAGCGTCTCGGCATGAACGCCGGAAGGCAATGCTGCCGCGGGCTGCCACGTCGCTCCCCGGTCGCTGGTCTTGTGAACGCCGGAATCGGGAACGGCCGCGTAGACGACGCCGGAGTGAGAAGTGAGCGAAACGACACTGTGTCCGTCGAACGCCCTCGACGTCACGGTGCCGGAACGTTCACCGGCCAGCCATCTGATGACCCGCAGCCCGTCGTCCGTGCCTATGGCTATTCGCATCGTGCGATCTCGTCGTGTGATTGATGGGTGACGCATCGGAGCCGTTACACCGATACAGAAAACAGGCGCGGACGCCCACCCGGAAACACGTTCCCGCTCCTGGCGTCCAACGCTCGAAACTCGCCGGTACGAAGGACGGAAGCAAGCTTGACACGTGGCCGACCTGGGGTACTTTGCCGCTCCTTTCCACACACTACGAGGCGCCATGTCGCTGGTTCGTTTGCACGACGTGTCCAAGAGCTTCGGCAACGTACGTGCCGTGGACGGCGTTTCGTTTTCCATCGGTCGGGGCGAGGTCGTCGGCTTTCTCGGCCCGAACGGCGCCGGGAAGACCACCACCATGCGCCTGATCACGCAGGCCCTCGAGCCTGACGCGGGTTGGATAGAGGTGGAAGGGATGTCGGTCGCCGAGGCTCCCATCGAAGCGCGCCGCCGGATCGGCTACCTGCCCGAGAGAAACCCGCTGTTCGGAGACATGCTCGTGGCGGAGTTCCTCGAGTACATGGGCAGCCTCCGGGCGTTGAGCGGACGTGACCTGCGCACCCGGATCGATCGGGCCGTCGAACAGACCGGGATCGGCGACATGTTCTATCGGCCGATCGACCATCTGTCGAAGGGCTACCGCCAGCGTACCGGACTGGCCCAGGCGATTCTGTCCGAGCCGGACGTGCTCGTACTCGACGAGCCCACCGAGGGGCTCGACCCCAGCCAGCGTGTCGAAATCCGCAAGCTGATCACGCACCTCGGGGCCGACAGGACGGTTCTGCTCAGCACGCATGTGATGCAGGAGGTTCAGGCCACGTGCGGCAGACTTCTGATCATCAAGGACGGGAGACTGATCGCCGACGGCACCGTCGACTCGCTGCTGGCGGGAAAGGCGGGCGTGCGTGTCAGGGTCGAACTCGAGGCCGGTTCCGGCGAGGCCCGGGCGGCCCTCGAGGGGTTGTCGTCTGTCGAGCGGGTGGCTCCGGTTCCCGAGTCGGGTGACCGGCCGTGCTTCGTGGTCGCGGGAGCGGCGGGCCAGGACCCACGGCCGGACATATTCGCCCTCGCGCGAGACCGAAACTGGACCGTGTGGGAGCTCCGTCGTGAACGTGAGGATCTCGAGCAGATCTTCCGCGACCTGACGGAAGCGGGCGCATGAGCGGCCGCAACCTGTATGCCGTGGCAGCGAGGGAGTTTCGCGCGTACTTCGACCAGGCGACCGCGTACATCCTCCTGGTCGTGTTTCTTGCCGCGAACTTTTTCTTCTTCTTCCGCACGGTGTTCGTCACCGCCGAAGCCAGCCTGCGCCCGATGTTCGCGCTGATGCCGTGGCTGCTGCTGTTTCTCGTTCCCGCGATGACCATGCGGTCCATCGCCGAGGACCGGGCGCGAGGAACCATCGAGCTCCTGCTGGCCCAGCCGATCCGCGAAGTCGAGTACCTGCTCGGCAAGTTCATCGGCATGCTCGGCTTCCTCGCCGTGGCCCTGTCGGGGACGGTCGCGGCCTGGTTCGCCCTGGATGTGGGGGGCAATCCGCACGCGGGACCGGCCGTGGCGCAGTACGTCGGCACGTTGCTGCTTGGCGGGGCGCTCGTGGCGATCGGGTTGTGGGCTTCGGCGACCACGCGCAACCAGATCACCGCGTTCATCATCGCGACGACGACGACCTTCGTCCTGATGGCTTTCAGCCTGCCCGTCGTCCTGCAGGGCCTGCCACCGATCGCGGCTGCCGCCGCCCAGCGCCTGGGAGTGCTGGCCCACCATTCGAACATCACGCGGGGCGTGCTCGACCTGCGCGACATCGCCTACTTCCTTACCGTCACGCTCGCATTCCTGAGCCTCGCATACCTGCTGTTACAGCGCGGGCGCCGCAATCCGTCGGGGGCGAGTTTCCGGAAGCTTCAGGCCGGTGTAATCGGCATCCTGGCGATCTGTGTGGTCGTCAACCTCCTCGGGCGCCACATCCGCGGGCGATGGGATCTGACTCCGGGTGGCGCTTACACGCTTTCGGAGCCGACCAGACAGCTGTTGAGCGGGCTGGAGGACGTGGTGTCGATCCGGTTCTTCGCCTCGCAGGACATACCGGCGCAGGCCGAAGCGGTCAAACGCGATGCGGATGATCTGCTCGCGGACTATGAGGCCGCCGGCGGCGATCAATTGATCGTGCTCAGATCCGAGCCGGTCGCCGGAAGCGACGAAGCGGCGGAGGCGGAGGGTCTCGGCATCGCGGCCATCGAGTTTCAGGTGCTGGGC
>Ga0224512_10005863_pt1 | contig 10000 bp, 3 predicted proteins | sample SF_May12_sed_USG_4_FD_169103 | JGI IMG/M metagenome (GOLD analysis project Ga0224512, IMG submission 169103) | Sediment microbial communities from San Francisco Bay, California, United States - SF_May12_sed_USGS_13 | ecosystem: Environmental > Aquatic > Marine > Sediment | place: USA: California... | reverse complement strand
TGCCGTCTGCCTACACTGGCGTGCGGTTCGAGAACCGCGTGACGGAAACCCGCGAGCACAACGTCTTCACGTACCGCAACTACTACAACGGCGGCGGGGTGGCTCTCGGTGACCTCACGGGGGACGGCCTCCCGGAGTTGCTGCTCACGGCGAACATGGGGCAGAGCCGGCTGTACCTGAACGAGGGTGGATTCCGCTTCCGCGACGTAACCGGGGCGGCCGGTCTCGAGCGTACGGGCGACTGGTCCACGGGCGTCACGTTCGCCGACGTCAACGGAGACGGACGCCTCGACATCTACGTGTGCCACGCGGGTGACGTCCCCGCCAAGCGTCGGGCCAACGCGCTCTACGTGCATCAGGGACTCGACGGCACCGGCGTCCCCACGTTCACGGAACAGGCGGCCGCGTACGGCGTGGCCGACGAGGGTTACTCTACGCACGCCGCCTTCTTCGACTACGACCGGGACGGGGATCTCGACCTGTACGTCGTCAACAACTCGCCCCGGCCCGTGAGCAGCTTTGGGCTGCGGAACACGCGCGGCGAACGACACTCGAACGGTGGGGACCGGTTCTACCGGAACGACAGGGGCCGCTTCGTCGACGTGAGCGCGTCGGCCGGGATCTTCGGCAGCGAGATCGCCTTCGGGCTCGGGGTCGCCGTCGGCGACGTGAGTGGCGACGGCTGGCCGGACATCTACGTGTCGAACGATTTCTTCGAGCGGGACTACCTGTACATCAACAACCGGGACGGCACGTTCAGCGAGCAGCTCGAGCGGCAGATGCCCGTGATCAGCCTCTCGTCCATGGGCCTGGACATGGCCGACATCGACAACGACGGCTGGCTCGATCTCTCCGTGATGGACATGCTGCCGGAAGATGACCACCGGTTCAAGACGACGACGGCCATTGACGACTGGGAGGGCTACCAGACCCAGGTCTCGCTCGGCTTTCACCACCAGTTCACGCGCAACGTCCTGCAGCGGAACAACCGGAACGGCACGTTCAGCGAGATCGGCCAGCTGGCCGGGGTCGCGCGCACCGACTGGAGCTGGAGCGCGCTGATCGCGGATTTCGACCTCGACGGGCACAAGGACCTCTACGTCACGAACGGTATCCTCCGGGATGTGACGTCCCAGGACTACATCGCGTACTTGGCGAGCGAGGAGACGATGCGGGCGGCCGCCGCGGGGAAGCGCGTGGACTTCCTGAAGCTCATCGAGGTGATGCACGCGACGCCGCTGCGGAACTACGCGTTCCGCAACGAAGGGCACCTCACGTTCACGAACGTGGGCGCCGCCTGGGGCCTCAACACCGCGGGGTTCTCAAACGGCGCGGCCTACGGGGACCTCGACGGCGACGGCGCGCCTGACCTGGTCGTCAACAACGTCAATGCGGAGGCGTCCGTATACCGGAACGACGCACGCGCGCTCCTGGACAACCGGTTTCTCCAGGTCCGGCTCGAGGGCGAGGGGGGAAATCGCTTCGGCGTCGGGGCGAGAGTGGTGCTCCGGAGCGCCGACGGGACGTTCGTCCAGGAGCTGATGCCGTCACGCGGGTTCCAGTCGAGCGTGGACTACGTGCTGACGTTCGGCCTTGGCCGGCGCGACACGGTCCCGTCCGTCAGCGTGGAATGGCCGGACGGCCGCGTGACCACCCTGCGGGACGTGGCCGCCAACCAGCGCCTAATCGTCCGGCAAGCGGATGCTGTGGTCGCCACACCGGACCGACGCCGGCCGGCGCCGCCCCTCCTGACGGACGTGACGGGGCGCATCACGCTGGGGGACCCGCACCGCGAGAACCGGTTCGTGGATTTCCGCAGCCAGCCGCTGCTACCGATGATGCTCTCGGCACAGGGACCGCTCATGGCGGTGGCGGACGTGAATGGGGACGGGCGGGATGACGCGTTCATCGGGGGAGCCCGCGAGCAGCCCGGCCAGCTGCTCCTCCAGCGGCCGGACGGCAACTTCGCCAGCGTGAGTCAGGAGGTGTTCCGCAAGGACTATCTGTCGGAAGATGTGGGCGCCGCGTTCGTCGACGCAACGGGTGACGGACACCCCGACCTCTACGTGGTGAGCGGCGGGAGCGACTTCGCGGAAACCGCGCCGGCGCTGCAGGACCGGCTCTACGTGAACGACGGTCGCGGCGGGTTCCGGAAGGCCGCCGACGCGCTGCCATCCCTCATCATGAGCGGCTCGCGGGTAGCGGCCGCCGACTTCGACGCGGACGGCGACATCGACCTTTTCGTGGGCGGACGCCTCGTGCCGCGGCGCTACGGGATCGATCCCCGGAGCGTGCTGCTGGAGAACGACGGCCGCGGACGGTTTCGGGATGTCACGGAGCGACGCGCGCCAGAGCTGGCGCGTGTCGGCATGGTCACGGACGCCGTGTGGCGCGACGTGGACGACGACGGGCGACCGGATCTGATCGTGGTCGGCGAGTGGATGCCGATCACGATCTTCCGCAACGCGCCCGGAGGCCGGCTCGCGCGCATCGCGGCTCCGGGTCTCGAGCGGAGCCACGGCTGGTGGACCCGCATCGTGGTGGCGGACTTCACGGGCGACGGCCGCGCCGATTTCGTGGTGGGCAACCTCGGGCTCAACACACGGCTGCGGGCGTCCGCCACGCACCCGACCACGATGTACGTCATGGACGCCGACCGGAATGGGACGGTCGAGCAGGTGCTGTCCATTCCGGAGGGCAACGCCAGTTATCCGCTCCTGCTCCGCGACGACCTGCTCCGCGTCGTCCCGTCGCTCCGGTCGCGCTACCCCGACTACGAGGGCTATGCCGGGCGGACCGTGACCGACATCTTCCCCGCGGCGGCCGTGGCCGACGCGGTCGTGAAGCGGGCGCACACGTTTGCGACGAGTCTGCTACGGAATGACGGCGACGGCCGGTTCACCCTCCTGCCCCTCCCGGTCGAGGCACAACTCGCCCCTGTCTACGGCATCCTCCCCACCGACGTGGATGGGGACGGGAATCTCGACCTCCTGCTGGCCGGGAACCTCGACGGTGCCACCCCGGCGCTGGGGCGGATGCGGGCGAGCTACGGTCTGCTCCTCCGGGGCGATGGGGAGGGGGGCTTCACGCCGGTCGAGGGGGTCGAGAGCGGGTTCGTTGTGCCCGGCCAGGCGCGCGACATCCAGCGCCTCGGGACGCGGTCCGGTGTATTCTTCGTCGTGACCCGGAATGACGACCACCCACTCGTTTTCCAGGCGGAACGAGCGGGCCGCCCCGCCATGGCCGCCGTCCGCTAGCGGGGCGGCGGCGCCTGCTTGGTGGTGATCACGATGACGCCGTTCGCGCCCCGGGATCCGTACATGCTGATACTCGCGGGATCCGTGAGCACCTCGATCGTCTCGATGTCGTAGGGATTGATGCCTGACAGTGCTCCGCCCGGGCCGGGCGCGATGGGCACCCCGTCGATCACGTACAGCGGCTCGCTGCTGCCGACAATTGTCCCGCGGCCGCGAATGCGGATCGCGATGCGCCCGTCCGCCGTCACCGTCACGATGCACGACGGACACTTGCGCATGAGGTGCTGCTCGATCGACTGGGACGGATTCTGCCGGATCTCCTCGGCCGTCACGATCCCTCCCGAGGGCTGGTCCGCCCGTGGTGCCGGGGGGGCAGGCTCGGGACGGTCCGCGGTGGACCGGGAACAGCCAGCGAGCACCCCAACGAGGATGCTGACGCCGGCCGCGGTACGGGGCCAGGCGAGTGCCGAACGCACTGTGTACAATATGTCGCATTCCGTCCCGGCCTTCCAGCCCGGCTGGGCGTCCCGGACCCCAGGATGATCGAGGAGACCAGCATGACCACTCGCCGCACCGTTCGCCGCGTTGTGTTCGCCGCCACCTGCGCCGCGCTGCTGGCGGCCCCCGCCAGGGCCCAGGACCAGGCACGCGTCGCCTCGCCGGACGGCCGGAACGTCGTGACCGTCCAGATCCGTGAGGGCGGCCTGTACTACAGCCTGCAGCGGGACGGCCGGGCGGTGGTCCTGCTGTCACGGCTCGGGTTCGAGTTCCGCGGCGCGCCGCCCCTCAGGGACAGCCTCCGCATCGTCGCCACCGCCGACACCACCGTCGACCAGACGTGGACCCAGCCGTGGGGTGAGGTGGCGCGCGTGCGGGATCATCATCGCGAAGTGCGGGTTACGGTCGCCGAGCGCACGCCGCCCGGGCGGCGCTTCCTCGTGGTGGTCCGCGCGTTCGACGACGGTGTCGGCTTCCGCTACGAGCTGCCGGCGCAGCCGGCGCTCGGCGCGTTCGAGATCGCCGAGGAGCTGACCGAGTTCGCCATGGCGGACAACGCCCGGGCCTGGTGGATTCCCGCCAATCGTTGGAACCGCTACGAGTTTCTCTACTCGGCGTCGCCCGTGAGCATGCTGGACACCGTGCACACGCCGCTCACGCTGGAGACCAGTGATGGTCTGCACGTCGTGATTCACGAGGCGAATCTCGTCGACTACGCGGCGATGAACCTGCTGGGCACGGAGAATCGCCGGCTGCGTGCCTGGCTCGCGCCCTACGCCGACGGCGTTCGCGTGCGGGGTCGGACCCCGTTCGTGACGCCCTGGCGCACCATCCAGGTCGCCGACCGGGCCGCGGATCTGGCGCCGTCCGTCCTCGGGTTGAACCTGAATCCGCCGAACGTGCTCGAGACCACCGACTGGATCACACCCATGAAGTACGTGGGCATCTGGTGGGGCATGCACATCGGGACGATGACCTGGCACTCCGGGCCCCAACACGGCGCGACCACGGCCAACACCAGGCAGTACATCGATTTTGCGGCGGCGAACGGGTTCGGCGGGGTGCTGGTGGAGGGCTGGAACCTGGGCTGGGACGGCAACTGGATCGAGAACGGCGATCAGTTCTCGTTCACGCAGCCCTATCCCGACTACGACCTGCGTGGGTTGGCCGCCTACGCGCGCCAGCGCGGGGTGACGCTCATCGGCCATAACGAGACGTCGATGGGTGTCGAGAACTACGAGCAGCAGCTGGAGGAGGCCTTTGCGCTCTACGAGTCCCTCGGCATCCGTTCCATCAAGACGGGGTACGTAGGCGATCTCACCCGCCAGGGGCATGCCCACCACGGCCAGTACATGGTGCGCCACTGGCGCAAGGTGATCGAGACGGCGGCACGGCACAGGATCACGGTCAACGCCCACGAGCCCATCAAGGACACCGGCGAACGGCGCACGTATCCGAACATGCTGAGCCGGGAAGGGGCGCGCGGGCAGGAGTACAACGCCTGGGGCGGCGACGGCGGCAACCCGCCGGAGCACGAGACCATCCTGTTCTTCACGCGTCTGCTGGCCGGGCCCATGGATTTCACGCCCGGCGTGTTCGATATCCTGATCCAGCGGGCCAACGGCACCCCGCGCCGGCCGGAGGAGCCGCGGCCGCGCACGACCCTGGCGAAGCAGCTGGCCCTCTACGTGGTGCTCTACTCGCCGGTCCAGATGGCCGCGGATCTAATTGAGAGCTACGCCGATCAGCCGGCCTTCAAGTTCATTCGCGACGTGCCGGTGGACTGGGATACCACCCGCGTGCTCGACGGCAAGATCGGCGACTACGTCGTGGTTGCCCGGCGGGAGCGCGGCGGCCCAAGCTGGTACGTGGGGGCCGTCACCGACGAGAACGCCCGCACGCTGGAGATTCCGCTGTCGTTTCTGACACCGGGCCGTCGCTACGTCGCTGAGGTCTACGCGGATGGGCCGGGCGCGAGCTGGCGGGATAATCCGCTCGCCCTCGCGATCTCGCAGCGCACCGTGGATGCGCGGGGGCGTCTCACGCTCGCGTTGGCCCCCGGGGGAGGGCAGGCCGTGCGCATCCGGCCCGCACCGTAGGCGCGACGCGATGACCGTGTTACACGCTCCGGGAGCGGCATCCGCCCTGCGCCGTGGCACACGACTGCTCGCCGCCCTGCTCCTCCTGGCGAGTTGCGGGTCGCGTGCGCCTCGGCTCTTCGAGTCGCTCCCGGCCGAGGTGACCGGGGTGACCTTCGTCAACAGGCTCCCCGAGACGCCTGACGTGAACATCGTCAGCTACCTGAACTACTACAACGGGGGCGGGGTGGCCGCCGGCGATGTGGACGGTGACGGGCTCGCGGACCTGTACTTCACCTCGAACCTCGGAACGGATCGACTCTACCGCAACCTGGGGGCCTTCCGCTTCGAGGACGTCACCGCGGCCGCCGGGGTGGGGACGACCACGGGATGGAAGACCGGGGTCACGATGGCGGATGTCAACGCCGACGGCTACCTCGACATCTACGTCTCCACGGTCACCCACCTCACCCTGCGCGGCCGGAACGTGTTGTACGTGAACGACGGCGACGGCACGTTCACCGACCGGACCGCCGAGTACGGGCTCGAGCACGTCGGCTACTCGACGCAGGCCGCCTTCTTCGACTACGATGGAGACGGCGACCTGGACATGTACCTGCTCAACCATTCGACGCACGAGCAGCGGAGCAACGTCTTCTACCCGGCGCGCCGGGTGCGACACGCGCTCGCGGGTGACCGCCTGTTCCGGAACGACGGCAACCACTTCGTCGACGTCAGCCAGCAGGCCGGGATCTACGGAGGGGTAGAGGGATACGGCCTCGGCGTCGTGGTGAGCGATTTCAACCTGGACGGCTGTCCCGACATCTATGTCGCCAATGACTTCGACGAGGGGGATTTTCTCTACCGCAACGACTGCGATGGCACGTTCACGGAGTCCATCGCTAGGGCCATGGGACATACCAGTCGCGCCTCGATGGGCGTGGATGCCGCCGACTTCTCCAACGACGGCCGGCCCGACGTGGTGGTGCTCGACATGCTGCCGGAACGCGAGGACATCTTGCGAACTTCGGCCAACGCCGACGACTACGCGGTACACGCGCAGAGGCTGGCGGCCGGCTACTTGCCGCAGTTCGCCCGCAACACGCTGCAGCTGAATCGCGGGCAGGGTCGCTTCAGCGACATCGGCTACCTCGCGGGGGTCTACGCCACGGACTGGAGCTGGTCGCCGCTCTTTGCCGATCTGGACAACGACGGCCGCAAGGACCTGCTCGTCACCAACGGCATCTACCGACGACCGAATGACCTCGACTTCTTCGGCTTCATCATGGACCGGCGCGTCCAGGCTGCGTTGCAGGACAGCCTCACGGAGGAGCGGCTGGACACGGTGCTAGGCCGGATGCCTCAGGTCGCCATCCCCAACTACGCCTTCCGGAACAACGGTGACCTGACGTTCACCGACGTCGCGGACGCCTGGGGCCTGGCCACGAGGGACTTCTCGACCGGCGCCGCCTACGTGGATCTGGACAACGACGGCGCGCTCGATCTCGTGCTCAACAACGTCAACGCGCCCGCTGGGATCTACCGGAACCGCGCCCGCGCGATCACCCCGAACCACTTCCTGGCTGTGCGGTTGCGGGGTGCGGGCGGCAACACCGGGGGGCTGGGCGCGAAGGTCATCGTTCACCACGACGGCACTGTGCAGTTCCTGGAGCAGATGCCGACTCGGGGCTTCCAGTCCTCAATGGACCCGCGCCTGCATTTCGGGCTGGGCACTTCCACGCGCGTCGACTCCCTCACGGTCGTCTGGCCCGACGGCCGCGCGCAGACGCTGCGGGACGTGGCGGCGGATCAGACGGTGATCCTGGCGCAGGAGGAGGCGACCGATCGGTATGCGTACCGTCGGGAGTCGGTCCCGGAGCGGCTGTTCGAGGACGTCACCGCGCAGGCAGCGGCGGGCTTCACCCATCGGGAGAATACGTTCTTCGACTACACCCGGGAGCCCCTCATCCCGCACCAGCTCTCCGCCGAGGGACCCGCGCTCGCGGTCGGTGACGTGAATGGCGACGGCCTGGACGACCTCTACGTGGGCGGCGCCAAGTGGCAGGCGGGCGCGCTGCTCGTACAGCAGCGGGACGGGACCTTCCGCCCGACCGCGACCGCGACGTTCCAGGCCGACAGCCTCACGGAGGACGTGGATGCCACGTTCTTCGATGCCGATGGCGACGGCGACCTGGATCTCTACGTCGTCAGCGCGGGGAACGAGTTCTGGGGAGAGCAGGCGGCACTGGCGGACCGCCTGTACGTCAACGACGACGAGGGGTGGTTCACGCGGGCGACGGATCGCCTGCCACGCTTCTTCGAGAACGGTGGGTGCGCGGTGCCCGGGGATTTCGACGGTGACGGCGACCTCGACCTGTTCGTCGGCAGTCGGGTGCTCGCCCGCCAGTACGGCGTCGCCCCCCGCAGCCATCTGCTGCGCAACGACGGGGCAGGACGGTTCGAGGACGTCACCGAGGACCTCGCGCCCGCCCTGGCGAGGGCAGGCATGGTGACCGCGGCGGCTTGGGTCGACTACGACGGGGACGACCGCCTGGACCTGGTCGTCGTCGGTGAGTGGATGCCGATCCGCGTGTTCCGACAGGAGGACGGCCGTTTCGTCGACCGCACAGCCCAGGCGGGACTCGCCGGCACCAACGGGTCGTGGAGCAGCCTGGCCGTCGCCGACTTGCAGGGGGACGGGCGACCCGATCTCGTGGTGGGCAACCTCGGCCTGAACTCGTATCTCCGCGCGACGGGCGACGAGCCCGCGCGGCTGTACGTGCACGACTTCGCTCACAACGGGTCGGCGCAGCAGATCCTGACGTTCTTCAAGCACGGGGTGAGCTACCCGCTGGCCAACCGGGACGAGTTGCTCCGCGCCATCCCGACCCTGCGCGGCCGGTATCCCACCTACGCCGCGTTCGCCAGCGCCCGGATCGAGGACCTCGTCCCGAGAAGCGAGCTCGCGGAGGCGGAGGTGCTGGAGGCCTACACGTTTGCGAGTGCCGTGGCGCTGAACGGCGGCGACGGCGCGTTCGCGCTGCGACCCTTGCCCGTGGAAGCGCAGTTCGCGCCGATCTACGCCGTGCTCCCCGGCGACTTCGCTGCCGACGGGTACCCCGACGTCATCGTGGCCGGCAACACGTCAGCGGTGCCACCGATCCGCGGACACTACGACGCGAGCTACGGCCTCATGCTGCGCGGCGACGGGGCCGGCCATCTCGCGTCGGTCGACCTCGAGGCGAGCAATCTGGTGATCGAGGGCGAGGTGCGGGATCTGAAGCTGCTGCGCGCGGCGGATGGCGGGCGCCTGATCGTGGTGGCGCGGAACGACGCGCCGCTCCAGATCCTGCGGGTGCGCTGACCGGCCCGCCGTTCAGCGCGACGCTGCGAGGGGAGACGGCGCCGCGTCGGGCTGTCCCGTCTTCATCCGCGCCGTCCACCACATTTCGACGAGCAGCGCCACCGGCCCCACGAGGAACAGCGCGTAGAACGGGGCGTAGATCACTTCGGCCAGCCGCAGCAGCATCTCCACGAACGCGACGAGGCACGCGACGCCGATGGCGCCTCGCCGCGACGACACGCTGGTCTTGGGGTCGGTGATCATGAACAGCGCGAACAGCTGGTACATCGGGCCCGTGATCGGCGCGATCTCCGCGGCGAACGCGCTGCCGGTGATCAGGGCCCGCACGTACGCAAAGGCGAAGAACGACACGACATAGGCCACCGTGATGTGGGCCCGCTTGGCCAGCCGCACGGCGTTGAGGCCCACCACCCAGATGACCAGCATCGGCCACAGGTCATTGCCCCACTGGACGCTCAGCGGGGCCACGGCAAAGGGGGCCAGAAAGAGCAAGGCGCAGATGCCGAAGTTGGTGGGGTTCCAGAGGTGTCGTCCCTTCACGCGCAGCACGTGTTTCGACATGATCGAGATCACGGCGCCGAGCGCGTAGGGCCACAACACCGGCGAGCGCACCAGGATGGAGATGCTGATGCCGGAGATGTAGCCGCTGGCGAGTTGCGGCGACTGCCCCGTGAGAAGGCGGCGCAGCGCGACCTCGGTGCCCAGCGCGGCGACGACCGCCAGGGCGATCGCCTCGTACCCACGCAGCACCCCGTAGGACCAGTGGGCGCCGAGCAGGATGAGCGTGATGAGCAGCGGCGCCG
>Ga0224512_10005860_pt1 | contig 10001 bp, 13 predicted proteins | sample SF_May12_sed_USG_4_FD_169103 | JGI IMG/M metagenome (GOLD analysis project Ga0224512, IMG submission 169103) | Sediment microbial communities from San Francisco Bay, California, United States - SF_May12_sed_USGS_13 | ecosystem: Environmental > Aquatic > Marine > Sediment | place: USA... | reverse complement strand
AGGGATACATGATCCATGGCAACTACGTCACTAAGCCTCGGCGGGCATTGGGAAGAGTTCATCAAGCAAGAGATCAAGAGTGGCCGATACTCGACGGCGAGTGAAGTCGTGCGAGACGCTCTTCGTGAACTCGAGGATCGAGGCAAGCGCCTCGAAGCGCTTCGGGCACACCTGGCCGAAGGGTCTGGTCAGGCGGCCAGGGAGGAATTTGTAGAGGGCTTTGACATCGAGTCGGTTATCGAGCGAACCAAAGCTCGGGTATGACGGCCCAATTCCGGCTCACGCCGAGAGCGGCTGCAGACCTCGACGAGATTGCGGACTACACGATGGAGGAGTGGGGGCCGGCCCAGATGGCGGACTACCTGCGATCCTTGAACAGGCGTTTCGAGTGGCTGGCCCGAAACCCCTACGCAGGGCGCGAACGAAACGACGTTCACCCCGGTTACCGGAGCTTCCCTGAAGGTAGCCACATAATCTTCTATATCGTCAGTGGTGAGAACATCGATATCATCGGCATTCCGCACAAGGCAATGGACATTGGACCCGGTATCTTCTGAACTGTGGAAAGTGCTTTTGGGCACAATTCTGGCTACAACCTTTGTCAGATACCCCCGGAATTCGTCGGGCGTGCCCGGACAGGAAGATTAAGATAAACAAATACTTATGAACAGTGATAAACCCATAAGCGTGCTTTTCATTTGCATGGGCAACATTTGCCGTTCGCCCACGGCTGAAGGCGTGTTCCGACATTTGGTGCACGAGGCCGGACTGGCAGATCGAATCGAAATCGACTCGGCCGGCACACATGCGTACCACGTGAACGAACCACCCGACAGGCGTGCCCAGGCCGCGGCGCAGCGTCGTGGCTTTTCCATGGCCGGCATTCGTGCCCGGCGTGTCCGCGCCGATGACTTCGAACGATTCGATTACATCATCGCGATGGATCGCGATAATCACTCGCTGCTTGTCGAGCAAGCCGACATTGAGCATCACGACAAGATTCGCCTTTTCCTCGAATTCGGATCAGGCCGCGAAGACGAGGTGCCTGATCCTTACTACGGTGGTGCCGCGGGATTCGAACGGGTGCTCGACCTCGTTGAGGATGCGTCTCGAGGCTTGCTCGAGACGCTCAAGAGCTCCTAGTCGTTATCCCAGGGTAACAGCCGTCCCTCAGGCTTTTGCTCCGGAACCGGGGTTGGCACGGGTTTCGATTCCGTTTTCGGATCTGCCTTCGCCTCAGGTTTCGGTTCCACCTTTATCTCCGGCACGGGTACGGCTGCAGGTTTCGGTTCCGCCTTTATCTCCGGCACGGGCTTGGCTTCAGGTCTCGGTTCCGACTTTATCTCAGGTGCGGGTCTGGCTTCAGGTTTCGCTTCAGGTTTGGCCTCTGGCCTGGGTTCCGAAGATCCATTGCCCGAAGACGGCGTTTCCTGCTGGGCGCGCGGCTTCGGAGTCTTCGGCTCGCGGCTGGCCGTCAAATCAGGCGTCGTCTCATCCAGTTTTGGCTCTGTCCTGGGCTTGCTCGCCGCATCCGCCGCGCGCTCCGCGTCCGTGCGTACTTTCGGCGGGCCCAGTTCAGCCGGCTTGCGAACCAGAGGCTTGTCTGATGGTTTGGATTGACCCTCAGATTGAGTCTGCTGTTGCTGCTCGGCTGCCGTATCCTGTGCTGGTCGATCGCTGGTCCGCCGCCGCCGTCGTCCGCCACGACTGCGTCGATTTCTCGAGGGCTTGCGTTCGTCTCCCTGTGCCTCCGTGCGTTGATCCTGAGCCGTTTCCTTTGGCTCCTGCGGCTGCCCGCCGGAACCGGTTTTCTTCCTGCTCGGCTGAGTCTTCGCAGCGGTCTTCTTGCCGGCGGTCTTCTTGCGCGTGGTTTTATTACTCGTTGCCTTCTTGCCGGCCTTCGTCGTCGTCCGCTTTTTGGTCGTGGTTCGAGCGTCGTCAGCACGTTTGCTGTCCGGGCGACGACGACCATGCTGACCACTTTTTGAACGACTGTCCGAGCCTGAGGTCTTGCGGCGCCTTGTCTGTGTCTTCTTCTTGGCCGGCGCCTTTCTTGCTCCCGAGAAAAGTCCGAATAAGCTGGCCAGGAATCCACCGCCTGATGACTGACGTTTCGGCACGGGCTTCGATGGCTTCAACACGGCGATGGCGGCAGGTTCGACCGCCTTGCGCTCGAGGATGGCTTGCGGAGCCTCCGGCTCCGGATCCGGCTCGGCAAGTGTGTAACTTGCGCCAACATTTTCGGGCAATTCTGTCTGATCGTCACGAATCCGGCGTACGTCGTAATGCGGCGTCTCCAGCGCAGGATTTGCGACCAATACAACCTGCATCTCGTTGCGTGACTCGAGGCTCTGTACCCAATCGCGTTTCTCATTCAGCAAATAGGTTGCAACCTCGACCGGCAGTTGTGCGATGACCTTGGCGGTGCGTTCCTTGCGCGCCTCCTCGCCGATGATGCGCAGGATCGCCAGCGCCAGCGACTCGACGCTGCGTATGGTGCCGATGCCGGAACAGCGAGGGCAGGTCAGGTAGCTGGACTCGCCCAGAGATGGTCTGAGTCTCTGGCGCGACATTTCCAACAGACCGAACCGCGAGATCTTGCCAATTTGTACGCGTGCGCGATCCTGACGCACCGCGTCGCGCAGACGGTTTTCAACGTCCCGCTGATGCTTCTGCGGGCCCATATCGATGAAGTCGATGACGATCAGGCCACCGAGGTCACGAATACGTAATTGCCGTGCAATTTCGTCAGCGGCTTCGAGGTTGGTATTCAGTGCGGTCGCTTCAATATCGCCACCCTTGGTCGCGCGGGCCGAGTTGATGTCGATCGATACCAGCGCCTCGGTATGGTCGATGACGACGCTGCCGCCCGACGGCAAATTGACTGAGTGTGTGAACGCCGACTCGATCTGGCTCTCAATCTGGAAGCGCGTGAACAGCGGCACCGGATCTTCATAATGCTTGAGTTTGCGCAAGTTGTGCGGCATCACCTGTTGGACAAATTCGACAGCCTCTTTGTACGTTGTGTCGTCATCGATCAGGATTTCGCCGATATCCGTCGTCAGATAGTCACGCAATGCGCGCACGACGGAATTGCTCTCGCGGTAGATCAGAAATGGCGAGGATCGTTCCAGAACGACATTGAGAATAGCGGTCCAGATAGTGAGCAGATTCTCGAGATCCCAGGCGAGCTCCTCCGCACTGCGATCAATGCCCGCTGTCCGCAGGATCACGCTCATCCCTTCCGGAATTTCGACGTCATTAAGCGACTCGCGAGCGAGGTCACGGTCTGCGCCAATAATGCGGCGGGATACGCCACCGGAACGTGACTTATTGGGCTTCAGGACGATAAAACGTCCGGCCAGGCTGACAAAGGTCGTCAACGCGGCCCCTTTGTTGCCACGCTCTTCCTTGTCGATTTGCACGACAATGTCCTGACCTTCTTTCAGAACGTCCCTGATATTGGGTTTCTGGCCGGGCTCGACCGGTTTGACAAAGTATTCGCTGGAGATTTCCTTGAGCGGCAAAAAGCCGTGTCGCTCAGCGCCGAAATCGACGAACGCGGCTTCGAGGCTGGGCTCGATGCGCGTAATCTTTCCTTTGTAGATATTGGCCTTTTTTCGTTCGCCGGCCGGTAATTCAATATTTAGATCATAGAGGCGTTGGCCATCGACCATCGCCATGCGCAACTCTTCTGCCTGAGTTGCATTGATTAACATTCTTTTCATGATGCCCTACTTGATAAGTGAGAGAGGGCAGAGAGCCGGGGCGAACCACCAGGGGACGTGCGCAGGGGGACTCACACAGGAATAGTCGGCCCATCAGGGCGCTTCCCGTGTAATGGATAAGCTTGTTCTGGGCCTGACTCAGAGAAATCAGGTCCCGCAAAAAATTCAGCATGTGTTCCCTGCGGCTGGGCCGCTTTGGCGCTCGCTGCTGTCCGTGCTCGCTGCCATCTTGGTTGGTCTCGCGCGCGGCGAGACCCAAAAAACAATGATTACTGTCTGCTATCTGCGCGGCTGGTCCAGGATTGGCTGCCGCCCGGTTTCTGTGCATTGCCCGGTTTGTAGTGCCGAGGGTGTCACAGGGCGCTAATATAGCACACCAGTTCATCTCATCAAGTTATTGATCATGCAGCAAAAGTCGGAAACAGGCCCGGACACGGTCGTCACGAAGGTGCGCAAGATCCGCATCGATCAGGACATGGCGGGCCAGCGCATCGACAATTTTCTGCGTCGCGAGCTGCCGGGTGTGCCGAAAGGGCGGTTGTACCGCTTGCTGCGCCGCGGCGAGGTGCGCGTCAACGGCGGACGGATTCGTGCCGAATACAAGCTCCGGGAGGGCGACGAAGTCCGGGTGCCGCCTGCGCGCGTCAACGCACCCGGCGATGCGCCGGCTGCGGGTCATGCCGCCAAGCTGGCAGATCGGGTCATCTACGAGGACAAGCGACTCCTGGTGATCGACAAACCGACCGGCCTGGCCGTGCACGGCGGCAGCGGTGTCAGCCACGGTGTCATCGAGTTGTTGCGGCATGCGCGCCCCGAACTCAGAGACCTGTCATTGGTGCACCGACTCGACCGCGAGACCTCGGGCTGTCTCGTGCTGGCTAAGCGGCGCAGCGCATTACGTGAGCTGCATGAGAAATTTCGAGATGGCGTTGTAGAGAAGAATTACCTTGGATTGGCCATCGGCGACTGGCAACTCGGGGAACAACTGATCGACAAGCCCCTGCTTGTGCAAAACCGCAAAGGCGGCGAGCGTTACGTTGTCGTCAGCAGTGGCGGCAAGCCTGCGCAGACGCGTGTGCAATTGTCACGGACGTTCGGCAAATACAGCTTGCTGCAATGCACACCCCTGACCGGTCGCACGCATCAGATTCGCGTGCACCTGCAATACCTCGGATTTCCATTGGCCGGCGATGAGCGCTATGGCGACGAAGAAGAGAATCGGCGGGCGAAAAAGTTTGGGCTGAAACGCCTGTTTCTGCATGCACAGTCAATCGCCTTCCCCGACAACAGCGGTAACGAACTGCACTTTACGGCGCCACTTGCCGATGATCTCGAGCGCTTTCTCTCGAAGGGTATAATCGAGGCGAGGCGCGATGCCTAGGTTGCCAGGTAGCCGAGTTCGAGCAGTACGTCCGAAACCCAGATCATCGGCAGGCCGATCAAGGCCGTCGGGTCATCGGTCGTGACGGACTCGAACAAAACGAACCCGGCACCCTCTATCTTGAAGCTGCCGGCGCAGTCGTAAGGTTCGTCGTGACGCAGGTACGATTCAGCCAGACGCCGGTCGAACTGTCGAAAATGCACCATTGTCTTGTCCACGTGTTCGTAGCGCGAGCGGCCCACCGGGTCGAGAATGCAGACGGCCGTGAGAAATGTAACGGTCTTGCCTGAGGCGGCCATCAGCTGTTCGACGGCCTTTTGATGGCCACCGGGTTTGCCGACCACCTTGCCGTCGACCACGGCAAGCTGATCTGCGCCAATGATCAGCGAGTCGCGCGCTTGCATCGACACTGTCTCTGCCTTGGTTCGTGCGAGGTGTTGCGCGAATTCTTTCGGTGACAGCCCGAGATCGTTGCTCTCGTCGATGTCAGGTGACACCGTCTCGAAGTCGTCCAGAAATCGGTCGAGCAGGTCGCGCCGATACGGTGATGCCGATGCGAGGACGATAGCTGGGGCCGAAGGATTTTGCATGAAATCAATTGCTTGGGGCGAAAAATCCGAAGTTTACCCGGTTTGCGTGGCGGAGCCGATATTTTCCAGGTCGCGTGCTTTGACAGGGGCGCAAGAGGTACTTATCATGCGCCCGCCATGGGCAATCCGCTGCGAGATCGCCGCACTCCGTCAGAATTGGCGGCTAGCGGTCAAGTTATTGATTTTTCAGAAAAAATCAATAACTTTGTGGAACTGGCGAAAATAGTCCAAAGTGATCTCGACAGCCTGGATCCTGCTGGACTGCCGGCGGACTGGCGCGATACGGACGTCGCCGGCCGGCTAAGCTTCGGTTTCGCGGATGCGCAGAACAGCCGGCCCAGCCTGCGGGGCAGGGTGACTGCAACGATCGACGCCGTGTGCCAGCGCTGCCTCGAGGCGTTCAAGCTGGCGCTCGATGTCGAGTTACGGTTTGTGTTTGACGGGGAGGAGTCGACGGCGGCTGACACCGCTGGCTATGAGATTTGGGAGCTCGAGGAGAATACGTTTCGACCGCTGGATCTGGTTGAAGAAGCGCTGATCATGGCGATGCCGCTTGTGGCCATGCACGTCGATAGTGAGACGTGTCACGGGCCGATGGAGATTGAGCAACGCCCGAACGAGAAATTACGGCCATTTGCGGCGCTCAAGTCGCAAATGGAGCAAGATAACTGAACTGAATGATGGTGCTTGTGCGCCATTGTCACTGGAGAGAAATATGGCTGTTCAAAAGAGTCGCAGAACCCCCTCGACACGTGGTACGCGTCGTTCGCATGACAAACTGAAGAAACCTGCTATGTCGGTTGATCCGACATCCGGCGAAACCCACTTGCGGCATCGCGTGTCGCCCGATGGATTCTACCGTGGCGAGCAGGTTGTTACGCAGCCGGATATTCACGACGAAGACGACGAGTAAGCTCACCTGACAACAGGTCGTGCTGTGGTACGGCCTGCGTCTCTGTGGCGACACACTCAGTCATTTCCCTGGATGCGATGAGCGGCGACCTCGGCGCCGAGGTCGTCGTGCGGGCGGCGTCCCGGGTGTTAAGCAAGCATGCGACGCTTGAACTTGTAATTGTTGGTGACCAGGTCGAGTTGCAGGGGCACGTCACGCGTATCGTCGGCGACGAGCCACGTCTGACAATCGTTCATGCCAGTGAGGTTGTTGGCATGTCCGATTCACCCGTCGATGCGATGCGCCGGAAAAAAGACTCGTCAATGCGGGTTGCGATCAATCTGGTCAAGGAAGGCAAGGCTCAGGCCTGCGTCAGTGCCGGCAATACGGGTGCTCTGATGGGTACCGCGAAATTCGTATTGAAAATGTTGCCTGGCATTGACCGGCCGGCGATTATCACGGAGCTACCTGCAAAAGGTGGTTCGTTGCATATGCTTGATCTCGGTGCCAACACGCTGTGTACAGCCGAGCACCTGTTTCAATTCGCGGTAATGGGTTCGATCGTCGCCGCAGACATAACCGGCGTCGAGAGTCCGCGGATTGCCTTACTGAATATCGGTGCTGAAGATTCAAAGGGCCACGATACCGTCAAGGACGCTGCTGCGATGCTCGCCGCGAGCACAATGAATTACGTTGGCTTTATTGAAGGCAGTGAGTTGTTTTCGGGCAAAGCCGATGTCGTCGTCACCGACGGTTTCACCGGCAACGTCGCGCTGAAGACGATGGAAGGCACGGTGGGGCTTGCGGCGCATTACCTGAAGCGTGCGTTTACGCGCAACATGTTCGCCAGATTCCAGGCGCTGCTATCACACTCGGTTCTCAAGCATCTCGCCGCTCGCATGGACCCACGCAAGTACAATGGTGCGACTCTGGTTGGTCTTAATGGTATTGTGATCAAGAGCCATGGCAGCGCTGACTCGTACGCCTTCGAACACGCGATCGAAACCGCTGTTGTTGAAGTACAGAACCAGGTACCCGAGCAAATCGGCAATTTGCTGCGACAGGAAGCTGCTTGATGTACACGAAGATTGTCGGAACCGGTCGTTACTTGCCGGAGAAAATACTCACCAATTTCGATCTCGAGAAGATGGTGGATACGACCGACGAGTGGATTCGCACTCGCACCGGTGTCGAGCGCCGGCATCAGGTTGCGCCAGACCAGACAACCTCGGACATGTGTGTCGAGGCGGCGAAGGTCGCTATCGAGGATGCAGGCGTCGATGTCAATGATATCGATATGGTGCTTGTTGGTACGACTTCCCCGGACCTGGTTTTTCCGAATGCCGCGACGCTGGTTCAACACCGCCTCGGCATCCCCGCATGCCCGTGCATTGGCATGGAGGCGGCGTGCACGAGTTTTATCTATGCGCTGACGACGGCGGACAAGTTTATCAAGGCCGGTGAGGCGAAATGTGTTCTTGTTATCGGCGCTGAATGCATTACGAAGTTGGTTAACTGGAATGACCGTAACACTTGTGTGCTGTTCGGTGATGGGGCAGGCGCGGTTATCGTAAAGCCGTCGGAGGAACCGGGCATCATCGCGACACACCTTGGTGCGGATGGTCAATACAAGGACCTGCTCTACTACCCGGTGGGCGTCTCAAAAGACTTGCACATGGCGGGCACTGATGAAGCATCGATCATGATGACCGGCAACGAGGTATTCAAGGTAGCGGTCAAGACCCTGGGCAATGTGGCGACCGAAGTGCTCGAGAAGGCGGGCATAGGTCAAGGCGAAGTTGATTGGCTGATTCCGCATCAAGCCAACATCCGCATAATTCAGGCAACCGCGAAACGCCTTAATCTGCCGATGGAAAAGGTCATACTGACGGTGCAAGACCACGGTAATACGTCCGCGGCGTCGGTCCCAATGGCGCTCGATGTTGGTATTCGTGATGGTCGAATAAAACCTGGCCAGTTGCTGCTGATGGAAGCGTTCGGCGGTGGATTTACGTGGGGCTCTGTGCTGCTGCGCCTCTGATCGACAGCGCCATCGGCGCGGCCCTACCAGATAGCAGACTTCTTCCCGCCTTTTGATCGTCGCTGCATGCGTTGATGCAGCTGCTGCCGCTTGCGATCAAGTCGATCACGGCGAATGGCACCATCGATGTTCTTGCCATGTTGTGCATCGAATTCTCTACGAAAGTGACGAAAATCATCATAGGCTTCGCGAACATGCAGGAGATCGCGTGTAATGAGTTCGATGATGATTACGTCATCAAGATAACCAATGACGGGAATATCGTCGGGAAGGAGATCTTCGGGATCGCTGAAGTAGACGAACATGGCGAGCAAGCGTTCGCGATCGGCGTTGGGTAGCTGCCATTCGTCATCCGTGAGCATCTGAACCAGCAATTCGACGACAGGGATGCGCTTGGCGACAAAATCAGGCAACGGTTCATTGCTGCGGATCTCGTCGAGCACGTGCCGAATGGCGTCGATAATTTCCTGCTCTTCGGCGTCGCGAACCGCTTCACGAGACTGTCTTAGCGCCTCGCGAAAATAGCGAAGGTCGCGATCCGTGAGTTCAAATGAGAGCTTCATTCCCATGGCAGGTGCCGAATACTGTGTGCAGGCAGGACAGGCTACCGACCACACATGTCAGGGTCAAACGGAAAACGTCTTGACGCACGACGCGAACACCGTCAATGGTTTACCATGGGACCCTGGAACGCGGGTTACTTCGATGAAACCAAAACTGATAATTGGAAATAAGAATTATTCCACTTGGTCATTACGCTCATGGTTGCTGCTGCGGGAAGCCGGAATTGATTTCGACGAGCACCGAATCGAGCTCGATACGCCCGAAACGGCAGCAAAAATAGCCAGGTTTAGTCCAGGCGGCACCGTTCCGGTGCTGCAACTCGGCGATCTGTGCGTGTGGGACACATTGGCGATTGCCGAGACGGTGGCTGAGCGCTGGCCCGAAAAGAATCTGTGGCCGGCGGATGCCGATGTTCGTGCCCATGCACGCAGTATATGTGCCGAAATGCATTCGGGTTTCCATATGCTCAGGGAGTGTATGCCGATGAATTGTCGCGCCATGGGACGTCAGGTGCCGCTGCCCGATGCCCTGACCGATGACATCGATCGCATAATCGCTATCTGGTCAGATTGCCATCGTCGCTTCAGCGGCGATAGCGGCTGGTTGTTCGGCGATTTCAGCGTGGCGGATTCGATGTTTGCACCAGTAGTGCTGCGATTTCGCACCTATGGCATCAATTTGCCGGAGTCGGCGGGCTTCTACCCGCATCGCGTTCTCGAAAGTGAGGCGATGCAGGAATGGCTTGCGGCTGCGGAGTGTGAGATCGAGGTCATCGAACGCGAAGAAAAGGGCCGATGAATCGGCA
>Ga0224512_10005859_pt1 | contig 10001 bp, 7 predicted proteins | sample SF_May12_sed_USG_4_FD_169103 | JGI IMG/M metagenome (GOLD analysis project Ga0224512, IMG submission 169103) | Sediment microbial communities from San Francisco Bay, California, United States - SF_May12_sed_USGS_13 | ecosystem: Environmental > Aquatic > Marine > Sediment | place: USA: California... | reverse complement strand
GTGGCAATCGTATGTCACCCGGGATGACGGCGGCGTTACTGACGCGCAGGCAACCACGGAGACCGCCACCGCCAATGCCGATGGATATGTGGATAATAGCGACGGAACGTATGAATACACGTTCGCGAATGCGCTTACGGCATACCCGGCCGGCCCGGCTTTCGACGCATCCAGGACCCACCGCATCGGCATCGAGATACGCACGAGTTCGGACGAATTCTGGCCGGAAAATATCCCGGCCGACAACGCGCCATTAGATTTCGTGCCGACCGGCGGAGACCCTGGATTTACGCGCCTGATCGTCGATAGCGATACCTGCAATGCCTGCCACGACAACCTCGAGCAGCACGGCGAAGCGCGCTTCGATGTCGAGTATTGCGTTCAATGTCATAACCCTGCATCGATCGATGGCGATACCGGCAACACCGTGGATATGAAGCGCCTGATTCATAACATCCATGCCGGCAGACCGGATTACCAGATCGTCGGCTTCGGCGGCATATTGCACGAATGGTCGGACGTGGTCTGGTCACAGGACCTCAGAAACTGTCAGACCTGCCATAATGAAGATGACCCGAATACGCCTCAGGCGAGTAACTGGCGGCTCGTACCGAACCGTGCCGCCTGTGGCACCTGTCATTACGACGATGGTGATGCCCTGAATGGCAGGCACGATTTCGCCATCGAAGATGGCGTGCATCCCCTTGGTCTGGCCTTCACTGACGATGCGCAGTGTCTTCTCTGTCACGGACCGGATGGCACGGTAAAGAATGCCGAAGGCAGGCTCGTGCAGGTCGAGGCCATCCACGAGATTCTCGAAAAGACCGCCGGCGAAGCGTTCGAGTACAACATCTACGGCGCAAAGGGCCTCGGGCCCGGAGAAACCCCGGTCGTCAGGTTCTTTGTGTCCGATCCCACGAATGGCAATGTGCGCTATAACATTCACACGGACCCACCCTTCACGGACTGCGCATTTGGTGCCAGCCGGCTTTCGGTCAATGTTGCCTGGAGCACGACGGATTATACGAATGCCGGCAGCGGCTCCACACCGGCGCTGCCGATCACGATGAATCCGCTTAATGCCTGTGGCGGATCCTCGGTGGAGAATCCTGACGGCACGTTCACCGTTACGGCAGCAACGCCAATTCCGCTGACGGCCGTCGGTTCAGCATCGGTATCGATCGAGGGTCACCCGGCGGTCGACGTCAACAACGACGGGTCAGCCGAACGCATTGCGGTCACCAACGCCGTCGCTTATGCGGTGATTACCGACGCCGATAGCGTGCCGCGGCGACCCGCTGTCGACATAAAGAAGTGCGACGACTGTCACAATCAGCTTTCGCTGCACGGGAATAATCGCACTGACAAACCCGAAGTTTGCGTGACCTGCCACAATCCGAACATGACGGACATCAACCAGCGCGTGCCGGTCGCAATGCCGAACGACCCACCGACCGATTGTCTGAATGTACTCGGGCCGGACGATACACCGATCGACTTCAAGCACATGATCCATGCCATGCATGCCTCGCGCGCAATCGACGAGCCATTCGAGGTCTGCGGTTTCAGCAACAGCGTGCATATCTACGATTACGTCTATCCCGGCAGGCTCAATAATTGTGAGGGTTGCCATCTGCCGGATGCCTACTATCCGGTTGACGGGACGAAGGTGCTCGGTACGACCTTCGACGTCAATGATCCGTCGACACCGACAGATGATCGCGTCGTGTCGCCCAATGCGTCGGTATGTTCTGCATGTCATATCGACCCACAGGACATCGAGCATATGCAACAGAACGGTGGCGACTTCAATGCAACCAAGGCAGCCGACAGCACGCTGATTTCCGCGCAGATCGAGACTTGTGAAGTTTGTCATGGTCCCGGACGCACGGCGGACGTGAAGGTCGTGCACGAGGTCGAGACATTCGAGTTCAACTGAGTGGTCGTTGACTGACAGGAAGCCGTATCCGCATGGACTTTAAAACGATCCGTCGAATGGCCATCCAGCTTGGCGCAGGCATGCTCTTGTGTTCGGCTGCATTGGCCCAATCGTCAGACGAGGCCCAGATTCCTTACAGCAGAGCTGGCGCTGACACCTGCCTCCCGTGTCACCTGACCAATCAGACCGTGCTTGCCATCTTTCAGACCAAACATGCCGTGCCGACGGATCCGCACGGTCCATTCGGCGAGGGGCAGCTGCAATGTGAAGCCTGCCATGGTCCCGGTGGCGCGCATACCGGCGGCGTCCCTGGCGGACAGGAACGACCGGCGGTTATTCGTTTCACCGCCGACTCGGCGGCCAGTGTCGAGACACAGAATGGTATTTGCCTCGGCTGTCACGAAGGCGATGCCGGGTTCTCGTGGCACGGTGGCGCACATGACGACAATGAAATCAGCTGTGCCGGTTGTCATCAGGTTCACGCCGCCAATGACGCGGTGTTAAGGACCTCGACGCAGGCCGACAAATGCTATGACTGCCATGCATTTCGAAAAAGCGACTCGCTAAAAGCGTATTCGCATCCGTTACGGGAAGGCAAGATGGCCTGTACCGAATGTCACAGCCCGCACGGTGCGACCACGGAGCTGCTGCTTAACCGGCAGACGGTGAATGCGACCTGCTACCAGTGCCACGCGGAGAAACGCGGTCCGTTCCTCTGGGAACATGCGCCGGTGCCTGAAGACTGCCTGAACTGTCACAACCCGCATGGATCGAATCATGCAGGGATGCTGGAGAAACGCGCACCGCTCCTTTGCCAGAGCTGTCACTCGCAGAGCGGCCATCCGAGCGTCGCCTACGACGCGGGCGGGCTGGCAAGCGGTACGCCGTCGCCTTACCTGCTCGCTGAGAGCTGCCTGAACTGTCATTCGCAGGTGCACGGTTCGAATCACCCGTCAGGGTCTAAGCTGATGCGTTGACGGGCAAGCATGAATTGCACGCCAGCGGTTGAGAGGTCGAGAAAATGTTCGATGTCCGGTTGACCCGATTGAGATTAATTCCGATGTTGACGATCGTGTCGTTGGCGCTGTTCGTGCCGCTGGCGGAATCAGCATCACCCGATACGTCCAACTGGAAATGCCGGTTCTGCCCGTTTGCAAGCGGCTACGAGGGCAAAGTCACGGCCGGCGGCAGCTATGTCAGCGACGATGCTGCAAAGTTCGGCAATGCGACCGGTTACGATGAGAAAGGCGGCTATGTCAACCTCGACGGCGAGGGCAATTACATCGACGAAGGCTATCGGCTCAGCTGGTACGCAGAGGACCTGGGTTTAGATTCCCGGGTTTTGGATGTCGAGGGCGGGCGCCCGGGCGAGTATGGTTTCCATCTCGGCTACCGTGAGTTGCCGCAGCGCGTATTCGACACGACCAGCGACGTTTTCGCGCTATCCGGCAACGATAACCTGACCCTGCCGGGTTCGTGGGTACCCGCCCCATTGACTTCGGGAATGACGGCACTCAGTTCGTCGCTCAGCAGTCGGAATATTGAAAGCGATCGTCAGATCCTCGAGTTTGGCGCGAATTATTTGCCATCCAGCCGATTCGATCTGTACCTGGACTATCGGCGACAGGAGCGGGACGGTGTCGACATCTTCGGCGGGTCGACGTTCACGCAGGCAAGTCTCCTCCCCAGGCCGCTCGACTATGAGACCGATGAACTCGATCTTGGCGTGCGCTATGAAACGCAGCGCGGTCATCTGACACTCGGCTACTACGGCTCATTCTTCAAGAACAAGTCAGCCGCTCTGGTCTGGGACGACCCATTTTCATTCGACCCGACGACATCGCTTGCGGGCGAGGACCAGGGCAGACACGCGCAGGAACCGGACAATGATTTCCAACAGGTGATGCTCTCGGGCAGCTATAGCGCGGCGCTAATGAATACCGTGATCGCATTCTCTGCGGCGATGGGTCGAGGGGAGCAGGACGACTTGCTGCTGCCCTACACGATTAATCCCAATATCACTGCCGCTCCCCTGTCACGCTCAACGCTGGACGCGAAAGTCGACACGACGAACCTCGCCTTCACGTTGGTGTCGAGACCGTTTCCGAAGGCCCGCGTGAAGCTGGCTGTGCGGCGCGATGAACGCGATAACAAGACGTCTCAGTCGCAGTGGAACCGTGTTATCACCGATAACTTTGCGACCGTCGATAACGAGTTGAATATCCCTTACAGCTTCGAGCGCACGCGCCTGAATTTGAGTGCGGACTACAGGTTGTTCGACACCGTCCGGGTGTCGGCCGGCTACGACCGGACGGAACTCGACAGGGATTTCCAGGAGGTCGCCGAGCAGACCGAAGACGCCGGCTGGGGACGAGTCCGATGGCGGCCAAACGCCTTTGTCGAAGTCAGCGCCCGTGGCGGCGCGTCGGAGCGAGACATCAATCGCTATGACCAGGGGATTGCAGCAAGTTTCGGTCAGAATCCATTGATGCGCAAATACAACCTGGCCTATCGGTACCGTGATTTCGGTGAACTGACGGTTTCCGCGTCACCCCGGGAGTTACCCGTGTCGTTCACGTTCGACGCTCTGTATGCCAGCGATGACTATACCCATTCGCAGCTCGGATTGACCGACAGCGACGAAGTCCGCTTCGCCGCCGATCTGAGTTGGTCTGTATCGGAGCGTGCATCCGTCTATTTGACCGGCGGAATCCAGGAGATCGAGGCGGACCAGTCAGGCAGTGAACTGTTTTCGACGCCAGACTGGCAGGCGAGCCATACCGACAAGTTCGGCAATTTTGGCGGCGGCTTTCGCGTTGCCGAGATTGGCGGCAAAGTGGATCTGCAGCTCGATTACACGCGCGCCGAAGGCAACACTGAAATCAACGTCGCGAGCGGCCCAGGCGGACTAAGCCAGTTTCCCGATCTTGAATCGACACTGGATTCGCTGCGGTTAAAGGCGCTGTATCGCTGGTCAGACAAGCTTGAGGCAATTCTGCAAGTGCGCTACGAGAGTTTCTCGACAGAGGACTGGGCATTACAGGGCGTCGCACCGGACACGCTGCCAACGATTCTGTCGCTCGGCGCGCAGCCCTATGACTACGATGTCTGGCTGGTTGGCATCGGTTTCCGCTATCTGATGAGCAGCTCGACTGCCAAGTAAGGCAAAGAAGCTTTCGAGTTATTCGGGCGGCGGCGCTCGCACCCTGGTCAATCCAGGCCTGGATAGCCCCAACCTCGTCTTCCGTCAATGATGATCCTCGCCCTGCAGCCCAGGCCTGCTCGTGATCTGGCGGCACCAGGATTTCAGGAGCGGTCTTCCCGCGCTACGACCAGCTAGAGCGCACTGGACAGGCATCCAGCCGCCCTCACGTTAACGCATACGTTTTGTCACGCTGCGCTTTACAACGACGCGTAATATTCAGCCAGGCTGGCAATATCCTCGTCACTGAGCGCTTGCACCATCATCGCCATCATCGGGTCGTCGTTTTCGCCGGACTTGTAGGCCTGCATGGTGCTCTTGAAACGTTCGACATCCCAGCCGGCGATGGCGCCATACTCACCCGATCCCTCGCCGTTTGATCCATGACAGCCGGCACAGCTCGCGGCCAATTCCTCGCCCGCTTTGACGTCAGCGCCGGCCATCGCCTGGCCAGTCGCCAATACGGCGACAAAAATTATCAGTTGCAAGACGTAAAAAATTCTCATCTGGTCTCTCCTGCTAGCCGCGTATGCCGAATAAGATCTACCGCTTATTTGATTACATGTAGACCGCCCGGTCAAACCGCAACAAATACGTATTTACCGTCGCAAAACCCGTAATTGACCCAGCCTCCCAAACTGTGGCGCGAGGAGGCGCAGTGGGTCAGGCGGCGATAGCCGCCTCCGGCGCCACGATCAGGCGGCGAATCGGTGGGCGCTTACGGTCCTCGACACGGGCCAGGCGGACACCTATATATCCACGCGTCCTTGCCGAATATGCGACCGGGCCACTCAAGGATTTTCAGGATCGCTGGGTCCCGCGGGCACCCATAAACCGTAGTCGCAGCGGAGTAATACGGTGCCGCACTTGATGACCGTTTTGTGCTCGTAGGCCTGGTCGTTAAAGTAGCAAACGGGGTCACCGGGGATGCTCTCCCGGAGCGTGTCCGTGTCTTCGTCACCCTCCCAGGCTACCGGAGAATTTCGCGCCTCCGGGTCCTGCACGCCGAGATCCGGAATTTTCGAACTCATAACAAGACACTCCTCGTCTAATCGTTCAGAACGAATGTGACCTTCATATGAACCCGGTACTCCTTGATGGCGCCATCTTCGGTCTGCACTTGATGATCCTGGATCCAGGCGCCCTTGACATTGTCGAGTGTCTTGCTCGCTCTTGCCAGGCCCTGGCGTATGGCATCATCGAAGCTCTCCGTGGAAGAGGCCGTCATCTCCGTTACTCGCGCAATTGACATATCCTTTCTCCTTTTGCCGGCTGGCCTTTAAGATGTTTATAGAACTTAAAGATAGCGACTTCCTGCGACTTACCAATACGGAGAATTGCGGATTGCTGTCAGCGTACCCTGCAGCTAGATTGCACTCCACAGTGTCGAGAGCCACCGAACAGGGTCAATTTTCGCCGCTCGTTTTGCGTCAACCTTTGATGCAAATCAATGGCACGAGGCGCGCGACTTTTCGCGACAGGCCGGCCGCCTCGGCAAGATCGACCACCGCATCGACATCCTTGTAAGCCCCGGGGGCCTCTTCGGCGACACCGCGCATGGATGGACTGCGCACCAGGGTGCCGCGCTCAGCCAGTTCGTGAACCAGTTGCCGGCCCTGCCAGAGCTTGCGGGCCCGATTGCGGCTCATGGCGCGGCCGGCGCCATGGCAAGACGAACTGAGCGCGCGCTGCTCGCTGGACTGGGTGCCGGCTAAGACGTAAGAGGCGGTGCCCATTGTCCCGCCGATCAAGACGGGTTGGCCGACGCGCCGGAGGGATTCAGGCAATGCCGCCGAGCCCGGTCCAAATGCACGCGTTGCGCCCTTGCGGTGGATGAATAGCCTGCGGGGTTTGCCGTCGACGAGATGCTCTTCCTCTTTACAAATATTATGCGACACGTCAAAAAGTAACGTCAGCGTGGTGCCCGGCATCACTCTTTCGACTGCAGCGCGGGTGAGATCTGTAATGATTTGCCGATTCGCGAGTGCACAGTTCGTTGCTGCACGCATTGCGCCGAGATAACGCTGACCGAGTTCGGACCGGATCGGTGCGCAGGCGAGTTCGCGGTCCGGCAGGCGAATGCCGAGCTCAGGCGCAGCCAGCACCATCTCGCGCAAAAAGTCGGTACCGACCTGATGTCCAAGACCCCGGGATCCGCAGTGGATGCTGATGACGATCTGATCGCTCACGAGACCGAAGGCATCGGCCACGCGCGGGGCGAAAATCTTCGCGACGCGTTGCACCTCCAGGTAATGATTTCCTGAGCCTAAAGTACCCATCTCGTTCCGCTGGCGCTTTTTCGCCTGCGCCGAGACGGCGGCTGGATCGGCGCCGCTGACCCGACCCTGTTCCTCGATGCGCTCGAGATCGGCTGCCAGGCCGTAGCCCTGATCCACGGCCCAGCGCGCGCCGCCGCTCAGCATAGCGTCCATGGCCTGGTGGTCGAGATGAATGCGTCCGGTGCTGCCAAGCCCGGCCGGTATGCTCGCAAGCAGCTCATCCGCCAGTGCAGACTCGTGCCCGTGCAGGTCTGTTGCCGTCGAATTCGTGACCAGCGTCCGGACGCCGCAGGAGATGTCGAAGCCGACGCCGCCCGCCGAGACCACGCCGTTATCCTCGGGATCGAATGCGGCAACGCCACCGATCGGAAAACCGTAACCCCAGTGGGCGTCCGGCATCGCGTAGGCGGCACCGACAATTCCGGGCAGCATGGCCACGTTGCAAAGTTGCTCGTAGACTTTGTCATCCAGCTGCTCCATCAGCTGTTGGTCGCCGAACAGAATGCCGGGCACGCGCATCTCACCATGTGGCTCGATTTGCCACTGGTAATCATCGCTGCGCGTCAGTTTCTGCAAATCCACTGCAATGCTCTCAACGAGTGTGCGGCTCGCCGTTCAGACGTCAATGACGCATGCGGCTCGCCATCGCCCATTCTCCAGAGGCCTGATCTCGAGGCCCGTATAAGTTGCACCTTTGATTTCCACGGCGGGCTCATGTTTTTGTTGATCTATTGATTCGCCCCTCGCCAGGCCGTGCAATCTGTGATTGTCCAGGCTGACTTCGAATTCACTGAACAGCAGCTTGCGCGTCGCCATCTCATATATAAGAGTGTTAAGCCAGTCTACCAGCAGAACTTCGTCGCTCGGCGCCTCGCAGTCCACGGTCACCTCCTGAGCCGGCTCGATAACGCCTAAATCGGAAATGACCGCCGCCATCGCGCTGGCCATATTCTCGAATACTTCCGCCTTCGTATCCGCCACGGCGCGCAAACCTATATCCGCGCGGTGCGAAAAATGTTCCCAATGGCCGGACATCTACCCGCCTTCGTCCGTCGCGACTTCGGCAACTGCACCCTGGCCGGTCGCCGCATCAGGCTCCCCGCTGTTGCGCAATATGGCCTGCCGGCTCGCGTCCCGCAGCCTGACCGCGGCATGCCAGTCATTGCCGTCCGGTTGGAGTGACTTTTCTATGCAGACAAGCACCGAACCGGAGCGGATCAACCAACTGCCGGCACGCATAATGCTGCGGCTACCGCGCAGCGCTGCAGGAATCACATCCACCCCGGTTTTCGCGGCGGTCAGAAAAGCGCCCATGCGAAACGGCAGCAAGCCCGCCGGCCGCGAGAACGTACCCTCCGGGAATACCAGAACAGATCGACCCGCTTCGAGCGCGTTGACCATGACATCGGGTGCCCGGCTGCTCGCCTCTATGTCCGCGCGGTCGACATACAGGGCGTCGAGTCTTCGCAGGAACACACGGGAAATAAAGCGATTCTTCAACTCCGTCTTGGCGAGAAACGCTACCGGTTGATCGACTGCCTGCAGCAGAAACAAGCCGTCCAGGTAGCTGGTGTGATTGCAGAGAAGAATAAAGGGCCGATCCCGCGGCAGGTTTTCCTGGCCGCGCAGCCTGACCGGAATACCGGCAAGCCAACAGATCGCGCGAATGCCGGCGCGCAGCGCCGCCCAACGCCAGCTGATTCCGGGCAGCAGCGCGATAGCGGTCCAGGCTAACGCGCCTATCGAATACACGACAAACCACACCCAGGCCGAGTAACCATAAACGGTCGCGGCCCCGAGCCAGGTGCGCAGACGCGCGGCGCCAAGCGACGCGAGCATGGTCAGATACTGAAACCGCGGCGCCTTGCCCAAAACTTCGCGCTCATAGAGTTCCCGGGTTGCGGCCCGCTGAATCTTGCCGCTCGGTGTCTTCAGGATTGAATCGACCGGCACCAGGACGACATCATCAGGCGGCATTGCGAGCAACTCGGCCGTTTTATGATTGATTTCTGTCACGAGCTTGTGGCGCGCGGCCGGGTCGTCTTCGGTGGTCTCGGCCACGATCACCAGACGTTCCGTGCCTGCCGCGTCGGCAGAGCCGAAGGCCGCCACGCCGTGTTCGCGAATGCCCCGGATAGCACCAATCGCTGCATCCAGCTCGCTCGGATGGATATTGCGACCACCGCGGATGATCATGTCTTTCACACGGCCGGTTATGAACACCAGACCACCGGCGACGTAGGCGCGATCGCCCGCTTCGAGCCATTCGCCGCGGAACAGTTGATCGGTCGCCTGCGGATTGCGGAAATAGCCTGCGGTCGCCGAGGGTCCGCGGAACTGCAAGCGTCCCTCGTGTCGCTCCGGCAATTCATGGTCGGTCATATCGACCACGCGAACTTCATGCTCGGCAATGACGCGCCCGCACGAGATGAACTCCACCGGCGCCGGATCATCGGCTGCCGCGGGCGCCGCGATGCCACTGCGCTCGAAGCGCTGGCGTTCGATACGCTCGATCACTGCCGGCGTGCCGTGATCAGGGATGGTCAGAGCGACGCAGGCCTCGGCGAGGCCGTAGGCCGGT
>Ga0224512_10005858_pt1 | contig 10004 bp, 10 predicted proteins | sample SF_May12_sed_USG_4_FD_169103 | JGI IMG/M metagenome (GOLD analysis project Ga0224512, IMG submission 169103) | Sediment microbial communities from San Francisco Bay, California, United States - SF_May12_sed_USGS_13 | ecosystem: Environmental > Aquatic > Marine > Sediment | place: USA... | reverse complement strand
TATTGAACTCGCTTATAGTTCCTACCCACCTCTACCATCCTCGAAAGGAGGGATTCCCTTGACAAAAGACGAGCTAATCGGCGCCGTAGCAAAAAGTGTAAAGGATTCTGCTTTAAGTAAACGATTGACGGGTGACGTCCTGAATGCCGCATTCGATGTAATCGGGAAGTCCATCAAGAAGGAAAAACGTTTTGCCTATCCCGGGTTTGGAACGTTCACGGTACGTTCCCGGAAAGCCAGAACCGGTCGCAATCCACAAACCGGAGAAGAAATTAAAATCAAGGCAAGCAAAACGGTTGGGTTCAAACCCGCCCCGACACTCAAAAGTACCTTGTAAATCGACGCAAACTTTCCAAGCAATACAGGTCTATTACAATTAAAATGCCCAAAGGCTATGAAACCTTTGGGCATTTTTTTGTTTCCAGCACTTTAGAACATTAATAACTCAATAGACTCCGGCATTCATTTCCGGTGTTCTCATCTTGATACTTTCACCCGGAAATTGTTTCTCTATTTTTGCTCGGCTTTCTGAGCCTTCAGTGTGTCCAATTCAAATTCCTTAAATTTTCCCTGGTTGGCCTCCGCGGGCCTTCGTGTTTTCCGGGTAAAGTCGTTGAGGGAAAACTGTTTTTCAAGGTAATGGCAGGTACGACACTCCGTCGCATACCGGAACACTTTCCGCTTGTAAAGCAGGGACTTCTCTTCAACGTGACCGGCCGAGTTAAAATCCCGGTGGATATGACAACTTCGGCAGTACTCATTAATGATTTTGTTGCTGTCCGCCGCAACAAAATCTCCATCGAAGGCCTTCTCTATTTGCTGGGTGTAACAACCCAGACTCATCCCCATCAGGATCAAAATCCAAAACCACTTCATCTTAAATAAACCCTCGCCGTCATTTTCGGTTTGCAGGCACCACAACCACTATCTCTTATAAATCAAGATATTGGGTTAAAATCTATTATACATTTGCGCCGGGAACAAACAAAAACTTTACAACCCGAGAAGAATTTAGGGACAATATAGTGCAGGTGGGAAAACTTTCTCAAGCGTTGTTCGAGCGGATCAGGTCGTAAATCTTAAGAACTTTATCGGAATAATCCGCCGGGAGCTGCTTGCCTTGCTGAATATACCGCTCCAGCTTGGTGGGACCATGATTATAAGCTTCCAACGCCAGCTTCACATCGTTATTAAAACGATTTTGGAGCTTGTTGAGGTAGTAGGTCCCCAGGAAAATATTGGACTCCGGTTTGAAAAGAGTCGGTTTTCCCTCCCACGGCAGGTTGACTTCGGTGGCCATGGCATGTCCCGTCCGCGGACGGATTTGCATTAACCCCAAGGCACCCCGATGGGACTTGGCCCAGTTATTGAACGAACTTTCCGTCACAATGAGGGCAGTCAACAGGAAGGGATCATAATCATATTTCTGGCTTGCTTCATAGATCCAGTGAGGAATCTTATTCAGGGAAACCCCATCCAAACCGGTAGAATAAGAGGAGATAACATCAAAAATCTTGGTTTTGATCCTCTGTTTTTCACGGAGGGTGACATGAAAATCCTGGTATTCCTGTACCCGGTTAATTCTCAAAAAGTGGCTTTCGTCCAGGGAGGTAACTGCCGATGAGTAATATATGGGACCCTCTTTGAGATAATTGATACTCCCGGAGAGAACGCCCTGAAATCCAAAGATAACTAATACCGATAACAGGGTAGCCAATTTTTTTATAGAAGCGTTGATATCCATCTTAACCCTTTGTGAGTCACATTATTTACATCGGAAGTTTTCTATGTAAATATAAGAAAAAATTGAACTTATCCGCCAGATCCTTAAAATCCTTTTTTTATAAGGGTTTTGATGGCTTGGGTCAGGCAAAAATCAAGTTTGGACGGAGTATACGAAGGTCCAGATTAATTGTCAAACCACTTTTTTACAAAATTTTTGGAAATTATTGATTTTTCCCAGAGAATTACTATAATGACTGCCAATAAATCATTAATAAAATTGGTATTATGAAAATTACTTGCCCTAAATGTCATTCTGCCTACAGGGTGGATCTTCCTGATCCCGGTAAAGCTGGTATCGACGTCCAGTGCGGAAAATGCCTTTATATTTTTCTATTTAGCACAGACACCAAAATTCCCGACCCTGCCGAACCAAGACTACCACCCCATAAGGGTGATGATCAAGAGATTTCTGGCTCCAAAAAGCAGGCCTCATCACCCCCGAAAACAGTTCGGGAAACTCCTCAGGAATTGGAACTGGAACCCCTTTTAGATGACCCAGAGCCCATTGAAATTGTTGTTGAAGATGAGGCTCCTGCGGATTCCCTGGAAAAAGAGGCGCTAGACGATATTTGGAACCAGGCCGTCCGGGAAGGGGCCCGTACAACAGGTAAATCCAAGGGAAAATTTCCCACCCCACCTTCCCAGGAACCGGTTGCGGAAACCGTTGATGAGGTGCCACTCGAAGAACCGCCCTCACCACCGCAGAATAAATCAAAGCAACTGCCCTCCCTGGAAGACCGGCAACGGGAAATCGACCAGATGATCGCCGGTCACCAGCCCAAACAGGGAGAATCTGAAGAAAAGTCCCCAACTGGAGAATCACACCCCTCCCTCCCCCAGAAGGAACCACAAGCGGAGAAAACCCAGGAGGAAATTGATCTCGATGAACAAGTTATCATCGACGAGGGAGAAGTTATCCCCAGTTGGGAGGAAGCCTTTGCTCATCAGGCCAAGATAGAAGCCGGATGGAAAAAGGCCCAGGAGCAAGACAAAATCCATGAAGAACAGCAACTCGCGGAAACACTGGCAATGAAAGCATTGCCCACGGAACCCCCGAAAGAGGAAACAGCGACAACTGATCTGAAGGATGACAAACAGAGCCTTGTGGATGAGATATTCGCCGAAGCTAAAGCTCAAAAGGAAAAGACCCAGGAAGAAATTGACCTCGATGAGTCAGTCGTCATCGATAAAGAGGAAGCCATACCCAGCTGGGAGGAGGCCTTTGCTGATCAGGCCAAGGTAGAAGCGGGCTGGAGGAAAGCCAAGGAGCAGGACCAAATCCATGAAGAACAGCAACTCGCTGAAGCCCTGGGTGAAAAATACATACCTTCGGAGTCCGCCCCTGGCGAAACCCCCGCTGCCGCGGAAGACCCGCAGGCGGTAGTCGATGACATATTCGCAAAGATGAAGAGTCAGGCTCAGACCACCGATCAACCCTCCGCAGAGGAACCACCCGTTTCCACCACAAAAGACGCCGACACACCGGCCAAAGAGGAACCAGAACCCACCTGGACGGATGCCTTTGATGACCAATCGAAAACCGAATCCACCTGGAAAAAACCTGAGGAACAGGAATCCGAAGCCGCTTCCGTCTCAACAAAGGAAGAGGACATACCCTTAGACTCATCCTATTCCAGCGATATCGATTTGGCGGTGGACATGATGGACATGGATATGAAGCAACTGGTTGAACAGGCTTTCGAAGAGGAAAGGAAATCGGACGAGGGCAAGGAAACACCGGAACCGAAAAAGGCTGAAACTCCGACTGTCAGCGAAGCCACCCCGGAACCTACTTTGGAAATGGAGACCCCGCCGGAAACACCTGCGGCCGAACCGAGCGCACCCGTGTCACAGGAAGAAGAGTATATCAACCAGACCATCGACTATTACGCAGATTACACTGACCCTGCCGACGCTCCAGAGGACGAACCGATCCCGGAACTGACCCTCGAATCTGCAGAAGAAAAACCTGTAGCAGAACCTATGGAGACTGTCGCTCAAGAGAAAGAACCCGAAACCGAACCGGAAATCGAAATTGAGTTGGAACCCGAACTCACCCTGGAGTCCAGCGAGGCAACCCTACCCTCCGCAGTACAACCTGCAAAGAACCAGGAAACCTCTTTCGATAAAGAAAGTGAAGAACTTTGGGCTGATCTGATTCCCGACCAGAAAGCAGAAGGAGAAATCGTCAACGAGGAGACTCCGATAGCCTTTAACAAAAAAGAGGAGGAAGAGGAACCTTTCGGAGGAAGCGATTTCTGGGATCAAGTTCTTGAAAAAGATTCACAAGAATCCCAAACGGCCGAAACTGAAGCTGTACCGCAACCTGTTACACCCGCCTCCATGCCCCAACATACAGTCGAACGCGCACCCTCGACAGATGAGGAACTCTGGAAACAGGCTTTCCCGGGGGAAGAAGAGCTTGAGCCAACTGCCGCTCAATCCCCTGGCGAGGAAAATGAGGATGTCCAATCAAATGTACCCCCACTGGTCATTGGAGCCAACGTCAACCTGAACGATGAATCGGAAGATTCGCTGGAATATGATGAGGCGTCCTACGCGGATGATGATGACGATTTTGAATTCCAAAGGAGAAAGCGAAAACTTGGCCCCTTCACCATTCCGCACGGACGGCGCGGTGATTGGATCGTTGGTGGAGCCATGGTTGTATTTCTTTTACTCGTCGGTAGTGTCTACCTCACCCTGCAAACTTTTGCCCCCGGTGAATTGACCGATATGCAGACGGCTGAAACCGAGGTCCCGGAAGGCCTGACCCCGCGCGAGGTGCCTTTGGATGAACTGGTGGGAGGCCTGACGTCCCCAAAACCGGAAAAAACTCCAACGGTGGACACACCGGGAGACAAGGGAGAAGCCATCCTTTCCGACCCCTCAAAAATTCTGGAAGAATCACCGGAAGAGAAGGGAATTTTAAAGGACCTGGCCGAATCGCAAATTCTTAAAGATACCGGAAAATCCCAGACTGCCAGGATCGATCAATCCTCCCTGCAGGCGCTCTCCGGTCACTCCGTCACCCTGAGCACCATCATGCCCGTCGCCTACAATCCAACGGATATCCGCGTACTCAGTTTCAGTGTGGAAATGCAGTTGAGCGATGCCCAAAGCGCGAAAATGGTGCGCGAATCGTTACCCGTTTACGAAGAAATCATGAACCAGACGGTGGAAGACCTCCTGCGGCGCAAATTCTACAACGATATTCTCTACGTTAAAGAAAAGCTGCAAAAACGCCTGCAAACGGCCATGAACCAATCCCTCAAGAACGGCCGCGTCCGAAAAACCAAGTTCGTCGACTTCGCCATTCAATAGCTCACTAAAAATTAAGGGAACATAATCACTTAATTTTCTTTGGTTTTTTCCAGAAGCTCGTAAATTTTATAGACCAGTTCCTTGAGACCCTTGCCGGTCACAGAAGAACAAACAAACAGGTCGGGATTGATAGCCTCCAACCGCTCCTTGAATTCGGCAAACTTCGTCTCAGCTTCCGGGTGGTCGATCTTGTTGGCCACCAGAATTTGCGGTTTGTCATACAAATCCTCGCTGAATTGTTTCAACTCGTTTTGAATGGTCTCGTAATCGGAAATCGGGTTGCGGTCGCTCGCTATGGAAAAGTCGAGCAGGTGCACCAGCAGACGGGTGCGTTCGGTGTGTTTCAGGAACCGGGTGCCCAGCCCCTTGCCCAGATGCGCATCCTGGATCAGTCCGGGAATATCCGCGGCAATGAACGATTGGTAATCCCCCACCTGCACCAGTCCCAGGTTGGGCACCAGCGTCGAGAAGGGATAATCGGCGATTTTGGGCCGGGCGTTGGAAATTTTCGAAATCAGTGTGGACTTGCCGGCGTTGGGGAATCCGATGATGGCCACATCGGCCAGCAGTTTCAGCTCAACGAACAACACTCGGTGCTTGCCCGGCTCCCCCGGATCGGCTCGGCGTGGCGCGCGGTTGGTGGACGATTTGTAATGCTCATTGCCGAGACCGCCCCGGCCGCCCCGGGCGATAACGAACTCCTGTGAATCTTCGGTCAGATCGGCCAATACGTTGCGGGTTTCATGGTCGCGCACGACGGTACCCACCGGCACCTGGATGACGCAGTCCTTGCCGCTCTTTCCGGTTTTGAGTTGGCCGCTGCCCGCTTTGCCGTGCTCGGCCCGGTACAACTGCTGGTATCTCAAGTCGAGGAGGGTGGACAGGTTACCGACCGCCCGGAACACGACGTCGCCGCCCTTGCCGCCGTCTCCGCCATCGGGTCCGCCTTTGGGGATGAATTTCTCACGCCGGAAACTGCAACATCCGTCCCCGCCGTTGCCGGCCTGAACGGTAATCTTGACCTGATCTACAAACATGGGATTGGAACGCTCACCGAGCGGTGAGCGGAATCAGTTGGAGGGATAGATACTGACTTTTTTCTTGGAACGGGTCAACCACTCAAACTTGACCACGCCGGGGGCTTTGGCGAACAATGTGTAGTCGGTCCCCACACCGACATTCACCCCCGGATGGACCGAGGTGCCGCGTTGCCGTACAATAATCTCACCGGCTTTTACCATTTGCCCGCCATACCGTTTGACGCCCAGGCGTTTCCCGATGCTGTCTCTTCCGTTGGACGTGCTGCCTTGTCCTTTTTTGTGTGCCATGACGTCTCCTGTTACTTCTTCGAAATATCGGTAATTTTCAAATGCGTGATCAACTGCCGGTGTCCATTGGTCCGGCGGTACTTTTTCCGGCGCTTTTTCTTGAACACCAGGATCTTTGGACCCTTGCCCTGATCGATAATTTCGCAGGTCACCTTGCTTCCGTCCAGAATTGGAGCGCCCACGTCCACCTTGTCCTCTTCGCCAATCATCAGAATCTGGTCCAGAGTCACTTTGTCTCCCACGTTGCCTTCCAGCTTTTCGACTTGAATGACATCGCCCTGGGCGACCTTGTACTGCTTCCCACCGGTTTTCAATACAGCAAACATTTCGATTTAATACTCCTGAAAATAGATCGGCGGAACGGCTTGCGGCCCGGCCTTTCCAATAAATTAACATGGAACGAACCCGGTAATATACTGAAATTAGAAGATCAAGTCAATAGTAACTCCGCCTAAGTTCACATCTCTGAAATCAGGGGCACCCTTTTCCCTGCTTGCACCTGTTTCCAGGGAAATGCTATAAAAGACCGTTACCTCACCACTTGGGATAATTTATGTCGTTGAAAGACAAGGATAAATGGAACGCCAAATACGAATCCACCGCAGGCTTGGACGAACGGGGGCCCAGCCAGTGGCTGGCGGAACATGCCGACCTGCTTGCGGGCAAAGGCAAGGCCCTCGATATCGCCATGGGGGAAGGGAGAAATGCCCTGTTCGCGGCCTCGCTGGGTTATGATGTCCTGGGAGTCGACATTTCCGAGGTCGGCGTCTCCCGCGCCGAAACCCTGGCCCGGCAGAATAATCTAACGATTCATACCCGAATTGCCGATCTGGATCATTATAATATAGAAGAAAACTCTTACGATCTGATCCTGTGTTTTTATTTCCTCAACCGCCGTTTGTTCGAGGGTATTCGCAAAGGATTGAAACCCGGGGGCATCCTGATCTTTAAAACGTTCACGGTAGATTATTTAAAATACAGCGGCTTCAAGCGTGAATGGGTGCTGGAGAAAAACGAATTGAGGGAAGCCTTTTCCGAATTGAAAATTCTCGATTACAACGAAGTGGACGAACCTGAAAACGAAATAGCCTTTGCCTCGCTGGTGGCGCGGAAGGAATAAACACTCATTGATGAAAAAACTGACAAACTCCAAAACAACCGGGCACCTTAATATCCCTTTCGTTGCGGCAATCATGATCGCTCTGATCCTTGCGGGCTGCAGTTCCACTCACAAGTCGGCGGGTAAAACGTTGGCCACGGAAGGTTTTAAACTCACTTTTATCGACAAGGCGCAGGCCGGGTCGGAGACCGGGGAACTGATTCTGCAACACCCGTTAACTATTACCGAGCGTCAGATGGTGTATCACATGGTGGCTCTGACCTATGAAAATTATTCTCTGCTGGGCAAACCCGGTCCGGTATTCACCAAAGACGATATCAATAAAACGAAACGATTACTGACCAAGGCACTCAATAAAGCGCATTCACAAAACATCATCGGTTTCGAAGTGAAATCCGAGGGCGGCACCACCAAGGGCGAACTGTTCGCCAGCGGGGGCAACCTGCACTGGCGGTTTTCCGAAATCCAGGGCGTGAAGCATTCGTTAACGCGGAACCAAATGACACGGTATGGAACTGCCTGGCGGATGGTGCCCAAGTCAGGGCAGAAGGTTCACGTGACGGACAAACTGCTGGGCGCCAAACAGTGGACCAACTGGATCGAGGCTAAAATTGATCTCCCCGCTCCGGACAATTTGAAAATCGCCCCGAAGCGTGTGAACCCCGGGACAGCACAATCCAAAACTCCTTCTCAACCGAGCCGAACCCAACCGGCCGCTCCTCTGAAAAACACGACCGATCTGGAAGAAAAATTAAAATTCCTGAAACACCTGCATGAAAAACAATTAATCGACAAGCGGGAATATGAACAGAAACGCAAAGACCTGCTCGATCAATATCTCTGATTATTTTTTCCGAAGACAGTACAACCCGTCGCGCACGGGGAGCATTAACGCCTCAACCCGCTCATCACGGTACACGGTTTCATTGAAATGATGAAGGGCATGATCGGACTCCTCCTTGGGAGCCAACACCCGCCCGCTCCACAACACGTTGTCCGCCACGACCAATCCCCCGGAACGCAGAATCGGTAGAATCGCATTAAAGTAATTCAGGTAATTGGTCTTGTCAGCGTCGATGAACGCCATGTCAAACGTTTCGTTGAGGTCGGCAATGGAATCAAGGGCATTGCCTTCGAGCAGGATGATTTTACTGCCATGCGGACTTTCGGCGAAGTATCTCTTGGCCACGGCAATGGCTGCCGGGTCTTCGTCGCAGGTATAAAGACGACCGTCCTTCGGCAATGCTTCGGCCATGGACAAAGCGCTGTAACCGCTGAAGGTGCCGACTTCCAGAATGCGGCGCGCTCCCAGTAATTGCGCCTGCATTTTGAGAAACCGTCCGACCGTCCGTCCCGAAACCATCTGCGGAAAGTCCAGGCTGTCGTACGTTTCCTTCTGCAGACGGATTAGCAGTTCACATTCGTCCTGAGTATGATCGAAAACGTATTGTTCGATTTTTTCATCTATGAATTCCATAATTCCCTCATGAAGTCATTTCAATAATTAACGATATCCGCGTTCAAACTGCGCCAGGCATACCAGGTCGCCACGGTCTCCAAAGGATTCCATTTCTTCCCGAGGCTGAGCAGACGTTTGGCATCGGGTCGGGCTTTCATTCCATAAATATTCTGGACCGCCACACGCAAACCTAAATCGTCCACCGGCAGAACATTGAGACGATTGAGCGAAAAAATCATAAACATCTCCGCCGTCCACCGTCCGATACCGTGCACCAGCGTCAACCGATCGACTATCTCTTCGTTGTCCAGATAGTTCAGTTGGTGCGGGCGCACAGTTCCATCGAGGAAGCGGTGGCTCAAATCTTTCAGGTAAGCGGATTTTTGCCGGGACAATCCGGCGGCGCGCAGTGGCGCGTCCTTCAATCCTGCCAAGCGTTCCGGCGTGGGTACACGGCCGTCGAACAAATTCTGGAAGCGGGTGTAGATGGTATCGGCTGCCGCGGTGGATATCTGCTGGGAAACGATAGACTTGCACAGCACCACAAAGTAATTCCGGTTCCGCTTCAGGCGAAACGGCCCGATGCCTTGTATCACGCGCGCAATTTTGGGATCGCGTTCTTGGAAGTGGTTCAATATCCGGCGGCGAGTCGGCAAATCCTTTGTGGATGCACGGCGATCAACCATAAGCGCATCAATCCGTTTGGAGGAATTTGAACCGCTTCAACTTGGGGGACTCTTTCAACCGTTGCGCGGTACTTTGGGAGATCTGGTTCCGATACAAGTCAATCGTCACCAGATTGGGCAGACAATCACTTTCCGCCAGCAGGTCGATCGCGGCATTATCCAACCCGTTGTGCGGGAGGGTCAGTTTCTCAACCGTCAGCATGATTTCGGATTCGCACAAAGCCTTTAATCCTGCGTTACCGATCTTTGCCCGGTCCAGATACAATTCAGTCAACTGACGCAGATGCGGCGACCGTGCCAGT
>Ga0224512_10005857_pt1 | contig 10005 bp, 11 predicted proteins | sample SF_May12_sed_USG_4_FD_169103 | JGI IMG/M metagenome (GOLD analysis project Ga0224512, IMG submission 169103) | Sediment microbial communities from San Francisco Bay, California, United States - SF_May12_sed_USGS_13 | ecosystem: Environmental > Aquatic > Marine > Sediment | place: USA... | reverse complement strand
GGCTGCCTTCCTCGGCGGCCTTTTCAATGTTGCGCTCTATGAAGTCGCTGATGGCGGGGCCGATGGGGCCTTTGACCTCGAGCATGACGACTTTTGCGCGCACCGCCTCCTGTCCGGCGATGTGCGCGCTTGCAAGAAACAAACCGAGTAACGCGAGACCGGCGTATTTCATGGCGATGGAAAACGGTCGATCATCAATTAATGATACCCCCAATCAACTCATGGGTCAGGGCTTCAACAGTGGCCCTCCGGCAGCCCCCAGCGCGCCCCCGAGGCGTTACGGAGCTCCCTGATCCCGAATCCCGCGCAAATTGCGGCCGCGCGTTTTCAGGCCCTCGAGAAAGCGCACAAGAACCACCGGCCCAGGTGCAGAAGAAGGCGGCTGCAAGGGCTCTTCCGTGCCTGTACTGTCCCATCGAACCAAAAAGTGGTAAACTTGAACGGTCGCCGAAAAGTACTCGCATTAGAAACCAGTGTCTCTTACCAGGCCCTTGCGTTTCGAGAGCCTGGTGACGGAGTCAACCCCTTTTTAGGAGCCACTGGAATGCAGCAAAACAAGCTATTCGTCGGCAATCTTGCCTTTTCCGCCACCCAGGACGACGTGGAAGCGCTTTTCGCGGACTACGGAGAGCTAAACGAAGTCCGGCTGATTACAGACCGCGATAGCGGCCAATCTCGCGGCTTTGCTTTCGTCACGTTTGCCGCGCAGAAAGATGCCGAATCCGCGTTGGAAATGGACGGCAAGACGATCAATGGCCGAAATCTGGTCGTCAATATTGCGAAAGAGAAAACCAAGACCCGCACAGGCAGGGGCGGTGGCGGCAGACGCTACTGAGAATTTTCCGGCTTGGATCGTCAACCAAGCCATTCTTTACCGATAATATTCAGGTCTACATATGAATCTTAGCCGTAAAAAGTCGTCATCCGTTGACGAAAACGAGATCTTGTTTCCTTTGCTCGAATGCTGGAATCCCATGACGAATGTCGCCACCATCGCGGCGCAAGTAGGCGGAAGGCGCGTGCTTTGTAGAATTTCTCACGACGTGCTGAAAAAGAAATTTCGCGCCTCGCCTACCGAGCCAATGAGGGCGATCGTAAAAAACCGAAAGGCGATTCAGAGTGCGGCCAGAGCGCTGATTGAGAAAAAGGCCTTCGAGGCTGACGGCAACATCGTCATTCGGCAAAAAGATCTGCAAGCCGTTTAGCTCCAGAGGCCGAAGTTCAGTTTTTCAGCTATAGCCTGCCCGCTAGCGCGGGCGGCGCGAACACTCAAATTCCGAGTCCGGCAAGCTGCTTTTGCGGATAGCGGGTGCCTGAGGCAACGCCGAGACTAAACGCCGTTTCGAGTCGCCTTAGTTGCGCTTCGGTCAGGGAACAGTCCAGCGCCTTCAGATTCTCTTCGAGATAGCCGCGCCGCTTGGTGCCGGGGATCGGCACAATGCGGTCCCCCCGGGATAGCAGCCAGGCAAGCGCGATCTGGGCGGGAGTGAAGCCGCATTCCTTGGAAATTCCCTGCAGCAGATCCAATAGCGGGAGATTGTGCGCCATGTTTTCTTGGTGAAAGCGTGGGTGATCGTGACGCCGATCTTTTTCGATCAGATCCTCGGGTTGGGTAATTGTCGCGGTGAGAAAACCTCTACCAAGCGGGCTGTAGGCGACAAAACCGATGCCGAGCTCGCGACAAAGCGGAAGGATCTCCGACTCCACGTCGCGAGTCCACAGCGAGTATTCGGTCTGCAGCGCGGCGATGGAATGGACGGCTGCGGCGCGACGGATGGTTTCCGGTCCTGCTTCAGAAAGGCCGAGAAAGCGGACCTTTCCCTCTTCACAGAGTTTCGCCATCGCGCCCACGGTGTCCTCGATGGGCACCGCAGGATCGACGCGATGCTGGTAAAAGAGGTCGATTACCTCGACGCCGAGACGCTCGAGGCTCGCCTCGCAGGCATGGCGCACGTACTTGGGGCGTCCGTCCACCGTGCGTCCGTCGGGCGCGTTCCTTCGATTACCGAATTTCGTTGCCAGGACGACCTCATCGCGCCGGCCGCGAATAGCGGCGGCCAAAAGCCGCTCGTTGACGCCGTTGCCGTAGGCGTCCGACGTATCGAGTAGATTGACGCCCAGATCCAGGGCGCGATGGATGGTGGCGATTGACTCGTCGTCGTTCGGCGTGCCGTAGGAAATCGACATTCCCATGCAGCCGAGGCCCAGCGCCGATACCTCGAGCCCGCTGTTTCCGAGTTTGCGTTTTTGCATTTGCCTTATCCTTTGAGACCGATCGCCTCGGGCGGCGCTTAGTTGTCGTCCATGCGCGGCGGCATGGTAAGAAAACTTTCCATCACGTGCCAGAAGCGGTGCCGGTTGACACCGAGCGGCGCAACGTGGGCTTGACCCGGCAGAATGACGAATTGCTTGTCCTTGTTCGGCAGCGCCTTGAAAAACGCGAGCAGATCTTCTTCGGTGGCGATGCCGTCGTGCTCACCGCGAATGATCTGGACCGGACAGTCGATGTCTTCCGGGTTCACTACCGGAAGGTGCGCGCACATATCCAGATAGGTGCCGGTGGGTACGGTGTCTCCGTAGCTGAGCTCGGACTCGGCAAGAACATCCGGCACGAAGGGCTCAGAGAGCCCGGGCTTGTCGCGGTTGAAAATGCTGTGGAAAAAAGCGACGTCAACCTTGCGTACGTTGCTCGAGCGCCACTGCTCGAGTTTCTCTCGGCGCTTGATCAGGGTCGGCGCGCCTTCCCCGGTCCAGACGAAAGCGTCGAGAACAAGGTGAGAGGCACGCTCGGGACAGGCCGCGGCAAACGCCGCCGCGCGGAGTGCCCCGGACGACTGCCCGTAAAAGGCGAAACGATTGAGTCCGGTTTCTTTTTCCACCATTGCGGTGCCGGCCTTCAGATCCGCAACGCCGGCGGCAATATTGGAATTTCCGTCAGTGCGGCTCGAGCGCCCGTAGCCTTCGTGATCCATAGTCCAGACGTCGAAGCCGCGGGTGGCGAATTTATCCATCAACGAATAATCGTCGTGACCGGGAGGATGCATATCGAAGCCGGATCGCCCGCAGAATGAAGAGCCGTGCACAAGGAATAACACCGGCGGCGCCTGCTTATTCTCGCCAGTCTGGTTAAGGCGCTTGCGGTACAGATAAAGCTCGACATCCCCTTTCCGGGTCCGGTACTCGAAGCTCCGAATATCGCTCATCTTTGAATCCTTCAAAACAGAAAGTTGGTTAGACTCGCCCACCAAGCAGCGCCTCCAGATTTAAACTTCCTTTCGATCCGGCATCGTGAGGAAGCCGTGAAGCAAATGAAAGAATCGCCAGCGGTTCAAACCAAGCTGGGTCGCATGCGCCTGGCCGGGCAGGAAAGCAAACTGTTTGTCCTTGTTGGGCAGCGCGGAGAAAAACGCAATCAGATCGTCTTCGCCGGCAATGCCGTCGAATTCTCCCCGGATCATCAACACCGGACACGAGATCTTCAACGGATCCACCAGCGGCAGATTCGCGCACATGTCGAGGTACGTGCCGGTAGGTACCGTGCCGCCAAAGAGGCGCTCGGCTGCGGCAATAGCCTCGGGCACCGCGGGATCGTGGTAACCGGTTCCGTCACGGGTAAACATACCGTGGAAAAATGCTGCGTCCACGGGCCTTGTGTTGTTACTTCGCCATTCCTCGAGCCGCTCTCGCCGCTTTGCAAGAGTGGGCGATCCCTCGCCGGTCCACACAAACGCGGCAAGGGCGAGTTTGATTGCTTTTTTCCGATTCGCGGCGGCGAAAGCCGCGGCGCGAATCGCACCAGATGACTGGCCGTAAAATGCGCAGGCGGTTTGTCCGGTTTGCTTCTCGATCACTTCGAGTGCCGCCTCGAGATCTGCGACTCCTGAGGCGATGTCGGAATTGCCGCCGCCGGATCCGGAGCGACCGTATCCTTCGTGGTCCATGGTCCAAACGTCGAAGCCTAAGCCTGCGAAGACATCCATCATGGAATAGCCGGAGCGTTCCGGAACCTGCAGATCGTAGCCGGTGCGCCCGGAGAACGACGAGCCATGCACCAGGAACAGCAGCGGCAGCGTTCCCGCGCCGGTAGGCCGCTTTCGATACAGGTAGAGATCAACTCGGCCTTTCTTTGCCCAGTGCTCTTCCGCGTTGACCTCCCGGGCTTCAGCCAGATTTGACAAGTTCTTCATCTCGCTAGATCACTCAACTGTAGACTGGGACGGGACAACCGTTCGCCGCCGGTGCTGAACGACGAGAGAAAAAGTGACGCTCACGAACAGGAGCACCCAAAGCACGTTGCCGATCTTAGACGAAAACAGCACCATGAGGTCGCCGTCGGACATTCTCAACGCGCGCAGGAAATACTGTTCCAGCAGCGGGCCGAGGATTACGCCGATGAGGATGGCCGCGACGTGGTATCCAGTCTTGCGCGCAACGTAGCCGATTACGCCAAAGGCGAGACCTAAGTACATGTCGAACATGTACTCGCGCGGCACGAAGGAACCGACCAGCGTAAACGCAATGACCAGTGGCGACATGTAGACCGTCGAGAGCAGAGTCACCCGGGACATGTATCGGGCCAGCGGCAGGATGGTGAAGATCATAATCAGGTAGGTTACCGCCATGGCCATGAACACGCCGTATCCCAGCTCCGGGTAATTCGCAAACAGGGCGGGACCCAAAATCACGCCGTGGTACTGCATGACCACCAGCATAATGGCGGCGGTGGCGCCGCCTGGAATGCCGAGAATCATCAGCGGAATCAGCGTTCCCGAGGTCACGCCGTTGTTGGCGGATTCCGGCGCGATGAGACCTTCCGGGTGCCCCGTGCCGTAGAGCTCGGGCGTTTTGGAGTAGGTTCGCGACTGCTGGTAGGCGACGAAGGATGCGATGCTCGCACCGGCGCCGGGAATGACGCCGATGACCAGTCCAATGAGGCTGTTCCAGGTGATGTGCCACCAGCGGGATAATGCAATGCGTGCGCCTTCCATCGTGGCCGCCCAGCCGCTTCTTCGAATCATGTCCTTGCCGTGCTGGGAAAGAATCGATTCCCCCTCGATCATTAGAAAGGCCTCCGACACCGCGAACAGACCGACCAGGGCGGGAATCAGCGGTATGCCGTCGTATAGTTCGAGTAAGCCGAAGGTGCCGCGGGGCGTGGCGTAGACGTGGTCGGCGCCGATGGCGCCGATCATGAGTCCGAAGAAGCCTGCGATCAGTCCTTTCAACGTATCACGCGCGGCAATAGTGGCGATTAAAGAGATGCCAAAGAGCATCACCACGATCATTTCCACGCTGTGCATATAGAAGCTCAACCGGGCCAGCCACGGCATGGTGAGGAGCGCGACCACGGTCGTCAGCAGACCGCCAAAGGTGGAGGAGACGAAGGATATGGCAAGCGCCTGCTGTGCTCTGCCGGCTTTGGTCATGGGGTAGCCGTCCAGCGGCGTCGCCGCGGCACCGGCGGTGCCGGGAATGTTTACCAGGATTGCGGGGATCCCCGCGCCCATGCGCGAGGAGCAGTAGAGCGCCACCATGAAGATGAGACCTACCTCGACGTTCATGACCAGCGTCAGAGGCAGCAGGATGATGATGGTGTTGGCGGCGCTGAATCCGGGGATCGCCCCGACGATAAGTCCAAGGAAGATCGACGGAATAATCACCCACCAGTAGCCGAGGGTGTGGAAGAACAACGAGATGAACAGATCGGCGCTGAATTCCATCTAGAACAAAGACCTCATCAACTCTTCGAATGGTCCCCGCGGAAAACGCGTCTCGAATGCGACGATGAACAGCAAATAACCCGACAGCGCCATGGCAATCGAAACTATGGCGATCAGGCGTTTGCGCCGTCCACGACCCAGGATCAGCATGGCGCCGAAAAGAAACACCCCTGTTGTCAGCGTAAATCCAGCCCACCGGATGACGATTACGTAGCCGATGGTCATCATCAGCAGTCCGATGCGCACCGACAGCAACGACCTGGGGGCAAGCAGTTCGCCAACACCAAGGTGCGCCTCTTTTCGGTACAAGGCGATCGCGGTCTTCAGGGTAAAAGCGACAATTAAAACGATCAGAATGCTGCCGATGAAAAACGCGCTCACCTGAGCCGTCCAAGGCGAATTCCAGATGCTCCAGAAGTAGTAGAGGGTGAAGACCAGGGCCGCGGCCGGGATGATGAGGTCGGCGCCGACGCCTTTTTTTTTGTCTGCTGCGGACATAGGGTCGTAAATTCTCGCGGCGGCCGGAAACCGGGCCGCCCATTGTCGCGCTGTAGGGGAGGCGACGGGCAAGGCCCGCCGCCGCAACGTTTACGCTTTTCCAGTCAGAAGAGGTTTGAAGCGTTCACCGAGGGCCAGAATATCTTTTGCGTATTTTTCGCACTCGGCGATGCCGCCATAGTTGATGTATTCCCAGTTTCCTTTGGCCTTCACCACAGCTGCTTTGTACTCGGGATCTGCAAAAACCTTTTTAAAACTGTCCTGAAGGACTTGAAAGCGATCAGGATATTGCTCTATCGCAGCGCGATGGATGGCAAAAGCTCGGGCAGAGAGCAACGGCGGAAGTTTCATGCCGAAGTGGTCGTTGATTGTCGGCGCATTGTCCAGCCGCTCACCGAGAACGTTCTTGTCGTTGAACACGAGCAGCGTGCGTACAGCCTTGCCACTTGCGGCAACAGTGCCCGAGGTGAGCACGCTGAAATCCATTTCTCCGGTAACCGCGCCGGCAACGGTGTTCTTGCCACCGGAGAGCGGAATGAGGTTGAACTGCGCGCCGGTGTGCTCGCCAAGAGCGAGGATGCCAATAGATGCCGGATGGGCCAGCCGGCTTGTGCCGACGTTGAGTTTTCGCTTCTTACCTTCCTCGACAATTTCGTCGATGTTCTTGAAACGGCTGTTCGCGCCAACGAACACGCACCCGGGATCGGTATCGACGCGTCCGAAATAAACGCAGTCATCGACCTGGAAAGTGGGTTTTTTCACCACCCAGTTGAGCAACTCCGGCCCCATATTGCCGAAGATAAGGTTGTAGCAGTCGGGCTCGGCCTTACCCATGTACAGCTCGTAGCCGACCCGTCCGGACGCACCGGGATAAAAACCCGGTTCGAAGTTAGTGTTGAGATATTTTTTCCAGACGTTGGAAAATGTGCGCAGGTTTCTGTCGGCCCCGCCGCCTTCCCGTGTGGGAACGTAGACGTTTATGTTGCGGGACGGAAAGCCCTGCGCCGAAGCGGAGCCGAGGGGCAGTGTGGACATGCTTCCCGCGGCGAGAGCCGCGCCTGAAATTTTCAGGAAATCCCGCCGGCTCGTTCCAGTTCTTTTATTCATGACTCACTCCTTTGGCAAAATGACGCTATGCGGGGGTAGCGGTATACGTTACCGCGGAGTCGCGGCTACTGCAAAGTGAGCCAAGGGACCGATGTTTTAACTGCTTCCGGTGGTGATCGACCAAGCGGCCCTGCGGCAAACCAGTCCTTATCCAGACGTCGAACATCAATGTTTATGGGTCCTGAGCCCGCATCCGGCAAACGCCGTTTCGGCGCCGGCCCGCCGCCTTGCCGCGGAAGTTGCAGCTCAGGTTGCACGCTTGGCCAGACGATCCAGTCCTGCTCGCAGGGCTCCGACATCGGCGCGCCCTTCCGGCGGCGCCTCGTCGGCGAGGGCGAGAAAACGAAACACTGCATCGCGGGCGTCCTCGGCCTGGCGGGACAGCGACGTTCGTTTGGCCTTCACCTGATTCAGTTCGCTGCTGATGCGATAGTTTTCAAAAAACAGATCGAACCATTTGGATAGGTCGCCCTCTACGTTGTCTACATCGAGTCCAGCGTTTGTTAGCGCTGCGGCGTAGGCGTCGCTCGCGCTTACCAGTTCCATAGATAGGGAGAGCTCGGACGCCGCGTCATCTTCGTGCTCCGATGCCTCACCTTCGCTTGCCTCTATTTCTGAAAGCCGCTGCTCGACGTTTGCCGCGGCATCGTTCAGTTCCGCAATTCGGCCATCGACGGGAATCCGTTCCCAGGACGACGGCGGTTTTAGACCCGTGTTCTGAAATCGTCTGACGGCGCCGAGTCGCAGCCAGTCCGCGTCCTGGCCGGTAAAAGTGAAGTAACCAATCGCCATCACCAGCGGAACCAGCAGCACCAGATAGATCGGGTGAACCGCCACGGCGGCCCACACGGCAGCGGCGCAAGCGACCATGAGCACCGTGTTGGCCACCCGCGGGCGCCGCCATGCGGAAACGGTTTCCGGGGCATCCCGCCAGGCTTCCAGCGCCTCCCGGCCCGCGCGCATGTGATCGAGCTCGGCTCTCAGGTCAGCGATGCTGGGAGACTTATCGCCTCGGCCGCTTTGAAGCGCCGTTTCCAGTTCCCGCTTTCTCGCCCGGGCCCTGGCAATCTCCTCTGCGTCGGCGGGCGAGACAGCGAACTTGTGCTTCGAGGTAGCGCGCTTGAGCGCAACGTCCGCGCTGATCTGCTCGACTTCCAGATCGGATTCGAGCTCTTTCAGCACCTCGAGCTCGTGCTCCCAGGTCACGAGCTGGTCCAGTAGCACGCGCTGCTCAGACAGCGCGTCTTCGCCATACTTGGATGTGTCGTCCGCGTTCATTTACGCCTCGCCCTTGACGCGAGAGTATCATTTTCGCCCGTATACGCCCGCGGTCCGGTCTATTCCCCGCTTTGTGACGAAGCTCACGTTGTGGGTTCAGTCCTGGTTCAGCTTGCCTCCCGTATCTTGTCCCCCGTACGCGGCGGGAAACGAGTGCCCGTGCTGCGAATCATTCAGGCAAACGGCCTTTAAAAGGAGGCAAACGATGGACATCAAGAGCAAGAGTGCGAAGTCTGGGCTCAAACGCATCGCCGTGCTGATTGCGGGCGGCGTGCTCGCCCTTAGCGTGGCGCTGCCCGCCTCGGCGGATAACGGTCACGACCGCGGCAATGGCCACGCTTATGGCAAGCACCGCAACTACGACGATGGCGACTACCGCCGTCCCGGACACCGTTATGGCCACTACAAGCGCAAGCACCGCAGGTACGACGATGGCGACTACCGCCGTCCCGGGCGCCATTACGGCCACTACAAGCCAAGCACCGCAAGCATAAAACCGTGGACGTTTATCACCACTATCCGCGGCCGGCAAAGCGGGTGTACGTGGAGCAGCACTATTACCCCGCGCCAGAGCCGCAGCCGGTATACGTGGAGCCCAGCTATCAGCAGCCGTATTCTGGTGGCTACTACAACGGTAGTTCCGGCCTCAGCGGCAGCGGGCTGATTGGCGCCGCGGTGGGCGGTCTGCTGGGCTCCCAGGTGGGCAAGGGTAACGGCAAGCTCGCGGCTACCGCGGGTGGCGCCGTCGCCGGTTACGTGATTGGCAGCCAGCATTAAGCCGGTTCGATTTACCTGGCCTTAATTGAGGCCCCGCCTGAATGGCGGAACGAGCCCCGCTCCGGCGGGGCTTTTTTTTGCCTGGTAAACAATTCTCTTGGATGGATTCTGCGCCTGCTCTTCGCCGTGCCCTCACTTGTTTTCGTTGCGAAGTGACTCGAGCTTCGTCCGGACTCGTTCCAGTTCCCGCTTTGTGGTCGCCATGTTTTGTTCCAGCTGGCTCAGCCGAGTCTCCAGCACGAACGCGGATCCGCCGTGGCGTTCCAACCGGTCACGCACCCGCCGCGCCTCGTGATCGAACTCCGCCAGGGCCGAGAGCAGGGCGCGCTCCCCGGCCTCGAGTTGAGGGACGGAATTCGGCTCGCTCATGTTGCGTCACTTGGAATTGTCATGGTGGCCCAGCACCGGTGTTTTCTTTCTGCCGCCATCTTTTCGCCCGGGGACCACATTGGGCGGCGAAACTCGCCTTTCCAGCGGGCTCAACCCATGCACGATCGGCGCGCAATTTCCGAATTTGGGGCCCGGTTTTGATGCGAAACGCGCCGCTGGTGTTTTGGTAACTCATTGATTCACGGAGTTGTAGCGATTGGCCCGAAATTCGCATTTCCGTTTTGCAACACACTGA
>Ga0224512_10005856_pt1 | contig 10006 bp, 5 predicted proteins | sample SF_May12_sed_USG_4_FD_169103 | JGI IMG/M metagenome (GOLD analysis project Ga0224512, IMG submission 169103) | Sediment microbial communities from San Francisco Bay, California, United States - SF_May12_sed_USGS_13 | ecosystem: Environmental > Aquatic > Marine > Sediment | place: USA: California... | reverse complement strand
ATCTGGTTTTTCGACCACGACGATACAGACTTCAAACTCAGGCATGCCCACGCAGAGGTGCATTGCCACAGTTGTCACAACAAACCCATGGAGAAATCGACGCAAGCAGGCAAGCGCTGCATCGATTGTCACCGACGCGACGATATCCATGACGGACAATTCGGTAATAAATGCGAAAGATGTCACACCGATGAGAGTTTTGACATCTTGAATATGCCATCGCTGACGTCCTTCGGTAGAAAAATTTCAAAAGATGCACGTGAATAACCATGCGAAATGATTTGATTTCCCGCTTTGCGTCGCGCGTGGCTGATTGCTTTCGCCCATCATGGTTCGTTTTATTTTTGACCTGCGGCTGTTACGCGAATCATGCTCTCGCCCTGGACCTCGGGCCGGATTTTGATCATGACGAGACCAATTTCCCCCTGGATTACAAGCATGCCCTGGCCGATTGTGAATCCTGTCACGTACAGGGGATTTTCATCGGCACGCCGAGGCGCTGCGTGGACTGCCATTCGAACTCGGGCCGTATCAAGGCCAGCGCCCCGTCGAGCCGGCATATACGGGTGGTCGGTGATTGCGATTATTGCCATACCTCCGATTCATGGACGACCGTAGTCAGGGTTGATCACTCAGTCGTGATCGGGAGCTGTATCAATTGCCACAATGGTGTTGCCGCCGAGGGCAAGAATCCCGGGCATATCCCGAGCGGCAATTTCTGCGACGACTGCCATACCACCTACAGCTGGAAGTTTTACCACGTGAACGTGGTGAATAACTGCGTGTTCTGCCATAACGGTTCGATAGCGACAGGTAAAAACCCCGGCCATATCCAGTCAACCTCGACCTGCGAAGACTGTCATCGAACCTCCAGCTGGGCGCCGGTCTTGCGGGTCGATCACGGGTCCGTACTCGGGACCTGTTTCAGTTGCCATAATAACGTCATCGCGCGCGGCAAGGGTCCGCTGCACGTTCCGTCCAGCAACGATTGCTCGGTTTGTCATAGCGTTACCGGCTGGGTTCCGGCGTTCTAACGATCGGCCTCCCGGGGTATCTATGTCAAACGCGGCAACAACAATCTTAAATGCCAGGAATCGCGAAATTAGCAGCTCCGATGGGAAATCTCGGGAAAATGGATTCGATGAAAATTTACGTCGTCGCAATGCCTGAAATCGAGGCAAAAGTTGTTCTGGATGCCTGATATCAGCAAACTATATTTACCGCTGGTGGCGATTCTGGCCAGCCTCTGGCCCGGCCTGGTCCCGGAGGCTTTCGCGGCCGATTACGAAATCATCGGCATCGAGTCCGTATTCCACAACCCGCCTCGATCCGCACCGATAGGTTCCCATGCCATTATCGTCACATCCAGCACTCGGCGCTTCAACAACTTGCCGCGAAATACCCGGAATGCGCTGCAGGAATACTTTGTTTACCAGACGAAGGTTAAGGTAAGCGAGGGCATATATTACCGTCTCGCCCTCGGAAACTTCGGCACGGCAAACGATGCACGGGCGGTACTCAGGCTGCTCAAACCGACTTTTTCGGATGCCTGGATTTATCATAGAACAGCCGCAGAACGCCTGCAGCTGGAGGCCTTCTTAAATAAACTGGAACCTGGGCCGGTGGTCGACGAGAGCAAGGCCATGCCCGAGTCCGCCGACGGTTTGCTGGATAAGGCCAGGCAAAAGTTTCTGGACGGCAACTTCCCGGCGGTAATCGCGCTTACCGACAGGGTGGTTTTGAGCGGGAATCTGGAACAGCTGCAGGCGGCGCTCGAACTTGCGGGCAGCGCGCGCGAGCGGGAAGGCAAATTCGCCCAGGCCATGGTGTTATACGAGGCCCTGCTGGATACCAGTCCGCCGCCAGAAACAGCCGCGCGCGTGGCAAGCCGGCTGGAGGGCATTCGCACCATGAGCATCAAACCCAGGAATCGCCTGCCGGGCGCGGTTGCCAAAGCAGATGAAAAGCCGTGGACTTTTCGCGGTGTATTGCATCAGTATTATCGCGATGACGTGATCGAAAAGACGGATCAAGGTTCCGAAAAGGTGAACCAGGTTTTTGTCACCGACGTCGACCTGCACCTGCAGCGTCACCGGGACGCGGATATACTGTCATTTCAGATCGATGCCGGGCTGGTTGCCGACCTCTTGCATGACAGCACCGACAACAGGGTTTCCCGGGCCAACATCAGCTATGCCAGGGACGAATTTCGCACCATCGCCGGGCGCCAGTTACGTTCAGTAACGGGCGTGCAGGGGCGATTCGATGGATTGACCTATAGCGATTTGTCGCGATCCGCTTTTCAGCCCAGTTACTTCCTCGGGAACCTGGTGCAATCGTCCTACGACGGTCTTGGCAGTGACAATCCCCTGCTTGGCGCCAATCTTGATTTCAGCCCCTACGACTGGCTGGATGTCAATTTGTACGTGATAAGCCAGGAAGTGTCCGGATTGACGGATCGGCGGGCGATCGGTAGCGAATTTCAACTTCACGACGACAGCGGATTCATTTTCGGCATCGTCGACTATGACGTTTTCTATCAGGATTTGAACAATATTACCGTCATTTCAAATTACCGCTACGATCCGCGCTGGACCTTCAACATGACGCTGGGGCGCCTGAATGCGCCAACGCTGGCAACGAGCGACGCGCTGCAGGGTCAGGCGGCGACAACCATAGAGGAGCTCAAGGCGACCTTCACCAGCGACGAAATTTACCAGTTGGCGCAGGACCGCAGCAGCAAGAGCACCATGCTGTATTTCGGCGTCACCTACAACCTGGACGACAGCCGGCAATGGAATTTTGCTTTCTCCTATTTTGACCTGGATGCCACCAGAGCTTCCGGGGGAGTCGACGCGCTACCGTCGACGACGGATACCCAGGTTTCGGTGGACTACGCTGTCAGGGACTTTTTTTCGATAAATGACTACACCTCGATGGGCGCCAGGTTTTCCGATTCGGATACCAGCGAAATCGTATCGCTGCGCCTGAGAAGTCGGTTCGCGGGATCCCGGAACCTGGTTTACGATCCGCGAGTTCAACTGGATTTCCGCAGCAGTGTCAGAACCGGGGTCGACCAGATAATTCTGAAGCCGACATTAAAACTCAGGTATCGGGCAACAAAAAATCTCGATTTCGAAGCGGAATTCGGTTTCGAGTACTCCGATGTCGACCTGCCTGATTTCGACCGGCAACTCGCATACACCTGGTTTCTTGGCTATGCCTATTTTTTCTGACGCGAAAGGCCGAAATCCCGAAATCGGTTTCAATCAGATATCCACATCGTCGGGGGCAGGGCCCGCCAAAAGAGCATCCGTGGAGCTTACGCGGTCTTAATTCGCACGGCACGCCCGATTTTTTTCTTTTTGACCGATTAAATTCGGTCGCCATAGATCGGCGGTTGTCATCTTATTTCCGACCAAATGTACCGATTGACCTACAAGCGGTATCAGGTCGCGAGCACGGGTGACGTCATCCATCAGGTAGCCTGAAATCAGAGAACCTTTTGCGCATTATTCCCATTTCAATTCTCATTTCTTGGGATACTATTCCCATTACCTACCCCGACGCACGCCCAGGGATAAGTGGCGATACGGGATCGGTTATTTCTAAAGCCTGGGGGAAACAGGAAATTAAAACCACGCTTACGATGGCTACCCCGATGACGCAAAGGATTTCACTTGGACGCGCCCGCTACCTGCTGGCCTGCGCGCTCGTGTTGCTGTTCGCCGCATGCGGCGGGGGCCCGGGCGAGGTCGATGTCCACGGGACCACGACTGCAATTGCCGACAAAGCGAGCGAAATCGTGGCCCGGACCGGACCCATCGTGGCCGTGCGCGTCGGCGAAACGGCTTACCTGAGCGATAACAATTCCTTTACCAGCTCAACCGATCCGATGAGCCTTCAGTGGGCCTTTGCGGCAAAACCCGAAACGAGCAAGGCCGTGTTACAGGGCCCAACCTCCGCCAATCCCAGTTTCGTTGCCGACGCCAGGGGAACCTACGCGGTGCAACTGGTCGTCAGCGCTGGGAACCTTTCCAGCCAGCGCGCCATACAACTGGTAGTTGCGACGATTGATCCCGAGCGGGTCACCGGGGAATATTTCCACCAGGGCCTGTCTTCCAGCTGTCAGAACTGCCACAACGACGAGCAGACGACGAGAACGGCCAAGTCGGGGAACCACATCGCCACCAGCAACCTGTGCGAAACCTGTCATACCCCGCTGGGTTGGCTGCAAACACCTTTCGTCGATCACCAGGAAGTATCGGGCAGCTGCAGCCAGTGCCATAATAACGATATCGCCATCGGTAAATCCGATTTTCATTCCGCGACCAACGCCGAGTGCGACGATTGCCACAACACCACCAGTTTCCTGGCGCTGAATGCGGACGGCAGCTTCGATCACTCGGGGATAATCCGGGCCTGCTCCGGTTGCCACAACGGCACCGTGGCGCGCGGCACGCCCTCTCCTCCCGATGGTACGCACCCGGACACCGATACCGACTGCGGCTTTTGCCATACGACAGACACTTTTCTCGGCGCATTTCCGGATCACAACGATCCGAACATCGTCGGGCCCGCCGGGGGCATCACCTGCGCTTCCTGTCATGTCCTCGACGGCAGCGGCTCGGCGCTGGGGCACCCCGGGCATCCCGATACATCGACCTTCGATTGCTCTTACTGTCATGGTATCGTGACCTTCAGCCTCGACGCCTTTTTCAATCATGGCCTCGTTGATCCCGCGGTAATACCTTGCGCAACCTGCCATAACGACAGCAACACGATTAACGCAATCGGAGCAACGCCCACGCCGCCGCACCCGGCCAGGACCGATTGCGCATCATGCCACAGCGCCGACAATGCGCCCGGCACGAATGCGCGCAGTTTCGCATACGTTTCATCCTTCGATCACACCGGTGTCACCACCGACTGTGCGCAATCCGGATGCCATACGGGCCTGGTCGGAGAAGCGTCGGGCATGCATACCAACCACCTGCCGACCGGCGAGGATTGCAGTGTCTGCCATACCCCGGGCGCCTTTAGCACCGGTGTGTTTACGCATGGGCCGGGTTACCTCGCACCTACCAATCAGTGCGCAGACTGCCATGACGATGTGATTACTGGCGGCAAGCTGCCGAGCCATTTTCCGACCCCGCTGGGTGCGAACCAGGACTGCGCCGACTGCCACAACACGACGGACTTCACCAGCGGGCCGCCGCCGTTCGATCACCTGAACATCGATCCGAACAATTGCATGACGTGCCACAACGGCAACTTCGACACGACCGGCAACACGCTCTACGGCAAACCCGGGACTCATCTGCCGGTCAGCCAGGATTGCAGCGTGTGTCACACCACCAGCGTCCCTTTCTGGCAGGTGACGAACTTCGGCCACCCGGGCATTACCAACAACTGCGAAAGTTGCCACGGCGGCAATCCCGATTACGTCGCGGTCGGCGCGATCGGCAAGAAGGCGTTCCATATTCCGGCGGTCAACCAGTGCCTGACCTGCCACATCGACACCAGCAGCGGTGGATTTGCGTCGCCGAACCGGTTTCTCAGTAACGTGCACGCCAATTACACGAATGGTTGCGAGGGATGCCACGTCAGCCGTTTCCTGGCCGCTTCGGCAATGACACCGGCCGGGCTGATCAAGGATGCAAATCACTTGCCCACCAGCCAGGATTGCGACGTCTGCCATACAGTGGCGGGGTTCGCACCGCCGACGAATTTTGCCCATATCGGCATCACCGGTAATTGCACCTCCTGCCATGATGGGACATACGATCCCGATGGGCCGACAAACCCGTCAGGGCCTAGCGGCAAGGCGGCAGATCTGAGCGGACACGTCGCCACCAGCGCCGATTGCGGCAGCTGCCACGGCACCGATAGTTTCCTTCCCGCGTTCGCGATCGATCACTCCGACCCCGCCGTGCTGTTGCAGCGTTGCGATGACTGCCATAACGGCACCGATGCGACCGGCACCAGCGCGAAGACGAATCCGGCGCATATTCCGATCGGGCAGCAGGATTGCCGCGTCTGTCACCTGGCCGGAGTTGCCTTCAAGCCGGCCGTGTTCAACCATACCGGCATCGTCGACAACTGCGCGTCCTGCCACAACGGCACCGACGCGACCGGCCTCAGTGCCAAACCGAACCACATTAATATCGGCCCTCCGGACTTTCCGGTGGTACAGGATTGCTCGGTGTGCCATAACCCGACCGCCTTTGCCAACGCGACGTTCGATCACCAGGGCATCTCCGATAACTGCGGGAACTGTCACGATGGCTACTACGCCCGCGGCAGGCACACCAACCACGTGCCCACCAACGATGATTGTGTCGTCTGTCACCAGACCACCGGTTTCAAGCCGGCCACCTTCAGTCATGCCGGGATCGTCGACAATTGCGCATCCTGTCACGCCGCCGGTTTCGCGACACCGAAGAAGGTCGGTCACGTTGCGACCAATCAGGATTGCGGCGTGTGCCATACCCCGAGCGCTTTCAAACCGGCGAGTTTCGACCATACCGGCATCGTCGATAATTGCGCGTCCTGCCATGACGGCAATACCGCGAAGGGCAAGATGGATGCCGTGCCCCAGCATCTCGAGACCGGCCTGGATTGCCATTTCTGTCACACCACGGCGACCTTCGTCGGCGGCAGCTGGACGCACGATGCCAATAGTGCCAATAACTGCGACACCTGCCACAGCCCGGGCAACGGCGCAACCCCTAAACCGGGGGGACATTTATCGACCACCGAGCAATGCGACAAGTGTCATACGACGAACGGCTGGGCACCGACCAATTTCAGCCACGATCCGAATGGCAACTACCCGGGCAACCATCGCAGAGATCCGGGTTGTAACGGCTGCCACGGGCCGACCATCAGCGCATCGATTCCCTGGCCTTTCCCCCAATACGCACCCTTCTGCGCCGCCTGTCATGCGAATGATTTCAGGCGCAAGGGCAAGCACATCGGCGGCGAAAACGGCACGGTCGCGCAAAACAAGGACTGCAGCGGTGGTGGCAGAGGCTGTCACAAGGTTAGTGATAGTGGTTTTTGATTGATGCATAATCGTTCAGGAGTAGACTGCACAGTAATTTCGAGCTGTGCGGTCATCGCATCTTTCACGCGGCCGGCAGATTAATCACGAAACGAACTTACATTTTTTGCGCTAGCGCCTGTTTACAACCTCAGACAAGTCTTATCCAATGAACCTTACCTCTGCGTTTAAGTTTAGATTATCGGTTTTCATCGCGTTGGCGCTGCTCGCAGTCGGCGCATATTTTACGGTTACCCAGTTCTCCAGCCCGGTCGAACGCGACCTGATGAGCGAATTCAGGGCTTCTCCAACGGCAACCCCTGGAACCGCCGCAACCGGGGACTCGACCTCCAGCGTTGCACCGGTCGACGTCTTACTGGTCGGCCTGAGGCAGCGCCTCGAGGCCCAGCCCGACGATGTCGACGGATGGATATTGCTGTCCAAGTCGTATTATCACCTGGACCAGTTCAAGGAGGCGAACGAGGCTTTCGAAAGGGCCAGGGCCCAGGGATATGCCGGCAGCTGGCAGCCGCTGCCCCGAATCGATGCTTTCGGCCAGTCGGGTACCGGTATTATTTCGTCGATCAATTTTCAGGGTTCCCAGGTCAATGGCGGCTCTGCCAATGCCGCTGCAACCCCGACAGGCGCCGGCGCATCGGCCGGTTTGAAACTGAAGGTTTCACTGGACCCGGCCCTGACCAACGCGGTTGCGCCGGACTCCGCGGTCTTCGTCTTCGTGCGCGCGGCACAGAACCCGGGCCCTCCCCTCGCGGTGGTGCGCAAGCGCGTGGACGAGCTGCCGTTCGAAATCGCGTTAAATGACAGCAATGCCATGGTACCGGGCAAGACCATATCGTCGGCCGCGAGCGTGATCGTCGGCGCCAGGATATCTGCTTCGGGCAACCCCCAACGACAGCCTGGCGACTACGAGCAGCTGTCGAGCCCAATCCCCTCGGATTTTGGCGAACCGATAGAACTGCTGATTAGCAACAAGATTTAATCGCGGCCCCCCCCTGGAGAACAATCCCGCGGTATAATTCCGGCCTCGGTGAACCCGCCCCGGGCCGGTGGCGGTCGTAGGCGCCAAGGTCCCGGATAAACGCTGGCGCGTTTTCCGGGGTGACGCCGCCTTATGGCGGCGTCACTTGATGCGGTATTCGGCGGAGCGGGCGTGCGCGACCAGGCCTTCACCGCGGGCCAGCGTCGACGCCACCTTGCCGAGTTCCGACGCCCCTTGCGCAGAGCAGCCGATCAGGCTCGAGCGCTTCTGAAAATCGTAAACGCCGAGCGGCGACGAAAAGCGCGCGGTTCTCGAGGTCGGCAGCACGTGGTTGGGACCGGCACAGTAATCTCCGAGCGCCTCGGCGGTATGGCGTCCAAGGAAAATCGCACCGGCGTGTCGGATAGAGCGGGCGAGTTCCCGCGCGTTGTCGACCGACAGCTCGAGATGCTCCGGCGCGATCAGGTTGGCTACGTCGGCGGCCTCGTCGAGATCGCGAACCCGAATCAGCGCGCCGCGTGCGCGCATCGACTGGTCGATAATCTGCCTGCGCGGCATCTCCTCGATCAGGCGTTCGATGCTCTGCTGCACGCGGTCCAGAAATCCTGCATCGGGGGACAGCAGGATCGCCTGGGCGTCCTCGTCGTGTTCGGCCTGGGAAAACAGGTCCATCGCGATCCAGTCGGGATCGGTGCCGCCGTCGCAAATCACCAGTATCTCCGACGGCCCCGCGACCATGTCGATACCGACCGTGCCAAACACCATGCGCTTGGCGGTGGCGACGTAGATATTGCCCGGCCCGACTATCTTGTCGACCGCGGGCACCGTTGCGGTGCCGTAGGCGAGCGCGGCAACCGCCTGCGCGCCGCCAATCGTGAATACGCGGCTAACCCCGGCAATATGCGCGGCCGCCAGCACCAGCTCGTTGACCACGCCTTGCGGCGTAGGCACGACCATGATCAGTTCACCGACGCCGGCGACGACCGCCGGGATCGCATTCATCAGGACCGAGGAGGGATAGGCGGCCTTGCCGCCGGGCACGTACAGGCCGACGCGATCGAGCGGCGTCACCTGCTGGCCCAGCAAGCTGCCGTCCGCTTCGGTGTATTCCCAGGACTCCAGCTTCTGGCGCTCGGCGTATGCCTGGATCCGCGCCGCGGCCTGTTGCAGCGCGTCTCGAGCCGCCGGATCGATATGCTGGTAGGAATGCTCGAGTCGCTCCAGTGACATTTCCAGCTCCGCGACGGACGCGGCTTCGAGGCCGTCGAAGCGGCGGCTGTATTCGAGCAACGCACGGTCGCCATCGGTCTTGATCGCGCGCAATATGTCGTCGACGGTCGCGACGACCTCGTCCGCGGATACCGATTCCCAGGCGGTCAGTTGTTCCAGCGCCGCGCTGAAATCGCTGTCGGCGCTGTCGAGTCGTCTGATATTCACTGTCGCTCCAGCGCTTTTTCGATTCTGTCCACGAGCTCCCTTATCGGCCGGTTTTTCATCTTCAGCGACGCGCGGTTTATGATTAAACGCGAGCTGATATCCATGATGTGATCGAGCGGAGCCAGGCCGTTGGCCTTTAACGTGTTGCCGGTATCGACGAGGTCGACGATGATATCGGCGAGCCCGACCACGGGCGCCAGTTCCATCGACCCATAGAGCTTGATGAGCTCGACCTGGCGCCCCTGGTCGAGGAAGAACCTGCGCGTAATTCCCGGGTATTTGGTCGCCACCTTGAGACGCCCCCGCGGCAGCGCTTTGCCGGCGGGCCCGGCGGTCATCATCCGGCAGGGCGCGATTTTCAGATCGAGGCGCTCGTACAGGCCCTCGCCGCCGTGTTCGAGCAGCACGTCCTTGCCGGCGACCCCGAGATCGGCCGCGCCGTACTGGACATAGGTCGCGACATCGGCGGAGCGGATCAGCACCAGCTTGATAAGTTTGTTGCTGGTCGCGAAAACAAGCTTGCG
>Ga0224512_10005854_pt1 | contig 10007 bp, 7 predicted proteins | sample SF_May12_sed_USG_4_FD_169103 | JGI IMG/M metagenome (GOLD analysis project Ga0224512, IMG submission 169103) | Sediment microbial communities from San Francisco Bay, California, United States - SF_May12_sed_USGS_13 | ecosystem: Environmental > Aquatic > Marine > Sediment | place: USA: California... | reverse complement strand
GGCTTCCAAACCGTCCATCGCGGCCACCACCTCGTAGCCGCTCTGTTCGAGCAGCTTGCGGAGCGCGGTAACCAGGACCGGGCTGTCGTCAGCGATTAGTACCTTCATCTTGCACGTGCCTCTCGTCCCTTATCGGTCCGTTCCAGCAAGGAATGAAGCGTTGATACCAAAGCTCCTTCCCTGAAGTCTGATTTGTCGAAATAGGCGTCAACGCCTGCGGCCCTGGCGCGGTCCTGATCGGCGCGCGCGGCGACCGCCGACATCATCACGATGGGGAGGGCGGCCGAGCGAGCCCGGACACCCTCCACCAGCGCTATGCCATCTGACCCCGGCATCGAGTAGTCGACCACAATTGCGTCCACCCCACCGGCAGCCACAATCTCAAAGGCTTCTTCCGTCGATCCGGCAACGGCCGCATCGAAACCGCCGGCGGCGAGAGCACCGGCCACGATCTGGCGCACTCCGGGCGAATCGTCGACCACGAGGACCCGGGGAAGCGTGTCGGGGATGAGCCCGGACCGGATGCTCCGGCTCGCCTCGCCAAGCGCATTGGCGTCGAGCATCAGCGCCAGTTCTCCCCCACCCAGTAGGGCCGCCCCGGTGATGAGATGGGTGCCCGATACCAGTGGCCCCAGGCTCTTGGTGGCGACCTCACGAACCCCTACCACCGACGTCACAGCCAGCGCCGCCGGGCCGCCCTGGGTGGCAAGAACAACCACATCACGGTGCGGCTCTGTGTCCGGCAGGCCGGCCGCAGCAGCGAACGATGCGATGGGAAGCATTCCGTCGCCCCATACGACCTCTTGACTGCCGGCAACCATCACCCGATCGGCGTCGAGGATCGAGAATCGGTCGAGCACGGCCGGTTCGGCCAGACCCCACCGACGCCCGGCTGCCTCAACGATGAGCGCCCGCTGCAAGCTCTGGAATGCAGGCACCGTAATGGTGACCGACGTGCCGACGCCGAGCTCGGTCTCGAGGCGCACCGAACCTCGCATGTCACGGACCAGCCGGGCCACGTTGTTGAAGCCCTGCCCACTGCCACTCAACTCGCTGTGCGTCGGAGAGGTGCTGATGCCTGTTTCGAAAAGGATTACTCGCAACTGCTCCTCGGAGATCTCGGCGTCGGCCTCAACCAGTCCGCTCACCACCGCCGCCTGGCGCAAGGCAGCCCAGTCGATTCCCCGGCCGTCGTCCTGCACCGACAAACTGAGCCGGGCGTCATCGATGCCGGCGCGGATGCGAAGCGTGCCTGTGGCCGACTTGCCGGCGGCAACCCGGTCTTCGGGGTTCTCGATTCCGTGCTCGATGGAGTTGACGATGAGGTTGCGGAAGGCGTCGGCCAGGCTCTCCAGGATCTGCAGGTCCACCTCGATATCATCATCGACAATCTCGAGCCGCACCTCGCGCCCTGTCTTCTTGGCAAGAAACCGAACGAGACCGGGCACCGTCCCGGTCACCGTAGACAATGGGACTGCCACGAGGGTCACGGCTTGTTGCTGGATCTCAGCAGCAGCTTTGTTGATGTCGACCACCGCCGTCTCCCAGCGGGTGGCGAGTGACGCCACCTCGCGCGGGCTCGAGGTAGCCGCCTTGCGCAGGGCTTCGACGGTGAGCGCGAGAGCTTCGACATCGAGACGCAGTTCGGCGACCCGATTGATCAGTCGATAGAGCTTGGCGGTATCGACCCCGGTGGTCTCACCGGATGCGAACGTCTCGGTCGTGGAAAGCAGCCCACCGAGGTTGCCGATATTGGGATCTGGTGGAGGGTTCTTCCCCTTGGCGCCGTCGATGACGATGAGTGCGGGACCCCCTCCGTCCTGTGGCTTGACGGCGGCTTGGTCGACGGGCACCTCGGCCATTCCCAGCGGCTCGCCCGAGAGCTCGGCGGGGCCGGACTCGACAGCGGTGGGCGGCTCTTCCGAGTTGATGAGCGCTCGCAGGGCGGCTGAAAGCTCAGGGGTTCCCTGCTGGGGATCGGCCTCGATGGCAGGGAGTAGCTGCCGGCTGACGGCGAGGAACCGGCGGCCGAGTTCCGGACTCGGGTCAAGAGAATGATCCGCAACGGCCTTCCAATCGCCTTCGAGACGGCCTCCGGCCTCACCAATGGCTTCGAACCCCATGACCTTGGCCGTTCCCTTGATGGTGTGGGCCTCACGGGCGCATGATTCGATGAGCTCAGCCGCTAGGCTCCCGTCCATCATCGCCTCGGCGCCCACAATCAGGCGCGGGGCACGCTCTTCCATTTCGGTTCGGAAGATTGCCTGCAGCTCGTCGTCCTGGTTCCAGTCCACGACCTCGCCATTTCTCAAGGGGACTAGATAGCGATATCGACCAGAGAAACACAGTTCTTGAGCATGAAAGGCGGCAGCCGCGACCACTATGCCGAGTCGCCAGCAACCGGTCGCGACTGGCGCTCTCTACTCCCACTCGATGGTGGCCGGGGGCTTTGACGAGATGTCGTAGGTAACGCGGTTGATGCCTTCAACTTCGTTGATCACCCGCGAGGAGATTCGCTCCAGCAGTTCGTACGGAAGGCGCGCCCAATCGGCCGTCATCGCATCATCGGAGGTCACGGCCCGCAAGATCAACGGGTGGGCGTAGGTGCGCTCGTCGCCCTGCACGCCCACAGTCCGGATTCCGGCCAACACCCCGAAGGACTGCCACAACTCCTTGTACAGCCCCGCCCGCCGCACTTCCTCGCTGATTATGTGATCGGCCGCCCGCAAGATCTCCAGGCGCTCCTCGGTCACTTCGCCGATTATGCGAATCGCCAGGCCGGGGCCCGGGAACGGCTGGCGCCAGACGAGCTCGTCGGGCAAGCCAAGCTCCTCCCCTACCGACCGGACCTCGTCCTTGAACAGATCCCGCAACGGCTCAACGAGGTCGAAGTGCATGTCGTCGGGCAGCCCACCCACGTTGTGGTGGCTCTTGATCTTGGCCGCGTCCTTTGTCCCCGACTCGATGATGTCGGGGTAAAGGGTTCCTTGCACGAGAAAATCGACATCCTCGAGATCGGCGGCAACTTCCTCGAATACTCGGATAAAGGTTTCGCCGATCACTTTGCGCTTGCGTTCGGGATCGGTGATGCCCTCCAATGCCGAGACAAATCGATCGGCCGCTTCGACATGGATCAGGTTCATGTGAAAGGCATCGTCGAAGGTCTCGACTACCTGCTCGGCTTCACCGAATCGAAGCAGGCCATGGTCGATGAACACACAGGTCAGCTGGTTGCCGACGGCCTTGTGTACCAGTGCCGCTGCCACCGCCGAGTCGACACCGCCGGATAGCCCACAGATGACCTTGCGATCTCCAACCTGGGCGCGGATGCTCTCCACCGCCCGCTCGATGATCGACACGTGGGTCCAGGTCGGTCGGGCCCCGGAGGCTTCGTACAAGAAGTGCTTGAGGATCTCCTGGCCACGCGGGGTGTGGACCACTTCGGGATGGAATTGGACCCCGTAGAAACTGCGGGCCGGGTCCTCCATCGCCGCCACCGGAGAACCCGCCGTGCTTGCGGTCACGGTGAACCCCGGCGGGGCTTTGACGACGGCATCTCCATGGCTCATCCAAACCGGCTGGATCTCGGGAAGCTCAGACAGCAGAACAGAGTTCTCGTCGATGGTCTCGAGCTCGGCCTTGCCGTATTCACCCGATTCGCGCCGCTCGACCACCCCTCCCAGGCCGTGGGCGATGAGTTGGTGGCCGTAGCAAATGCCGAGCACCGGTACGCCCAGCTCGAAGAACCCGGGGTCGAGGTCGTAGGCGTTCTCGGCGTAGACCGAAGCCGGTCCCCCGGAGAGGATTACCGCCGCCGGGTTGAAGGCAGCCGCTTCGGCGGCAGTGGTGTCCCGCGGAATGATCTCCGAGAACACATGGGCCTCGCGAACCCGGCGGGCAATCAGCTGGGCATATTGGGCGCCGAAATCGACGACGAGGACCCGATCGAATTGTTCTTCCTCTGGGGTCGGGCTCACGCCATCCCCACCCGTTGCGCCTTCTGGAGGGCTTTGCCTTCGGTCTGGAGCGCAGGGGCGATCATCACCTCGGCCTTCTGGAAGTCCTTGATGGCCTCATATCCGGTCGTCGCCATCGACACCCGCAGGCCGCCGAACAGGTTGCGACGCCCATCGTTCTCATAGGCCGGACCAACGAGGATCTCTTCCAGGGTCCCGAGGTTCCCCACTTCGACACGCGCTCCGCGGGGAAGGGTGGGATGGAAGGTAGCCATTCCCCAGTGCACGCCCCGACCCGGCGATTCCTGAGCCGAGGCGAGGGGGGAGCCGATCATTACCGCGTCGGCCCCGCAGGCGATGGCCTTGGCAATGTCGCCACCGCGACGCATGCCACCGTCGGCGATGACGTGCACGTAGCGGCCGCTCTCGTCGAGATAGCTCATGCGGGCGCCGGCGGCGTCGGCAATCGCCGTCGCCTGCGGCACCCCGATACCGAGCACTCCCCGAGTCGTGCAGGCGGCGCCCGGCCCCACTCCGACCAGCACCCCGACCGCCCCGGTGCGCATCAAATGCAGGGTCGTGGAGTACGAGGCCACCCCGCCGACGATCACCGGCAGCTCGAATGAGCGGATGAATTTCTTCAGGTTGAGCGGCTCTTCCCGGCTCGAGACATGCTCGGCCGAGACCACGGTCCCCTGGATGACAAGCACGTGAAGTCCGGCTTCCACGGTGAGGCCGGCGTATTGCTCCACGCGCTGGGGCGTGAGGCTGGCGGCGGTGACAATCCCTGCTTCTCTCATCTCCGCTATCCGTCGACCAATCAGCTCGGGCTTCATAGGCTCTTGATAGATCTCTTGCATGCGACGGGTCGCCTTCTCGGCCGGGAGGGCGGCGATCTCCTCCAACTGCGGCGTCGGGTCCTCATAGCGGGTCCAAAGGCCTTCCAGGTTGAGGACGGCCAACCCACCGAGGCGGCCGATTTCGACGGCGGTTGCCGGGCTGACCGCCGAGTCCATCGCCGAGGCCATGAGCGGCAGATCGAATCGATAGGCGTCGATCTCCCAGCTCAGATCGATGTCCTCGGGGTCCCGGGTGCGCCGGGAAGGAACGATTGCGATGTCATCGAAGCCGTATGCCTGACGACCGGACTTGCCAATACCAATCTCGATTTCTGCCATAGCCGGGAGGGTACCAGTGGTGCGGGGTGTCGAAATCGATCCTGTTCTTTCCCCTCCAACGGGTTGTCCCGGCCTCGAGGGTCTCGTCACCCGCGGGGGTGAGACCGCCGGCAATCGAGTCTCAGCGGGAGCTGGTCACTCGGTGCCGTCTTCCCGTGATTCCTCCGAGGCGACGGAGACGGGCTGGTGTTTCACCCTTGCCGCCGGGTCGATGATCCCGTGATCGGCCTGCAGGTGTTGCACCTGCTCATAGGGCCCGACAAGGGCGATCCTCGAATCCCCAGGGACATGGACGGTGGGACCGGGATGCCAGGTCACGCTGCCAGCTGCATCCGTGAACGAAAGGGTGTTCACGTCGTACTTGCCCTGCAAGTCCCAGACTGTCTCACGGCAGAGCGGAGAACCCTTCGGAACCCAGAACGTCGAATGCACGAACAGGACCTCGCCCGCGTAGAAGCTGTCCCGCACTGATGGGTCGACCGCGGCGGCGGCAAACGCCGGCGCCGCGAGCGTCGAGGCACTGAACGCAGCCTCGATGTCGAACGTGTTGACGATCTTCGAGGCCAGATTCTGGTCGAAGAGACGAAGCACAACCCGGATATCGGGTCGAACCTCCCGAGCGTCGAGAGCGATCTCGATGTTCGTGAGGTCGTCGTCGGTGCAGGCGATCACGGCCATAGCCCGATCGAGGCCGGCCTTGATGAGAACGTCGGTGTCCCGGGCGTCACCGAAGAGGATGGGTATTCCCTGGTCCCGCAGGCGGCTGACGAAGGTTCCTGCCGGATCGAACTCGACCACAGTCACCTCGGTATCGAACCTCTGCAGTTCGCCGGCGACTCGGAAGCCGACCTGGCCCAGTCCGCACAGAATGACGTGGTTTTGCATTCGCTTGCTCCTACGTGTGTACAGCATGGGGAGACGTTGCCGCAATATGAAATCCAGAATGGTGGCCGCCGCCAGCGCCATCACCAGGATGCGGACGAGCGAGATGATGGTGACGACTACTTGCGTGTCGGTGTGTCGTGACTCGAGATCGAGCAACGAGTGGTTGCCGCCCAGCATGAGCACGACAAGCATGAAGGCCCGGGGCGGAAAGATGCCCTCCCTCCAGGAGAGAATCGCTGTGGTGGCAACCACAACTGCTGCGATGGCGACCACCGCCTTCATCAGCGCACGACGAAGGGCGAGGTTCCTCTCGTTCACCCGACCAATGTAGCGAAGCGGGCCAGTCGACGGCTGTCCACCCGATCACACACGACCCGGACGGCGTTGAGCATCATCCGCGGTCAATGCCCCGTCAAGCCGACCTTTGCCCGGACGGAAACCTGAAACTTCTCCGCGCTGGAGCGGGCGTCGAGGGCGCCCTTGTTCATCAAACGCGAGACTTCCTCGTCCTCGAGCGAGCTATAGGTGGCACGTATCGGAGCCAGACCGTCGATAACTGCTTCGGCTACCAGCTGCTTGAACTCGCCGTACTGCTTGGAGTTGTGTTCTTGGACCAGCTTCTCGACCGATGTTTCGGTGAAAAGCGAGAGAATCTCGAGCAGATTGGTGATGCCCGGCTTCCCCGCCCAGTCATACTCGATGCCGGTGCCCGAGTCGGTGACAGCCCGCCCGATCTTCTTGCGAACCACATCGGGTTCATCGAGCAAGAGGATTCGGCTCCCCAGGTTGGGATCGGACTTGGACATCTTCGAGGTGGGATCCTGGAGGGACATGATGCGAGCACCATGCTCGGGGATGATGCCTTCGGGAACCGGGAACTCATCGCCGTAGCGCCGGTTGAACCGCTCGGCGAGGTCTCGAGCAAGCTCCAGATGCTGGGTCTGATCCTCTCCCACCGGCACCTTGTGAGCGTGGTGGATGAGAATGTCGGCCGCCATCAAGACCGGGTAGGCGTACAGCCCGAGGTTGGCCCCAACCCGATCTGACTTGTCCTTGAACTGGGTCATCCGATTGAGCGACCCGAGCTGGGTGAGGGTGCCGAGGATCCAGGACAGTTCGGTGTGCTGGGGCACCTGGCTCTGGTAGTAGAACAGTGAGGTGGTCGGGTCGACTCCGGCGGCAATCACCATCTTGGCTGCTTCCAACCGTTCCTTCTCGAAGACGGCAGGGTCCTGCGGGACGGTCAGGGCGTGCAAGTCGACCACGCAATAGATGGTTTGATACTCGTCCTGGAGACGCACCCAGTTCCGCAGCGCACCGAGGTAGTTGCCGATATGGATATCTCCGGTGGGCTGAATACCAGAGAAGACGACTTGAGACATGAGAAGCAGCAGGATAGTCGGCTGCCCAAGTCGCCAGCTCGGGGGCCGCCGGCTGCCCGTGCCGGCGATTCTCGTGTTGACTTACTCGGTCGTTCCCACCAGACTGGCGTCCTCGTGAAAAAACACCAGATCAGCATTACCTAGCGCATACGTCGCCGACGTATGCGCCCCTGCCCTTCGGATGACCCGGAGGGTTTTTTCTTGAAAGGAGGAGGGATGGTCGAGATCTACGACACCACTCTGCGCGACGGAACCCAGCTGGAAGGCATCAGTCTGACCGTTGAGGAGAAGCTGCGGGTCGCCGCCCTCCTCGACGAGCTGGGAGTTCACTACATCGAGGGCGGTTGGCCGGGGGCCCTCCCCAAGGACACGGAGTTCTTTGCCCGCGCCGAGAAAGAGCTGGACCTCGAGTCCGCCACCCTGGTGGCGTTTGGGTCCACCCGCCGGGCCGACGGCGACGCCGCCACCGATCCTCAACTTCGAGCGCTGCTCGAGGCAAACACCGAAGTCATCTGCATCGTCGGCAAGTCGTGGGACTACCACGTAACCGAAGCCCTCCGGACCACGTTGGAGGAGGGAATCGCGATGGTCACCGACACGGTGACGTTCCTCAAGGGTGAGGGAAAACGGGTGTTCCTCGACGCAGAGCACTTCTTCGACGGCTTCGCCCACAATCCCGACTACGCCCTGGCAGTGGTGGCTGCCGCCACCGAGGCCGGCGCCGAGCGAGTCATCCTCTGCGACACCAACGGCGGCGGCCTCCCGTCGTCCATAGGTGCGGCCGTTCAGGCCACCCGAGCAGCGGTGCCGAAGGCGGTGCTCGGGATTCACACCCACAACGACTCCGGGTGTGCGGTCGCCAATACCCTCGCGGCGGTGGATGCCGGCGTGGTCCAGGTACAGGGGTGCATCAACGGCTACGGCGAGCGAACCGGCAACGCCGACCTGTGCGCAGTGCTGCCCAATCTGGTCCTCAAGAAGGGGATCGAGGCAATCCCAAAGGAGCGCTTGACGCGTCTCACGACTATCTCGCACCTCATCGCCGATCTCGTCAACATCACGGTCGATCCGCACCGTCCATACGTCGGCACGTCGGCTTTCGCGCACAAGGCCGGACTCCACACCTCGGCTCTGGCGCGGCGGTCAGACGCATATGAACACATCAGCCCCGCCGAGGTCGGCAACACCACCCGAATGGTGGTATCGGAGATGGCGGGTCGATCGACCGTTCTCGGCAAGGCACGCGAACACGGCTTGGATCTGGATGATGGCACCGCCGCCTCCATCCTTGCCACCGTCAAAGAGATGGAAACCCGCGGCTATCAGATTGAGGCCGCCGACGGCACGTTCGAGCTCCTGGTGCGCGAGGCCACCGGTTGGGAGCAGCCCTTCTTCGAGCTCGAGTCGTTCCGGGTCTTCACCGAGCGCCGCGCCGACGGCGAAGTGGTCGCTGAAGCCACGATCAAAGTGCACGTGCAGGGAGAGCGGGTCGTAGCCACTGCCGAAGGCGATGGACCGGTGAACGCCCTCGACCGGGCCCTCCGTCAGGCACTGGCACGTGCCTATCCGGACGTCGACCATCTCCGACTGACCGACTACCGGGTGCGCGTGCTCGACCCGGAGGCGGGCACTGCCGCCGTTACCCGGGTTCTGCTCGAGATGAGCGATGGCCGGCAAGCCTGGGGAACCATTGGTGTTCACGAGAACATCATCGAGGCCTCCTGGGAGGCGGTGGCCGCCGGCGTGGTGGTCGGCTTGCTGCGGTTGAGCTAGTGCAGCGTGACCCCGCTCGTTGCCACCAACATCGCCTGACGGGAACCTGAATGTTCCTCGGAACGGCTGCCAACGTCGTGACGGTGTTGATCGGGACGACCATCGGCGCCGTAGCCGGAAGTCGCTTCCCGGAGCGAATCCGGTCGACGGTAATGGCAGGACTCGGGCTGCTCACGCTGGTCATCGGGTTCCGGGATTCGCTGCAAGCGGCCGAGTTCGTCCCCATCCTGGCGGCGGTCCTCGCCGGAGGGGTCATCGGAGAGCTCATGGGCATCGAGCAGGGCCTGGAGTGGCTCGGAGACCGTATGCGTGATCGCTTCGCCGGCGGGCACGTTGCCCCGAGGATCGATCCCGAGCTACCCGAAGCGGCAGCCGGAGATCTCCCGCTTGATGGGAGAAACCGCTTTGCCGAAGGCTTCGTCGTTTCCTCGCTCGTATTCAGTGTCGGTCCCCTCGCCGTGCTCGGCAGCATGAACGATGGGCTGGGCGACCCTGAGTTGCTGTATATCAAGGCCGGATTGGACGGCTTCGCTTCCGTAGCGTTCGCCGCAATCTACGGCTGGGGCGTTGCCATGTCGGCGATCATCGTGCTGGTGTACCAGGGGGCGATTGCCGGGCTGTCGGCGCTGCTGGGGGATTTCATGTCCGAAACGTCGCTCGATGCGCTGGCGTCGGCCGGGGGCGTCCTGTTGATCGGGGTGGCCCTCCGCCTGCTGGAACTCAAGCGGATTCGGGTCGCCAACCTGCTGCCGGCGCTCATCCTGGCGCCGATCTTCACCGCCCTCTGATCACCGACAGCAGCGACCGCATGATGGCAGCCGATGCCCCCCACA
>Ga0224512_10005853_pt1 | contig 10008 bp, 7 predicted proteins | sample SF_May12_sed_USG_4_FD_169103 | JGI IMG/M metagenome (GOLD analysis project Ga0224512, IMG submission 169103) | Sediment microbial communities from San Francisco Bay, California, United States - SF_May12_sed_USGS_13 | ecosystem: Environmental > Aquatic > Marine > Sediment | place: USA: California... | reverse complement strand
GCGAGCACGATGAATCCAAAACTTCGCAAGCTGTTCCGTAAAGGCACCCCCGAGCCGGGCGCTATCGAGGCCTTCCTCCAGCAGACCGACTTTCCGCTCGTCGACGGCAGCGACGTGACCTTTGTGTTTCGTGGTATTGCCGATGCCGTGTATCTCCGCTGCTGGATTTCCGGGCTCGATACGGCACAGCCGTTTCAGGCATTGGGGGACACCGATCTGTGGGCGGTAACCATCGAGTTGCCCAAGGGCTCGCGTATCGAATACAAGTTTGAGGTGGTTAGCGACGGCCATCGCCAACTTATCCTCGATCCGCTGAACGGCGTTCTTGCCCATGATCCGTTTGGCGCCAACTCCGTGTGCCAGGGTTACGGTTACGAGCGGCCGTCCTGGACGTTGAGTAGTCCGTACGCCCGCGAAGGCGCGCTCGTCGCGACAACCATCGACAGCAAGATTTTCAAGGACAGCCGCGACCTGCAGGTCTATATTCCGGCGCGGTTTCGCAGTAATCGCCGCTATCCCTTGTTAATCGTGCACGATGGGGCCGATTATCTAAACTTCGCCGCGTTCAAGACCGTGCTCGACAATCTGATACATGCGCTCGAGATTCCGTCGCTGATTGCGGCGCTGATTCAGTCGCCGGACCGCCTCGGCGAGTACGCCGCCAATGACCGGCACGCCCAGTTTCTCAGCGATGAACTCCTACCCTTCATGTCTACCAACTACCCGTTGATCGACGAACCACAGGCGCGCGGCATCATGGGCGCGAGTTTTGGCGCCGTCGCAGCGCTGCATGCGGCCTGGCGTAGCCCCGGCCAGTTCGGGCGCCTGTTGCTGCAATCCGGATCGTTCGCGTTCAGCGATATCGGCCGCCACCAGCGCGGGCCCGTCTTCGATCCCGTAGCCAAGTTCATGAACGACTTTCGCGAGCAACCGGGCAACCCGACGGAGCGTATTTATATAAGTTGTGGGATTTACGAGTCACTTATCTACGAAAATCGCTCGCTCGTGCCGCGGCTTCAGGATCAGGGCATTGACGTAAAATTCGAGGAAGCGCGCGATGCACATAATTGGGAAAACTGGCGCGATCGCCTGCGCAATGGTTTGTCCTGGTTGTTCCCGGGGCCACTGTGGATGGTCTATGAATAGGCGGCGGCAGGGCCTATAGTCAATATTGCGTGAACAAGGATAACAAGACGATGGCGACGAGAACGCGACGCATCGGTCTATCGCTCGGGGCCGATATCTGCTGGCCAATTTGTTACGAGGCATTGATGCGGAAGCTCGATCTCAAGCTCGAGATCGGTGGTGAAACGGTTGCTTTCGAGGTCAATCGCTTGGGCATCGAGCCATTCGATTTGCGCCAGAAGTGCGAATACGACGTCGTTATCGATCGGCTCACACACTGGTATCACACGTCGCGGGAATGGATCAAAAAATCCATCGTCACGGACGATCTTTATGTGTTCAACAATCCGTGGTCGCTGCAGTCGATGGAGAAGCATACGACCTACTGCGCGATGATGCGGCTCGGTTTTCCGATTCCGGAGACCTGGCTCGTGCCGCCCAAGGCCTACGTCGAGACGCCCGATTTGCAGCCGACGCTGCGCAAGTATGCAAAATTGTTCGACCTCGGCGAAATTGGCGAGCGCATCGGTTACCCGCTGTACATGAAACCCTACGATGGCGGTGCCTGGGTCGGCGTCACCGCCATACGCGACAGTCAGAGCCTTAAAGACGCCTATGACCAAAGCGGGACGCGGCTGATGCACCTGCAAAAAAGCGTGCAGCCGTTCGATGCGTTCATCCGCTGCATCGGTCTCGGCCCGCAATGGCGCTTGGTCAATTACGATCCAGACGCGCCGCTGCACGATCGTTACCAAATCGACGGTGCGTTGCTAGCCACGGAAGACGAGACGACCTTGTCGCGCATGACCATGGTAATCAACGCCTTTTTCGGATGGGATTTCAATTCCTGTGAGGCACTGAGCTGCAATGGCGAGTGGCGGCCCATCGACTTCGCCAATGCTTGCCCGGACTCGCAGGTCACTTCATTGCACTATCACTTCCCGTGGTTGATCAAGGCGAATCTGCGCTGGTCGATCTTCTGTGCGGCAACGGACCGCTCGATGCACGCCAACCTCAACTGGCGGAAGTACTTCGATGTCGCCGACGAGGACCGGCCGTTCGCGGATAAGCTCGAAGACTACGCCGCACTCGCCATGCAACATTTCGAAGCCGAGCGTTTCGAGGCGTTCTGCAACCAACATTTGGCTCACCTCGACGAGGTGGCCCACGAATTTTTCGGCTCGGACGTGGTGCTGGACGCGATTAGGCAAAAGGTCGAGGCACTCTATCCCGAACACGAAATCGATCAGTTCACCGAATTGTTCTGGGAGCGTATTCAAACCTGGCGCCGGGAAAGTCTCGCCTGAGGATGCAGAAAGACGTCACCCGCTGGCATAACTCTGGCCTTCAGCAGGAGGTACGGCTCGTGCGCTGGGGGCATTACGGCACTCCGGTGCTGTTGTTTCCGACCGCGGGAGGCGATGCCGAAGAGGTGGAACGGTTTCATCTAATCCGCATGTTGGAGCCGCTGATCGATGCCGGCCGCATCAAGGTCTATTCCACCGACAGCATCGCCGGCCGCGCCTGGGTATCGGGCGAGCATTCCGCGGAATTCTGTTCGCGCGTTCAGAACTTGTTCGATGAGTTTATCTACCGGGAAGTGACCCCGGCGATTCGCAAGGATTGCAAGTCCGAGGATATCGAGATCATCGCGGCGGGCGCGTCGATCGGCGCATTCAATGCCGTCGCGACGGTCTGCCGTCACCCGGACGCCTACAGGATGGGCATCGCCATGAGCGGCACCTTCGACCTATCGAAATATCTCGATGGGCGAATGAACGAGGACTTTTATTTTTCGTCGCCGTTGCACTACCTACCGCGCCTCGAGGGCCCGCAACTCGACCTGTTACGTACCCGCCTCGTGCTATTGCCGAGCGGCGAGGGCAACTATGAGGACATCGGCGAGTCGTGGCGCGTCGCAAGTGTCCTGGGCGCCAAGGGCGTGCCCAACCGCGTCGATCCCTGGGGCCGGGAGTGGCACCATGACTGGGATACGTGGCGGGCCATGCTGCCCAAGTACCTCGCCGAATTCACCTAGCCCGGTTTTCCTAGGGTGGCTGGTCCGGCCTATTCGGCGAACAAGTGCAACTCGGAGCCGACGGCATCGGCCATCGCCAGGGTCTCCTCCAAATCCGGATGCCGCAGCATGATGAAGCCGTCGGAGACTAGCGTCCGTAGCCAGTCCCGGCGCGGCGTGCCGGGGGCCAGCAGCGTATTCCACACGACGTGCTGGCCGAACCGGCGCTGCAGCGCTTCTGTGCCTTCGATGCGGGTGATCCGGCCCACGCCTTGCGCGCGCTTGTAAATGGTGGCGACGTTGTAGCGCCGCTCGATCGCGGCGTCGAAGCGGCCGTGGGTGACCGCTGAGGCCCAGGCGCGAAACACGTCGAAGTCGCAAGCATATTTCATCTGGTCGACGTGATGTGCGCCCGGCGGGCGCGCGCCGATTTCGCCGAATACCACCTCGCCATCGGCCTTGCGATACCACTCCATATGGGTGAAGCCCGAGCCGAATTCGAGTGCCTTAATGACCTCGAACCCCATCGCGATGCCGTCGGCTAAGCGCGGATCGTCGACGTCGCGTAGCGCAATGACCTGCGGGCTGATCCACTCGTTGCTGCGTGCGACTAAAGGACGCGGCCGGTACCAGGCGACATTGTAGTAAGCAATCTCGCCATCGATGGTAATGGTGTCGAACGTGTACTCTTCGCCGTCCACGAATTCCTCGACGCTTACCAAAGGGATGTGGCGGAGCCGGGGCAACACGGTCCGCAGCTCGTCAGCGGTCTCGACACGGTAGGTATCGGCCGAGCCGGCGCCGGCGATGGGCTTGAGGATGAGGGGAAACCCGATTTGCTCGGCGGCCTCCCAGCACTCCGCAATCCGTTCCGCGGCGACATGTCGCGGGGTACGAATGCCCGCATTGTCGAGCGCGAGCTTCATGGCCTCTTTGTCGCGAAACCGACGCGCCTGCTCGACCGTCAGGCCGTCGATACCGAAGTGCTGGCGCAGTTCCGCCGCGAGCATGACGCCCGGCTCCCACAGGCATTCGATACGGTCGAGTGTATGGCCCTTGAGCTGCTCGTGAAGTTCGGCAATGACTTGTTTCGAGTCCCACAGGGAGGGCACCTGCACATACTCGGACAACGATCGCTTAACCAATTCGGGCAACGCCGCAACCGGTTGATCTCCGGCGCCGTAAACGCGGGCGCCGGATTCCGCGAGTCCGCGCGTGAACTCCGGCATGTCAGCGGGGTATGCCGGTGATAGTATCAGGACATTCAGTGTCTTTACTCGTCTGCCAATGAGCTCTGCTACGGCGGTAGGATAGCACCGACAACCGCACAAACCAGACATGGCAAAACAACGACAAGCAAGGCTGAGGATTTTCCTCGTGAGCGCGGAATTAACGCCGTTGGCGAAAACCGGCGGCCTGGCCGACGTGTCCGCCTCGTTGGCCACCTACTTGCATGAAGCGGGCCACGACGTCCGCGTATTGATTCCGCGGTATGCACGCATCGATAAGGCGGGCGTTGATATCGAGCCTGTCGCGGCACTGTCCGATCTGTCGCTGCGGTTCGGTTCCCACCAGCAGAAATTCGCCATCGACAAAACCGTGATTCCGGGTACGGAGGTGCCGGTGCATTTGCTGCGCTGTCCCGAATTGTACGGCCGCGACGGTATCTACACTCAGGACGCCGACGAACATTTGCGATTCCTGTTGTTGTCGCGCGCCGCAATGGAAATGTGCCAACGCACGGGGTTCGCACCGCAGATATTCAGTTGCCATGATTGGCAAACGGCCCTGGTGCCGCTGTTCTTGCGCACGAGCTACGCGTGGGATGCGCTATTCCACAACACGAAGTCGGTCTTGACGATTCACAACATCGGTTATCAGGGCATGTTCCCGGCCTACATCCTCGATCAACTCGAGCTGCGCGGCGCGGAACACCACCTCCACCAGGACGACCTGAAGGACGGCGTTATCAATTTTCTCAAGGCCGGCGTCCTGTATGCAGACCTCATCACCACGGTGAGCCCGACGTATGCGCGGGAGATCCTCAGCGACGACTACGGCATGGGGCTGAACCACCTGCTTCGCCAGCGGGTAGATACCGTGATCGGGATACTCAACGGCGTCGACTACCGGGAGTGGGATCCGGCGACGGACAAGTATTTGCCGGCCAACTACTCGCCGGAAGACATGGCCGGCAAAGCGGTGTGCAAGAGCGGGCTTGCCCGGGCGATGGGATTGGAGGACATGCCCGGGCGACCGCTCATCGGCATCGTTAGCAGGCTAGTCGGGCAAAAGGGCATCGACCTGATCGCCGATGTGGTGCCGCGCATGCTGACCCAGCGCGATTTCGCACTTGCCGTGCTCGGCAGCGGCGAGCCGCGCTTCGAGCGCCTGTTCGAAAACATGCAGCAGCGTTTCCCGGGCCGCGTCAGCTTCTACCGGGGCTATCACAACGAGCTCGCTCATTTGATCGAGGCGGGCAGCGACATGTTCTTGATGCCGTCGCTGTATGAGCCCTGCGGGCTGAATCAGATGTATAGCCTCAAATACGGTACCGTGCCGATTGTCCGCGAAACGGGCGGGCTCGCCGATTCCGTGAGTCAATTCGATGTGGACGACGGGACGGGCACAGGCATCATGTTTCGGGACTACAATCCGGCCGGCTTGGAGTGGGCGATCAATCGCGCGCTGGATTTGTTTGACAACCCGCCGCTTTGGCGGAAGATCGTTGCCAATGGCATGGCCCGGGACTACTCCTGGCAACGCCAGGTCGCGCGTTACGTCGAGCTGTTTCGTGAATTGAGCAAGCCGTCATGAACGTCATTTTCATCGAACCGTCGTTTCCCTATAACCAGCAGGAGTTCCTGCGCGGTTTGCATGCCGCCGGCGCCAACGTCATCGGCATCGGCGAGCGGCCGGCAGCGCACCTCTCGGACGCGGTCAAGCACTGGCTTGGTGATTACGTGCACGTGCAATCGGTCGTGCATGAGCCGTCGCTACTCGAGGCCGTCAAGTTCGTGCAAAGCAAACTGTGGGTGGACCGGCTGGAGGCGACGGTCGAAGCGCACATCATGGCGGCGGCGGCCGTGCGCGAGGCAACCGGTATTCCGGGCACCTCGAAGGAGACTGCCTTCCTGTGTCGCGACAAGCCGGCGATGAAGGCGGCGCTGCGTGCGGCCGGCGTGCCTTGCGCGCAGTCGGCACGGGCGACTACGCCGCAGGATGCGCGCGACTTCGCCGCGGCCGTCGGGTTCCCGTTGATTATCAAGCCGCCGGCAGGCGCCGGTGCCGCGGGTACCTACCGAGTCCGCGATGCGGCGGCGCTCGAAAGCGTCATTCATGCGTCAGGGCTTGCGGACGAACAGGTGGTTGCCATCGAAGAGTTTATCGATGGGCATGAGGGTTTTATCGACACGGTGACGATTGACGGTGAGGTCAGCCATGAATTCATCACTCACTACTATCCGAACGTTCTGGAGGCGATGCGGCAGCGTTGGATTTCACCGCAGATGGTTGCGACGAATCGGATCGACGAACCCGGCTATCACGAAGTGCGCGAGCTGACGCGCAAGGTGATAAAGATTCTCGACATCGGGACGTCTGCGACCCACATGGAATGGTTCTTCGGGCCGAAGGGATTGAAATTTTCCGAGATCGGCTGCCGGCCACCCGGCGTGGGTCAGTGGGACGTTTACAACGCGGCCAACGAATTCGATCTGTATTTCGAGTGGGCATGCGCGATCGTCCATGGCAAGACCCATACCGCGCCGTCGCGGCGCTACGCCGCCGGCATGATTGCCCTACGCCCCGAGCACGACGGCCTCATCAGCGGTTACAGTGGCGCCGACCGCATTGCAGACCGTTACGGGGAGTGCATCGTCGCCGCGCATCTGCCCGAGCCCGGTACGGCGACGCAGCCGGTCGAGGCCGGCTACATGGCCAACGCCTGGATGCGCGTGCGGCATCCTGATTACGATGAGCTGCGCCGTATTCTCAATGAAATCGGCGAAACCGTGCACGTGCATGTCGTATAGAGGCGAGTTGTGAACGAAGAAGTTCAAGCGTTTGAAATCCTGAAAAAACGCCTGCGCGGCATCTGGTCGGCGTTATCCAGCGACTCGGATTACGAGCATACGTCGGTCATCGTGCCGTCGCTCAGTGTCAATCAGGAGGAACTCGCCAAGGTCACCGGCGCGGCGTTTTACGAAGAACGGCTATTGTTTGCCTTGATTCGCCTGCGCAATCCGAATGCACGGGTTATCTACGTGACCAGCCAGCCCGTCCATCCCGATATCATCGATTATTATCTCGATTTGCTCGAAGGCGTGCCCCTGCGGCACGCCCGCGAGCGACTGTACATGCTGTCGGTGTTGGACAGTAGCGCGCGGCCGCTCACGGAAAAGATTCTCGAGCGGCCACGCTTCCTGCAGCGCTTGCGGCGCTTGATCGGTAACCGGCAACGGGCCTATCTGACCTGCTACAACTCGACCGAGCGGGAACGGCGGTTAGCGGTGGCCTTGGACGTGCCGTTGAACGGTCTGGATCCCGACCATCTCGTGCATGGCACGAAATCCGGCAACCGGCGGATTTTCGCCGAGGCGGGGGTGGCATTTCCCGCCGGAAGCGAAGACCTGTACAGCGAAGACGGCATCGTCGACGCGTTGATCGATCTCGGCCGCAGGCGGCCGGCGGTGGCCCGGGCCGTGGTAAAACTCAACGAGGGTTTCGGGGGTGAGGGCAACGGTATTTTTCAGTTTCCGCCGGTGCGTGACGATCGTGACGAGATCCGCGCCGCCTTGCGGCAATTGAAGTGGACGTCCGGTGGCGAGACCAGCGAGTCGTTCTTGCGTAAATTCGGCGCGATGGGCGGCATCGTCGAGGAACTCGTCGCGATGGAGAATATTCGCTCGCCCAGCGTGCAAATGCGCATCGCGCCCGATGGTCAGCCGATGTTGGTGTCGAGTCACGAGCAGGTGCTCGGCGGCGCGACCGGCCAGTCTTATCTAGGCTGCCGTTTCCCCGCGGACGATACCTATCGCCTGCTGCTACTCGAAGAGGCGAGGAAGGTCGCGGGGGTCCTCGCCGCAAAGGGTATCCTAGGCCGGTTTGCCATCGATTTCCTCGTTGGCCAGGGGGCGGCGGGCGAGTGGCAGGCCCAGGCGATCGAAATCAATCTGCGCATGGGCGGAACGACACCGCCGTTTCACGCGCTCGAGTTCCTCACCGGCGGCCGCATCGACCCGGAAACGGGGCTGTTCAGGACGCCGGATGGCAAGGTGAAGTATTACAGCGCCACGGATAACCTGAAGTCACCGGCGTATCGGGGATTGTTGCCGGAAGATTTGTTCGAAATCATCGCCAAACGCGGCTTGGGCTTCCGCCATGCCGATGGCACGGGCGCGCTGTTTCACATGATTGGCGCGTTATCGCAGTATGGCAAGATCGGCATGACCTGTATCGCCGATAGCCCGGCCGCGGCGCAAGCGGTTTTCGAACGGACGACGCTCGCGTTGGATGAAGAAATCGACGGTCAAGGCCGCGCCATCCAGGTGCCGCTTCAAGACCGTTACTTCTCGATGGAGTAGGGACAAACGCTATGACGCTGGCCAGGGTTTAATACATGCCGATTCGCGAAGCCGACCCGTGGCGGGTGCAGTACTTCAAAGGCGTTGCGTGTCCCGAGCATGTCAATATTCCGACGGAAGACGGCGATGCCTGGCGCTGGTATCCCGAGTACAAGTGGGTCTACGACAAACTCGCCATCGCCGAGAGCCAGGGGCTGGTTTGTGCTCCCCATGGCATCGATCCCGAGAGCTTTCCGGTCTTCAGCAAGCCCATCTACAACATGCGCGGTATGGGTGCCGGCAGTGCGGTCCTCAGAACGGCGAAAGAATACAAGCACCGACAACGGCCCGGGCACATGTGGATGCCGCTCCTCGAGGGTGAACACGTGAGCACCGACGCCGCCGTGGTTGACGGTGAAATCCAGTGGCAGCGGCATACCGTCGGCAAGCCGCTGGAGGGCGGCATGTTCGACTACTGGACCGTGCTGGCCGAAGCCAGGCCCAAAGTCGAACAGTACCTCGCGGCGTGGGTCGCCAAGCACATGCGGGGCTACACCGGGATGCTGAATGTCGAAACCATCGGCGCTCGCATTATCGAGGTCCACATGCGTTTCGCCGACCAGTGGCCGGACCTGTATGGCAGCGGTTGGGTGGCAGCGTTGGTCAAACTCTACGCAGAGGGCGTGTGGGAATTCGACGATAGCAACCGCCGCGACGGCTACAGCGTCGCGCTGTTCGGCGCCCACGGCATTCAGTATCGCCATCCCCCGGCGGAATTGGTCGAGCAGTTAGGTCACACCGAGGGCGTGTCGAGCATCCAGATTACCTTTCATGAAGATCGGCCGCCGGCAAGCCACTCGATGCCCCCCGGTGGGTTTCGGCTCGCCATCGTCAACACGCTGGACCTCAACATCGGCTGCCGGGTCCGCGAGCAATTGGCGTTGAGTTTTTGGTCGACTCAGCAACTGCTGGCGCGGGGACGGCGCAAGAGCGGGTGAACGACGGCGTAAAAGATATCGAAAACGAGTGGATTCCGCTCGCGGACGGGTGCCGCCTCGCGGCGCGGATCTGGCGGCCCGCCGATGCCCTCGACGCGCCGGTACCCGCCCTGCTCGAATTTCTACCCTATCGCAAGCGCGATTTCATGCGCTTCCGCGACGAACCGATGCACCGCTACTTCGCCCAGCAGGGTTACGCGAGCGTGCGGGTGGATCTGCGTGGCTCCGGCGACTCCGACGGCCTGCTCTCCGACGAGTACACCGCCCAGGAACACGCGGATGGCATCGAGGTGATCGCGTGGCT
>Ga0224512_10005850_pt1 | contig 10011 bp, 6 predicted proteins | sample SF_May12_sed_USG_4_FD_169103 | JGI IMG/M metagenome (GOLD analysis project Ga0224512, IMG submission 169103) | Sediment microbial communities from San Francisco Bay, California, United States - SF_May12_sed_USGS_13 | ecosystem: Environmental > Aquatic > Marine > Sediment | place: USA: California... | reverse complement strand
CCATTGTCACATTGCTGACCGGTTTAGCGGGCACCTGTTGCTGCACCAGTTTCAGCGCGTGTTCGCTATGCACGATAATGCCCCGGCTGGCGGCCAGAAACGGGTGGGCAAAGGTCAGCGCCGCGGGATCCTCGAGGCCGAATAACAGTTTGCGCACCAGCGCGCGACTGCGTTCACCATAAACCGGTTGCAGGGCATCGTTCAGCATTTCCAGTTCACCCTGCCGCAGGGTTAGTCCCAGGACCAGGTATTGCAGGCTGTAGTCCTGCAGGACGATGATCCCCGGCGCCGCGCGCATGCAGGGCACCATGTAGGCGTGGTATCGGAGATTATTGCCAATCTGGTAAACGGTGGCGTCGTAGGCTGACGGATCGCGTAAATATTCCTGGTGGGGCAGGACCCGAAATCGATCGGTGACGTTTTTATTGGTGGGCGTATAAGTCCCACTGACGATAATATCAATCTCGGCATAAGGCGCCAGGTGAGGCAGCAACTCCTCGCTATGGTCTGTAATGCCGCTGTGTTGAGGGCTCAGCGGGGTGAAATAGGCCATCCGCATAGTCAAGTGATTGCTCCTAGAGTAACAGGGTTTGATAACGCAGGCTGCCGACAACCAGCAGGCCGAAAGCAATCAAATCCCGCGGCAGATAGATTAATCCGCGGGTCAGGCGCATGATGCCCCGCAGCCGGTTTGAAGATTCGGATGCGCGCAGCACGAAATAAGGTATGGCAGCAGCCAGCCAGGCCAGCGACAGTGGCGACAAGACCACACCGGCCAGCAGCAAGACCAGGCAGGCGTGGGCGCGATCGTGAAAATATCGCAGGTAAAATACACCCTTCATCTCGGGTACTTCACGTACCAGCCAGGGCAGCATGATCATGCGTTTTTCGTAGAACCAGTGCCAGATACTGATCGCAATAACTTCGTGGTAGACCAGTGCTTCGTCGGCAAAGGTGCTCTGCCAGCCATTGCGTTTAACGCGCCAGGCCATCAGCGCATCCTCGCCACCGGTCGGGCGCTCGTCGTTGGGCGTAAGGTCCTTGCTGGCTTCATCGAATTCGGCCAGGCAGTCACGCCGGTAAAATATATTGGCCGCTTCGTAGCGTGGATTTTCCGCCTCGATTTGCACGTAGCGACTGAACACGCCGATCGGTTGGCCCGGCACCGGCAGGGTACGTCCTTGAACGATGCCGATATCCTGGTCAAACCTGGCGAGACCAGCCGCCAGCCAGCCGGGTGTCGCCTGGCAGTCACTGTCGAGATAGGCGACGATCCGACCGCGCGCGCGATGCGCACCGAGCAGTCGCGATGGGCCAGGTCCTTCGGGCGCCTTTCGATACAGTGTCAGTGCAACCCTGCCGCTCTCCTGCTTGAGTGCTTCCACGATCGCCGCATTGTTATCGTCAGGCGAGCTATCGACGACAATAACTTCGAATTTTTCCGGCGCCAGATCCTGTGCGAGCGCCGAGATCAGGGCCTTGCGTAAAAGTTCCGGTCGTTTAAAGGCGGGAATGACGATACTGACATCCAGGGTCGGCGTGGAATTCTGCTGCTCGTTCAACATGGTATTCCTTGCCGGGATTAACGCAGGAGCCGGAGCAACCGGTGCCAGTAATTTTCGATTACCTGGCCGGCGATGCGTGTCCAGGTCAGCAACGCAATTCGAACCGGGCCCTTGTTGTCGACATCCAGCTTCAGATACACGCCGGTCCAGAATATCGATTTGTCGGGTAAATACTCGCTGGTCAGCGCAAAATCGGTGCATTCAAGCCTGGGATTGAACCATAACGCATATTCACCGACTGCCGAAACGCTTTTGAACAGATAGTCACAGCGTGACAGCAGCAGAATGTCGAGCAGAACGTCCTCACCTTTTTTGTAGGCACTGACGTCCTTGAGCTTAAAAGGGGCGACGTCGTTACTGGAGCGTGCTGCGTCGCAAGTCACCACCCGGTTCGGAAAACGCTGGTTAAACGCGGTTACAAACTGCAACTGATCGGTGGCGAGGAAGATGCCGAAATCCGCAAGGCCCTGTTGCTCTATTCTGGTTTCGATCGCGACAAAGTATTCGTCGATTGCAGTTGGCTTTGCGTAGGAAAAATCTGTACCGCGAATGTGAACCCCGAACATGACCGGTGCGTGAAACAGGCGAGCATGCAGGCGTTCCAGTTTATTGCCAATATGCGGTTTCAGGCGGACGTATTTACCGACATACTCCCGTCCCAGTTGTCGCTTCTCCGCCATCCAGGTCTGCCGGTCGTCGACGTCGGTAGGCCCCCAGAAGGTCGTGATCCGATCCGGATCAATGACATGCCATTCCACCACTTCCGCATCGGTGTACCGGTGAATCTGCTCACTGTTTACCTTCCCGGATTCCAGCCACTGCCGCAGTTTTGTCGAGCCAAGGTCCGCTACCGGCTCGAAGTAATACTCCCAGACATTGTTCCCGTATTCGGGATCGTAAAAGTGAGGTGTATCGTTACGGGTAAAATCGACCACGGGTAACCAGTTAAACGATTCCGCACGCCGCACGCCGTTGAGGGCGTAGGTAATCAGCGCGGAAAATCCGGCCCCGGGGTCGCCATTGTGAATCACGTGTATCTTGTCGTAATGTCTCTGGTTGAACACCAGTGGGGCCGTGCTCATACCGGTTGCCAAGCGTGAATCATTCATGGCTATGGTGGATGTGCCAGTGGGTCGCCTGCTCAATGCTTTGCATCACCGCGTCGGTCGACGGGGGATGCACCCCGAGGCGCTCGGAGGTCTCGCTGATCTCCAGCACCACAGCCTCGGACTCCCCGGCCGGGATTGGATTGTCGAAATTGAGCTCCAGTTGGTAGCCTTGCCTGCGCAGCACATCGGCGACAACCTCCGCAACCTCCTTGTTGCTGAGTCCAAATCCGGAGCCGACGTTGAATATGGCGCTTTGCCCTGGTTGCAGCGGCAAAGAGGCGGCTTTCAACAGGGATTCGACCGCGACTTCCACGGGGATATAGTCTCGAATGATCCGGCCCTGGCCGCGCAGCTGTGCCGGTACTTCGCCATCCGGATACCGTAACGCATGCGACACAATATAGGGAATCAGGCCGCGACAGCCCGGGCCGACAATATTGCCGAAACGCAGGATTACCGCGTTGGCCAGGCGTTCGGCGGCCCACTCGGTGCAAATTATTTCCCCCATGACCTTGGACGCGCCGTAAGTGCCTATGGCGGCGGCTTCGCTCGCCAGCGGGCACGCGCTGCGATTGTGCACGCTACCGTAAACCGCACTTGACGAGGCAAACACGAAACGGTTGGGATCAAAAGCCTGGAGCAGGTTAATTGTCCCCTGAACGTTGGTGTTGTTGAGATCGGCCATACTGGAAAAGGGCATGATCACTTCGGCCAGTGCAGCAAGATGAATCAGCACCGGGGCTGACCATTTTTCGGTGAGTTCGGAAAGCATCGAGGCCAGGCGTATGTCCGTTTGCGAACTTGCCAGGTTACCTTGAGTCAAGGGCAGAAGATCCAGGGCTGCGGTTTTGGATAATGCCGATGTTTTGGCAATACGACTGCAAAGATGCTCGCCTACGAATCCCGCGGCACCGGTAATGATTTGTTCAAGTTGCATTTTTTCGTGTGAAATGTTGTGGGACATAACCCGCACTGGTTATTCGAATTGATTGAAATTGATCATCCAGAAAAGGTTTTGCCGCCAGCTCACCGGGACTGTGTTTGCAGTCGGTCGGTATGGAACTTTATAGCCGGCTTTCATTTGATTGGCGACAAGTTTACAATTCACCTGTTTCAATGTCACTGAGAATTAATAACTAGCCTTCTATCCCGGTTGGTGGCCTGGCGCCACCAGCTCACCGCTGGTTTAGTTTGTTTTCTGCCAATAATAACCATAATCTAGCAATGTTATGAGCACACCCACTCCGCACCCGACAATCCAGGATTACGAGTCCGCAGACGTTTCGTTGCGTGACATCGTGACCGTATTATTTCGGCGTCTCACCGGCATGACGGTTATCTTCACTATCGCGATGATCATTGCACTGTTCTGGATCTTTACGATTCGCGCTGATGTTTACGAAGCGACCGCCAAGATCCTGGTACGCGTTGGTCACGAACAGTTAAACTCGGTTACAGTGCTGGATCGGCAAAGCCCGGTCATCGGCTATCGCCACCAGGACGTGGCCACCGAAGTGCATATCCTTAGCAGCACGGACATACTCGAGCGGGTGGTCGACCAGCTCAAACTCGAAGAAATGGGCGAGAAGGTTCGTCCAGAAGGATTTCTCAAGGGCCTGGTACATGACTTCAGGCAGATATTGGCCAGCGTAGAGGAATGGACTAACGAATTCATGATCCGGATAGGATTGCGTCAGCGTCTGAGCCCCAGGCAACAAATTATCAATACCCTCGGCAAGGGACTCCGGGTTGGCAGCAGCCAGGAGTCCAATATTCTTGTCGCGCAACTGCGGCTGCCGTTTCGCGAAGGCACGGCAGCAGTTCTGAATTCCATTCTTACTACTTACCTGGAATCCCGCATGTCTTATTTCCAGGAAGAGGATGCAGTAAATCTGTTTCGGGCCAGGATGAACAAGGCGCTGAAAGAGTTGCGCATGGTTGAAGCCCAGATCAAGAAACTCGAGACTGATTCCAATATCGTCAATCTCGAGGTACAGGAAAAGCTGCTGCTGGAACAGGAAGAGCAGTTGGCAGCCCAGGTTAAAACCGACGAACTCGAATTCGAAATACTTAAAGGCAAGGTGAATAACCTAAAGGCCGCGACTGGTAGTGACGAGATGAACATCGGTCTGCTGGGCGCCTTCCCGAACGATAGCTTTGCCAGCGATCTGATGACCCAGTTGGCACAGCTGGGCAATGATCGGATTCAGATCGAAATGGCGTCTAGCAGCGAGCAGCGCACGATCGATGAAATAAACCTGCGTTACAAGAGAACTCTGGATTTACTCGAAACCAATATCGAATCCATGTATGACGAGAAGCTTGCGGCACTCAACGGCCGCCGCGAAGCGCTGGATGCGGTTCGCGACGAATTGAAGCGACTACACGAAAATGAGAACACATGGCGCAATCTGATACGCAAATCCGAACTGCTGGAAACCGATTACAAGTTTTATCGTCATGAGGTCGAAGAAGCGTCGGTTACGTCTTCGATGCGGACCAATCGCATCAGCACGGTCAAGATAATTCAACGCCCGACCGATTCGCTGCAGCCGGCGGGCATACGCAAGCTTTACCTGATTTACATTGCCATCGTGCTGTCGGGATTTATTGCCATTTGCTGGGCGAGTATAGCCGAGTTCCTCGATCATCGGGTTTATAGTCTGGCACAGGTCGGCCGCTACCTGCGCGCACCGTCGGTCGGGGTGGTTCCCTTACTGAAAAAGAAAGAGATTAATCTCATTCGCCGACCGGTAAGCGACGAAGCATGAAGCACTGGCTGGACAGAAATTTTTCGCAACCCGCCGCATTCGTCGCACGCCTGGTACGGCATAACGATACACGGCATATCGTTTTCACCAGCGCCAGTGCCGGTGAGGGTACCACCACCACCGTGCTCGGCATCGCCCGGGAGCTGAATGTAACTTATGGCCTGAAGGTGCTGGCGCTCGAAATTAACCCGCGCTCGGGCGGATTTGGCGCCATGCTGAAACTCGACGAATCCCCGTACGAGCATACCGGGGAAAGCTCGCTGTCGGTAGAATATATCCGCAGAGCCGCTGGCGGTTATGGACTGCTAACCATATGCGGCAAGGAATTTAAATCGAATGCGCGAGCTCACACGGCGGTTTTACTGCGGCAGGTGTTGCTGTCCCTGGCGGATAAATTCAACGTGATCTTGATTGATGCCCCGCCACTGCTGGAGTACCCGGAAACACTTACCGCGGCGCCGGAAGCCGACGGTGTCGTGTTTGTTGTCGAGTCGGGGCACACGCGGCAGGAGATGCTGAGCCAGGTTCGCCGCTTGTTCGAAGCCGAAAAAGTCGGGCTTCTCGGCAGTGTGCTGACCAAGCAGAAGCACGTTATTCCGAACTGGATCTACCGCCTGCTGTTCAAATAATCACGACTCGCTTGTGCTCTGAAAAACGGAGTGAGCATTCTGCTCGAGTCGGCGCATTACACCCAACCCGATCGACGGTCGTGGACATTCGTCGGTAGTGCCTTTATTCTTATTTGACCCAATAAGCGGCCGACCACGATGCAAAATGAATGCTTGCACCGTAGAAGACTCGGGCATATCCAGTCATGTCCTTGGCCTGGTTATACAAATAAGCTTAGCCATTTTCAACAATCGACAATGCGGGTCACAACCAGATTCTAACAACATAGAACATATAGAGGAGAAAGTCATGTTTTCAATCAAGCGGGTCTTGTTAGCAGGAATTTTCGCCACGCTCTCCATTTTTTCATGCGCCAGTGTTTACGCCCACACCGGGCTCAGAGGAGTTACCATCCTGCAACCGGACAAGGCCGAGTGGGGCCTCAGTTTCTATACTGATCCAAACGGCATAGTGCATTTGCTTGGCCTGGATGGAACCGTGATCAATGAATGGGGCACGGCCGCGGACCAAATATTCTGGGCCAAGCCGGTGTTCGATCCCAGGGGCGATATACTCGCCATGACCGGGGTTGTCGACGTCCCGGGTTACGCGTTTCAGCTTCCGAATCATCTAGTGCAGTTCGACGTCGAAGGCGACCGGTTTTTCGAGTGGGGCGATTTCGTGCTCTCGCGCGCACAGTTCGCGGCCATCCATCACGATATGCACAGGCTCCCTAATGGTAACACTTTGGTACTATGTGCAGCCCTGGTTGACGAGCCTGCGATTTCCCCGAATACGTTGGTCGACGATTGCCTGATGGAACTCGACTGGGAAGGCAATATCGTCTGGGAATGGTATACCTTCGAGCACTTTGACCAGTTTGGTTTCAGTGACGAGGCCAAGCAGATGATTTCCGATATGGGCGGCGACTGGGGACACGCGAACAGCCTCAGCATTATCCCGGCTAACACCCATTCCCATCCGGCCTTCACCCCGGGCAACATCATGATCAGTTACCGCCAGCTCAACACCATCGTCGTCATCGATCGGCAGACTGGCGATATCGTCTGGAAGATTGGCCCGGAAAACTCCGTCACCATCGGTCAGCACGATGCCTACATGATAGCGGGCGGACGGCCGGGAGCGGGTAATATCATGGCCTTCGACAATGGATTACGAGCGGGTTTCCCGCCAGTTTCGAGACCCTTCTCGCAGGTTGTCGAAATCGATCCCATGACCAACCAGGTCGTATGGAGTTACAACGCGACGTTTTCGGGATTCCCGCAATGGGATTTTTTCAGTCCCATCATCAGCGGTGCGCAGCGTCTTGAAAACGGCAATACGATGATTACCGAGGGCACCAAGGGCAGGCTGTTCGAGATTGCGCCAAATGGAGAAATTGTCTGGGAATTCTGGAATCCCTATTACGAACCCTCGATTGGTCCGACCGGGCTGGAGGTCAGAAATTACAGCGTATTTCGGGCTTATCGCATGCCGCTATGGTGGGGTTGGCCAAGCTCGTTGCGATAAACCCTGCTAAACCGGGCCCGGGTCCCTCAACCCGGGCTCGCCAGACGCGCTCTATTCAGGGAGCGACCGGTTGCAGGTATAGCTCCATGAACCGAATCAGGTCGGGGATATCCACGTAGCTATCCTCGGTGAGATCGACGAGCGGGTCGAAGGTAAAACGCGCCGCCTGAATTCGCAGTGCATCGCTTTCGCCGACGAAGCCGTCGTTGTCGTAGTCCGCGTCGCAGGCGTTGCCGTACCCGTCGTTATCGAAATCGATTTGCTGAGTATTGGCCTGGCCCCGGCAGTTATCGCAGGCGTCACCATGTCCGTCACTGTCGCCGTCGGTTTGCGCGGTATTCATAATTAGCGGGCAATTATCTGCCAGGTCCGGAATGCTGTCCGCATCGAGATCGCTCGCCCGCGTGACCTCGATCGCGTCGACCAGCGTGGTATTGCCGAAGGCGAAAGGGTCCTGGGCGCCGGTAGCGACAATTCTCAGCTCATGTGACCCCGGGGGTAAATCCTGGATGGAGAACACCGACGCGTTGATTGTCGTTGCCGGCCTGAACTGGTCGACGGTCTCCACCAGCGCGCCATCGAGATAAACCTCGGCGTAACCGGACGAAGGGCCGAGGAGCCCGATCCAGTCGACGCCGGTTCCGAAAAAATTTATTTTGGCTTCGCTGCCGCTATCTATTGCAACATTTACGGTGGCGGCGCTGAAAACCGATATCGGGATACTGTACCAGGTACCGGAGAACTGAACCGACTGGCGGGCATCTTCGTGGCGGACTACGTCCAGCGACGCGTCTTGCCAACTGTCGCCGCGATCGCTCGAACGCAGGATGCGATTGTGGCTGATCCCGAACAGGGTTTGATCTATTGCGTAATTGGGAGAAAACCGGATCTCGCCAAACTGGATCGTGTTGCTCACCAGCAGGGGTGCAATCTGTTGCCAGTTATTGCCGCCATCCATGCTGCGAAACAACCCCTGACCGCGCACCGTTACCAGGGCCGTGGCATCGCTGGCAAAGCTTGGCGAGACGGCAATCGCCTGTATCACGCCACTGCCTACCTGGGGACCGACCACGGCGTGCCAACTGTCGCCCGCATCCGCGGAGCGGTAGAGGCCCTGCGGGGTGCCGAGCAGCACCAGGCGGTCGGTTGCAAATGCCGGGGATAGCGCCAGGTAGTAGGGGCTCTCGGTTACCGGCAGGTTCGGCCTGATCGAGTTCCAGGTGCTTCCGCCATCGGTGCTGCGCTGGATATCGGCAAGGGTTGTTGCCATGAACACGCTCTGATCGGTAGCAAATTTCGGCGAAACGGCCAGCGCCGAAATCGATGCGCCGGGAGTCGCATGCACCTGCTGCCAGTTGAGTCCGCCGTCTGTGGAACGTAAAATTCCGTCGGCACGCGAGCCCATGAACATGGTCGAATCCTGTTCAAAATCGGGCGACAGCACCAGCTTGGATGGAAATACGCGGCGCCCAGGCAGGGGGTCGCTGGACAGGAATTCCCAGCTCCGACCGACGTCGAAGGAACGCAGCACCAGCGATTGCTGCACCGCGTAGAGCACCGGGTTCGCGCTTCCGCTGGGTTTGATGAACTGGGCATCGTAAATAGTGAAGTTCCCCAGCCCCATGTTGGCAGACGTCCAGTTGTCGCCGAGCGAGTTCGAAAAATAGCCGCCGCTGGTATAGGCGGGCGCGAACAGCGTGCTGTCGCTGGCAACCTCGGGTGATATCGCGATACCCATGGTCAGGCTCGGTGGCCGGGTATCGGATTCGATCCAGGATTCACCGCCATCGGAGGAGATCGCAAGCCCGCTAAAAGTGCCCAACAGCACGGTTTGATCGGTTGCGTAATGGCTCGATATGGCAAATGTGAAATGCTGCACCGCCGACTGGTTAGACGGCGGTATCCCGGTTGGAAACTGCGTCCAGTTGTTGCCGCTGTCGGTGGATTTGAAGACGCCAAGGTTGGCACTCGCGGCAAACACCGTCGAATCATTGCCGTAGTCCGGGGAGGCAATAATAGCCTGCACATGCTCGGCCGGAACGGCATCGATGATCTGGTAACTGGCCCCGCTGTCGGTGCTGCGATACAATCCGCCAGTAGTGCCCGCGAACAGGGTGCCGGAATTCTTGAAACCCGCTGGTACCACCAGCTTGTTGACTCTTTCCCCGGGCGCTATGGTGCCGAGCAGCGTCCAGCTGCTAGCGCTCGCAATACCGCCGTCCAGGCTTTCTGCGCTACGGCCATCGTCCGCTCCCAGGATCACGATGGAATCGGTGGCGTAGTCAGCCGACGCTGCGACCGCCAATACGCCAAATGGGGTTGCCACCTGCAACCAGGTCTGACCCAGGTCGGTGGAGGAATAAAGTGCGCCCTCGATGGTGGTAATCCAGACGATGGTGACGCCGCCCGGGCCAACCGCCATTTCCA
>Ga0224512_10005849_pt1 | contig 10012 bp, 9 predicted proteins | sample SF_May12_sed_USG_4_FD_169103 | JGI IMG/M metagenome (GOLD analysis project Ga0224512, IMG submission 169103) | Sediment microbial communities from San Francisco Bay, California, United States - SF_May12_sed_USGS_13 | ecosystem: Environmental > Aquatic > Marine > Sediment | place: USA: California... | reverse complement strand
CAATCCAATTGCACGGCGCTCAGTTTTCCACCCCATACGCATCCCGTATCGAGCCCGATAACGTTGTCGGCATCCCACAAACCGAGCGTCGACCAGTGTCCAAAAACCACGCGTGTCGAAGGCGCCTGTCTTGTTTTGCATTGAAACCACGGCACCAAGCCCGGAGGACATTCCTCTGGGCCCAATTTGTTCTGAAAGTCCAATTCGGTTCCGTCCGCCGAGCAGTAACGAATTCTCGTAAATACGTTGGTAATGAATCTTAAGCGCTTAATTCCCGATAGATCGTCATGCCATCGAGTCGGTGTATCGCCATACATCTGCCCAAGGAATCGCAAATAATCCGAACCCCGCAAAACTGCCTGCACCTCGCCTGCAAGCTTCACCGCTTTGCCTACTGACCAATTTGGATACAGTCCTGCGTGTACCAACGCCGTGTCGTTGTCAGCGTCGAGTACGAACAGCGGTTGCGATCGTAACCAATCCAATAAATCCGCACGGTCCATCGCCGCCAACACCGACGATAACGTGTCCCGGCGACGAAGCTTTGCGGACCCGGCCGCGACCGCAAGCAAGTGCAGATCGTGATTGCCCAACACCACGGTCACACACGGGCCCAGGTCGCGTACATAGCGCAACGTCTCGACCGAATCAGGTCCGCGATTTACGAGGTCGCCGGTTAGCCACAATTCGTCAAGCAGTGGATCAAATTCAAGCCGGCGCAACAGCGCCCGAAACGCAGCGAGGCAACCTTGAATATCTCCGATCGCATATCGCGCCATCGTTCAACAGTCGCCGGAGCGCATATCCGGGGTCCTCACTTACGAAATAACACTTTGGGACAGTTGGTAGGATGGTTTGGCAAGCAGATGCGCCTCACATGTGCATCTATTCGCTATCAGGTTCCCGTGTACCACCATTCGCGCCGTCGTATATCGCCTGATGTCGTCGTTGGCGATAGCTTTCACGGAGAAAAAGATACGGGTCTAGCTGCATCGCTAGCACCCGCGATACCCGCAACAGTCGAGCGCGTCCATCGACGATGCTCAGCGCGCGCAATACGATTTGGGCACCACTGTCGTCGATGTAGTCTATTGGGTCCAAATACGAATCGGGGATCCGCCCAAAGCCGTCGCGGACGTTGCTCGGACCAAATAGCGGCAATACGAGGTACGGTCCGTCTTTGACACCCCAAACCGCTAGCGTTTGACCAAAGTCCTCACTGTGTTTCACTAGTCCCGCGCGCCCCGCGACGTCGAACAAACCCACGACGCCGACCGTTGTATTAATCAAGAACCGCCAAGCGTCCTGGTACGCTAATCCAATCTTGCCCTGCAATAAACTATTGACGATGGTTTTAGGTTCGCTGAGATTGCTAAAGAAGCTCGTTACACGATTACGCACGGGGCGTGGTACAGCCTTCGTATAACCTCGTGCTAACGGTTTTAATGCCACGCTGTCGAGCTTCTCGTTAAATCGCCAGACGCCGCGGTTGAAATTCTCGAATGGGTCGTTCTCAGAGTTTGAGGTTGCCGCCGACTCACCGGGGTTATCGAGCGTGGCGCAGCCGACAACCAACATCGCACTGAACGCCAATACCAAGAGTCGGCCACGGCTTAGGCAGCTTGCGGCGAGACGATCCTCGTGCGACGTTGAATATAGATTGATTTTCAAAGGTGGTGTGGAAATGGCGTACTGTTTTACTGCTAAATGCCAACGTTTCTGTAATACTTATCCACTATTTTGCTTGAACGGCGGTTAAGGTAGCGATAGAGCTGCTAGCACGGCGGGCATTCTGCTCCTCGCCGATAATGGTATCCTATCTGTGCCCACTAGGACTATATTTCGCTCACCGGCATCGGCACGATTTCATCGCCGGTACTTGATCGGCAAAGGTACTACGTAGACGGTCTATGGCCACGGTATTGTTGTTGTAGGCGGTCTCTAAGGTACGACCAGCAGCGGCAGTCACGGAACCGCCAGTCGGAACGTTAGGGAATTTCTAAGCAAGCCCCAACCGATTAACTTGATTCCAAAAATATCAATCTTTGTGTCGCGTACCGTGAAGTAGCGGCGGGAGCACGACTACAGGTGGGTAGGAGGTGGGATTTAGTCGGAACCAGAATCCAGGATTTGCCCAAGCCTATTCAAGATGCGCATTAAGTTCTCAGATGCGATCAGGCGGCGCCGCGTAGCGTGTGCTAGGGTGGTGTGCAATTAAACGATGCCTGCGGGCGAGCCCATCCGCGGTCACCAGCAGTGTGCCGACCGCTATTCCGATTAACCATCCCGCTAAGCTAACTTGGTAGCCCAGATTCAGCAACCCACGCGCGATCAACAGTCCGGTCAAAAACGCAGCGAGAGCTCCAATCGATCCGGCCAGAGCGCCCAATACGATAAACTCGCTAGCCAAGGACGCCCGTAGGTAGCGCCGCGCGGTGCCCAAGGCTCGGAGCAGGCCCGATTCGGTGCGGCGCTCGCGCCGGCTTGAATAGATCGACGCGTACAGTACCAGCAGCCCAGATCCAATGGTAAACAAAAACCGCTGAGCGTCACAATCCCGACTGCGTTACCCGCCAGTGCCGGACGCCACGACGGCGCGGGCAAATCGCCCTGGGTCCGCGCCTGCAATAAGTACACCAATACCTGCTGTCCGGCATAGCCCAGGCCGCTCCGAAGGCGCAGGCACCGAGATCCCATCAAGTATTGTTAAACTACCCTCCGGGCTGATAACACGTTTGACTAAAACCGTCGCTACCCGCATGCAAACAATTTCAATTCGAGTACGGTTTTGGGTTGTCGGTATTTTACTGGCCGTGTGGCCGGCATCCGCCACCGCGATCTCGATTCTGGTAGTTGGCGACAGCCTGAGTTCGGCGTATGGAATGGATACCAGAGAGGGCTGGGTGGCGTTGCTGCAGGGCCGCCTGCACATAAAAGATTACCGGCACCGTGTCGTGAGCGCCGGTATCGCCGGTGACACCAACGCAATCGGTCGGTCGCGGTTGGCGACCGAAATAAAGCGTCATGGTCCGAGCATTGTAATTATAGAACTCGGCAGTAACGACGGGTTGCGTGGTCTGCCGGTGTCCGTGATCAGGAACAATCTGGAGACGATGACCCGTATTACCGAGAGTCAGGACATCGATGTGCTGCCGCTGGGTACGAGCATGCCACCGAACTACGGGCCCGCCTAGGTGCAGGCATTCGCTGCGATGTACGCCGACCTGGCCAAACAATTTGGGATTGGTTTTGGGCCGTTCTTATTGATTGGTGTGGCCGGTGGACCCGACATGATGCAGGCCGACGGTATTCATCCGACCGCCCAAGCGCAGACCACGATTCTTGACAACGTTTGGCCTGAACTGGTTCGACTACTATCACGACTCGATACCGAATAACGGTGTCGGCGTGAACGGAACAAGTGCGTTTCCCCGGTTTCACGCGATGGGTGTATCACTATAGAATGTCGCGTAAGTGGCGGCATCGGCTACATTATCCATTAAAGGTTTCGATCTCCGGGAAAGTCGAGCTACGGCGATGGGGCGGTCTTGCACCAATTGACATCTATTGCTTTCGATCACAGAAATCCGTGGTCACTACCGGGTTCCGCTTATTTCTGAATCGGCAACGGACCCTGTGTGACGACGCCAAAGTATTCAAGTTACGATTTGGTTGGTTTAAATATTGAGACGGGGTGAGATCAATGATCCGCCTTCGTGAAATGTACGGGCTAGCGTGAGGGGTGTGAAGGCGTCGCTATTATTGTGTTTGCTCTGCTTGTGTCAACCGGGCTTGGTCATGGCCAAGCCACAGCACCGGCAAGCCAACGCGCGTTATATCGTCGATGAGATTCGTTTCGAGGGCAACCACCGCACGCGCGCCGAAATATTGCTATACGAAGTCGAGTTTCGAAGCGGTGACATGATTGCGCGGCGCAATCTCGAAAGCGCACGGCAGGCGATCATGGATTTGGGCCTATTCAAAACCGTGGTGGCGGACCGGCACCGTGTAGGCGATAGAAATATTGTGACCATTGTCGTTCAAGAAAAACGATATTGGTTCGCGTTGCCGAAATTGGATCGTAGCGGTGACGGCGATATCACGGTTGGCGGTGAGATCGAATTTCATAACTTTACCGGGCGCAACCAAATGTTGGAGGTGGTCGCTAAACGCAAGGACCTGCAGAACGCCGATGTTAAAAAAGAAGAAAGCTTCGAAGTCGAATTTGATTATCCCCGCATGCTCGGAGGCCCCTATGATTTATCCGTCGATATTGATATCGAAACCGCGGAACTCGATGAAGATCGGTCGGGCGTAAGTGGCCAATATGAGCGTGATTTGTTCGGTGCTGGCATCGGGGTCGCGCGCTGGTTAGTACCGCGCGGGCCGAGCCGCGGCTGGCGCCACGGTGGATCGTTTCGGTGGGACGATTTCCGCCACGAGTTTATCGGCGGCACCCCGGGTTTGTTCTTTGACGCGTCGGTATTGACATGGTCGGGATTTATTGAATTCGTAGATGTGCACGACCATGCCTTCAGCCGTTCCGGACGGCGATTTGGATATCGGCTCGAAATCGCCGATGAGGACCTCGGGTCGGATGGTGGTTTCGTGCGGCACTCATTACGTTACCGGAGTTATTGGCGGATTACGCGGCGGCGTCACACCAATTTCAATCTGCAACTGCGGGCCGGATGGGCGACCGACACGATATTCGGCGATCCCACTTATAGTATCGGGGGTAGCCGTACGCTGCGCGGTTTTAAGCGCGAAGATATTGAGGGCGATGCGTTCGTATTGGCAAACCTCGAGTTTCTTACCCCGCTGTTCGGCCGTTATTCGTGGCGTGGAGTCGGGTTCGTAGACATCGGCAATGCTTACAGTGACCTTGATGAACTCAGTCTTTCCGCTCTCAAGGTCGGGGCCGGTTTCGGATTGCGCTGGAAATGGCGATCATTCGTGAAGACGGATTTGCGACTGGATTTTGCCCACGGCTTCGACGGCGGTGAGAATAAGGTCTATGCAAGCACCAAGGCTACGTTCTGATCCATTACCGGCCCGGATATTCCACGAAAGTGGACTATGAGCCAGAAATCTTTTCAATTTTTGACGCAATTTCCGCTGGAATCCGAACCCCTCATCGAATTTCCGGGCTAGGTGGCGCTACGCGATTGTGATTAATTTTGATCACATTCTTCCACGGCTGTTTGTGGGGACCTGCCCGCGCAGTGCCGTCGATGTGGATCGGATTCGTAACGGCCCTCGAGTTTCCGCGGTACTGAATTTGCAAACCGATAGGGATTTTGCTGATTACAAAATTGACTGGCCGCAGCTTGAGGAGTGTTATCGAGTCCGAAATGTCACGGTTAGACGGGTTCCTATAATCGACTTTAACGTGGCCGATCTACGCGACAACCTTGTGTCGGCGGTAGATACTCTCGACCAACTGCTCGCAAGCGAACACATAGTCTACTTGCACTGTACGGCCGGTATTGGCCGGGCGCCAACGACGGCGGTCGCGCAGCTAGCGATGCGTGGTGGCTGGGACCTCAATGCTGCGGTGGAGCTCGTAATAAGCCGACGTTCTTGTACACCGAATCTCGATGTGATCCGTGCCGTAATGGACGGTCCTTCGTGACTACCAGCAACACTGCTTTGGATTATGTCATCGACGCGGCCGCACTTAGCAAGGCCTACGCGGGTCATGCGGTCGTTAAGGAGATGGATCTTAAGGTGCCTTATGGGGGGTGTTTCGGTCTGTTGGGGCCGAACGGTGCCGGTAAGACCACGACGCTCAAAATGATTCTCGGGCAATCGCCGCCGAGCGCCGGCCGCTTGCAGGTTTTCGGGTTGGAGATGCCGCAGGCTACGCGCATAGTGCGGACCTCTATTGGTGTCGTGCCGCAAACAGACAATCTCGATCCGGATTTTACCGTTGCGGAAAACCTGCAGATTTACGGCAACTATTTTGGACTCACCAAATCGGAGTTGGCACCGCGCATCCACCGACTTCTGGATCTTGTCGAACTACGCGAGCGGGCCGGGACTCGTATCAGCAAGCTTTCCGGCGGCATGATGCGTCGCCTGAGCATAGCGCGCGCACTAATCAACGATCCGGAGCTCGTGGTTCTCGACGAACCCACCACCGGTCTCGACCCGCAGGTTCGGCATCGAATCTGGACTCGATTACGGGAGCTCAAACAGGCCGGCAAAACCTTGTTGTTAACGACTCATTATATGGAAGAGGCGGAGCGCTTGTGTGATAAGTTGGTGGTTATGGACCAAGGGATCATTATCGCTGAGGGTACGCCGCAGCAACTCATTAGAGATTGCGTCCCCGACGATGTGTTCGAAGTACACGGCGACGCACAGCGCGTGAACTCACTGTTGTCTGTTGTCGAAAATCTGCGTCTAGAGGCAGTGGGTGATACCACCTACTGCTACACGAGCGATGCGGCACGTGTTGTTCGAGTTCTTGAAGCTGCCGTCGACGTTAGTTATTTGCATCGACACGCTAATTTAGAGGACGTGTTCTTAACATTGACCGGTCGGGATTTACGCGAATGAGCGCATCGCTGTCGTACTCCAAGACCACTGACTGGCGGCTGCCCCGTCTGCGCCGCGGTGCGTTGGCGGTGTGGCGGCGCAACGCGTTGGTGTGGAGAAAGCTCATGGGGGCGAGCATCTTAATCAACTTTGGCGAGCCATTTGTGTACCTGCTGGGGCTCGGGTTCGGGCTCGGTCATTTTATCGGCGATATGGCGGGCATGCCGTACCTGACTTTCCTTGCGTCGGGACTGGTGGCTTCGTCGGCAATGAATACCGCATCCTTCGAGGCCATGTACTCCGTATACACCCGCATGGTTCCACAACGAACCTACGATGCAATGTTGGCGACTCCGCTCGATGTGGACGACATCGCGGCCGGCGAGATGTTGTGGTCTGCCAGCAAGGGCCTGATCAGCAGCTCATCGATTCTGATCGTGAGTGTGTTGTTGGGTGCCGTTACCGAATGGACCGCATTATGGGCGGTGCCGGTATTGTGGTTGGTGGGTTTGTGTTTCGCGGGTCCGGCCCTGGTGATGAGTGCGCTCTCGCCCTCGTACGAATTTTTTAGCTATTATTTCACGCTTGTAGTGACGCCGATGTTTATCTTTAGCGGTGTCTTCTATCCCATCGCGACGCTGCCGGCGATGCTGCAAGCGGCGGTGCAGATTTTGCCGCTGACCCATGCAATAGCGCTAATTCGTCCCCTCGTATCGGGGCAGCCGGTCACGCAGGTGGCCTTGCACCTCGCAGTGCTTTGCGCCTACGCGCTGGTCTGTTATTACATCGCGGTGGTGCTGATACGCCGCCGGCTGATCGTCTAACCCGGATATTTAACAAAGGCGATCCGTGAGACAGGATTCTTCTCAAGATTTGAATCGGTTGCCCGTAGTTTTAAGGAATCGGGCTTCCGAACCCTTCATGAAATATCCGGGTTAGCCCATGAGTCTGATCTCTCTCGGTGAGCTCACGGCCGGCACTATCGTGCGCCGTTACAAACGGTTTCTGGCCGACATAGAGTTAGCGGACGGCCGAGTCGTAGTAGCACACTGTCCCAATACCGGATCGATGGAAAGTTGTTGGGCGCCCGGCAAGCGCGTCGAACTGAGCCACAGAGACAATCCAAAACGCAAACTGCCGTGGACACTCGAACGGGTCGATATGGGGAGCGGTTGGGTCGGCGTACACACCGGTCGTGCCAACGAACTCATTGCCGCGGCGGTACAGGCACAGCGGATTCCAGCCCTTTGTGGTTATCGGCAGCTAAAGCGGGAGCCTAGGATTAATGCGCCGGGGTTCGCACCATCGCGGTTTGACTTGGCGTTGACTCACGGGAATCGCAGCGACGCATTCGTAGAGGTGAAAAACACGACACTTCTTCGCGGCCGAGCGCTACTGTTTCCGGACGCCGTAACCGAGCGCGGGCGCAAGCACTTGGATTTGTTGCTGCACATGGTGAAACAGAAGTACCGAGCCGTATTGGTGTTCGCGATCAATCGCCCGGAAGGCGACTATTTCGAACCTGCGGCGGCGATCGACCCGGATTACGCAGAACGTCTGGAGTTCGTGGCGGCACGTGGGGTCGAGGTCATCGCGGTACGACTGCGACATGCCTCGGGCGGTATCGACATCGCCGGGAGCACGCGCTACCGGCCGCGCTAGCTGACCGCCCCGGCTCTGTTCTTGGACATTTTCCCGCCCCGCCCATACTCTCTGCATCAATATGGATAACCCGTTGGGTCGCCCCGAATTAGTTCGCATCCATGGGCTAAATAAAGCCTATCGCGAGGGCGATCGAGAACGCCGCATCTTTAAAGACGCGGAGCTAGTTTTTGGGCGCAGCGAATTTGTTGCCGTCGTGGGTCGTAGCGGTTCAGGCAAATCAACGTTGCTGAACCTTTTGGCTGGCATCGACGTGCCTGACTCCGGCCGTATTTGCGTGCACGGAAAACCGTTAGACAGTATGTCCGAAGCGCAACGCACGCGCTTTCGACGTCGTCATGTCGGTTTCGTGTTTCAGTTCTTTAATTTGATCACGACCCTGACGGTGGATGAAAATCTGCGCCTCCCGCTACAGCTAAATGGCGTTGATCGCACGAGCAGCGATAGCCGTATCGACGAATTGCTGCAGCGGATCGATTTAGCGGATCGTGCCGTCAGTTATCCCGATACGCTGTCCGGTGGCGAACAACAACGCGTGGCCGTTGCGCGGGCAGTGATCCATCGGCCCGCGTTGGTTATCGCCGACGAACCTACTGGTAATCTCGACGCTGAGACCGCGCGAAACGTTCTGACGCTGATGTCGTCGCTGACTAGCGAGAATCGCACCGCGTTGCTTGTCGCAACTCACAGTGAAGAAGCGATTGCCCGGGCCGATCGTGTGTACACCATCGACCATGGCCGACTGGTGCCGCGCTAACCGAATCCCACGTATTTCACGTCGGCGAACCATGGAGCAAGTATTTTTTCAGTATACATACCGGCTACCGCACGTTTTTGGGTACGGAGCCTGCTTTCAATCTGTCCGTCTCGAGTGCCACCGATCGGCAGTTACCGGCTCCGCCTCTAACCCCGCTACGCTCGATTTCCTCTCAACTCCGAACCCTGCATGAACTATCCGGGCTGAGTGTAATGCTACTACTTCGTTCCAGCTTTCGATATGTACTGCGGCAGCGATGGCTTGCAGCCTTGTCGATACTCGGTGTGGCGCTAGGGGTGGCGGTTATCGTTGCTGTCGACATCGCCAATACGGCGGCGCAGCGAAGTTTCCTGGCGGCAAATGAAATCATAAATGGCCGCACGACGCATCGGCTTGTGGCCGGACCGAATGGTGTGGATGAAAGTCTATACACGCGGCTTCGGGTTAACGCAGGTATCCGCAATATCGCACCGGTAATAATTGGTGACGTGAAGGTATCGCAAGATCACGGTGCGAATTTTCGATTGCTCGGCATCGATGAGTTCGCCGAACGGGGTTTTCGCACCTTCACTCAAATCGGTCCTGCGGAATCTGCTTCGACGTTATTGCTGGCGACCCGCAACGCCGTACTTATCGCGCCGGACACGGCGTCCCGCTTTGGCATTGCGGTTGGCGATACCTTACCGATTGCAGCGGGACAATCGCAGGCGACCCTTACCGTCGCCGGAATTTTGCAACCCAGTGATGAAATCCAGCGTTCGATAGTGGCGTCGGTGTTGGTGGTGGATATTGCCACGGCGCAGATCCTATTGGGAATGGACAAGCGGATTTCCTACATTGACGTAATAGCGGCCGATGCGAGTGCGCTGAACGCGCTTCGCGCCCAATTGCCGCCTGCGGTGGAAGTGGTCACCGCTGCTTCCGCTGGAAATACTCAGCGCGAAATGACACGCGCGTTCGAAATCAACCTAACGGCATTAAGTCTATTGGCGCTGCTGATTGGATTGTTCCTGATCTATAACGCGATGACGTTCTCGGTGATTCGGCGTC
>Ga0224512_10005848_pt1 | contig 10013 bp, 7 predicted proteins | sample SF_May12_sed_USG_4_FD_169103 | JGI IMG/M metagenome (GOLD analysis project Ga0224512, IMG submission 169103) | Sediment microbial communities from San Francisco Bay, California, United States - SF_May12_sed_USGS_13 | ecosystem: Environmental > Aquatic > Marine > Sediment | place: USA: California... | reverse complement strand
CGATCGGGGGGTCCACATCCGGGAACAAGCGGTTCTGAAGCTTCGAGAACGAGACGCCGCCCAGCACCAGGATCACCAGCGACATCACGATGGAGAAGACGGGCCGCTCGATGCAGATCTGGGAGAGTCGCATCAGGGTGTCCCGGCGTTCGAGATCACCGCGCCACCGGGGGCGCGCACGCGCAGCGCGGAGCCGGGGAAGAGATAGGGGGTCGGGCTCGTCACGATGACATCGCCCGCCCGAATTCCCGAGCGCACCACGACGAGCCCATCCTGTCGGCCCCCGAGCTCGACGGCGGCGCGCTCGGCGCGCTGCTCGGCGCTCACGCGCCAGACGAAGCTGCCCGCCGCGTCGTGGCCGACGGCGCTGTCGGGCACCAGCAGCGCCTGCTCCTCGCGGTCGATCTCGAGCTGCACACGGGCGAACATGCCCGGTCGCAGACGCCCGTCGGGATTGAGCACGCGCGCCTTGAGGGGCAGACGCCGCGTGTCGCGCTCCAAGCTGGGGGAGACGAAGTAGACCTCGCCCTCGAAGCGCTCGTCGGGATAGGCCGCGACCTCGGCGGCGACCACGAGGCCGGTGCGGGCGACACCCACCGCCGATTCGGGCAGCGAGAAGCGCAGGCGCAGCGCGTCCACCGCGTCGATCTGGACCAGGTCGATGTCGGGATCCACGCGGTCGCCCGGGGAGACGAGGCGCGCGCCGGTGACACCGTCGAACGGCGCGCGAATCTGGGTTCGGTCCAGATCGATCTGCGCGAGCTCCACGTTGGCCTCGGCGGCGTCCACTCCCGCGCGCGCGCGCTTGAGCTCCGCAGCCGCCGACACGTTCACTTTCGACAGCGCCCGCGTGCGCTCGTAGACATCGGCCGCCAGCTCCCGCTGCGCGTTGGCCGCGCGCAGGGACGCGCGCTGCTCGGCTGCGCGCAGCGTGAACAGCACGTCGCCTTCGGCGATGCGCTGCCCCTCCACGAAGGCCACGTCCTCGATCACGCCGTCGATCTCGGAGCGGATCCGGACGGATTCCTGCGCCTCCAGCTGCCCCACCAGCTCGAGGTGCGCCGAGAAGCGCTGCGCCTGGATCGGGATCGCCTCCACGGTCTGCGGCGGCGCCGACGCACTCGGAACCGTCGAGTCGCACGCGATCCCCGCGAGCAGCAGCGCCACGATCGCGGTGCACGCGCGCTTCACGGGGTCGCCGTGTCTGCGGGCGCGCTCTCCGCCGGGTCCGCGAGCAGCGCGCGGAACGTGCTGGCATCCAGCGTCTCGCGCTGCAGCAGCTCCTGGGCGATGCGCTCGAGCGCCTCGCGTTCCCGCGTCAGGATCGCCCTGGCCGCGGCGTAGGCGGCATCGAGGATCGCCTTCACTTCCTGGTCGATCTCGCGCGCCGTCTGCTCGCTGAAGTCGCGCGGCGCGTAGGCCTCGCTGCCGGGCAAGAACACGTGGCTGCGAGGCGGCGCCCAGTGCACCAGACCCAGCGACTTGCCCATGGCGTACATGGTCACCATCTCGCGGGCGAGCGCCGTGGCGCGCTCCAGATCGTCCTGTGCACCGGTGCTCACCACCCCGAAGACGACTTCTTCCGCGGCGCGACCGCCCATCATCACCTGGATGCGCTCGAGGATGGCCGGCTGGCTGAGCAGGAACTGGTCACCGGCGGGAAGCTGCAGCGTGTAGCCGAGCGCAGCCCGGCCGCGCGGCACGATGCTGATCTTGTGCACCGGATCGGCGTGCGCACAGCGCGCCGCGACCAGCGCGTGCCCGACCTCGTGGTAGGCGACCCGCCGCTTGTCCTCCTCGTTGAGCCGGCGGCTGCGGCGCTCGGGGCCGGCCACCACCTTCTCCACCGCCGCCTCGAGGTGCGCCTGTCCGATCGCGCTCGCCCCCTCGCGGGCTGCGAGCAGCGCCGCTTCGTTCATGACGTTGGCCAGATCCGCCCCGGCGAAGCCGGGCGTGCCGCGCGCGATCGCGCCCAGATCGACGCCGCCGGCCAGCGGCTTGCCGCGCCCGTGAACGCGCAGGATTGCCTCCCGCCCGATCACGTCGGGGGCGTCCAGCACGACCTGCCGGTCGAACCGCCCCGGGCGCAACAGCGCGCGATCGAGCACGTCCGGGCGGTTGGTGGCGGAGAGCAGGATCACGCCGCTGTTGGGCTCGAAGCCGTCCATCTCGACCAGCAGCTGGTTGAGCGTCTGCTCGCGCTCGTCGTTGGTGACGCCCATATGCACGCCGCGCTGGCGCCCGATGGCGTCCAGCTCGTCGATGAACACGATGCAGGGCGCGTGCCGCTTGGCCTGTTCGAACAGATCGCGCACGCGCGCGGCGCCCACCCCCACGAACATCTCGACGAACTCGCTGCCCGACAGCGAGAAGAACGGCACGCCGGCCTCGCCCGCTACGGCGCGGGCCATGAGCGTCTTGCCCGTGCCCGGCGCGCCCACCAGCAGCACGCCCTTGGGAATCCTCGCCCCGAGCGCCCGGAAGCGCTCCGCGTCGCGCAGAAACTGCACCACCTCGCGCAGCTCGAGCTTGGCCTCGTCGCAACCCGCCACGTCGTCGAACGTGACGCCGGTGCGCTCGGCAACGAGTCGCGCCTGGCTCTTGCCGAAGCTCATCACGGAAGAGCCGGCGCCCATCAGGCGCCGCGAGAGGAAGATCCAGAACACGAGGAGCAGCGCGATGGGCAGAGCCCAGGCGATCAGGAATTGATTCAGGAAGCTCGGGCGTACGCCCACGAACTCGACGCCGTGCTCGACGAGCTCTTCGACAAGATTCGGGTCCTCGACGCGGACGGTGCGAAAGAGCTGGGGCTCGGCCGGCGCCGCCGGGGTGTCGTCACGCGACGTGACGACACCCTTCTCCGCCGCCGCCGGCGCTGCCGCGCGCAGCTCCCCCTCGATCTGGTCCTTGCCGAGCGAGACCTTGGTGACCTCTCCGCGCACCAGCGCCGCCTTGAACTCGCTGTAGGGCAGCGCCTTGTACGCGAGGCTGCGCGCCACGTCCTGCCAGAGCCACAGGGCCAGGAATGCGACGGCCAGATAGCCGAACAGGAAGCGCGGGCTGTGGGGCAGTCCGTTGCCCGCGCCGCCGGGACCGGCTCCGGGGCGCGTCTCGAGCTTGCGCCGCGGCGCTCCCTTCGATGCGTTGCGCTTCGATGCTTTGCGTCTGGGCTGCTCGGTCACTGCGCAACTTCCTCGCAGGCCGAAAGGCCGGCGCAGGGGCGTGCCCCCGACCTTCCCTTCACAGGGTGAGAGAGCGGGGAGTCCGGACCCGCTCCCAGCGCTCGAAGAGCGCGCGCCGCGGACGGCTTCGCTCCGGCCGCGTCACGAGCAGACAGTAGATCCGATTCCGAAGCGCGCCCACCCGGTTGCGCGGGCCCGCCGCCCGAGCGCCACATGATCCGGGCGGCCGCGCCCGCGCCCGGGAGGCCCCTCAGCGGCGGCCGGATCGGGCGCGATCCGCCGGCAGGGAGCGGGTCCGTTCGGCGGCGAGCCGAGGCGGCGGCGCGCGCGCCGGGCTGCGCGGAAGATCGGGTAGAGTCCGGCCGCGCTGTGCCGCTCCGCGCCGGCGGCGCGATGCTTCGCGCCCGGACTCCACGATGAGGACAACGCGATGAACGAACTGGATGCGCAACACATCGACGATCTCTACGCGCGCGAGCTGGCGCGCTTCACGCGGGAGCGACCGCGCAGCCTGGCGCTGCATGAGCAGGCGCGCGCCCACATGCCGAGCGGCGTGCCGATGGCTTGGATGGCGGGACTCTACGCGCACCCTCCCCTCTTCGTCGCCGGCGGCGCGGGCACCCACTTCACCGACGTGGACGGCCATCGCTACCTCGACATGAATCAGGCCGACATGAGCATGGCCTGCGGCTTCGGGCCCGAACCCGTGGTGCGCGCGGTCTCGGCCCAGGTGGCGCGCGGCTCCCAGTTCCTGCTGCCCACGGAGGACGCGATCGCCGTCTCGTCGCTGCTGGCCGAGCGCTTCGGATTGCCCTTCTGGCAGTACACGCTCTCCGCCTCGGCGGCGAACACGGAGGTCATCCGCCTGGCCCGTCTCGCCACGGGGCGGCGCAAGATCCTCCGCTTCGAGGGCAGCTATCACGGCCACATCGACGACACCCTGGCGGGCACGCCCCACGACCGGGCGCGCGAAGCGCGCCATGGCACCCTGGTCGCGCCGTTCAACGATCTGGGCGCGCTCGAGAGCGCGCTGGCAGCCGGCGAGATCGCCTGCGTGATCACCGAGCCCGCGCTCACCAACATCAACGTGGTGCTTCCGGACGACGGCTTCCACGAGGCACTGCGCAAGCTCACCGCACAGCACGGCACACTGCTCGTAATCGACGAGACCCACACCCACATCTGCGCCTACGGCGGTCTCACCCGCGCCTGGAAGCTCGCGCCCGACATCTTCGTGGTGGGCAAGGCAATCGCAGGCGGCGTGCCGATGGGTACGTACGGAATCACGGCGGAGCTCGCGGCCCTGATGGAACGCGAGCTCGAGGTGGACCAGTGGCCGGCGGGCGCATCCGGCCACCTGGCCGTGGGCGGCACGCTCTTTGGCAATCCGCTCTCGATGGCGGCCGCCCGCGCCGCGCTCGAGGAGATCCTCACGCCCGAGGGCCACGCGCGCGTCGCGCGCCTCGGCGCCCAGCTCTCCGACGGGATCGAGGGCATCGTGCGCGACGCAGCTCTGCCCTGGACGGCGCACCGCTTGTCGTGCCGCAGCGGCGTGTGCTACGCGCCGCGCCTGCCGCGCAATGCCGCCGAGGCCGCGGCGGCGGCGAACTTCGCGCGCAACCGCCTGCACCGGGTCTTCCTGGCCAACCGCGGTGTGTGGGAAGCCATCGGCACCGCGGGGCCCGCGGTCTCGTTCGCGGCGACGCAGCACGACATCGCGCACTACCTCGGCGTCTTCGAGGAGCTCGTGCGAGCGATGTGCAGGGGCGCCAGCGCGTAACCTGGCGCGCGGCGTCCGCCTGCTCGCCGCGGGGCTGCCGGCTGGAGACTGCCGGTCCAGGGCGGCTCAGCGCTGCGCTGTCTCCGCGCAGCGCTTCTGGATGCGGTCCAGCTCGCGTTCGGCCTCCGGCGCCAGGGGCAACGGCTCGTGCGTCGCCAGCGTTTCCACCACCTGGCGGTGCACTTCATCGAGCAGCGAGGGCTCGCCCGCCGCCTGCCACTGCTCGAGCGTCGTGTGTACACCCAGCTCGCTGATGTACCACTCGGGTTCCTCACCCGGCTGCGCTGGATTCCCGCGGATTGCCTCCAGCGTGGAGTCCTCGAGCAGGAAGTGACCACCGGGCCCCACCCGCTGGATGACATCCTCCAGCCACGCGCCTGCGTCGGTCGCAATGCCGCGCCGCGCGCGCTTGCAGCTCCTGAACACCTCGACATCCAGCAACAGCTGCTCGAGCGACAGCACCGTCGCTCCACCCAACACACCGGGGCCGACCAGGATGTCCGGCCAGGCCAGCGTCGGCAGCAAGCCGTTCAAGGCGCGCTCGTAGCTGGCCTGGATGCCGGGAACGTAGTGATCGGTGACGATCCCCGCGGCCTGCGCGGGCAGATCGTAGTAGCGCGCCATCTCGGTGGCCGCCGCCGCCAGCAGCCCCTGCTCGATGGCGCCGCCCCCGTAACCGCCGGAGCGCGGATTCATCCGCGCCAGGCAGGGTGCGTAGACGAAGGGCGTCCCCGGCGCAGCGGCCTGCACGAGACACAGCATCGCGAGCACCTCGCAGTTGCCGAGCAGCGTCGTGGCGATCAGGTTCGCCGGCGCGGTGCTCCCCATCAACGGCATGGGCATCACCGCCACGGGAATCTCCCAGCCGAGCAGCGCCAGGTAGGCATCGGTGTAGGTCTCGTCGAGGATCAGGGGCGATTGGGGGCACAGCACAAATGACAGCGGGCGCCGGCGGCGGATCGCCTCGCGGTCCCCGAAGACGACCTGCATCACCTCCAGCAGCCACGGCGCCTGCGCCGCGCGAGACGTGCTGTCCTGGATGTGCTTGGAGAAATTGGCGAACAAGTGTCGCCAGTACTTCACCAGATCGGCCTGGCTTCCGTCCCCGAGGCCTCCCGCGACCATGCTCCAATACACGCCGACCTCGTCGAGCGCGTCGATCAGGCGCGTGGCCTCGAGCCAGTCTGCGAAGCCGGCGGGCCGCAGCTTCCCGCTCACCCCGTCCAGAAGGCAGGTCGCCTCGCCATCCGCGAGCAGGACGCAATCTCCGGCGTTCATGTGCAGGTCGAAGTCCGGCCGGCGCGCCCCGAGCGTGAACGTCCGGGGTGCGCAGCGCAGCGACGCCTCGACCAGATCGCGCGGAAGACGCACGCGCCGCGCAGCTTCGTCCAGCTCCGCGCCGGCATCCCCGAGGATCTTGCGGCCCTGCGCCGAATCGACGCGAACGCCCGTCCCGGCCAAGATGCGGAGCGTGCGCTCGTGCACCTGAGCGCGCTCCTCTTGCGACAGCACCTGCAGCAGCGTCTTCATCAGGACCGTCCCGCGCGGATGCTAGCGCAGTTCCCGCTCCGCGCCGGCACCGCACCCGACGCGGCGGATCATGCGCGGACAACACCGCACCGGTTCAGAAGAAGACGTCGGCGAGCAGGAAGCCCAGCGTCTCGCTGCTGCCGAACTGCGAGAGGTGCGGACCCGCGAAGGCCTGCACGCCGAGCGTGAGCTCGAGCCAGCCGGTGGGGCTGTACTGCAGAGACGGGAAGAAGCTCGCGCTGCGTCCCTGCCAATCGTAGAGGGTGAGCAGCGTGGCGCGCAGCTCGGGCGTGACGTCGTAGCCGAGCTGCAGGCCGGTCAGGTGCGGCGCGTTGCTCGCGATCCGGCTGCTGCCGAAGAGATCCGGCGAGCCTTCCGCCACCACGCGCAGCGGGCCCTCGTCGCGCTCCTGGAAGAGGCCGAGCAGGCCGTCCGCCTTGCCGCGCCCGAAGCCGAGGGCGTTGCCGTTGTAGAGGTGTTCGAGCAGGACGTAGAGACCCGTGCCGAGGTCGAAGTTGTTGTCCACGGACGCGACCACCTGCCAGTATGCGGGCAGGTCGTCGGCCGCGGGCGAATCGAAGGGGCGCACGCTTCGCGTCGGATCGGTCCACACCACCTCGAGCCGGCCCGCCGCATCGAAGAGATTTGCCGCGAGATCGAAGCCGGCCGTCGGCGCCTCTTCGAACACGCCGGCCATCAGCGAGTAGTCCACGTTGTGCAGCACGCCGTGCAGCCGCCCGGCGGCGGCCCGGTCGTCCGCGTGCCGACCGATCGCGTAGATCGCCTCGAGGTAGGTGAAGCCGGAGAAGAGCCAGCGCGCCTTCACGGCGTCCACCCCCGCCGATTGATCGGCCTCGACGGCCAGCGGCGGGATGGCATTGAAGCGATCGATGGGGTTCCAGAGGCGTCCCACGCCCCATGGAATGCGCTGGCGCCCCAGCGTCACCTCCAGGCGCTCCGACTCGAAGAACAGATAGGCGCGGTACAGGCCGTGGCTCCAGTCGAAGTCGCGCCGATCGACCAGGGTCCAGGCGAGGTCGTCGAAGCGGGGAACGCCGAGGCTGGCGCCGAAGCCGCGCTCGAAGGTGTCGAGCGTTCCGACCAGCCACTCATTGTCGTACACGACGGTCCCCGAGAGATGCCGGGTTGCCCGCGCGTCGAAGCGCATGCGCAGCCGCGTGGCCGACGTCCACACGGCCGTCTCGTCGAGCGCATCCCAGGCGGGACAATCCGGAAAGGTCGAAACCAGGCTGCACGACACCGGGTTGGCGTCCAGGCCGGCCTGGAATTCGGAGGCGCGGGTTCCGCGCGTGCCGACGACGAGCCCACGCAGCGATCCGCTGAAGTCGAGCGACATCTCGCCCTGGCGCCAGAGCTCGCGGGCGCCAGCCGGAAGCGCGCTCAGCATCACCAGCAACAGCACAGCGCTGGCGCGCCCACTCACGCCGCGGACTTCGTCTCGTCGGCCGCGATGCGGCCGTCGTGCAGGTGCACGTTGCGGCGCGCCCGGTCCATGACCAGCGGATCGTGCGTCGAGAACAGGAAGGTGACAGCGCGCTCGGCGTTGAGCCGCTCCATCAGCGCGAGCAGTCGCCCCGCGGTGCCCGAATCGAGATTGGCTGTGGGCTCGTCGGCGAGCACGATGCGCGGGTGGCTCGCGATGGCGCGCGCCACCGCCACGCGCTGCTGCTGCCCACCGCTCATCTCGAAGGGGCGTTTGTCACCGAGGCCCTCCAGCTCGACCGCGCGCAGCAGCTCCTCCGCGCGGCCCCGTCGCTCGCCGGCCGAGACGCCCTGGAGCTCCATGACGAACTCCACGTTCTCGCGCGCCGTGAGCACCGGAATCAGGTTGTAGGCCTGGAAGACGAAGCCGAGCTTGTGCAGGCGCCGCTGCGCGAGCGCCGCCGGCGACAGCGCGGCGAGGGCCTCGCCATCGAGCAGCACCGTGCCCGAGGTGGGCGCGTCGAGCGCGCCGAAGAGATTGAGCAGCGTCGTCTTGCCGGAGCCGCTCGGACCGGAGAGCGCCGTGAACTCGCCCTCCGCAATGGCGAGATCCACGCCGTTCAGGGCGCGTGTCTCGACGCCCCGCGTCTCGTACACCTTCGTGACGCCTCGCGCCTCGAGCACCGGCACGCCGCCGCTCATGGCTGCCGCACCGCCTCGGCCGGCCGCAGCCGCACCGCGCGCCAGGCGGGCCAGGCGCTGGCGAGCGCCGCCGTCACCAGCGCCACGACGAGCGGCGCCACAAAATCCTGCCCGCGCAGCAACGGGATGACACGCGTGCCGATGCCATAAGCGGTCAGCCCCTCCGCGAACGCCGACAGATCGATGCCGTCGCGCAGCGCCCACACCACGCCGGCGGCGCCCCCGAAGCCCGCCAGCAGTCCGAGGCCCGTCACCACCAGCGCCTCGGCGGCGATCGTCGCCACCAGGCGCGCACGGCCGAAGCCGATGGCCGTGAGCACGCCGATCTCCTGGCGCCGTTCGAAGACGGTCATCAGCAGCACGTTCGCGATGCCGAAGGCCATGGCCGTGAAGATCGCCGCGTAGACGATCAGCGCGGATTGATCGGAGAGATCCACCAGGTAGAGCAGCGCCGGCTCCCGCTGATCCCAGCTGCGCACCTCGAGATCCGGCAGGCGCGCGGCCAGCGCATCCCGGACGCGCGCCGCGGCCGCGCGCGAATCGGCACGGACGACCACCTCGGTGATTGCGTCTCCGAGGCCGAAGAGCGCCTGCGCCCGATCGAGACGCACGAAGACGTTGCCGCGGTCGAGCGCACTCGAGGGCGTGCGGAAGATGCCCTCGACGCGCAGCGCGTCGCCGGTGAGGTCGCCCGCGAGATCCTGCACCGAAAGCACCACCTTGTCGCCGAGATCGACTTCGAGGCGCCGCGCCAGCGCTTCGCCGAGCAGCACGCGGGCGCCGCGCTCGTCCAGATAGGCGCCGCGAAGCACGGAGTCCGCGATCAGGGAGACGCGCGCCTCCGCTTCGGGCTCGATGCCGACCACGCGCACGCCCGCGCTGGCGCGCGGCGACGAGATCAGGCCTTCGGCGCGCACGCGGCGCGCGAAGCCGCGCACCTCGGGCAGCGAGGCCAGCGCGGCGAGTGGCGCGCGCGCGCCGTCTTCGATCTGCACGTGCAGCTCCGGATCCGATTCGTAGCCGCGCGCGTGCACCTGCACATGTCCGAGATCGGTGGCGATCGCCGTATCGATCATCTGGTTGATCATGCCGTAGTTGAGCGCGATCGAGAGCAGTGTGCCGGTGATCCCCACCGCGACCGCGATCGCCACGATGCTGGTGCGGCGCTTGTGGCGCCAGGCGTTGCGCCAGGCCATGCGAATCACGAGCATCACAGGCTCCTCAATGCGTCCACCGGCTGACCTCGGCTCGCTTTCGCGGCCGGGTAGAGCGCCGCGAGCACCGCAACTCCCAGCACGGTGATCGATGAGCCGATCGGGTTCTTCGGCTTCAATTTCCAGATGATTTCCGGTGTGACACCGAAGAGCTCCATGGCC
>Ga0224512_10005847_pt1 | contig 10016 bp, 6 predicted proteins | sample SF_May12_sed_USG_4_FD_169103 | JGI IMG/M metagenome (GOLD analysis project Ga0224512, IMG submission 169103) | Sediment microbial communities from San Francisco Bay, California, United States - SF_May12_sed_USGS_13 | ecosystem: Environmental > Aquatic > Marine > Sediment | place: USA: California... | reverse complement strand
GACCTCCGGCGGCCGGTGGTTACACGGCGGTGGAGGTGGTCGGGTTTCGCCCCTGCAGGTACCAGACGGACAGGGCGCCTTTCCCTTGACGTTGATAACTCCACGCGGCTCACAGAGGAACTCGTCTTTGATGAGGTCGTGCGTTTCTGCGGTGATCTGGATGAACCCGCCGGTGCCGTGAGACTCCATGCGGCTGGCTGTATTGACGGCGTCACCCCACAGGTCGTAGGTGAACTTTTTTGGCCGATGATGCCCGCAACTACCGGTCCGGAGTTGATCCCGATGCGAAAGCGAAGCTGGTGGCCCATGAAACGGTTCTGCGAGATGTGGTCGCGGATGTCCAGAGCGAGTTGAGCCAGCGCGTGCGCGTGGTCGGGGCGCGCGCTCGGTACACCCCCGGCGACCATATAGCAGTCTCCGATCGTCTTGATCTTCTCCAAACCGGCTCGATCGACGAACTGGTTGAACGCACTGAAGACTTCGTCGAGCAGCGCCACGAGATCCTCAGGCGAGAGGTTGGCGGACAGGGGGGTGAAGTCAACGACGTCGGCGAAAAGGATCGATGCGTTTTCGAATCGCTCCGCGATCATGCCCGTGTCTCGCTTCAGCCGTTCGGCGATCTGGTCCGGCAGGATGTTGCGAAGCAGATCGTCGGATTGCTTTTGGAACCGGTCTCGCTGGCGAACGAAATACTCGAGGACCATAAAAACAAATATCCCCACCGCCACCAGGTTGGCGGCGGCTGCCAGCCCAGGGTCGGGCAGCGTATAGAGCCCCCGTATCCATCTGGGGGCCACCGCACTGGCCACGACCGAGAGGGCAAAAGCGGCCAACCAATAGCGGGCAACTCGATACCCGAATCCAACGAGAGCGCCCAGCACACCAAGAAAACCCCACACCATGTTCAGTCTTGAAGAGGGCAATCCTCCGAAGAGCAATGTCTGGGCAAGCGAACCGAGGTTGTTGTTCAAGATGGCGACGTGCATCGCACCCCAGAAGCGAGACGGTCGGACACGGACTACGGAAAGCACAGCGAGCTGCACGAGCGCCACGGCTGCTAGTTCCCAGGCTGCAAGGACGGCACCTTGCCAAGCGTCGGTCGCCACCCTCACAAATGTCACCGGGATCGAGATCCACAGCACGGCAACCACCAGTCGCTTCCGTTCGCGGATCTCCGGCGAATCATCGGCGTCTTCACCAAACGACAAAAGGTATTGCCATGCAAGCCGCCAGGAGCGCGAACGGCGAACCATCGGCCGATTGGCCCTCGGTTGGTTGAGAAAACTCACTGGTCATGACTCCAGAGCGAGCAGCTCTGCGAGCTCAGACGTGGTCTGGCCTCCGGCCTTCTACCGCCTAGCAGGATCGCCGATGTCGGGGTCGATCCCGTAACGGGCGATAGCGTCTTTCACGACGGCGTCCGAGACCGCTCCGCCTGCGGCGAGAGCAGAAAGAACTGTCACCACGACATGGGGGGTATCGGTCTCAAAGAAACTACGGAGAGCTTCCCGCGTGTCGGACCGGCCGAAGCCGTCGGTGCCCAAGGGCGTGAAGGAGCCGGGGACCCAGCGGGCCACCTGATCCGGTACCGCCTTCATGTAGTCCGTAACCGCGACGAAAGGGCCTTCCGACTCGGAGAGCTGCTCGGTCACATACGGCACCCGGGCGGTATCTCCGGGGTGGAGTCGATTCCACCGCTCGACTTCGAGGGCTTCTTCTCGGAGTCTCTTGTACGAAGTCGCACTCCATAGCTCCGCCCCAACGTCGTAGTGCTCGGCCAGGTCTTGCTGGGCCTGGCGGGCTGCGCTCTGGGCGGTGCCCGAAAACAAGATTGTGGCTTGGTGGCCGGTGCCTTCGGGGGCAGGCGCCCACTTGTACAGGCCGCGCGTGATTCCTTCGGCTGAGCCATCCGGCATCGGCGGCTGTGCGAAGTTCTCGTTGTAGAGCGTCAGGTAGAAGAAGATGTCTTCGTTGTCGACGTACATCCGGTGTAATCCGCGCTCGACGATTGTGCTCATTTCGTAGGCGAAGGCCGGGTCGTAGGCCTGGCAAACGGGGACCGTTGAGGCCAGCACCAGGCTGTGCCCATCCTGGTGCTGCAGGCCTTCACCGGCCAGGGTGGTGCGTCCGGCGGTTGCTCCCAGCAGGAACCCCCGGGCCCGCGAGTCGGCAGCAGACCAGATGAGGTCGCCCACTCTCTGGAATCCGAACATCGAATAGAACGTGAAGAACGGCACCATCGGCACTCCCCGGGTGGCGTAGGAGGTAGCCGCGGCAATCCAACTGGCCATTGAGCCTGCCTCGGTGATTCCTTCCTCGAGGATCTGCCCATCTTTGCCCTCGACGTACGACAGCAGCAGGTCGTGGTCGACCGGTTCGTACAACTGTCCTTGCGAGGCGTAGATCTTCAGCTCCTTGAAGAGCGCATCCATCCCGAAGGTGCGGCCTTCGTCGGGGATGATCGGCACCACCCGCGGACCAAACTCCTTGTCGCGCGTCAGGCTGCGCAACAGACGGGTGAATGCCATCGTGGTGGATACCTCCTGTTTTCCCGAACCGGGTTCGAACTCTTCGAACGGGGTGCGAGCCGGCATGGTGAGAGGGCGGCGGGTCCCGACTACCCGGCTCGGGAGGTATCCGTCCAGGGCCTTGCGACGCTGCTGCAGGTAGTCGGATTCTGGTGACCCGGGCGGCGGCCGGTAGTAGGGCGGTTCCTGGTTGGGAGCCAAGGCTTCTTCGGGGATCTCTTCTTGCAGATGAAGCCGCTCGCGCAGCCCCATCAGTTGCTCGTTGGTCATCTTCTTGATTTGATGGGTGGCGTTGCGGCCTTCAACGTCGGGTCCGAGGGTCCATCCCTTGATGGTCTTGGCAAGGATGACGGTCGGCGCCCCCTTCATCTCAGTGGCGGCCTTGTAGGCGGCATAGACCTTGTTGTAGTCGAGACCGCCGCGCCGGAGGCGCCAGATCTCGTCGTCGCTCATCTGCTCGACCAGTTTGCGCAGGCGCGGGTCGGGACCGAAGAAGTGCTCCCTCACGTAGGCGCCCGACTCGGTCTTGAAGCGCTGGTACTCACCGTCGACGGTGGTGTTCATCTTGTTGACCAGTACGCCGTCGACGTCGGCTGCCAGCAGTGGGTCCCAATTGGAGCCCCACAGCACCTTGATGACGTTCCAGCCTGCACCGCGGAAGGTGGCTTCGAGCTCCTGGATTATCTTGCCGTTGCCACGGACCGGCCCGTCGAGCCGCTGCAGGTTGCAGTTGATCACCCAGGTCAGGTTGTCGAGTTTTTCGCGGGCTGCCAGATTGATGGCGCCAAGGGTCTCGGGCTCGTCGGTCTCGCCGTCACCGACGAAGGCCCAAACGCGGGACTCGGCGGCATCGTCGATGCGACGGTTGAGGAGATACTTGTTGAAACGAGCCTGGTAAATCGAATTGATCGGACCGATGCCCATCGATACGGTCGGATATTCCCAGAAGTCGGGCATCAATCGGGGGTGTGGATAGCTGGAGAGACCGCCGCCGATTTCTCGGCGGAACCGGTCCAGGTCTCCTTCGTCCAACCGTCCTTCTAGGAACGCGCGGGCATAGATACCAGGAGCGGCGTGACCCTGGATGTAGATATGGTCGCCCGGAAGTCCGTCATCCTTGCCGCGGAAGAAATGGTTGAAGCCGACCTCGTAGAGGGCCGCCGACGACGCGAATGTGGAGAGGTGTCCACCGATCCCGTCGGCCGCTTTGTTGGCCTTGATCACCATGACGGCCGCATTCCATCTTATGAACCGACGGATTCGCTTCTCCAGGTACATGTCGCCGGGGAACCAGGCTTCCTCTTCGGGCGGAATCGTGTTGATGTAGGGAGTGCTGACCGAAGCGGGAACCCCCACATTCTGTTCCCGGGCACGGGTAACCAGCTTGGCCATGAGCAGCTGGGCCCGCATCTTGCCCTGGGATGAGATCACGCCATCGAGCGAATCCAACCATTCCTGGGTCTCTTCCGGATCCTGGTCGGGGAGTTGATGCACGTAGCCATCGATGATCATGCAAGGTCCTTGTAACGCGGTTCGAGAAGCCTACCCCGACGCGGCTTTTCTGGGTCTGTGAGTCCTACAAGGGTGTTGTCTCCTCCTACCGGACCCCAAGACCGGAGAGCGGTACACTCGCGGCTCTCATGAGGCCCACCTTCGACGATGTTCGTGCCGCGGCGGCACGGATCGCACCCTTCGTGCACCGAACTCCAGTCATGACCTCTGCCACTCTGGACCGAGAGCTGGGCGCGCAAATCTTCTTCAAGTGCGAGAACTTCCAGAAGGTGGGTGCCTTCAAGGCTCGGGGTGCTCTAAACACCGTTCTCAGCCTCAGCGAAGACGAGGCGGTTCGAGGGGTGATCAGCCACTCGTCGGGCAATCATGCGGCCGCCCTTGCCTATGCCGCCGGGATTCGGGCGATTCCCTGCACAGTGGTGATGCCCGACGACGCTCCGGCAGTGAAGGTTACGGCCGTCCGGGGGTACGGCGCCGAAGTCGTCTTCTGTAGGCAGAGCGAACGGGAAGCCGTCTGCGATCGGGAGATGCAAGCTCGGGGTGCCACCCTGGTCCATCCGTTCGACGATCCGCGAGTAGTGGCCGGGCAGGGAACGGCCGCGCTCGAGTTGTTCGAAGATGTGCCGGATCTCGAAACCGTCGTTGCCCCGGTTGGGGGAGGTGGGCTGCTGTCTGGGACGACGCTGGCCGCTACCTCCCTGGGTACCGCGATCCGGGTCATCGGGGCAGAACCCGAAGCGGTTGACGACGCGTTCCGTTCCCTGAAGGCTCGGGTTCTTCAGCCGCAGGTTCCCAACCCGACCACCTGGGCGGACGGGCTCCTGACGGGACTGGGGGAGATCGCCTTCGGCATCTTGACCGAAGCGGGGACGGAGATTGTCACGATCACGGAACAGGCTCTCCTGGCGGCCGCCCTCTTTCACCTGCAGCAGATGAAACTGGTTGTCGAACCCTCGGGAGCAGCCGGGCTGGCGGCTATCCGCGCCATAGCCGAAGAGGTCAAAGGGCGGCGAGTGGGAGTGATCATCAGCGGTGGCAACACCGATTTCGGGTGGCTCGAGGCCGCGCTGGCCGGTTAGCGACCCGTCCAAATCCAACTCGGCCCGCTCTGCCCACCGGCAACGCTCGCTCCGCGTAGGCTGAACGCGGTCTGCATGAGGAAGGAGCGGAGATGGGTCGACGCTACGAGCGGATGACGCGGCCGCTGCTGCGAGACGGGGAGGGGTTCCGGGAGGCGACCTGGGACGAGGCTCTCGACCGGGCGAGCGAAGGGATCGGCTCGACGATCGAGCGGTCTGGACCGACCTCGTTCGGGATGTTCAGCTGCTCTAAAGGCACCAACGAGATGAACTTCATGGCTCAGAAGTTCACGCGGGCGGTCATCGGCAGCAACAACGTCGACAGCTGCAACCGCACTTGACACGCTCCGAGCGTCGCCGGTCTGGCGGCAGTCTTCGGAGCAGGTGGCGGAACGAGTTCCTACCGGGAGATGGAAGACACGGACCTCATCATCCTGTGGGGATCCAACGCCCGCGACGCTCATCCGATATTCTTCCACCGCATCTTGACGGGTATCCGCAACGGCGCTCGCATGTACGCCATCGATCCGCGCCGGACTTCGTCGGCACAGTGGGCCGACGTATGGCTCGGGCTCGACGTCGGCTCCGACATCGCTTTGGCCAACGCGTTGGGCCGGGAAATCATTGCCGCCGGGCTCCACAATCGGACCTTTATCGATCGGGCCACCGTAGGGTTCGACGCCTACCGGGATTCGGTCGACGAGTGGACCCTCGACAGAGCAGAGGCGGTTACTGGTGTGCCTGCCGAGGCGATTGGGGACCTCGCTCGGGAGTACGCCAAGGCCGAGCGGGCGCAGCTCTGCTGGACGCTCGGAATCACCGAGCATCACAACGCCACCGACAACGTGCTGGCCCTGATCAACCTGGCGCTCTTGACCGGACATGTAGGACGCTACGGCTCGGGGCTGGTACCCATCCGGGGACAGAACAACGTCCAGGGCGGCGGCGACATGGGTGCGCTCCCCAACAAGCTGCCCGGCTTCCAAGATGTTGAGAACGACGAAGCCCGGGGGCGCTTCGAAGCTGCCTGGGGCGTCGGCCTCAACCCGGCGAATGGATGGCATCTCAGCCAGATGTTCGAGGCGATGGACCGGGGTGACCTGCGAGCCCTGTACGTGATCGGTGAGAACCCTGCCCAATCCGAAGCCGACACCAATCACACGGTGGAGCTGCTGCAGGGCCTCGACTTCATGGTCGTCCAGGACATGTATATGACCAAGACGGCAGAACTGGCCGACGTGGTGCTTCCGGCCGCAGCCGGCTGGGTGGAATCGGAAGGGACGGTCACCTCGTCAGAGCGCCGGGTGCAGCGGGTCCGCAAGGCGCTGGACCCGCCCGGGGAGGCACGGGACGATATCGACATCCTCTGTGACCTGGCCCGCAGAATGGGGCACGATTGGGCTACTCCAACCGCCGAGGAAGCCTGGGATGAGCTTCGCAGCCTCTCGCCGATCCATGCCGGCATGAGCTACCGACGGCTCGAGCAACTAGGGGGTCTGCAGTGGCCGTGTCGCGACGAGGACGATCCGGGCGAGTTGTTCCTTCACGGCCGCCTTTGGGAAGAGCCCCCCGGAGGGCCCCCGGCACCGTTCACTGCCGTGCTGTTCGCCCCGCCGCTCGATGAGTTGAACGACGAGTACCCCATTCGCTTGACCACCGGGCGCCGGCTGGACTCCTTCAATACGGGTGTGCAGAGCAGCGGTTACGAATCGCCGCTCCGGCGTGGCGAGACCATCGATCTGTCGCCTGAGGATGGATCGGCCTTCGACCTGGTGGAGGGAGAGCGAGTGCTGGTCTCCTCCCGGCGGGGGGCCGTCCAGGCGCCGGTTCGGTTCGATTCCAGTCTTCGGCCGGGACTGGCCTTCATGACCCTTCACTTCCCGGATGATGTGGAGACCAACCGCCTCACCAACGACGCGTGGGATCCCAAGTCGGGAACTGCCGAGTTCAAAGCAACTGCCATTCGTATCGACAAACTGGACGGGTGAGGAGCCGCGAGTGGATATTCGACTGATGGTGGCAGAACCCACGGCCGCTGAGCGCGCCGCGGTTGATAGGGTACTCGGGGAGCCCGACACAGGATGGGCGGGGGGCATTCGTCGCCCGATAGATGGACATCTGGCGGTTGGGGGCCGTTCGGTTCGGGAGCGCCGGCACCTGCTGCTCCCGGCCCTGCATGCGGTGCAAGGATCGGCAGGTTGGATAAGCGAAGGCGCCCTCAATTACATCTGCCGCCGGCTCACGATCCCGCCCGCGGAGGCTTACGGGGTAGCGACCTTCTACGCGATGTTCGCGACCCGCCCGCGGCCACCCCGGGTCGCCCATATCTGTGACGACATCAGCTGTGCGATCGCGGGCGCGGCGAAGTTGAAAGAGGAACTCGAGAAGAAGCTCGGCCCGGCTGGACTCGGCGCCGGTGAGGTCACGTGGGTTCGGAGCCCATGCCTGGGGATGTGCGACCGGGCTCCGGTCGCCCTCCTGCAACTTTCCGGCGGCCTTGATCGGACAATCGGCACGGCGGACGCTGAAACCGTCGTGTCGGGGTTGGTCGGGCAGACGCCCGCCTTTGGCAACGGTGACGAGTTCAACGTGCAGGCGTCGCCCGGAGGGCCGCTACTCGCCCGGATCGGGAAAGTGGATCCCTCCCGCCTGGTCGCCTACCGGGAGACGGGCGGGTATGTCGCTCTGGCGCGGGCTTTCGACCTCGGTCGGGAGGCTGTGATTGATGAGATCGTCATCTCTGGTCTGACGGGGCGTGGCGGCGCCGCCTTCCCGACCGGACAGAAGTGGCAGGCAGTGGCGGCGGGTGCTGGGCCCCGGTACGTCGTGGCCAATGGCGACGAGTCCGAGCCGGGCACTTTCAAGGACCGGGTGCTGATGGAAGAGGACCCTTTTGCAGTCGTCGAGGCTATGACCATCGCCGCGTGGGCGGTCGGGGCCGAACAAGGCTATCTGTACGTGCGCGGCGAGTATCCGCTGGCTGCCCAGCGACTGGGCGGAGCGATCGAGCAGGCCCGGGAGCAGGGGCTGCTCGGGGACGATGTGCTGGGTCGGGGCGTTGCGTTCGACATCGAACTGCGGCGGGGGGCCGGCGCCTATATATGTGGCGAGGAGACGGCGCTCTTCAATTCGATCGAGGGGTACCGGGGCGAACCTCGCAGCAAGCCCCCGTACCCGACCGAGCGAGGTCTTTTTGGGCAGCCGACTCTGGTCAACAACATCGAGACGCTGGTCAACGTGTTGCCCATCATCAACGAAGGTGGCCTGTCGTTCGCCGCGACCGGGACACCCGATTCAACCGGCACCAAACTGTTCTGTATGTCGGGGAGTGTGAGCCGGCCCGGACTGTACGAAGTTGCTTTTGGCGCAAAGCTGGGTGAGCTGCTGGCCATGGCAGGCGGCGTCAGAGGCGGGCGGGGGGCCCAGGCCATCCTGGTCGGGGGGGCGGCGGGAACCTTCGTGGATCCTGCCGATCTGGACGTGCCGCTTACCTTCGCGGGGCTTGGCTCGATCGGAGCTTCCCCCGGTTCCGGGGCGATTGTGGTCTTCGATGACTCCGTCGACATGCCGGCCATCGTTGCCAGGATTGCCGAGTTCTTTCGCGAGGAGTCGTGCGGGCAGTGTGTTCCGTGCCGAGTGGGGACCGTTCGTCAAGAAGAGGCCTTGCACCGTTTGGTCGGCGGCCCGCCGGACCGTGAGGTCGAACTGCTCGCCGAGATTGCCACCGCGATGCAGGACGGTTCGATCTGCGGGCTCGGCCAGACTGCGGCATCGGCGGTGCAGTCGGCGCTGGCGCTCGGGTTGGTGGGAGGTGCGTCGTGAGCACCGTTCAGGTCACCATTGACGGCAGGTCGATCGAGGCTCCGGGCGATCGCACGATCCTCGAGGTCTGTCGGGATGAGGGTTTCAGCATTCCCACGCTGTGCTTCCTCGAAAACCTGACCCCGGCCAACACGTGTCGGATCTGCGTGGTCGAAGTGGAGGGGTCGCGCGCTCTCGCTCCGGCGTGTTCCCGGAGGGTCGAGTCGGGGATGCGGATCCACACCGAGTCGGAGCGGGTCCGCCTCACCCGCAAGATGGTCCTGGAATTCCTGGGTTCGTCGGTTGATCTCTCCCTCACTCCGACGGTTGGCGAGATGATGGAGCGTTATGAGGCAGAGCCGACCCGTTTTGAAGGCAGCGCCACGGTCGACGAACCGGCAACGATCGACAACCAGTTGTTCGTCCGTGACTACGCCAAGTGCATTCTGTGTTACAAGTGCGTGCAAGCGTGCGGGGTGGATGCGCAAAACACCTTCGCGATTTCGGTGGCGGGGCGAGGGTTCGAGGCGAGAATCGCCACCGAGTATGAGGTGGCCCTTCCGGACTCGGCGTGCGTCTTCTGCGGCAATTGCATCGGTGTCTGTCCGACCGGAGCGTTGATTCCGACCACCGAGTACGAGATGCGCGCCGCCGGAACCTGGAGTGAGGACGCCCAGACGGTCACCCGGACCATCTGCTCGTACTGCGGGGTCGGGTGCAACCTCGACCTGGTGGTGCAAGACAACCGGATTCTCAAGGCTTTGTCGCCGCTCGACCACGACGTGACCTCAGGCCACCTGTGCATCAAAGGCCGGTTCGGATGGCAACACGTCCAGAGTGAGTGAGTGGGTCTAGGTTTGGGCTCTGCGTGACGTGTAGTATCGTTATATAACGCTGTCGGCTGTGCAGGGGGCATGGTGAGCAGAGCGGGCCACGTTCGAAGAGTCGGTTTCGTGCTTGCGTGTGGTCTTCTTTCGGTGTCTTGCACGTCCGACCCGGCAACAACAACTACGACAACGGTCACGAGTACCACGACGACCACGAGCACCACCTCGACTTCGATCCCCGATACGACGACGACAGTTTCCGAGAGCCA
>Ga0224512_10005846_pt1 | contig 10021 bp, 3 predicted proteins | sample SF_May12_sed_USG_4_FD_169103 | JGI IMG/M metagenome (GOLD analysis project Ga0224512, IMG submission 169103) | Sediment microbial communities from San Francisco Bay, California, United States - SF_May12_sed_USGS_13 | ecosystem: Environmental > Aquatic > Marine > Sediment | place: USA: California... | reverse complement strand
AGTTCCCCAACCATCACCGGAAAGATCGTAAATCATATTATTCTTAATAACGATATTTGAAGGGGTAACTCCAGTAGAAATGGTTAGCCCATGTGCACCGTATCCACCAGTTCCTGTATAGTTAAGGGAGTGAATAGAATTAGCTTCAACTGTAGAATTACTGGTTCCACTAGCAAGCCAAACCCCTTTATCATCTTCGCTACTAGCTCCATCAAAATTAGCCATAGTATTATTCGACACTGTGCCACCATCAACACCTTGTAAATATAGACCTATATATCTAACGGAATTTGCACCTGATGTTGAAAGATCATTGCCTGTTAGTAATAAACCGCTACCATTACCAGTCATTACTGCTGCACGACAATATGCACCAATATATGCTTTTTGAATTGAGTTGTTTTGTACAGTGATATTATTAAAATATCCATCAGTACCCGGTACAGTTCCATCAGAAATTACAACTGCCGAACTTGTTTGCGCACCATTTATAACTACACAGTTCTTGACAATAACGTCAGTTATTGGTATAGCACCAACCGAACCTATTGCTACAACTTGTGGAGAAGTTGTACTTGTATTCTCTAAGGTTAAGCTCCTATCTGTTCCACCGGCATTTGATCCATCAATAGTAACATAGCTGGTGAGTATCTTAAATATCTGACCAGAAGGGGAGGCACCTTGTACCAACGCAGTTACACCTGTATTAGGTTTAATTGTAACTACACTAGAGGATGGGTTAGGAACATTAATTACTATCGGATATACTTCTCCGGTAGTATAAGAAGCATCTGTTAGCAAGAAGTTAACAGCAGCACTTAAACCTCGTACATTAAGGTCGGCAACCGCTTCAGTTATAGTTGAATAAACTCCATCAGTTCCTTCAGGATAATTGTACTGGGGAGAAGATGTTTTATATACATACAATTCACCAGTATATGGTTCTCCATTTTCCATCGGGATCCAGGAGATTTCCTCAACTTCCATTAATTTACTAACTGATTTGGGCATGAATGAAGTTTTGTCAGGATCAGCTCCTTTTTCAGCAGGATCTTCAACATTAACTTCTGTCATAACTTTTGTAACAACTTTCTCAAAATAGATATTCTTTCCCGTAATTCTGTTAAACTCTGTAAGCCCAACAGTATAATCTCCGGCAAGAGGTGCGTCGGGATGTGTTGTAAATGACCAGACAGCACAACCAGTAGCATCACCAATAGGATTATAAGCAATAACTTGCCAATAATATGTTGTTCCATTATTAAGAGCTGCTGTGGGAACATAAGTTGTAACATCACCAAGATCAGTTCCATTAACAATATTTGTTGGAGGGTTATCCGTACCAAAGAACAGTTTATACCCTGTTGGAGCACCTCCACCACTAGCCCAGTCTAGATTGGTAAAGATACTAACTGAATCCTCACTGTCTGGTGGAGAAACATTAACAGCACAACTTGGTGGATTTGGATTATTGTATATCGAAACGTCGTCAAACGCCATATCGCTTGTAAAAGACGATCCGTTTAAACCACTGATCCTTATTAAATTAGCATTAGTTGGAAGAACAATTTCCTGTTGAAACCAGGTATCTCCCTTATCACCGGTTTCTGACCATTTAGGAGTCCAAGTCGTACCAGCATCAGTTGAGACATCGACACTTAAGGTACCCATTGTTGCGCCATACATATGGTACCAGATAGAAAATACTGGATTTGCTAATCCACTTACATCAAATGGTGGTGTAAAGATATTCGCAGTATTTCCATTATTAGTTGAAGACTCAGTGAATCCATAAGTACCAAGAGCTGTTCCTGGGTTATGATCCACCGAAGGTCCTGTACCAGTTGAAGGGGTACCACCGGCGTCAAATGTCCAGTCAAAATCATCTCCAGTATCCTGCATCCAGCCTAGTGGAGTACCAGGAGCGCCTGGGGTTTCCAAATCATCATTCCAGGGGAATGATACTATGGTTGGATCATCCTGTGTAGTAAATTCCCAAATCTCACAACCACTTGATTGTCCATTGCCATTATATGCAATAACCTGCCAATAATAAGTAGTTGAATAACTAAGGTCAGATGCAGGGTCATAAGTAGTTACATTACCCTGGTCAACACCATTCACAATGTTAGTTGGTGGTGTAACACCACCACCGTCTGTTCCAAAGTAGAGTATGTATCCTGATGGCACACCACCGCCATTGCTCCAAGTAAGATCTGTATCAAGAACTATATTTGTAGCTGAATCTGCGGGTGATACATTTACTGCGCAGTTTGGTACAGAAGTATTGTCAAATAATGAAAAGTCATCCATACTTATATCACAAGTAAAGTCACTTAAATTTTCTATACCTCTAAACCTGATTTTAGTATTGCTCGATATGTAGGCAGTTAAATCAAAGTCCATTAAAGCCCACATATTATTTTGCGCAAGCGGAGTTATAACATCAACTGTCCAGGTTGCGCCATTATCTGTAGAAACATCTACATGTAACGTTGATGGACCTCCTGGATTTGCTTCGCGTCCAATCCAATACCAGAATGAAGCAGCTGGTGCTGTTAAACCAGTAATATCGAACGGTGGTGATATCATGTTCGATGGATTCTCATATGGTGTAGAATCATCAACCCATGCAACTATACCTGTGCCCGAAGTATGATCAGACACCGCAGCATATGATGCTGATGTGTTAAATTCCCAATCTTCTAAATTTGCAGGATCTTGTTCCCACCCGGCTGGTGGTGTAGTACCAAGTCCTGTATCAAAATCTTCTGCATAAGGGAACGTTGAAATTGTTGGATCAAAACCCGTTCCAGTCAGTGGAACCAGTTGTGTTGCATCTGCCGTAGTGTTATCAACAATTTGTATATCAGCTGTTTTTACACCGGTTGATGTTGGTGAGAAATTCACATCAATAGTAGCTGATTCACTCGCACCTAAATTAATAGGATAAGTATTCAAATCTGTTAATATAAACTGACTTGCGTCAGTGCCAACAATGGAAATAGCTGAACTTATTGTCAATGTTCCTACACCAATGTTGGTAATCGTAAATGTTTGATCCGGCGATGATGTATTAATATTAACTGTACCAAAATCATTTGAACTTGGTGAAATTGAGAATATCGGTTCCGCTGGTGGAACATACGTATATTCATCCGCTCCAATATCGGGTGTCGTTACATTACGTGTATCTCCATCAATATCATCAGGTACTGATGCAAAATACAATGCTTTACTATCTAATACACCTATACTTGGAAGTATATGTAAATCATCACCACCTACGTAACCAGGATTTCCGGATACACTATTTGCATCTAGACCAGTGCTAGTCTTCCAGGTTGCTAAATCTGCAATATCAAGAATACCCTGATAGTAGCCAAATACACCACCAGTACCATCCACGAAATAATTATTATAATCCATTTCACGGACTACCTGATTGGTATCACTTACATAAACCCCGTAATGTTTACCCGTGCCAGTTCCGTTTGAACGAGCGTTATAAACTGAATTGTTGTATACTTTAACAACGTTTGCATCATCTCTTACTCCAAGTGCCCAGGTATTGCTGCTGCCTGTTACATCTGTTCCGCCTAGATAAATTGAATTATGATAAGCTTCGAATGAATTTGCAGCAAATCCCCAATAGTCTAATCCTGTTAATAGACCACTATCGTCTGCACTATTTGCTAGAGATACGAAATTATTCCTTACAATAAAATCTCCGGAAGTACTACTTCCAACCAGGTAAATACCTCTAACAGTACCACCTACAAAATTATAGAATTTTGATTTTTCAATAATCAAACCATCAACTCTGCTTACATAGGCACCATAGGATGTACTGGTGGATACACCGTCCGTCATATACACTTCACATTCAGATACATGTGTATTAGTCGTAGGTGCTCCCTGTAATCTTAACCCATAGTCATCAAAATTAAATATATCACATCCTATTATGTTGGTACCAGTGCTTGTATTCGTAGAAAAGAAATAAATGCCAACACCTGGTCTTGCTAAAGTATCTATGTGTTGAATTGTACAATTTTCTATCAGATTATTATCAGAAGCAAAGGGACCGGAACCGAAGATAAGTGTTCCTGAAGCAGTGCTTATATTATCGCTTTCGACAACAAGATTTTTAACTGTGTTATTGCTGGCATCACCATAAAAGTGAAGTGCGGGATCTCCATTCTTACCAACAATTTTTAAATCTTTTGTTGTTGTTCCATTATTAGAGCCATCAATAGTAATCCAGTTGCCATATCCAATTTGCAAGGTTGAAGTCGGCTGTGCAATATCACCAGGTATTTCAGTCTGGATTCCTGAAGCCGGTTTAATAGTTAATGTATTAACTGCACTGGCTCCTGTTACAGCACCAATTAATATCGGATATGTCTCACTGGGGTAATATGTATCTACCAATGAAAACGTAACCGCGCCTGACATTCCTCTCAAATTCAAATCATTCACCGCTGCAGTTAAAGTTGGATAAATTCCATCTGTATTGCTTTGGAAGAAATCTGTATCGAAAGGCTTTCCGTTCTCCATAAGTTCTTTATAAGTTTCAGTTACTGTAATATATTTCGGAGATAGATCAAGATTAGTTACTTCTTTTACAGTCTCTGTCTGATCTTCTTTAATAGCATTTATATCTTCAACAGCATCAATACCATTCATGTCTTTTGTTACAGTTCTTGTCCTGGTTTCAAAATAAACCTGTCTGCCAGTTTTATTTATGAAATCAGTTAATCCAACGGTATAAGTTCCACTCATAGGAAGATCAACAATAATGTAGCCGTTTGGTACAGTAGGAGGTACTGTTCCAGGAGGATTGGCACCTGAGCCACCTGCAGGATTTGTTCCTACGTTATCATTCACATCCTGAGCTGCTACATAATAAACTATTGTATCACCAATTGATATACCACCAATTGCTGTATAGTTTATTGTGAATGTATAGTCATCAACCGATATAGTTGGGTTATTATCAAAAACATAGGATACATCATTTATTTTCTTAATGTATAATCTTGGCAGATTCGCACCACTTGCTACACCGCTTGCATCAGTTATATTAGCTGTTAAGCTAACGGATGTTGCATTATAATCTACATTCGGTAGAAAATCATAGGCGATGGCTGGTGGAGTTAAATCTGCTCCAATACCATTAAATTCATCTGCACCAATATCGGGAGTTGTTACATTTCTTGTATCTCCATCAAAATCTGTTGTAATTCCAGCAACAGGTGTTCCACCACTTTCTGTTTGTGTAGGAGTTGTTGTACTCATATGTAAATCATAAGGTGCTGTTGTAGTATTGACAAATGGTGGTAAACTTGTTACGGAAGCAGATTCTAAAGGTGAAACAAGAGTCTTGTAGTCACCCATAGTTTGTGCTGTATTTGTACCATCATAGTATATCAAATTCGTTGCAGACGGTGTTCCCGCATAGTATAAATTATTATTAGTAGTTGCTGCAAGATCCGTAAGGACTGCAGTACCACTACCTCGGAAAGCCCATGAATTACCACCGGCTGAATTATCAACATTATTTACGAAGATGTTGTTTCGTAAATCCAAGCTGGTTGTAGATGTGCTGGCATAAAGTGCCGCACTGGTATTGGTTGCTGCACCTACATAATCAAAATAAACAGTGTTATAATACAGATTAACATTAGTACCACTGGCTACGTAAAAACCGCGGACTGCACCAGTAGTGCTTGTTCCATTAGGAGATCTCAAGTCGGAAATGAAGTTATTATACCAGGTAACATCAGTTCCGGTTGTTGAGTAGGCACCATATAAAATGGAAGTGCTAGTTCCGGAATATTCTAACCCATAAACATTATTGTTATAAGCCATAGCGGTAGTACCACCCATATATAATCCATATATCGTAGAAGCACCAGTTAAATTGCTTATTGTGTTACCAGAAACTGTATTGTTAGTACCAGATGAACAATATAAACCATATAAGGTACCACCAGTTCCAGCGCTATGATCTATGTTAGATAACGTATTGTTACTAATCGTTTTGCTGGCATTATTACTTGTTAAGTAAAAGCCATATTTAGAACTTGATCCTGATAAAATTTCTACATTGGAAAAAGAGTTATTTGAAATTGTCTGAACCCCTGTAGCATTAGTTCCGGTTATATAACAAACGTAAAGAAGTCCACCTGCTTTGATGAATGAACCTGAGGTTGTATTACCTGTGACAGTTTTAATAGGTGTTGTTCCAGAACTATATATGAAATATAGTGAGCCACTTGGTAATGTGTCAGTAGTTGCATTAAAAGTATTATTTTCAAATACCTCCGAATCACAAGTATTAGTTGGACTATACAAGAAGTATGTTGAACTTGATGCTGCATCGTTTGCAAGTGTCATATCATTATTGCTGCAAACAACATCACCAGTGACAATTGAAAAGAATACAGAATATAATGTACTTACATGAGGTGTAGCTGCATTTGTAATAGTATTGTATTGAACACTCGGACTATTAACGTATATAAAATACATACCATAACAAGAAGTACTTGTTCCACCACTATAGTTCTGTATTGTATTTCCTGCACCTGATTGTCCTATTGTATAATCAGAATCATACATTGCGGAAGAACCTCTCATATAAATGCCAGTAAGAACATCATCAATAGTATTACCTGTAATGGTAACATTAGTGTTCATTCCACTTGGAGCAGTTACACTCACTCCAGTGGCAGATGAAGTTGATACAGTTCCGTTGCCAATATAGATTCCAATTACATAATTGGTACCTTGTGTCATTGAGATCACACAATTTGTAATAGTAACAAACTGGCAGCCATTTGTACCGTCAGGTTTATGAGTAAGGTATCCATATTCGATACCTTGATCGGATGCAGTTACATCAATTCCATCGAATGTTATGTAATCTGTACCTTCAAGACGGAAGATAGCGTCACCTGCACCACCCTGAGTAGTAGTACTTAAAATACCAGCATCTGTTCTGGTAACCAACGGATTGGCGCCAACACCGTTCTTCTGGAATACAATAGCATCGCCAGATATCCCAGTAGCTGTGATCGTAAGATCGGCAGTTGTATTCTCAGTGTAACCGGCAGCAACGTTAAAGGTTACTCCCCCTGTACCTACTCCTTGTGTGTTTAAATCTGCTATCGCAGCTGCAATTGTTGCATAGTCACCAGGAATAGCTTTCGTTCCCGTTAACTGTGCAAATGAATTCTGCGGAAACAGAAAAAATGCAAAGAGGAAAATCCCTGTAAAAAATTTGAAAAAGTTGTTATACATAATCCCTCCAATTGAGATTAATAAATTGAAAAATATTTTTTTTCTGAACCTTTAATGCTTTACAGTTAACAGAAATTAGAGAACGCCCGTAAAGCTATGATAAAGGAAAGATTAGTGGGAAATTATTCTCCAAAACGCCCTCCATTTTTATAATTTACTGTGTATTGAATTATATGTGGATGTGAAAAAGAGATGAGACAATCCCTTACAAGAAAACTCTTTCTTCTTAAAGAAAAGTTTCTAATATATTTGACCGATAGAATGGTCTCTTTACTCATAAACTTTTTCTAAAAGCCAAGTGAATATTTTTATTTGTAGCAAGAAAACGCTCTCAGTATTACTACGATTATAGGTTATTTATTTTTTTAATTACAACGTTGCTGCCCGGGATGGGTTACGACACACAGTTCTGCTTCAAAATTCATGCAACATTAATAAAAAAATAATTGAATGGCAAAGGTTTTTTGCTATTTCACAAATAATTTTTTTTGAGTCTTGTCACAAATCATGTCTGTCTCATTGTAAGAAAAGATTTAACTTTACGTCTGGGACTCTAAGTTTTTGTTTTTATTGATGAAAGAAATTGTAAAGACAAAATTGTCGTTTAAATGGAATTCGTCTTGTAAAAAAAACTGGACTAAATGAATCCGATTAATATTGTACATCAGAAAATTATCAAGAGAAAAAAACATAAATAAATTCTAGCATTTTGGAGAAATGATTTTAAACTGCCCTAAAATAAAATAAACCTCAAGATCAATTCCTGAGGCTTTTAGTGGGCCCAGATGGACTTGAACCACCGACCCTCTGATTATGAGTAAGTTAAACTTCTTCGATTAAGAAAAAAAAATTGAACATTTTACAATATTTAAATTATTTGTTCAGTCTAGTCTAGATAAAATAATTGATTCACAAATTAGTTACCAATAAACTTTTCGTATTTCTTCCAATGCTTACCTAAAGGTCTCCATACTTGATCAAAATCTGGAATATCTTTAATCTGCTGGTGAAGACTTGTTTCCCATTGTGCTTTAAATGTTGACCTGCCCCCCAAAAAGAGATCCAATTGTTAAATTAGGATCAAATGAGAAAAAAGATGAGTAAAAAGAGATTCACGGGAGAGCAGATCATCAGTAAGCTAAGGGAAGCCGAGGTCCTGCAGTCAAAAGGTCTGAGCATAAGTGAGATATGCCGCCAGATTGAAATAAAGGAACAGACATACTACAAATGGCGAAAAGAATATGGAGGAATGCGAGTAAATCAGGCAAAGAGACTCAAGGAAATAGAACAAGAGAATAGCAGACTTAAGAAACTAGTGGCAGACCTTTCACTTGATAATGCAATACTAAAGGAGACGGTCCGGGGAAACTACTGAGCCCGGAGAAGAAACGCCGGGCAGTTGATGATGTAATGAAGAGGCTGAAAGTATCAGAACGCAGGGTATGTCGTCTGCTTGATCAACCAAGATCAACACAACGCAGAAAAGTAAAGAAAAGAGATGATGAACAAGCTCTGCGTGAGGAGATACTAAAATTAGCTTGTGAGTTTGGCCGTTATGGCTATAGAAGAATAACGGCATTGCTTAAGAATCAGGGCTGGTCAGTCAATCATAAAAGAGTTGAGAGGATATGGAGACAGGAAGGACTTAAAGTGCCACGGAGGCAGCCAAAGAGAAGACGCTTGTGGTTAAATGATGGTTCTTGTGTAAGACTAAGGCCACTGTATCCAAATCACGTTTGGAGCTATGATTTTGTAGCAGAACGCACGAGTGATGGAAGGTCAATAAGACTGCTTACAGTTATAGACGAATATAGCAGGGAATGTTTAAGCATACATATTCAGAGACAAATAAAAGCACCAGAAGTTTTATATAGGCTTTCAGAATTATTTATTACAAAAGGGGTCCCGGATCATATAGGATAATGGATCAGAGTTCAGTGCAAAATCAGTTAGAGGCTGGTTAAATAGGCTTGGAGTTAAAACATTATTTATCGAACCAGGATCTCCCTGGGAGAATGGATACATTGAATCATTTAACGGTAAATTGAGAGATGAGCTATTGAACGGAGAAGTGTTTGATACTATTTTAGAAGCAAAAGTAATTACAGAGAACTGGAGAAAACATTACAACCAGATAAGACCACACAGTTCGCTTGGTTACAGACCTCCTTCACCGGAGGCAATATTGCCTATTCAGATTGCCAGTGCCGGATAGGTAAATACTAACTTATGCATTGGTATCATTATATGGGGCAGGTCAGTGGTTATGCAGTTGGTAAATTTCTTGATAAGAAACTTGATCCAGGAAGAGATACATTTATTGTATTAATTGTTAACCTTCTATTTGTTGCCGGTTATTTTATATATATGTTTTTAAGTATGATACTAAGTCAGGAAAGCTATATATTTTTTGACTATATTCTCACAATACTCTCACCATTCTTATATTTATTTTCTTTGACTATGTCGGAAAAATATTAGTTTAATCTAATTGATATATTCCAGCCTTTATTCATAAGTTGATAGTATGATTGATGTGAGTATGATAAAAGTTTTTTATCTTATCAAAAAATTCAAAGTGTTATTTGTAGGATATCAAAATAATAGGAATGTGACTGATTGACAATCAGTCTTTAATAAGTTGGCTCGAGAAAGAAAGGTGAATTTAAGTTACAATGATTTTTACTGAAATAATTTAAATATTGCAGAAGAA
>Ga0224512_10005845_pt1 | contig 10021 bp, 9 predicted proteins | sample SF_May12_sed_USG_4_FD_169103 | JGI IMG/M metagenome (GOLD analysis project Ga0224512, IMG submission 169103) | Sediment microbial communities from San Francisco Bay, California, United States - SF_May12_sed_USGS_13 | ecosystem: Environmental > Aquatic > Marine > Sediment | place: USA: California... | reverse complement strand
CTTGGTCACCTCCGCCGGGGCCAGCGCGTTGACCACGAAGGCGGCGGCGTCCTGCGACCAGGGAATGATGTCGATCTTCTCGCCCTGCAGCTCGGCCACCACCGCCTGCACGCGCGATCCCCGCATGCCGACGCAGGCGCCGACCGGATCGATGCTCGGATCCTTGGAGATCACCGCGATCTTGGCGCGCGAGCCCGGGTCGCGGGCAACCGCCTTGATCTCGATGATGTTGTCGTAGATCTCCGGCACTTCCTGGCCGAACAGCTTGGCCATGAACTGGGGATGGGTGCGCGACAGGAAGATCTGCGGGCCCCGCGTCTCCTCGCGGACATCGGCGATATAGGCGCGCACGCGGTCGCCCTGACGGAAATTCTCGCGCGGGATCAGCTCCTCGCGGCGCAGCACGCCTTCGGCGCGGCTCAGATCGACCATCACGTTGCCGAACTCCACCCGCTTGACCAGGCCGTTGACGATCTCGCCGGTGCGGTCCTTGTACTCCTCGTACTGGCGCGAACGCTCGGCCTCGCGGACCTTCTGGACGATCACCTGCTTGGCGGTCTGGGCGGCGATGCGGCCGAAGTCGATCGGCGGCAGCGGCTCGATCAGATAGTCGCCCAGCTCCAGCGACTTGTCGTAGCGCTTGACGTCGCCGATCAGGATCTGGGTGGCTTCGCTATCCCCGCCCTCGTCTTCCTCATCGGGTTCCGTGTACGCCTCCACGACCTTGCGATAGCGGTAGATGTGAATCTCGCCCGACTTGCGGTCGATGGTGGCGCGGATGTCGAGATCGTGGCCGTATTTGGAACGGCCGGCTTTCTGGATAGCCTGTTCCATGGCCTCCAGCACTTCCTCGCGCTCGATACTCTTCTCGCGCGCGACCGTGTCGGCCACTTGCAGGAGTTCGGGCCGCGCATAGGCGCCGCTGATCTCGTATTCCATTTCGGTTGCTTCTGCCATCGCTCTCAGTTCCGTTCCTGTTGGGCAGCTTCCGCCGCTGCGAGCAATTCATCCGTCATGACCAGTTTGGCGCGGTCGATCGCGGCCAGCGGGATCACCGCCTCGCCGCTATCGAGTGCGAGGCGTACACCGTCACCCTCGACGCCGATGAGCCGGCCGCGAAAGCGCCTGCGTCCCTCGATCGGCGCGCCGGTTTCGAGCTTGGCCTCGAAGCCGGCGAAACGCTCGAAGTCCTTCTTGCGGACGAGCGGCCGGTCGATACCCGGCGAGCTGACTTCGAGCGTGTAGGCGCCCTTGATCGGGTCCTCCACGTCGAGGATCGCGGAGACCACGCGCGAGATATCGGCGCAATCCTCGACGGTGATCGGTGTGCCGTCGGTGCGGTCGGCCATGATCTGCAAGGTCGGCTGATCGCCGCCGGTCAGCATCACCCGCACCAACTCAAAGCCGCTCGCCTCAAGCGACGGGGTCACCAGTTCCGCGATCTTTTCCGTGACGTCGTGCTGCGCCAATCTGTCTTTCCTAATCCGATTCCGAGCTCGGTACCGCGTCCGATATCAAGCTCAAAACGGTGTCTTTCGGCGCGGAAATGCGCCCGTTCTTGCGCCGTTATGCGGCAATAAAGCCGTGATGCGGCAATAAAAAAGAGCGGGCTTTTGGCCCACCCTTCGCTTTCGGCTCTTCCGTCCGGTTGTTCCAGACGGCGGCCCTATGGGATTTCTTGAGACCTTATATAGACCTTCCGTAGGCCTTCGCAAGGGAAAGCCGCGCAGGCGACGCTCGGTGCGGGTGTTTTGGCGGCGTTCAGCCCTCTCGCTTACGCCGCATCAGCCGCAGGTAGCTTGGCCTGCGGCCTTCACGGATCGCCTTGGCCTCATAACGCGTCTGGGGCCAGTCATCGGGGCGTTCGAGCCAGTCGCGGGCGCGCCGTGCGGTCCAGATGAAATCGGGCGAGGCCAGGATGTGCTGCAGCATCCAGGTAAGGTAGCTGGGATCGTCGGTGGCCAGGCGCAGCTCGGCGCCGTCGGCGAGCACGCGCGCCAGGCTGGCCAGCCCCGCGGTGCCAATCAGGCGCCGTTTCCAATGGCGCCGCTTGGGCCAGGGATCGGGGAAGAGGACGAAGGCGCGGGCGATCGATCCCGCCGGAAGCGCGTCGAGCAACGATTGCGCATCGGCGGCATGAATGCGGATGTTGGCAAGACCCTCGCGCGCGATCGCCGAGAGCAGCACGCCGATCCCGGCCTCGTAGACCTCGGCGCCGATGAAGCCGATCTCCGGGTGCCGGCCGGCTTGCCAGGCGAGATGCTCGCCGGCGCCAAAGCCGATTTCCAGCCAGGTTTCGCATGCCGGATCGCCCCATATCGCCGCGGCATTGAGCGCCGCCGCATCGGGTCCGGCTGGCAGCACGATCTCAATCTGCGGCAGCAACTCGGCGAAGAGCTTGCGGCGGCCAGCGCGTAGAGGACGGCCGCGCTTGCGGCCGTACGATTGGCTGCGGGGCCCGCCTCGGTCGTCGCTCACAGCTGTCATGCCCTGCCCAGCCAGCACGATCACGATAGGCCCGGATCGCCGGGCACTTCTATCGCCCGGCCATCCACCGGCGTAAGGCTTGGTGGCCCGGGCCCTATTGGATACTGCTTTGATCGCAAGCTGTGGCCGGCATCGTCAAGCGTGAGGGGCTGCACAATAATGTATGCGGCATGCCAATAGCGTTCGGGCCGGCATTGCCGGCCCGAGCGCGATACCCGCAATCTATTGGGCTCGGGTTGTGGTCAGCCCTTTTCGTCGGCTTTGGCGAGTGCCTTGGCCAACTCGAACACGCGCTTGCGCACCTTGTCACTCCGTATCCGGTAGTAGGCCCGGACAAGCTCAAGCGTTTCGCGCTTGGCGAGCGTATCGGCCTCGTAAACGGTCGCCTCGGCTTCTGAGAAGCCAAAGGGCCGTTTACCACCGGTCGCCGCGACTTCGGGCGACATATCGTCGAAAAAGAACGACACCGGCACGTCGAGCACCTTGGAAAGCTCAAAGAGGCGTGACGCGCCTATGCGGTTCGTGCCGCGTTCGTATTTCTGGACCTGCTGGAAGGTAAGTCCGATTGCCGCGCCCAGTTTTTCCTGGGACATACCGAGCATTGTGCGCCGCAGGCGCACGCGCGATCCGACATGAACATCGACGGGCCTAGGCCTGCCGATTTTCGGATTTGAATCCCCTCCGCTTCCCTGACTTGTAGCTGCTAGCATTTTTCACCAACGCCTATTTTCCCTGTCCTCAAACCTCAACCATATAGCACTTATTCTACGAACTTGGAAAAAATCAGTATACGGACAATCATTCCTGGAAATCGGCATGATTCCCGTCGTTTCCTGACCGGAAATTCGCGTGCTGCACGGTGAAGCTTATTCTGTCGCAGCACGCATCGCATTTCGCGAGCGTGCGTGGCACCAATACGCGAGCAAAGCGGAAATAGCAAGCAGCACCACCAACGCCCAATTGCCTGTCGCGCTGAATATCGTGGACGAGGCGAGTTTGCGTGGTAGCGGCGAATCGAGAACCCCGGTCCGACCCAACCCGAGCCGGGCGATCTCGCGACCGTAGGCGTCGAACACCGCGGAGATGCCGGTGTTGGCCGCTCGCACCAGCGGCAGTCCTTCCTCCACGGCACGGAAGCGCGCGGCGGCCAGATGCTGGTGCGGCCCGGCGCTCTTGCCGAACCAGGCGTCGTTGGTGATGTTGAGCAGCCAATCCGGCCGGGGGGCGTTTGCGGCGATCACGGCGGCCGGGAAGATCGCCTCGTAGCAAATCAACGGGCTAACCGGCGGCAGGCCCGGCAGCTTGAGGGTGACCGCGCCCGGTCCGCGCGAGAACTCGGTATCGCCGCCGGCGATCTTCTTGATCGGCAGATAGCGCCGCAGCGGGACGTATTCGCCGAACGGCACCAGGTGATGCTTGTCGTAGCGGCCGGCGGTCCGTCCCTTATCGTCAATGGCATGCAGGCTGTTCCAGAACTTCAGCGGTCGCCGTGCCGTGCGCCGCACGGCCCCGGTGATGACCAGGCCGCCCCGGGGAGTCACCGCCGCGATCGCGGCGCGCGCGCGCTCGTCGATCGAGAGGAAAAACGGCGCCGCCGTCTCGGGCCAGATGACGTGGGTGATGTTCGCAGCACCCGCCGATCCGGTCAGCTTGAGGTGGCGTTCCAGATGCGCCATGCGCAAGGCGCGTCGCCATTTGTGGGTCTGCTCGATATTGGCCTGAACGATGCGCAGCCGTACGTCGGGAACGTTGCCCGGATCGGGGCCCGACAATCGGGCAGACCCCGCGACCATGCAGAGGGCGAGTACGGCAAAGCCGGCGGCAACGGGCCGCCAGCGCCTGGCGCCCGTCCAGCCCAGCGCCGCCGGCATGGCGGCTGTGGCGACGGTCAGAAAGCCGAGCCCGTAAACGCCAATGGCCGAAGCTGGCTGCATGGTGACATGCGAGAACGCCCAGACCGAGCCGATCGGGTTCCATGGGAATCCGGTCAGCACGAACCCGCGCAGCCATTCGGCTACGCTCCAGGCAATGGCGAAGACGAGCACCGCGGCGATCCCGCGGGCCCGGCACATATGCGCGGCCAGCGCCGCCAGCCCAATGAAGATGGCAAGCCCGGCCGCCAGCGCCGGCACTGCGAAAGGCGCCATCCAGCCGAACTTCTCCGGATCGGTGAGCAGCGCGTGGGTGACCCAGTAGAGCCCCGCGGCAAAATAGCCGAACCCGAAGGCCCATCCGGCGGCGAAGGCGCCGCGCCGGATGGTCGCGCCGCGCAGCAGCCACAGCAGCCCGGTCAGCGCCGGGATGATCAGGGGCACGATATAGAGCGGCGGCAATGCGCCGACCGCGAGCACGCCCAGCAGGGCGGCGAGCCCAAGCCGCGCGACACCGCGCCGGCGTTCGAGCCAGCCGGCAATGTGTTCCAACCGGGATCGGTCGGGTGTTGCGCCGTTTCGTGCCGCTGCTCGTCCCGGGCCTTGGGATGTCACCTCGCGCCGGCCGGCATCCACACCAGGCGTCCTCAGCTCGGACGCTTGCGCGGTGGCAGGTTTCGGACACGCAGCTTGCGCACGCGCCGGTGGTCGGCATCGACCACTTCGAACTCCAGCCCGCCTGGATGCTCGACCAACTCGCCTCGGCCCGGGACCCGGCCCGCGAGCGCGGCGACCAGGCCGCCGAGCGTGTCGATGTCGTCGCGCTCCTCGTCGCTTACCGTCGGGCCGTATTGCGCTTCGAAGTCTTCGATGGTGACCCGGGCGTCGGCCAGCATCACCCCGCGCCCTTCGGGCGTCATCTGCGGCGCTTCGGTTTCGTCGAACTCGTCCTCGATGTCGCCGACGATCTCCTCGACCAGGTCCTCGATGGTGACGAGGCCGTCGATGCCGCCGAATTCATCGACCACGAGCGCCATGTGGATGCGCGTCTCGCGCATCTGGGCGAGCAGCTCGAGCACCTTCATCGAGGGCGCGGCGAACAGAACCTTGCGCAGGATCCGGGAGAGCCGGAACGGCCGTCGGGTGCCCTTCTGCGCCAGCACGTCCTTGATGTGGACCATGCCTGTGACGTCGTCGAGGTCGCGGCGATAGACCGGCAGGCGTGAATGCGCATCCTTGGTCATGAGGCGCACCACAGCTTCGAGCGGGGTTTTTTCCTCGACCGCGACGATGTCGACGCGCGGCACCATCACGTCCTCGACCGAAAGCTCGTGCAGCTTGAGGATGCGTTGCAGCAGGGCGCGTTCGTCGGCGTCGATGGCGCCGCCGGCGCCTTCGTGCTCCTCGATTACCGCGGCGATCGAATCGCGGAGATCCTCGCCATTGCGCTCACGCCTGACACCGAGCCAGTTGCGTAAGGTATCGAACAGGGTCGACGGATCGCCGGCGATCTCGTTTTTTGCCTTGCCGCCATTTGTCTTGCCGTTGCCGGCTTTGCCGCCGTTGGCCTTGTCTGGGTTGGCCTTGCTCATGTCGGAGGTTGTCATGTCAGCCGCCTGCTACTCCGCAGCCCGCATCGTCGCGCCATAGGGATCGGCGATTCCGAGCCGGGCGAGCGCGTCGCGTTCCAGCGTCTCCATGACCTCGGCCTCGCGCTCTTCTTCGTGATCGTGGCCGGCAAGATGCAATGCGCCGTGGATGACGAGATGGGCAAGATGGTGAGCCAGCGTCACGCCGGCCGCCTGAGCGTCGCGTGCCGCGGTTTCGTAAGCGACCACCACGTCGCCGAGCAGCACCGGACCGGCCCCGGCCGCACCCTTCTCGCTGTCATCGATCTGTGGAAAGGAGAGTACGTCGGTTGCGCTGTCCTTGCCCCGATGTTCGCGGTTGAGCGTGCGGATGAAGGCATCGTCCGCGAGCACAAGCGAGATTTCCCCGGCGGGGAGGTCTGCGGCTGCGTATGCGGCCTCGACTGCCCGTTCGCAGATTGCCTCGGCATCGGGCAATGCTAGGGTCCAGGCGGGCGCGCGTAGGTCGAGCGCGATCTCGACTGCGATCTCAACTGCAGCAGTCACCGTCCCCAAAGGCCCGTCATCGCTGTCTTCGGCCATCTCCCTCTTTCTCCGCCGCTTCGGCCTTGTCGTAGGCGCGCACGATGCGCGTGACCAACGGGTGGCGCACCACGTCGGCATCGCTGAAATGGATAAAGCCGATCCCCTCCACCCCATCCAGGATATTCAGCGCCTCGCGCAATCCCGACGTCGCGCCTTGAGGCAGATCGATCTGGCTCATATCCCCGGTAACTACCATGCGCGCATGCTCGCCCAGTCTGGTTAACAACATCTTCATCTGCATCGGCGTCGTGTTCTGGGCCTCGTCGGCGATGATGAAGGCGTTGGCGAGGGTGCGTCCGCGCATGAAGGCAAGGGGCGCGATCTCTATCTCGCCCGAATCGAGCCGCTTCACCACCTGGTCGCTCGGCAGCATGTCATAAAGAGCGTCATAAAGGGGTCTGAGATATGGGTCGATCTTGTCGCGCATGTCGCCCGGCAGGAAGCCGAGCCGCTCGCCCGCCTCGACGGCCGGGCGGGACAGGATGATGCGGTCGACGCGGCCCTCAATCAGCATCGAGACGGCGCAGGCGACGGCGAGATAGGTCTTGCCGGTGCCGGCGGGGCCGAGCCCGAACACCATGTCGTGCTCCTGCATCGCGCGCATGTAGGCGGCTTGCACCGGCGAGCGCGGCGAAATGGTGCGCTTGCGTGTCTTCAGCGTCAGATCGCCGCCGGCGAAGGCGGCCAGATCGACATTATTGCCGCCGCGCTCGGCGTCGGCGGCGAGACGGATCGCGGCGTCGACATCCGCCATCTCGACCTCGAGCCCTTGCTTCAAACGCTCATAAAGCGCGCCGATGGCGGCCCGCGCCGCGGCGGCCGCCCAGGCGTCAGTGGCCGTGATCGTCAGCTTATTGCCCCGCGAAGACAGCCCCACATCAAGCTCCTGCTCGATGCGCGCCAGATTGCGGTCGTGCTCGCCGAACAGCAGCGGCAACAATCGGTTGTCATCGAACTGGAGATGGATCGGTCGGACTGGCTTGGGTCGTGGCGCGGAGCTCAAGCGCACACCCCCTCGCCCGCCGGTGCGGCGCGCCGGCCCGCCGGCGTCCGGCCGCTCACAAGATGGCCCGCCAGGCTGTTGGGCAGCGCCTTGGTGATCGTGACCTCGGCGATCGATCCCATGATCGCGTCGCCGCCGTCGACGTGGACTGCCTGCATATAAGGGCTGCGGCCGACGATCTGCCCCGGATGCTTGCCGGCGCGCTCGAACAGGACGGGCAGGGTGCGCCCGATGGTATCCGCGTTGAAGGCGGCCTGCTGCTGGCCCAGAAGGTCCTGCAGGATTTCGAGCCGCGCAGCTTTCTCGCTCTCGGGCAGCTGGTTTTCGAGCGTTGCCGCCGGCGTGCCGGGCCGGGCGCTGAACTTGAAGGAATAGGCTTGCGCGTAACGGGCCGCGCGAACCAGCGCCAGCGTCGCCTCGAAATCGCGCTCGCTCTCGCCGGGGAAGCCGACGATGAAATCCGACGAGATTGCGATATCGGGCCGCGACGTGCGCAGCCGGTCGATGATCGCGAGATACGCCTCGGCCCGGTGCCCGCGGTTCATGGCTTCGAGGATGCGGTCGGAGCCCGACTGAACCGGCAGATGAATATATGGCATCAGCGTCGGCACCTCGCCGTGGGCCGCGATGAGATCGTCGTCCATGTCGCGCGGATGCGAGGTCGTGTAGCGGATGCGCTCCAGGCCCTCGATCTCGTCGAGCGCCCGGATCAGCGCGCCGAGCCCAGCCGTCCCGCCATCCTGAGCGGTGCCATGATAGGCATTGACGTTCTGGCCGAGCAGAGTGATCTCGCGGGCGCCCGCCGCCACCAATCGGCGCGCCTCGGCGCATATGTCGGCGAGCGGACGCGAGAACTCAGCGCCCCGCGTATAGGGCACGACGCAGAAACTGCAGAACTTGTCGCAGCCCTCCTGCACCGTCAGGAAGGCCGATGCGCCTTGCGCCGCCGCTTCCTCGGGCAGGTGGTCGAACTTCGCCTCGGCGGGGAATTCGGTATCGAGAACCTGCGCGCGCCCGTTGCCGTTTGCCGCTCGGGTGGCGCGCGCCACCATCTCGGGCAGCCGGTGATAGGTCTGCGGGCCGAACACCATGTCGACCCAGGGCGCGCGGCGCATGATCTCGCCGCCTTCGGCCTGGGCGACGCAGCCGGCCACCGCGATGACGCAGGATTTGCCGGCATCTTCGCGCGCCCGCTTGATCGCGCGCAGCCGGCCGAGCTCGGAGAACACCTTCTCCGCCGCCTTCTCACGGATGTGGCAGGTGTTGAGAATCATCATGTCGGCGCCTTCGGGCGCCTCCGTCATGCCATAGCCCAGCGGCGCCAGGACATCCGCCATCCTGGCGCTGTCATAGACGTTCATCTGGCAGCCGTAGGTCTTTATGAAGAGCTTCTTCGACAATCCTTGTTGTCCTGCCCGGCGGCGTTGCTCACCCGTTGCCCGCTCCGCCGGTTTCCGCCGTTGCGCCTTTCTGGAGCGTGTCCGGAAGCCACCGGAAAGCCTAGCACCGCGCTACGCCCTGTCAAGCCGGGCACCGCTGGCCAGACGGATCGAGGCGGCCACTCCTTCATATGGTCGCCGAATATGGTGAACGCTAGGTTACGGCCGCCGGCTTGCGCAGCGACTTTGCGAAACCGACTCTCAGGCCGCCGTCACGAGCTCTCGGCTTTGCGGCCGGCCGACGATGGCGCTGGAGACGCCGCAGGCCACGGCATTCCAACACTGTTGCGCGAGGACCTTGCGCGAGCCGGCATCGGCGACCGTCAGCGGCGGATGGAACTCGATCACCACGCGAAGCTTGCCCAGCGCGATCATCTGCCAGATATGCGAGGCCATCTCCATATCACCGAACCAGGTGTAGAAGGGCCGGAAATGGCGGCCGAGCGGGATGCCGTCCAGATGCGTATAGGCGATCGATACCGGCTGCACCATGACAGGCTTGCCCCTGATCTCGATCTCGGCAACCGACAGCAGCGCGCTCTTGAAGGGCAGAACGCTGTTGCCGTCGCTCGAGGTGCCCTCGGGAAAGAGCACCAGATCTTGGCCGCGTTCCAGGCGCGCGACCATCTCAGTGCGTTGTTCGTTGACCTTGCGTGAGTTGCGCTCGACGAAGACCGTGCGCTGCAGTTTCGCCAGCATTCCGTAGAGCGGCCAGGACGCGACCTCGGCTTTGGCGACGAACGACACCGGCATCAGCGCGCCCAATAGCGTGATATCGAGATAAGACGAATGGTTGACCGCGAACAATACTGGATGGTCACGGCAGCGCTTGCCGCGCAGCTCGACGTCGATGCCGATGATCGCCATGCAGGTGCGGTGATAGGCCATCGGAAAGGTCGAGCGCAGCGGCGACTTCAACAACAGCAAGACCGCCTGAACCGGAATGCAGGCGAAGGTCCAGGCAAGATAGGCGGTCAGGCGTATGAAACCGCGCAGCGGCGAGGCGACGCCGCTCATTTTGCGCCGTCTTCCTTGCCGTCGTGATCG
>Ga0224512_10005844_pt1 | contig 10021 bp, 8 predicted proteins | sample SF_May12_sed_USG_4_FD_169103 | JGI IMG/M metagenome (GOLD analysis project Ga0224512, IMG submission 169103) | Sediment microbial communities from San Francisco Bay, California, United States - SF_May12_sed_USGS_13 | ecosystem: Environmental > Aquatic > Marine > Sediment | place: USA: California... | reverse complement strand
AAACGGGCGTTCTCGTCGGAATCCTCGTGATCTGCACAGCCGTCGCCGCACGACTCTTCCGATGGGAGTGACCGGACCCGGCCATCTGCCGACCTGCACACGGCCGGGATCAAAGCGAGCTCGAACCGGCTACAGCCCGAGCAGACCCTCGATCCCGACGGTCAGGCCCGGCAGTTCGCCCACATTGCGGACCGCCAGCAGGACTCCGGCCATGAAGGCGGTCCGGTCGGTCGTGTCGTGGCGGATGGTCAACCACTCTCCTTCGTTCCCGAGGAGCACCTCTTGATGGGCAACCAGACCGGGAAGCCGTACCGCATGCACCGGGATACCACTGACCGAAGCACCCCGCGCTCCGCCAATCAGTTCCATCGAGGTCACCGCACGCTGTTGGTCGGGCTTGGCGCGACCGATCCGCTCGGCCGTATTGGTGGCGGTGCCGCTCGGAGCATCGACCTTCTGATCGTGGTGAAGCTCGACGATCTCCGCGGCGGCGAAGTGCGGAGCAGCTAGTTCGGCGAAACGCATCATGAGGACCGCGCCGATCGAGAAGTTGGGCGCGACCAAACAGTTGGGCGGGCCATCGCCCCACAGCTCGGCAACCTCGGCCAGACGCTCACGCGAGAACCCGGAAGTACCCACCACCACGTGGCTGCCGTGAGTACGCCATCTGGCAAGGTTGCCCATCACCACGTCGGGGTTGGTGAACTCAACCACTACTTCACAATCGGCCAGAGCGGCGGCGTTATCTGAGATGGTCAGGCCGGCCAGCTGCTCACCGCGGCCGGCCGGGTCGAACAACCCGGCCAGTCCGAGGTCCGTTGCCTGGTCGATGCTGGTCGCTACCAACCTGCCCATGCGACCGTGGGCTCCGGACACGCCTACTCGGATCATGTGAAGAACTCCTCGAACTCGACGCCCTCGAACGGGCCGACTGCTCCGATCACCTTGGTTCCACTCAGCACCGTCTCAGCCACCTCCTGCACCTCGGAAGCGGTCACCGCTTCGATGCGCCGGATCTTCTCATCGACTGACAAATGCTCCATCCGGGTCAGCTCATCTCGACCCAACCGGATCATCCGGCTGTTCGGATCCTCGAGAGCCAGCGCCATGCCTCCCCGCATGTTGCCTTTGGCCCGATCGAGCTCATCGACCGTAACGCCGCCGGCGATCAGACCGTTGATCTCGGCACGGATCAATTCGAGCACGCTGAACGCCTGGGACGGAGTAGTGCCTGCGTATACACCCCAGGCTCCGGCGTCGGCGTACGGGGCCCGGAAGCTGTAAACGGCGTAGGCAAGGCCCCGTTCTTCACGGATGACGCGAAAGAGCCGCGACGACAACCCGCCGCCGAGCACATGATTGAGAACCTCGAAGGCGAAACGCCGATCGTCCCCGCGCTTCAAGGCGCTTCCACCGATCACGATATGGGCCTGTTCGGTAGAGCGGTTGACGACGCGGGCGTGCGGTCTCGCTTGCAGTGCGGCCAGTTCGTGATCGACTTCGTCGCCGTCCCAGGTGCCGAAGTGACGGGACGCCAGTTCGACGACGTCGGCGTGTTCGACGCTGCCGGCCACAGCCAGCACCGCTGATCCGGCCTGATAGCGCCGCTTCCAGTAACCGGCCAGATCGTCTCGTGTCATGCCGGTGACCGACTCACGCGTTCCGAGCACGGGACGCTCGAGCGGGTGCCCGGCAAATACCGCCTGGAAGAATTCCTCATGGGCCAGGTCGCCCGGATCATCATCGTTCATGTTGATCTCTTCTATCACCACCTGCCGTTCGGAATCGATCTCCTCGGACCGGAAGGCAGGACGTTGCAGCATCTCGGACAGCAGCTCGAACCCTTCTTCCAAATCATCGTCGAGCAGTCGTGCCCAGAAGCATGTGTAGTCCTTGGAAGTGAACGCATTCGACTGAGCGCCCATCGCATCGAATCGCTCCGAGATCTCCCGCGCCGACAGATGCTCGGATCCCTTGAAGAGAAGATGCTCGAGGAAGTGAGACGCCCCGGCCTCGGAATCGGTCTCATCCCGGGTGCCGGTATCGACCCAACAGCCCACCGCCGCCGACCGGACTCCGGCCACCGGTTCGGTTACGACGCGCAGGCCGGTGGGGAGTGTCGTGAGATCAAAGTGCATGGGCGGATGATAGGACCGGCCCTGCGAATGGACGGCATGAACATCCCGGCGAGACCGATAAGGTGGTTCCCCATGGACGAAGCCACCGCCACCACCTGTTATCGACATCCGGATCGGCCCACCGGACTTTCCTGCTCTACCTGCGGGCGGCTCATCTGCGTCGAGTGTTCCCGCGACACGCCGGTCGGCCAGAAGTGTCCGGAGTGCGCGGCGCCCACGGGCCGCCATCAGATCATTACCGCCCGCCAGCTCAACCGCTTGACCCCGGTGACCCAGGCCATCCTCTATATCAACATCGGCATCTTCCTGGTCGCGTACTTGACGGGTCGTACCGAGCTGACCCTTCGGTTCGGCCAGATCAACCAGTTCATCCTCGCCGGCGAGTGGTACCGCATGCTCACCGCCGCGTTCCTCCACGCCGATCCGTTCCACATCTTCTTCAACATGTACGCGCTCTATCTCTTCGGGCCACAGATCGAGCGACAGATGGGAAGCATCCCGTTCGCAGGCCTGTATTTGTCGGCTGCTCTGGCGGGCAGCGCCGCCTACCTGGTATCCGGCGCAGGCAACGTGGCGATCGGAGCCTCGGGCGCCATCTTCGGACTTTTCGGGGCATGGATCGGGGCCACGTACCGCCAGCGCCATACCCCCGCCGGGCGAGCTCTTTTCCAGCGGTTGGCAGTTCTCCTCGCCATCAACCTGGCCCTCCCCTTCGTCGTCGCCCGCATCGCCTGGGAGGCTCACGTCGGCGGTCTGGTTGCCGGCCTGTTGATCGTGGCCGCGTGGCAACGGTTCCCCGGGCGCGATGCACGCTCCACCAACCTGCGGACCGCCAGCGCTTTGGCCGTCGGTGCCGCGGCCGTGTTGATCGCGCTTGTGGTCATCTAGCCGTCCCAGAATGCTCTTCTGTGGGAGACTTGCTGGTTATGCGCCCGCGTGAACAGTCAATTCTTTCGGAGATACTCCCGCCAGAAGAGCGGGTGATCGAGGCGGTGGTGGCTCGCTACCAGCGAGTGGCGCCGGCCGTGACGCGCTTTGCCCGATCGCTGGCGAAGAACGACACCCTGCGCGTCAGATTGGGCGCCGAAGCTTCTGCGGGCGCCGACGACGTGGTGCTCGACCCGGGGCTCTTCCAGGCCGCCTACGCCCGAAGCGCTCCGGTAACGCCCGAAGAAGTGGCTCTGGCTTCTGCCCTTCACGAAGTGGTGCATCTGATCTCAACCGATTTCGAGGACCGCCGACCCATACCCGCGTCGTGGCTGCCCAAGGACCTCGGCCCCCCCTCCGAAGACGCGTTTGACCTCCTGGACGCCATCGCGACGACCGGTGGCCCGGCCGCTGAAGCACTGTTCTTTGCGCTCGAAGACGCCCGCCAGGAATTCTCGGGAATGAGCAGCTACCAGGGCGCCCGTTCCGTACTCGAAGACCTGTATGACGCGGCAACTCCTACGGCGCTCGGCTCCGCCAAGCCGCTCGGGCAGTTTGCCCTCGCCTGCTTCCTCCTGGCCGGCCACTATTCGGATCGGGAGACACTCGAACGTCGTTCGGCCCCGCAGGTGGCCGGCGCACTGGCGGATGCCACGCCCTTCCTCGAGCAGGCCACCCGGGCAGAAGACCCCTGGGAGGTTGGCCACCTCGCCCTGCAGCTACTCGCAGTTGCCCGGCTGCACGGATTGGTCACCGAAGGACCTCCCGACGAATCCCCCAGCCGCAAACAAACCCGCCGAGAAGCAGACTCGTCGGCCATGGTCGACGCCGTCGACCGGGTCCGCATGATCAGCCCCGTTCTCCGCGACGCCGAAGGCTACGACTCGACCAAGCGGGCGGCCGAAGCCCAGGCCGGACCCGAGGGCCGGAAGGCGCCCGCCGACCTGGCCGGAGACGCTTCCACCGATCAGATCCTGCGGGTCAGCCAGTCGCCAACCGTCTATTTGCCGACCGGGCAGACCGGAAGGCTGATCGTCACGCAGATACCCGACCGGTTCCGGGTGTTCGGACGACTTGGCCGCGAAGCTCTGGCCGGCACCGCCCGGGAATGGGGAGTTGCTCAACGTCATGTGTCCGGCGAGCTGCATCCGCTTTTCGTCGCCAACCAACGACGTGGTCTCCGATCCGGCTTCGACAACGGCGACCTGTCCCCGCATTCGGCGCTGTTGATCGGAGCGGGCCTCTACCAGCGGATGTATGAGCGCCGCGACCTTCCGACCAGAAGGGCGTACGCGGTGAGTCTGCTGGTCGACGGCTCGGCAAGCATGCTGCAACCGCGACGTCTCAACAACGGCGTGCGGGCGCCCTGGGGATTGTCGGCCGCGACCCTCGGAGCATGGACCCTGGCCCATCTTTGCGATGAGCTACAGGTGGACTTCGAGATTGCCCTTTTCAACCGATCATTCGCAGCCACGCCCGGTGATACCGAACGTGCCTTCACCCAACGCCGGCACCGGGCCATGGCCGGTTTGAAACGGACCCAGGGAACCGCCGCCGAGCGTCTCACCAGCACCGTGAACCATTACCTCATCAAGACCTTTGACGAGCCGTGGCGGCGGGCCGAAGACGTCCTGGCAGGGTTGTTCTGGATGACCAGCGAGCCCGTTCTGGCTGCCACCCGGGCTCGGAAGGCTCCGGACGAATCGCCCCCGGTTTCGATGTTCGAGAAAGCGGCCAACGTGGACGAATTCAATTTGGCCCATGCCGCCGAACGCATGCTGCAGCAACGATCCCAGGTGCGGGTTTTGGTGGTCTTGGCCGACGGAATGACCCGAGGCTCGGTGGAAGCACTGGCAGCCACCGCGCACTCCATCGAACGCGGCGGGACAACCGTGTTGGGCATTGGCATCGGGGATGCCACCGTACAGGCCGCCTACAGTCGCCATCAGGTGGTAGAACAACCCGACGCCCTCACCCGGGCCATGGTCGAAGGCGTCCGATCGGCGCTTCGTCGAAGTCTTGCCCTGTGGGGAGTCGACACCTGGTGGTCGCGAGCCAGCCGTCAACCATCTGAACAATCCGAGGAGCTGATCCGTGCCTGACAAAGTGACGTTCACCGACCCCACCGGAGAGGGATCTTCGATCGAATTGGAGACCTTTGAGGTTCCGGCCGACGTGCCGGACCACGAGCAGCGCATCTTGAAGATCCCCGACCCCGATCCGTTCTACGTCGACCTCGGGATGCTGTACCGCTTTGCCGCCCTGGAAGAGGTTCGCCGGGCCAGCAGCGAGGCCTTTGTTCCTCTTCACATCGCCGTGCGGGGACATATGGGTACCGGCAAGGACCACGACATCGAGCAATTCGCTGCGTTGATGCGTCTCCCGTACTACCGCATTCCACTGACCGGCGAAGTCCGCGATGTCACTCTGATCGGCTCAACCAAACTGTACGGTGACGGGAAGGGCGGAACGGAGAGCCGTTGGGAGGACGGCGACATAACCCGAGCCTTACGTGGTCCGGCGGTGGTCAATCTCTCTGAGCTGAATGCGGCCGGAGCGGAGACGCTGTTTGCCCTGCACGGCCTGCTCGATCGCTACCGCGCTCTCGATCTCCCCAACGGCGAGTCGGTCAAGCTCCCACCCGACGTCCGCCTCTTCGGAACGATGAACCCGACAGATCTTCGGGACTACGCCGGCACGCAGACGCTCAACAAAGCGTTTGCCGATAGGTGGCTGATCTGGGAAAAGGACTTCCCCAGCGGACTCCAACTCACGGCGATGCTCGAGCGCCGCTACCCATCCATGAAGTCGGAGTTCGTCGAGGCGTTGGCCCGCCTCACCGTCGAGGTCAACGAATCGTTCCGCGCCCGGGATACCGGCACGCGGGTCGAGACGCCGATGAGCCTTCGATCGATCCTCGACCGGGTTCCGACCGGGTTGCAAATGTTTGCCCAGGCCAAGGATCCTCTGCTGCGCTCATGGCAGGAGTTTGTGCTTCCCCATATCGACCCATACGACCGCGACCATTACGACACGGTGTGGAGCGCGGTGGTCCGCAAGGGGCCCCCCGGGCCGCCATTCAGCTGATTCCCCGAACTTTCGAGGGTGAGAGCTAGGAGTCGGGGGTCCCGGCCACTACCGTGTCCGGGTCCCCGACGAAGTGATCTATGCGTTCCTACGAATTCGAAGATGGCAACCTCAACCGGCTCATCGCCGAACTGGTTGACGCCGCCGGCGACGGCAGCAACGGCGACCTGGCGACCGAGATCATCACCTCGGCCATCAAACTCTTCCGCGACCAGGCCGACCGGGGCGACATGAAGCTCATCAACGCGGCCGTCAAGGAGATGCGCTACTCACTGCTGATCTTCTCGAAATACCAGCATGTACCCAAGGTGACCATTTTCGGTTCCGCCAGAACCCACAGCGACAATGCCAACTATCAGATGGCCGCGGAGTTCGCCAGGAAGATGGTTGAAGAACGGGGTTGGATGGTCGTGACGGGAGCCGGCCCGGGCATCATGGAGGCAGGCAACCGGGGAGCCGGCTCGGAGAACTCGATAGGGGTAAACATTCGCCTGCCATTCGAGGATCAGGCCAACGCCTTTGTCGACGCCAGCCGCACCATCAACTTCAAGTACTTCTTCACTCGCAAACTCGGTTTCGTCAAGGAGTCCCACGGGTTCGCTTTGTTTCCCGGAGGGTTTGGAACGATGGATGAGACGTTCGAGTTGCTCACTCTCGTGCAGACCGGGAAGAGCGATCTTCATCCGATCGTGATGCTCGAAGCCAATGGAACGGGTTATTGGCAGACCTTCAATGACTTCGTTAACAAGGATCTCCTTGGCAACGGATTGATCTCCGAGCACGACCTCAGCATCTACAAGGTGACCAACGACGTCGAGGAAGCTGCCCGCGAAATCTGCCATTTCTACGCCAACTACCAGTCACAGCGGTACGTGGACGGCCGGTTGATCTTGCGCCTCAACAAGGCGCCAGACCAGGCCCAACTGGAAGACTTGAACGAGCGATTCTCCGACATCGTTGCTGCGGGGTCCATCGAAGTGATCCAGCCGACCGATGCTGAACAAGCCGACGGTGATTCCCTTGATCTGGAACGTCTCGCTCTGCGTTTCAACCGGCGCAGCTTTGGACGATTGCGGCAAATGGTCGACGTCCTCAACGACCTCATCGAAACCAACGGCGTCGTCCACCCTCCGCGAGCGTTCCACGTTTAGGGGACTCGCACCACCGTTTCACCGGTTCTCTCGCATAGCGGAAACAGGCTCTCACGACTAGCCTGGGCGGGTGCGCGAGATCCTTTCCGACCTGGTAGCCGAGCAGCAATATCAGGACCAGTTCCTGCAGCGGACCAACATCCGGGACTGGAAGAAGAAGACGCCCGCAGCCGGGTGGAGCATTCAGGATACGGTGAGCCATCTGGCCTCTTTCGAGGGGTATGCCTACAACGCTCTGGAAGAAGGAGGCTCGCGTCTTGCCGAAGCCACCCGGTACCCCACCCAGGCGGAATTCACGCTGGCGGGGGTGCTGCCGGGACGGACGATGCGACCCCAGGACGTGATCGAATGGTGGCGCGAGGCTCGCGCCAAGGTGGTCGACTCTCTCTCCCGTAAGTCGCCGTCGGATCGGGTCCCGTGGTTCGCCGGTGACATGAGCGCGAAGACCTTCGCCACGGCCCGACTGATGGAGACCTGGGCGCACGGTTTGGATATCCACACAACCATGGATACCGAGCCGGAAGACACCCCTCGATTGCGGCACATCGCCTGGCTGGCCTGGAAGACTCTGCCACACGCTTTCGAAGAGGCCGGCCAGCCCTACGAAGCCCCCGTGCGGGTTGAGGTAATCGGCCCGGCCTACGCCAAATACATATTCGGCCCGGACGACACCGATCAGGTGATCAAAGGAACTGCCGGCGACTGGTGCCGGGTGGCCGTCCGTAGGCGATCGGCAGACAACACATCTCTCAAAGCCCAGGGGCAAGTCGCCGAGATGGCTCTCAAAGTCGTTCGCGCCTACTTGTGATGGCACCTCTGTTGATCGGGATGGTCCATCTCGGACCGTTGCCGGGTTCACCCGGGTTCCATGGCGATTTCGAGGCCGTCCTGGAATCCGCCGTCCTCGATGCGGTCGTCCTCACCGAGGCGGGCTTTCACGCCATCATGGTGGAGAACTTCGGAGACTCGCCGTTCTTCTCCGATGATGTCCCCAAGATAACGGTGGCGGCCATCGCCCGGGCGGTGACCACCATTCGTACCCAAACTGAACTCCCCATCGGGGTCAACGTCCTCCGCAACGACGCCCTGGCGGCGATGGCCATTGCGGCGACCTGTGAAGCCTCCTTCATCCGCGTGAACGTACTGAGCGGCACCATGCATACCGACCAGGGCACCATCACCGGTCGGGCTGCCGACGTGGCCCGTATGCGATCAGTCGTCGCGCCCCGCGTTGAGATATACGCGGACGTCTTCGTCAAGCACGCAGCCCCGCCGCCGGGCCTGACGATCAACCAGGCCGCGGCCGACACGTATCACCGGGGCGGGGCCGATGCGCTCATTCTCTCCGGCACGGCAACCGGGGCGCCTGCGGATCTCGAACAGTTCGAGCAGGTCCGGGCGGCGGTTCCCGAAGCCCGGCTTCTAGCCGGATCGGGTGCTTCGACTGAAACGATCGCAGGCATTCTCGAACACGCCGACGGAGCCGTCGTGGGGACCTCGATCAAGGTCGGCGGAGTGACCACCGCACCCGTCGATCCTGCCCGGGCTGCGGCGTTTGTGAAAGCGGCGCAGGGCACCTAGCCGGTCGTTGCCTAACCCGGAGACCGCTCGGCGATTTCGAAACCGGTCTTGACGAGCAGTTTGAGAAGAGCCGGAGCCGGGTCTTTGAACTGGGCCGGCCTCAGGACCTCTTCGAGGTCATCGAAGTAGCCGATCATCGTGCTGAAGATGTGGCTCAGCGAGACGGTATGCAGATCCGTGGTTGGGCTTCGCCCGAAGGCCACCATCCGGGTTCGAACGACCCCGGTCCCCGCACACGCCGGCACATTTGACAGACCGCGAGCCTGCAGATCTTCGACCACCCCGATGATGGGTACCCCATAGGCCCACTCGAGCCGTTGTAAGACGGAATGGAGAACCTCGTGGCGGGTGAGGCTCGGGTTGAACTGGGCTTCGCCCTGTTTCACCTCACCGAGTATTACATCGATCATGTTGGGCTCCAGTTGCAGCGCCGGATCAAGAATCTGGAGCATCCGGCAATCCTCGTGGTCGTCGACCGCGTGGATTTCACCCGGCAAACGAAACCCGACGATGTCGACGTCCGTCACCGTTTCATACGATCCGTTCTCACTGCGGCGCTGGATCTCGAACTCGCTCAGCGTCAAGTAACCGTTGAGTCTGAGGTAGCTCTCGACCAGATTGACTGCAATGTCCATGGCGCCATTCTGCCCCCTGTGGATAAATGAGTCGCACGGCTTATACCCCTCCAGGTTCCGGCCGTCTACTGTGTGTGCTTGTAACGTCACATAGCGTGGTCATACGGGGAAGGACGCACATGCTGGATCAGTTCATGCAGCTGATGTATGAGATCGATCCTGATCTCTCCGGCCACGGTTCCCGGGTCGCCGCACTGGCCGCCCCGCTCGCTGACTATCTGGGTCTCGACCGCGACGATCGTCGCAGGCTCTCCATCGCTGCTCATCTTCACGATGTCGGCAAGATCAGGGTCGAGCCGCGCGTCGTGCAGAAACCCGGCCCGCTGACCGCCCCTGAATGGGTACTGATACGCAAGCATCCCCTCGACGGCTTTCGGATCATCGACGGACTCGTGCACGCCAGAATCGCCGACACGGTAATCGCTCATCATGAACGCTTCGACGGCAGCGGCTATCCGTTCGGGCTGCGGGGAAACGAGATCCCCTACCTGGCCAGGGTCCT
>Ga0224512_10005843_pt1 | contig 10022 bp, 9 predicted proteins | sample SF_May12_sed_USG_4_FD_169103 | JGI IMG/M metagenome (GOLD analysis project Ga0224512, IMG submission 169103) | Sediment microbial communities from San Francisco Bay, California, United States - SF_May12_sed_USGS_13 | ecosystem: Environmental > Aquatic > Marine > Sediment | place: USA: California... | reverse complement strand
GTATAGATGAAGAACTTCACCGTGGCGTAGATGCGCCTCTCGCCACCCCACATCCCGATCATGAAGTACATCGGGATGAGCATCGCCTCCCAAAAGACATAGAAGAGGAAGAGGTCGAGTGCCACGAACGCGCCGATCATCGCCGTCTCCAGGATGAGCATGCAGATGAAAAACTCCTTCACACGCTCGGTGATCGAAGCGAAGCAGCTGAGTATGGTGATGGGCGTGAGGAAAGTGACGAGCAGCACCAGCCACAGTGTGATCCCGTCGAGACCCATCTTGTAGGAGATGCCCAGCGCCGGAATCCACTGCTTCTCGACTACGAACTGCATCTCGGCCACGGGCGCAAAGCGGATCACCAACGGCACCGACGCGGCGAACGCGGCCAGGCTGACGAGCAGCGCGAAGGCGCGCATGGCACCGTGCGCGCGCTCGGGGAAGAGCGCCAGTGCGACGGCGCCCGCCACGGGCAGGAATGTCACCAGGCTCAGCGTATCCATCTACCGCACCATCCTCCACACGATGAGGACAAAGCCGAGCAACAGGAAAAACGCATACGTGCGAATCACCCCGGACTGGAACAGGCGCACCGTGGCGCCGACGAGCCGCGCCGTGATGCCGAGTCCGTTGACGATGCCCTCGATGATCCCCATGTCGACGAAACGGAACATCACCTTGTCGGAGAGCCCGTATCCGGGGCGCACGATCGTGTGCTCGTAGATCTCGTCCACGTAGTACTTGTTGAACACCATCCGGTAGAACCGTCCCAAGCGCGCCGTGATGCGCGCCGGGAGGGCCGGATTCTTGATGTAGAGGCGGTAAGCCATGAAGATACCCGCCAGCCCGATCGCCACCGAGAGCGCCATGAGCGCGTACTCGACGGTCGCGTCGTGCCCGCCCGCGGAGGCGGCCACGGGGCCCACCACGTCCGCCAGCGCGTGCTCGCCGCCGTGGCCGGCGTCGTGCCCGCCGAAAACCGGCGCGAGCCAGTTGTGGAACCAGTTGCCGCCGCGCAGCGCCGCGGGCCACCCCAGAAATCCCGCCAGCACCGAACCCGCGGCCAGCAGAACGAGCGGCACCGTCATCATGGCGGGCGACTCGTGCAGGTGGTGCTTGGCCTCGGCCGACACCCGGTCCTCGCCGTAGAAGGTGAGGAAAACGGCGCGGAAGACGTAGAAGGCCGTCATGCCCGCGGCGACGAACGCCACCGCCCACAAGAGGTACGGCAGCCACGGTGGCTGGAGCGGCGTGCTGAACGTCATCCACAGGATCTCGTCCTTGGAGACGAAACCGGCCAGCGGCGGCACGCCCGCGATGGCCAGCGAAGCGATGAGGAAGGTCGCCGCCGTCACCTTCATGGTCTTGGCCAGCCCGCCCATGCGGAACATGTCCTGCTCGCCGGACATCGCGTGGATCACCGAGCCCGACCCCAGGAACAGGCACGCCTTGAAGAACGCGTGCGTCATCAGGTGGAAGATGCCCGCGCCGTACGCGCCCACGCCCACGGCCATGAACATGTAGCCGAGCTGGCTCACCGTTGAGTACGCGAGCACGCGCTTGATGTCTCGTTGCGCAAAGCCGATGGAAGCGGCGAAGATCGCAGTGGCCGCGCCGATCGTCGCCACCACCGCCATCGCCGCCGGCGCCAGGTCGTAGAGGAACGACATGCGCGCGATCATGTACACGCCGGCCGTCACCATGGTGGCCGCGTGGATGAGCGCCGAGACGGGCGTGGGGCCGGCCATGGCGTCGGGCAGCCACACGTAGAGCGGGATCTGCGCCGATTTCCCCGTCGCCCCCACGAAGAGGAGCAGGCACGCCGCCGTGGCGATGCCGCCGAAAACCTGCGGGTGCTCCCCGACCAGCGCGCGCAGCGCGGGCACGTCCAGCGTGGGGTGACCGACGCGCTGGGTGGTGACGAAGATGAGAAACATTCCCAGGAGGAAGGCGAAGTCGCCCACGCGGTTTACGATGAACGCCTTCTTGCCCGCCGCAGCGTTGGCAATGTCCCGGTACCAGAATCCGATGAGCAGGTACGAGCACAGGCCCACGCCCTCCCAACCCACGAAGAGCAGCGGCAGGTTCTTCGCCATCACCAGCGTGAGCATGGAGAACATGAACAGGTTCAGGTAGGCGAAGTAGCGCGCGTAGCCGCGGTCGCCGTGCATGTAGCCCACGGAGTAGACGTGAATGATGGATCCCACGCCGGTGACCACCAGCACCATCACCATGGCCAGCGCGTCCACCATGAAGGCGAAGTCGACCTGCACCGGTCCCGCGGCGATCCACGTGTAGAGCGTCTGCGTGAACAAGCGCTCCGAGGCGGGGGCCGCGCGCATCTGCACGAACAGCGCGGCGGCCACGAGGAACGACAGAATGGGCGCGGCGCAGCCCACGAGAGAGACGACCCACTCCGGCGGCCCCTTCTCGCGCCGGGCGTAGAGCGCGGCCAGCTTGCCGTTCACGATCGCCCCCAAGAGCGGCGCGAAGGGAATGATCCACAGGTAGCGTTCCATCAGTCCCTCATCATGACCAGGTCGTCGGCCTGTACGGTGGCGCGGTTGCGGAACACCATCACCAGGATGGCCAGCCCGATTCCCGCCTCCGCCGCCGCCAGCGCCATTACGAAGAACGCGATCACGTGGCCGTCCATGTTTCCCGTGTAGCGCGCGAAGGTGACGAAGGTCAGGTTGGCCGCGTTCAGCATCAGCTCGATCGACATGAAGATCACGATCAAGTTGCGCCGGAACAGAACGCCGAACACGCCCAGGAAGAACAGGATCGCGCTCAGCGCCAGGTAGTGGTGCATCCCGACCGGGCCCATCCTATATCCTCCGCTTGGCCAGGAGCACGACTCCGGCGATGGCTACGAGCAACACCAGCGATATCACTTCGAACGGATAGAGGAAATCGGTCAGCATGAGCCGGCCAACCGCCTCGATGCTCCCGAAGTCGGCCACCATCTCCACCTTCGCCTGCGGCACCTGATCGAGCACGCGGACCGCAGCCCACGCGAGCCCCGCGCACACCGCGCCCATCACCAGCAGGCGAATCCTGCTCACGGGCACTTCGTGCAGCTCCTCGCGGTTCAGGTTGAGGAGCATGATGGTGAAGATCACCAGCACCATGATGGCGCCCGCGTAGACCAGAACTTGCAGGATGAACACGAATTCCGCGTGCAGCATCGCGTAGAGCGCGGCCAGGCCCACCATGGACATCACCAGCGCGAAGGCTCCCGAGAGCGGGTTGCGCAGGCTCACCATGGCCACGCCGCCGGCGACGGTCAGAACCGCGAATATGTAGAACAGCACCGTTTCCATCTCAGCCCACGAGCAACAGCAACAGTCCCGTGCCCAGGATGTTGACGAACGACAACGGAATCATCCGCTTCCACCCCAGGCGCATGAGCTGGTCGTAGCGGAAGCGCGGGAGCGACCAGCGCACCCAGATGAAGAACCAGCAGAAGAAGAGCGTCTTGACGGCGAACATCGTCACCTGCGCCACGGTCGCCACCGTGCGCGCGCCCCACTCGGGCAGCGTGAGCCCGAAGCTGCGGGCGAAAAAGAACAGCATGGCCGCGCCGGCGGCGAGGCTGGCGATGCCCAGCACCGTCCCCTCCCTCTCGCGCAGGTCGCCGAAGGCGCCGCGGATGCGCCTGGAGAACGTGAACATGAACGCGGCGAACACCAGCGCACCCGCTCCGCCCGCGCCCAGCATGACCTTGAGCAGAAGGTCTCCGTGGGCCACGAGCTTGTCCGTCGGCATCCACGGCACCTGCCAGCCCCCGAAGAAGAGCGTCACGATCATCACCGAGGAGAGCACGATGGCCACGTATTCGCCCATATAGAAGAGGGCGAAGCGTATCCCGCTGTACTCCACGTGGTATCCCGCCACGATCTCCGACTCGCCCTCGGGCAGGTCGAAGGGGTTGCGGTTGGACTCTGCGAAGGCGGCCACCAGGAAGAGCAGGAAACCCAGCGGCTGCACGAAGATGCCCCACTTGGGCAGAAACCCGAAGAGCAGCTCGCCCTGCCCGCGCACGATCTCGTTCAATTGCACGCTCTGGAACACCATGAACAAGCCGACGATGGAGAGACCCAGCGGGATCTCGTAGCTGATCATCTGCGCGCTCGAGCGCAGCCCGCCCATCAGCGCAAACTTGTTGTTCGACGCCCAACCGGCCAGCACGATGCCGTAGACGTTGAGCGAGGTGATGGCGAGGATGTAGAGGATGCCCGCGTTGAGCGTCGCCACTTGCATGGCGATCTCCCGCCCCCCCACGACCAGCGTGTCGGCCCAGGGAATGACGGCGAAGGCGGCCATGATCACCGTGAACCCGATCAGGGGCGCCGCCACGAAGTAGAGCCGGTTCACCTGCGCCGGGATCATCATCTCTTTGGTGAGAAGCTTGACAACGTCGGCCAGTATGTGCACGACCCCGGCCAGGCGAACGCCGGCGATGGCAGCGCGGTTGGGGCCGGTGCGGTCCTGGATGAACGCCGCACCCTTGCGCTCGAGCCAGATCAGGAGCGGCACCAGCATGAGCGGGAACAACCAGATGAAGGCTGCTTTGAGCGCGATGATGATGGCGTCGGTCATACTCTCTCCCGCTGCGCCCCCGGCGCTACGACACCGCCGCTCCCGCGAGCTGGACGCCGTGGCGACCCACGTCGGCCAGGCTCGCGCCGGAAAAGGCCGGCACCTGTTCCACAATCTCCGCGCGTACCTGCGCCACCGACGCGGCGCGGGCGCCCGCGTCGAGTGAGGCGAGCAACGCGTCGATCAGGCGCCACTCGCTCTCGCGCCGGCCACGGACGGCGGACTTGAGACGCTGCACCCGCCCCCCGAAGTTGACGACGAGTCCATCTTTCTCGGCGAACGTGAGCCCCGGAATGACCAGGTCGGCGCGCTCGGTGAGCGCGGACTGGCAGGCGTCGATCACGATCAGCTTGGCCGCGTTCGCGGCGAGCGCGGTAGCGGCCGGGCTCACGCGGCGGTGGAATCCCACCAGTACGCGCACGGCGGAGGCAAGCGACGATACCTCCGGCGCGTGCTCGCCGCGCAGGTCGATCACGGGAAGTCCGAGCAGCTCTGCCCCGCGTGCGTTGGGGTGCCGGTCGGCGCGGCGCAGCAGACGATCGTCCTCGCCGTCCTGCAGGTGGCGCGCCACGTGGAACGAAGCGCCCGTGCGCGCGGCCAGCTTCTTCAGCAGATACAGCTCTTCGAGCGTGGCGTGAGCCGAAGCGATCATCGCCGCCTCGACCGGCGCCGGGCCCTCGGCTCGCCCCGCCGGGGCGTAGCCCAGGATGCGCCGCCACTCGGCCAGCGCCTCTTCGAAAGAAGCCTCCAGCGCGCGGCCCTCTCGCCGGACCAGCGGCTGCTCCACGCGACCTTCGTTGACGAACTTGTAGTCGAGCCGTCCCTCGTCGCAGGCCCAGTAGCCGTTGACCTCGGGGTTGTGGCGCGGGCGCATGCGCACGATGCGCTCCTCCATCACCTGTATCTGCATGTTGCAGCCGCGCGCGCACGTGGTGCACACCGAATCGGTGTTGCGGATGTACCACGTCGGCGTGGCGAAGCGGAAGTCCTTGGAGGTGAGCGCACCCACCGGGCACAGGTCCACGGTGTTGAGCGAGTAGGCGCTCGTCACCTCCTGGCCGGGGAAGGCGGAGATGAAGGCGTCGTGCCCGCGCCCCGCGATGTAGAGCTGCTCGTCGCCGGCCACGTCGCGCAGGAAGCGCACGCAGCGGTCGCAGAGCACGCAGCGCTCCTGGTCCAGGACCATCGTGGGGCCGAGGTCGATTGCCTTGCCCTTCTTGACGCGCGTGAAGTTCTGGCGGCTCGGCTGCAGGTCGTGCTCCATGTAGTAGTTCTGCAGCGTGCACTCGCCGGCTTTGTCGCAGATGGGACAGTCCAGCGGATGGTTGAGCAGCAGCATCTCCTCCACCGAGGCGCGCGCGCGCTTGGCCGATTCGCTGTGCGTGAGTACCTGCATGCCCTCCGCCACCACCGCCTTGCAGGAGACGGCGAGGCGCCCGCCGCGCTCGCTGACGAACTCCACCTGGCACATGCGGCAGTTGCCGTCGGGGCCCAGGCCCGGGTGGTAGCAGAAGTGCGGGATATCGATCCCGTTGTCGCGGCACACGTCGATGAGGAGCGCCCCTTCCGGGGCCTCGACGGGCATGCCATTGATCGTGATCTTGACGCTCATCGCAACTCTAGAGCCGGCTCGCCCACTCGGCGTCGATCCCGCCGATCGGAATCTCTCGCTCGGGGGGTTGCTCGGCATTGACGTACGCTTCGAACTCGTGTCGGAACTTCTTGACGTAGCTCGCCGCGGGCATGGCGGCGGCGTCGGCGAGCACGCAGACGGTGCGGCCCAACATGTCCGGGCAAATCGACACGATCAAATCGATGTCCTCGAGGCGCCCCTTGCCCTCGCGGATGCGTTTGACCAGACGGTAGAGCCAGTACGTGCCTTCGCGGCAGGGCGGGCACTGCCCGCACGACTCGTGCGCGTAGAAACGCATGATCACTTCGAGCGCCTTCACCACGCACGTGTCCTCGTCGAGCACCATGATCGCGCCCGACCCCACCATCGTCCCCGCCGCGGCCAGCGACTCGTAGTCCAGGGTCACCGCGCGCGCCTCGTCGGCGGTTAGAATGGGCGCTGAGGAACCGCCGGGAATGACCGCCTTGAGCTTCTTGCCGTCCTTGACCCCGCCCGTCGCCTTCTCGATGAAATCCCACAGGTTCACGCCGAACTCGGTCTCGTAGACGCCGGGGCGCTCCACCATGCCGCTGATGGAGAAGAGCATCGTGCCCGTGCTCTTTCCCGTGCCCAGCGCCGCGTAGGCGTCGCCGCCGTTGTTCATGATCCAGGGCAGCGCGGCCAGCGTCTCCACGTTGTTCACCACCGTGGGGCAGCCGAAGACGCCGACCACGGCCGGGAACGGCGGCTTGGGGCGTGGCTGGCCCTTCTTGCCCTCGAGCGATTCGATCAGGCCCGTCTCCTCGCCGCAGATGTACGCGCCCGCGCCCTTGTGCACGACCACGTCGATGTCCCTGCCCGTACCGCGGACGTTCTTGCCCAGCAACCCCGCCGCGTAGGCCTCGTCGACCGCGCCCTGGAAGCGCGCGATGGGGTGGTCGTACTCGCCGCGCACGTACACGTAGGCGGTCCCAATGCCCACCGCGTAGCAGCAGATGATGATCCCCTCGATGAGCGCGTGGGGGTCGTGCTCGAGGATGAGTCGGTCCTTGAAAGTGCCCGGCTCGCCCTCGTCCGCGTTGACGCAGAGGTACTTGGGCTTGTCCGTGCTCTTGGGCACGAAGCTCCACTTCATGCCGGCGGGGAAGCCCGCGCCCCCGCGGCCGCGCAGCCCCGACCGCTTCACCTCTTCGATGACTTCCTCCGGCTTCATGGCGAAGAGCTTGTCCAGCGAGCGGTAGCCGCCGTCGCGCTCGTAGCCGGCGCGGGTGTACGCGTCCGGGACGTCGAAGCGTTCTCCGATCAGTTTCTTGCCGACGGCTTCGTAACGCATGGCCTAGTCGTGATCCTCCGCCGCGGGGTCGCGTTCCTCGCGGCAAGCGCGGATGACCCGCGCGAGCTTCTCGCGCGTGAGATTCTCATAGTAGCGGTTGCCCATTCGCATCATGGGCGCGGTGCCGCACGAACCCAGGCACTCCACCGTCTCGAAGCTGAACAGGCCGTCCTCGCTCTTCTCGCCCGGACCGATGCCGGTCTCTTCCGTGATCTGGGCCTGCAGGTCCTCGCAGCCCCGCATCGTGCAGGTGAGCGTGTGGCAGAGCTGGATGTGGTGTCGGCCGGGCGGCGAGGTGAGAAACATCGTGTAGAACTCGACCACGGCGTACACGGCCACCGGCGCCTGTTCCAGGCGGCGCGCCACGTAGTCCATGGCGTCGGTGCTCACCCACCCCTGCTGTTCAATCACCAGCCAGAGCGCGGGCAACACCACGGCCTGTTTGGTGGGATACTTCCCCACCAGCGCCTGGAACTTGGCTTCGTTCTCCGCGTTGAACGCGAACGTCGATTTCTGCGCGGCGGCGGTTTCCATCTTTCCGTCGTCTAGCGGTCCAGCTCTCCGGCGATGATGTTGAGGCCGCCGAGGATGGCGACGATGTCAGCCACCATCGCGCCCTCGATGAGATACTTGAGTGTGTTCATGAGGTAGAAGCACGGCGGGCGCACCTTGATCCGATACGGCCGCCCGCCGCCGTCGGAGATGATGTAGAAGCCCAGCTCGCCGTTGGGCGTCTCCGTGGCGTCGTAGACGCGCCCCGCCGGCGGACAGATTCCCTCGATGATCAGCTTGAAGTGGTTGATCAGCGCTTCCATCGAGGTGTGCACCTTGTCCTTGGGCGGCAGCACCACGCGCTTGTCATCCACGTTGATCGGCCCCCCGGGGAGGCGGTCGATGGCCTGCTCGACGATGCGCAGGCTCTCCTCCATCTCGGCGACGCGCACCATGGCGCGATCATAGACGTCGCCGTTGGAGCCCACGGGGACGTCGAAGTCGAACTCATTATAGTGGTAGTACGGGCGCACCTTGCGCAGGTCGAGGTCGCTGCCGCTGGCGCGCAGGCACGGTCCCGTCCAACCGTAGCTGATGGCGTCTTCATGGCTGATGACGCCGACCCCCATGGTGCGATCCTGGAAGATGCGGTTCTTCGCCACCAGGCCGCGCACGTCCTTGATCGCCTTGGGAATCTCCTTGAGCGTGGCCTTCACCTGTTCGCGCCAGCCGTCGGGGAGGTCCCAGGCCAGCCCGCCGACGCGCGTGTAGCTGTAGGTGAGCCGCGCGCCGGTGAGCGACTCCAGGACGTCGTTCAGCCGTTCGCGCGCGTTGAAGAAATACCAGAAGTTCGTCAGCGCGCCGATGTCCACGATGTTGGCGCCCACGCAGATCATGTGATCCATGATGCGCTGGATCTCCATGACGATGACGCGGATGTACTGCGTGCGCTCCGGCACCTCGATGCCCAGCATGCGCTCGACGGCCTTGCAGTAGGCGACGTTGTTGGTGAGCCCGCTGCAGTAGTTGAGCCGATCCGTGTAGGGGATGACCTGCGTGTAGTCCTTGATCTCGACGATCTTCTCGAAGCCGCGGTGCAGGTAACCCACGTCCACGCCGGCCCGTATGATCCGCTCCCCCTCGAGGTGGCAGTAGACGCGGAAGGTGCCGTGCGTGGCCGGGTGCGTCGGGCCGATGTTGACGAGCATCGGCTCCGTGTCGAGGTCGGCCAGGTCCAGTCCCTCGTCGAAGTCGTCGCGGGCGAAGTCGACGTCGCTGTCGAAGTCCGCGGCCGTGTACGGCCGCTTCGCCTCTCCCGGGCGGGGCAGCGCGTCCTCGATGCGTATGCTTTCCTTCTCGGCCAACGTCTTCTCGCGCCTAATCGGGCGCACCCCCCTGCCGCTCTTCCAGATCTTCGGTCATGTCCGACGTGGTCGTGCACCACTGCCCGCCCATGACCGGGTAATCCCTGCGCAGCGGATGCCCCTGGAACTCGTGGTGCGTCAACAGACGCTTCAAGCACGGGTGCCCCACGAAGTTGAACCCGAACATCTCGTAGGCCTCGCGCTCGGCCCAGTTGGCTGACTGCCACAGGTCGGTGGCCGTGGGCACGTCCATGTCGCCCTCGGGCACGGGTACGCGCACGCGCACGCGCACGTCGTTCGCCACGGAGTAGAGCATGTATTCCAGCTCGAAACGCTCGCGGGACTCGGGGAGATCCATGCAGTCGACGCCGGCGATGTCGAGGAGGAGGTCGCACTTGCGCGCCTCGCGCAGGTGGGCGAGGATGTGGTGCGCGGCCGACTTCTCCACCACCAGCGCCAGGTCGTCGTAGGAACGGTCCACGTCGAGGACGGCGGCGCCGAAGGCGCTCTTCACCTCATCGACGATCGCGTCGTGCTTCGCCGTCTCGGGGTTTGCCAATGCGGGAGCGCTCCTGGAGTCCGGCGCCGCGGCGGGCGCCGAAAGAAACCCTATCCCTGCCCG
>Ga0224512_10005842_pt1 | contig 10024 bp, 9 predicted proteins | sample SF_May12_sed_USG_4_FD_169103 | JGI IMG/M metagenome (GOLD analysis project Ga0224512, IMG submission 169103) | Sediment microbial communities from San Francisco Bay, California, United States - SF_May12_sed_USGS_13 | ecosystem: Environmental > Aquatic > Marine > Sediment | place: USA: California... | reverse complement strand
GGCGGGTACCCTAAATTGTTTTTGAACGGTCGGCAAGGATTTTTTCGCCGGCGCGTGCGGAAACGGACGCGATTCCTATGCGTAATGGCTGCGACGCTTGACGGCAAGTTGCCGGTCGAGCTCGAAGATGCGCGTCTTCTTCCAGCCGGGCGGCGCGTCTTCGTGCGTTCCGCCGGCCGCGCGCTCGAACTTGTGACCGAGCAGGCGCGTATCCAGCAGCCCGAGGTCCGGCCGGTCCGGGTGGTCGTGCTTGCCGAGGATCTCGGTGGCCGCGAAGACGGTGTCTCCCGCGAAGAGCGGCGCGGTATGGCGGCCGCTCGCGTAGCAGACGTCGGCCAGGGCGTTGGCGCCCACGTCCGGGCACGAGAGCCCGAGGCACAGCACGAAGGGGATGCCGCCGAACACGATGAGCTGGCCGCCCACGTACTGCTGCGGATTGCAGTCGATCATGAACTGGTTGCAATGCACCTGGCTCGTGTTGTCGAGGATCGCAGTCAGGTGGATGTGCTCGCTGGTCACCGTGCGTCCCCGGGAGTGTTCGATGCGCGTTCCCGGCTCGAAATCCTCGAAGTAGCCGTCGGGACTCGAGAGATGGCTGAGCGATTTGTAGTCGACCGCGGCATCGTGAGCCGGGATCCAGGGATGACATTCGATCGCGTCGGGCGCGACTTCCCCCGTCTGGGTCTCGGCGCTCTCGTCGCGCTTGTACACCTGCACCTTTCGCTGCCACGTCATGACCACCGCCTCGTCACTCGCGCCGTTGTTCTTGCGGGCCGTGGATTGCACGTGCACGATGCCGAGGTTCGGTCGGCTCGAAGAGGGCCGCACGTTGAGCACCACGGTTTCGACTTCGACCGTGTCGCCGATGTAGAGCGGGGCACCGAAGCGCATGTCGATGTATTCGAGATTGGCGCGGGCGTTCTCCGAGATGTCTTCCACCGTCTGGCTGAAGCACACGAGCATCGTCAGGCCGGGCGGACACACGAGGCCCGCGTAGCCGTAGGCGCGCGCGAAACGCGCATTCTTCGCCAGCGGGTTCGAGCTCATCGCGAACTCGGTGAAGGTGCAGAAGAGGCCTTCCGTGACGGTCTTGCCGCCCTTGTGGCGGAACCTCTGGCCGGGTCGGAAGTCTTCGAGGAAATGACCCGTGTGCTTGTGGAGGGTGCGTCGAATCTCGCTCATAGGGGGGTGCCTCGGGATTGCGGGAAACCTACTCGGTCCACCCGGGAGCGGCTAGCCTGTCTTGGTGGAATCGCTCTCGGCGAATGCGCTCCGCGTTCTCGAGGCGCGCTACCTGCAGCGCGATGACGCCGGCGGGCTGATCGAGAACTTCGAGGGTCTCTGCCGCCGCGTGGCGGACGCCGTGGCAGCGGCCGAGGACGCCTTCGGCGGTGACGCACAGCAACATGCCGACGTGTTCTTCGCCGCCCTCCGACAGCGCGAGTTCCTCCCCAACAGCCCGACCTTGATGAACGCGGGCACCGAGGTGGGGCAACTTTCCGCGTGCTTCGTGCTGCCGGTGGAGGATTCCATCGAGAGCATCTTCGATGCGCTCAAGCACATGGCGCTCATTCACAAGACGGGCGGTGGCACCGGCTTCTCGCTCTCGCATCTGCGACCCGCCGGAGACCGGGTCGGTCCGCATCGCGGTGTGGCGTCGGGCCCCGTGTCCTTCCTCGGCGTATTCGATGCGGCGACCGCGGCCGTCGTGCAGGGGGGGCGGCGCCGCGGCGCCAACATGGGCGTGCTGCGCGTCGACCATCCGGACATCCGCGCCTTCGTGCGCGCCAAGCGCGACTCCGATCGCTTCACCAATTTCAACCTCTCCGTCGCCACGACGGACGCGTTCTGGCGCGCGGCGCGCAGCGGAGGCGCATTCGATCTGCTGCATCCCCGAGACGGCAAGGTCGTGGAGAGCGTACGCGCCGCAGCGCTGCTCGATGAGATCGCGGAGGCGGCCTGGGCCTGCGGTGACCCGGGCGTGATCTTTCTCGACGCGGTGGAGCGGGCGAATCCGACGCCCCGGCTCGGACCTCTCGAGGCCACCAATCCATGCGGCGAGCTGCCCCTGCTGCCGAACGAGAGCTGCAACCTCGGCTCGATCCGCCTCGACGCGTTCGTGGGGGATGGACGGCTCGACATGGAGCGGCTCGACGCGACGGTGGACCTCGCGGTGCGCTTTCTCGACGATGTGATCGAGGTCAACCGCGCACCCCTGCCCGAGGTGGCCGCGCAGACCCGTGCCACGCGCAAGATCGGACTCGGCGTGATGGGCTTCGCCGACGCCCTGGTGGACCTCGGCATCCCGTACGACGCGCCGCAGGCAGCGGAGATTGCAGAACGCGTCATGACCCGCATCCGGTCTCGCGCCGAGCGGGCATCGGCGCACCTGGCGCAAGAGAGAGGGGCTTTCCCTGCGTGGGCCGGATCGCGGCTCGCCGAGCGCGGGCTGCGACTGCGGAACGCCACCTTGACTTCGATTGCCCCCACGGGGACGATCTCGATCGTTGCGGATTGCGCCTCCGGGATCGAGCCGTACTTCGCGCTCGCCTTCGTGCGTCATGTCCTCTCCGGCGAGCGGCTGGCGGAGGTCAATGCGCGCTTCGAGGCGGCGTTGCGGGACGCCGCTGCCTGGAGCCCCGATCGCGTGGCAGAGCTGGCGCGCAGCGGCTCGGCCCGCGAGATGGCCGACCTGCCCGAATCCATCCGGCGTCTGTTTCCCGTCGCCGCCGACCTGACGCCGACGGCGCATCTGGCCATCCAGGCCGCGTTCCAGCGACACGTGGACAACGCCGTCTCGAAGACCATCAATCTGCCGGCCGATGCCACGCCTGCGACGATCCGCGAGATCTACGCATCCGCATGGCAGCTCGGCCTCAAGGGCGTGACCGTGTTCCGCGAAGGCTGCAAGGGCGGGGTGCTCGAGCGCGGGGTGCTCGGCGTCGGAGCCGAGGATCTCGAGTGCCTCGGGCGCGCGGGGCGCTGCGCCGCGTAGCCGGGGCCACGCCCGATCCAGCGTCCCGGTCGCTCAGCCGGGCGCCGCTTCGGGCCCGTGTCGCGCAGGGCAGCGGGCTCCGAGGGGGCAGCGCGCGGGGCGCTCGCGCTGGCAGGCGTGCCGGCCGAGGCGCTCGAGCGCCGCCTCGAGATCGGCGAATGCGACCGGGTCCCCGAGCCGGCTCAGCGCCGCACGCAGCGCGGCGAACTCTCCCTGCGTGTCTTCGCTCTCGCGCAGCAGCCCGAGGTGCCGCGCCGCGGCGCGCGCGGCGGGGCTGAGCGGCACCTCGCGCGCAGCCGGCCAGCGCTCGCGCAGCGGGCGCAGGAAGCGCAGCAGGGTTGCGGCACCCACGCCCGAGGCGAGCCGTGCGAGGCGCGCCCCGAGCGCCTCGAGGTCGTCCGCCTCCGCGGCGAGTGCTTCGAACGACCCCCCGCGCTCGGCCAGACGTGCGCCGGCGCGCACGAGCCGCCCCGCCACGGCTTCGGCGTCGGGATGGCGCGCGGCCTCGAGCACCGCCGCGAGGCGCGCCCGATCCGCGCTCGTGAGCCGACTCGGCTGCGTCAGGCCCGCCTGCGCCAGCGCGCGGAAGTCCGCGAGTGCACGCGCTTCGTCGCGCCGCGCCGCCAGCAGGCAGGCGGCCACGAACCAGGCCTCCGTGTCCTGCGGCGCGCGGAGGTCGAGCTGAAGCGCCCGAGCCGGGTGGCGGCCCAGCTGGTCGACCAGCGCTGCGAGCTCGAGGGGTGCGTGCGTCACGGCCATCGGGAAATTGCGCCGGGCACGCGTCGCGTGCTACTGAAAGCGCCTTTGGAGCGGATGGAGCCTCTCATGCCCAGGGCCTTCTCCATTTCCGCCGCCGCCATCGCCGCCGAGCGACAGCGCGTGGGCGATGACCTGGAGCGGTTCGAGATCGCGCGCGTGGTCGCGCTCGATCAATTGCAGCTGCGCGAGGTCGGCCCGCGCGACGTGCACCTGCGCATCCTCGCGGTCTCCGCGGAGCACAACGTGGATCACGCGGCGCTGGCCGACACGGTGAACATCGCCGAGCTGCGCGGCGGCAAGATCTTCCCTGGCAACAGCGCCGTGGGGGAGGTGCTCGCGGTCGGGTCCGAGGTGACGCGTTTCGCGCCGGGCGACGTGGTGCTCACCCACTGCAATGGCGAGCCGGACATCTACGGCTATCCGCTGCGCATCTGGGCCTACGACCAGCCGGACTCGATCGGCTGGTACGGCGAGGAGGCCGTGGTCGCCGACTGGCAGGTGATTCCCGCGCCGCTCGACTGCGGTCTCAATCTGTGGGAGATCGCGGCGCTGCCGCTGCGCGCACCGACCGCGTATCACCTGTGGCGGCGGGCCATCGGAATCTTCCGCCTCAAGGTCAGCCGCGGTCAGCGCGCGCGCCTGAACGTGCTGGGATTCGGCGGCGGCGTCTCCGAGCTCTTTCTCATGCTGGCGATCCACGAGGGACACCGCGCGTTCTTCTGCTCGGGAAGCCCCGAGCGCCGCAAGCACCTCGAGCAGCTCGGCATCGAGCCGATCGATCAGCGCGAGTTCAACCGCTTCGCGGGTCGCGACGACGTGAAGGCCTTCAGCAAGCATCTCAAGGGGCTCACCGGGGGCGAAGGGGTTCACATCGCCTGCGACATGCTGCGCGGACCGGTCTACGCGGCGGGCCTCGCCGCGCTGGCGCGCATGGGCGTGAACGTGAGCGCCGGCTGGCAGCTCGACGCCGGCTGCAACTACAACTCGGCGAATCTGTCGGTCCGCCAGATCACCCTGGACCACGTGCATTTCGAGACGGTGGAGGGATCCAATGCCGCGACCGAGCTCTACGGTCGCGTCTTCCGGCCCACCGTGCACCGCGAGATCTACGCTTTCGAGAGTCTTCCGCGCGCCCTGGAGGAGATGCACAAGAACGTGCAGACCGGCATTCCCATCGTCCGCGTGGCAGAGGATCTGCCCGCGGAGGTGGCCAAGCTCGCGCCCTAGCAAACCCGAGTGGCGGCAGGCCGCGGAGCAGCGCGTTTGAGAAGTGCGCGCGCGCTGCGACGTGTTATAGTCCGCGTCCCCTGCCGCGCGCTCCCGAAAGAAGGACAGATCTTGTGCTCGTAGGCGTACCCGCAGAGATCGTGCCGGGTGAGCGGCGCGTGGCACTCACACCGGACGCGGTAAAGGCGCTCTGCGCCCTCGGCATCGAGGTCGCGGTGCAGTCCGGCGCAGGTGAAGAGGCCGGCAGCGACGATGCTGCGTACAAGGCCGCCGGCGCGCGCATCGAATCGGATCCGGCGGCCGTGTTCGGTGCGGACCTCGTGCTGAAGGTGCAGCCTCCGAGCGAGCGGGCGGGCGGCGGACACGAAGTCGACGCGCTGCGAGCCGACGGCGTGCTGGTCGGATTCCTGCGCCCGCTCGACGAGCCGCAGCTCGCGGCGCGCCTCGCGAAACGGGGCGTCACTTCCTTCGCGATGGAGCTCATACCGCGCATCACGCGCGCCCAGTCGATGGACGCGCTGTCGTCCATGAGCACCATCGCCGGCTATCGCGCGGTGATTCTCGCGGCCGGTGCGCTGCCCAAGATCTTCCCCATGATGGTCACGGCGGCCGGCACCATCCAGCCCGCGCGCGTCTTCGTCATCGGCGCGGGCGTCGCCGGGCTGCAGGCCATCGCCACCGCCCGCCGACTCGGCGCGGTCGTGGAGGCCTACGACACGCGACCGGCCGTGCGGGAGCAGGTGGAGAGCCTCGGCGGTCGCTTCGTCGAGCTCGACCTCGAGGTGGGCGATGCCGAGGACCAGGGCGGGTACGCCAAGGCGCAGTCCGAGGCGTTCTACGACAGGCAGCGGGAGCAGCTCGGCAAGCGACTCGCGGGCTCGGACGTGGTGATCACGACGGCCCTGGTGCCCGGCCAGCGCGCCCCCGTGCTCATCGACGAGGCCGCGGTCGTGCGCATGCGCGCGGGCTCGGTCATCGTGGATCTGGCCGCGGAGCTGGGCGGCAACTGCGAGCTCACCAACCCCGAGCAGGAGATCGTTGCGCACGGCGTACGCATCGTGCCCGGCCGGAATCTGCCCAGCGACATCCCGTCCAATTCGAGCCAGATGTACGCCAAGAATCTGGTCACGTTCATCAAGCACCTGGCACCCAAGGGCGAGCTGGAGCTCGATCTCGAGGACGAGATCACGAGCGGATCCCTGCTCACGCACGAGGGCGCGATCGTCAACGATCGCGTCAAGGGCCTGGTGGAAGGAGCGAATCGCTGATGCTCGAGAACCCGGCAGCAGCTCTCACCATCTTCGTGCTCGCGATCTTCGTGGGATTCGAAGTCATCGCCAAGGTGCCGCCGTTGCTCCACACGCCGCTGATGTCCGGATCGAACGCGATCTCGGGCATCACCATCGTGGGAGCGCTCCTGGCGGCAGGTCACGAGGACGCGACGATCTCCACAGCGCTGGGGTTCGTCGCGATCGTCTTCGCGATGATCAACGTGGTCGGCGGCTTCCTGGTCACCGACCGCATGCTCGGCATGTTCAAGAAGAAGAAGAAGCCGGAGCGCGCGTGAACAATCAGCTCGTTCAGTTCGCCTACCTAGCGTCCGCGGTCCTGTTCATCGTGGGGATGCGCAACCTCTCGTCCCCGAAGACGGCACCGCGCGGCAACCTGATCGCATCCTTCGGAATGCTCGTGGCCGTGCTGGCCACCCTCGCCATGTCCGAAGTGGTGAGTTATTGGACGATCCTGGCCGGCGTCATCGTGGGCTCGGGCATCGGTACCGTGCTCGCGGTGCGCATCCAGATGACCGCGATGCCGCAGATGGTGGCGCTGCTCAACGGTTTCGGCGGCGGTGCCTCGGCGCTGGTCGCCACCGCCGAGCTGCTCAGCTACGTGCGGCGCGGCGTCGAGCCGGTCGGAGTCGTGCCGATCGCGATCGTGCTCGGTCTGCTGATCGGCGCGCTCACCTTCACGGGAAGCCTCATCGCCTTCGCGAAGCTCCAGGAGCTGATGAAGGGCGCTCCCATGGTGTACCCCGGGCAGCAGGTGGTGAACGCCGTGCTGGTGCTGGCGGCGGTCGCCCTCGGCTATCTGGTGGTCACGCAGCCCTTCGAGCTGATGCCCTACTACGGGCTGGCGCTGCTCTCCCTGGTGCTCGGCGTGCTCTTCGTCATCCCCATCGGCGGCGCGGACATGCCAGTGGTGATCTCGCTGTTGAACTCCTACTCGGGCCTGGCGGCGTGCGCGACCGGCTTCGTGCTCGGCAACGCGGGTCTGGTGATCAGCGGCTCGCTCGTCGGTGCGTCGGGCATCATTCTGACCAAGATCATGTGTGACGCCATGAACCGGTCGCTCGCCAACGTGCTGTTCAGCGGGTTCGGGGCGGTGGATCAGACCGCGGTGGCGGGTGCCGTCGAGACGCGCACCGCCAAGGGCTACACCCCCGACGACGCGGCGGTGATCTTCATGAACGCGCGCTCGTGCATCGTCGTGCCGGGCTACGGCATGGCGGTGGCCCAGGCGCAGCACGCGGTGCGCGAGCTCTCGGATCTGCTGCAGTCCAAGGGCATCTCGGTGAAGTTCGCGATCCATCCGGTCGCGGGGCGCATGCCCGGTCACATGAACGTGCTGCTGGCCGAGGCCGACGTGCCCTACGAGCAGCTCATCGAGATGGACGAGATCAACCCCGAGTTTCCCGAGACCGATGTGGCGCTCGTGATCGGGGCGAACGACGTCGTCAATCCGGACGCGCGCACCGACAAGGGGAGTCCCATCTACGGCATGCCGATTCTCGATGTGGACCGCGCCCAGCACGTCTTCGTGATCAAGCGCAGCATGAATCCCGGCTTCGCCGGGGTCCAGAACCCGCTCTTCTTCAACGACAACACCATGATGGTGTTCGGCGACGCCAAGGGCACCGTGCTGAAGATCGCGGAAGCGATCAAGAACCTCTCCTGAGCCGTCACGCGGGCTCGCACGGACCCGCGTGACCCGCGCCGGGGCGCGAGCAGCGGCCCCACGAAGCGCGCTCCGGGCGGTCCGCCCGAGCCGGACGGAGGCAGCTCGCCGCGCAGAGCCGCGCATCTGGCCCGAATTCGGGCTCACCGGCTCAAGACGAGGCGCGCGACGTCCGATCAGGGGGGCTCGGATCGGGGCACCGATGCTTCTCGAGCTCTGCATCTATGCGGTCGTCATCGTCGTCAACATCGCTGTGGGCGGCCGGCTGCTCTGGAAAGGCCGTTCGAACGGCGCGCGCCCCGAGCTGCTGCTCGGCGCTGCGCTGGTGCTCGATGGCGTGGAGTGGGTGTTCTGGCTGCTCGCCATGAACGGTCCGCTGGCCGACACGCCGGCTGCCGACCTGCTCGGCGCGGCGTGCCGCGTGGGCATCATCGCCCACAACGTCTGCCTGCTGCTCTTCACGCGCCTCGTGTTCCGGCCGCAGAGCCGCGCGGTTCTCGGCGCCATCCTGGGCCTCGCCGCGGTCATGATCTCGAGCTTCGTGATCGGCGTCGCGCTGGGCGACTGGCTCGGCTATCGCTCGGATCGCGTCTGGATCTGGCTCGAGACCGTTCCCCAGCTGCTGGCCTACGTCTGGACGTCGCTCGAATCGACGCGCCACTACGGGCGCCTGCGCAAGCGGGTCGTCCACGGCCTGGCGGATCCGGTGGTGGCCAACCGCCTGCTGCTCTGGGCGCTCTATGGCGTCACGATGTTCGCGACCGAGTTCGTCTATCTGGTCTCGATCGGCGTCGCGACCTACGCCGGCGAGTACCCGTTCCTGCTCGACGGGATCATGATCGGGTTCACGAGTCTCTCGGGTGTCATGATCTGGATGGCGTTCTATCCGCCGCGCGCCTACAAGCGCTGGATCAGTGCGGGAACCGAGGTGCGCTTCGGCTGAGCGCGGCGGCGCGGACGGATGCGGCGCGGCGCCTATACTGCAGTCGATGCGCACCGAATCCGTCGAGCTCGGCTACCTGGCGGCGCCGCCGCAGGGCGCCCATCCGGGCATCGTCATGCTGCACGACGTCTGGGGCCTCTCGGATCACACCCGCGATCTGGCGCGCCGCCTGGCCGCCGAACGCTTCACGGTGCTCGCGCTGGATCTGTACCGGCGCGAAGGCGCGCTGCAGATCGAGGACCCCGGCGCGTGGATGCGCGCGCTCTCCGATCCCCAGGTGCTCTCCGACGTGCAGGCGGCGCTCCGCTTCCTGGCCGCGCGACCCGAGACGTCGGGCGCGCGGATCGGCGTGACGGGCTTCTGCATGGGCGGGATGTACGCGCTCATGGCCGGCTGCGCCTGCGAAGGCGTGTCGGCCGTCGTGGCCTTCTACGGGCTGCTCTCCCACGAGCACGGCATCCTGCACGACGCGCAGGGCCTCGATCCGGCGCGCAAGCCGCGCCAGCCGCTCGACTGGGCCTCCGCGCTGCGCTGTCCGCTGCTCGCCTTCTACGGCGATCGCGACGAGTTCGTGCCGCTCGAGGACGTGCGAGCGCTCGAGGCGCGCCTGGCCACGAGCGGCCAGCCCGCGGAGATCGTGGTGGTGCCGGACGCGGGTCACGCCTTCATGAACGACACGCGGCCCGACGCGTATCGGCCGGAGCTGGCGCGGCTGGCCTGGGAGCGGAGCATCGCGTTCTTCGGCGCCAAGCTGCGCGGCTGAGCGCGCTGCGCACCGGGACCGGCCAGTTCGCCTCGGCTAGCGGGGGCGCGCCAGCACCAGCGCCAGCGTGCGCTCGCGCGTGGCGAAGCGCGTCACGCTGCACTCGACGGCGATCTCGTGTCCGCCCGCGTCGCGCAGCCGCGAGCGGAAGCAGCGCGGCTCGGCCCCTTCGCTCACCGCGTCGAGCTCGATCCACCAGCCGTCGCGCCGGCTCTCGGGAACGAACGAGAGCGCGTCGACCCCGAGCAGGGCGTCCCGCGCGATGCCGAGCAGCGATCCGGCGGCCGGATTGGCGTCGACGATCTGACCCGTCTCCGCATCGAGCGCGAAGAAGGAATCCGCCACCCGGTCGATGGCGGCCGTCACGGCGCGACGCTTGGCG
>Ga0224512_10005841_pt1 | contig 10024 bp, 3 predicted proteins | sample SF_May12_sed_USG_4_FD_169103 | JGI IMG/M metagenome (GOLD analysis project Ga0224512, IMG submission 169103) | Sediment microbial communities from San Francisco Bay, California, United States - SF_May12_sed_USGS_13 | ecosystem: Environmental > Aquatic > Marine > Sediment | place: USA: California... | reverse complement strand
GCGCCCGACCAGGAGGCGCTCGACCAGCTCGCTCCCGACCAGGAGGCGCTCGACCAGGAGGCGCTCGACCAGCTCGCTCCCGACCAGGAGGCGCTCGACCAGCTCGCTCCCGACCAGCTTGCTCCATTCCAGGTGCCTCCAGACCAGCTGGCGGTTTGTGCGGCAGCCGCCGACCATGAAGCGCTGTCGAATGGCATTCCGAAGATGTCCTGCTCGCCGTCAAGGACGGCCGTACCATCGATCAGCCTCGCCGACCCTCTGGCTAGATCCAGCAGACCGGTGCCGGAAGGTGCCCCGTGCACCTGGGTGCTTTGCGGCGTCGCGTTCTTGAGGGTTGCCCCGAGGTTCAGTGTTCCGGCGCCCTGGCAGGTACTCGACGAGGTTTTCAGCGGCTTGGCCGACTCCATGAGAAGAGCCTTGACCTGATCGGGTGTGATGCCGGGTCGTTGATCGATGACCAGCGCTGCTGCTCCCGAAACGATGGCTGCCGACTGAGATGTTCCGCTGCCCTTGAAGAACCGCTTGTCGACAACCGCGGACGGGTACTTGACGTCGGCCGAAGAGCCTGGCACGCGGAGACTCTCGACCGATCTTCCCGGAGCAACGAGATCGACGTACCGGCCGTTGGTGCCACAATTCGAGAAATCGGTGACGAAATCGTCCGAAGCCTTTTCGGTACCGGCGGTGTCGCTGGCTCCCACGGCGATCACATACGGGTTGAAGGCGGGATTGCGCAGCGCCACAGTGTTGCCGTCGTTTCCTGCAGCCACCACCACGACAATGCCGCTGTCCCACGCCTGTTGCACTGCATAGACGAGGGGGTCGAGCGTGTACTCCTGGGTTCCGTTCGTGCCAAAGGAGAGGTTCAGCACGCGGATGTTCAAACCGTTGTCGTTGCGATGCTGGACCACCCAATCGACCGCCGCAATCACCTGGGAGACATCTACTGCGCCGTTGGTGTCGGCCACTTTGATGTTCAGGATTCGCGCTCCGGGAGCTATGCCAACGAACTCGCCGTCCCTCTGCGCCTGCAGCGGATCGGTGAGACTGTCACGACCGGCGATGATGCCGGCCATATGGGTGCCATGCCCGTAGGTGTCGAGATGGCGGAGGTTGTCGGCCTGAGACTCGAATGAGATGTCCAGGCCGTTGACCACCTTGCCGGCCAGATTGATCCCGGCGACCGGGCTTATGCCCGAGTCGATCAAGGCGACATCAACGCCAGTGCCGGTGAAGCCTTTCGCCCAATAGTCCATCGCTCCGGTAGCGTCATTGACCAGAGCCATCCAACCGGGAGGCGCGGTCAGAGAGGCTGCCGCGAGGCTCGGTGAAAGGGCGATCGAGTCGCCAGATTGGGTGGTGGTAGTCCAGGCGGAGTCGGCTTGCACCAACTGGAGATCATCGGAGTCGGCCTGCACCAACTCGAGATCGGCGGCGTCATCGTCGGAGTAGGCCGCGTCGTTGTACGATCCTCGGGTGAGCGTATCCTTGCTCTCCGTAGCGAACTCGGTGCCGAGGTCCAGTAATCGGACCTTGGTGTCCGGCGTGATCGAGTAGATAGCCGGATCTGCAGCGAGCGTGGAGATCCTGTTGGCCGGGATGTCAGCGGCGAAACCGCCGATGATCTGGAGTCGATCTCCTACGGAGCCACCGAACTGCACGACCAGGTTCTCGGCTGTTGCGCCCGATCCGGGGAATTCCCGCACAATGACCGGAACCAGGGGAGAAGCGGTTGCGGACGCCGGCGAGGGCATGGGCAAAGCCAAAGCAACGGCGACCAGCAATGCCATCCCTAGTGCAGAGGCACGGACTCGCTTCCCATGGTCCCAGCTCAAACCAACGACAATGCCAGGTTTTCGATTTGCGCCTCCCAGCGACACGGCCATGTACGGTGCCTTCCTTGCTATGAGTCGAGGTTTTCATCGTCAGGAGGATGCAGACCTCGCGAGGGGTTCTGGCGGGTTGCGAAGTGACTAGTGAGGTGGGCAATGGTCAGTCGGACGGACCGCCCGTCCTCGCCGGGTCAGATTCATCATCGACCTGATGACTGACGCCTGATAACCGTCAGCTGCGAAACAGAGCTTCGCCTACCCGACCAGAGCTCTGATTTGGCGAATGGCCACGATCACGGATGCCACGTCGTCGACGCCGTCAAGGGCCAGCGAGCTCATGAAGCGGGCCAGCCGATCGTGTGCGCTGGCCCGGGTTGTCAGGTAGGACTCCATCGCCTCCTGGGGGGTGGCGTTGTCCGCGGATTCGTTGAGCACCCGCTCGGCAAGCTCGCGGCGCAGCTTCAGCAGCTCTTCGTCGACGGCCTGGACCGCTCGTCGGTGCCACCGGGTTGATGCCGGGAGCTGGTCAACCCGGGCTTCGAGCCAGTTGATCCCGAATAGCTGGCCAAGCAAGAAGAACACCCGAGCGACAGGGCGAACGGGCCGGCCGGTGATGCGTGCGAGGTCGATGATGTCGGGTGCGTGGGCAAGTTCGCCCTGGTAGGCGTGGCGTTTTGCTATGAGTTCCGGTACGCCGCCTTCACGTAATTGCTCGACAACAAGACTCCTCTCAGTTCTCCATTGAACAGGCCCTATGTCGGGGAGCGCAGCGGCGATTTCCACAAAAGCGGCCTGGGCGTTTTCGATGGCGCCGGACATCGGTTCGAGGCCGGCGTGAGCCAGGTACCAGCGGGCGACGGCTTCCACCAGCCAATCGACCCCGCTCATCAATTCGCTCTGCAGTGCCGGTTCGATCCTGCCGACCAGAGCCTCGATTGGATCCCAACGGTCTTCTGCTCCTGTGATGTCTCGGGCGATTCGATAGGCGCGCACCACGTCAGAAGAGTCCTTGCCGGTTTCGGCGGTGAGTCGGGAGACGAAGGTGATTCCCAAGGAATTGATGACCTCATTGGCGACCAGCGTCGCGATGAGTTCGCGCCGGAGGGGATGGAGCGGAATCAGCTCCGCATAGCGCTCAACGACGGGTTCGGGGAAATAGCCGGGCAGGTCGGCCTCAAAGGTGGGCCATTCGGGCAGGTCCGAATCGAGCAGAGCTTCGGTGAGACTGCGTTTGGAATATGCCAACAAAACGGCCAGTTCCGGGCTCGTGAGACCAAGACCCGATCGGGTCCGTTCGGTGAGCTCCTCCGCAGTCGGAAGTTGCTCGATCTCCCGATCCAGCAATTCTTCTTGCTCGAGGCTTTGCATGAGGTCCTCGTATGCCTCCAGACGGCCGGCCGAAGCCTCAACTTCCTGGGAGAGAATCTGTGCCTGCAGGAAGTTGTCGTACAGAATGGCCTCAACGACGTCATCGGCCACCGCCGCGACCAGTTCATCTCTGCCGGCCCGGTCCAGATCGCCTCTTTCCTCGGCCAGACCCAACAAGATCTTCAGGTTGACTTCCCGGTCGGAGCAATGCACGCCCCCCGAGTTGTCGATGAAATCCGTGTTGATCCTGCCCCCGGTCAGCGCGTATTCGATTCGGCCCCGCTGGGTCAGCCCCAGGTTGCCGCCTTCCCCGACCACCTTGCAACGGAGGTCCCGCCCGTTGATGCGAATCGCGTCGTTGCTCCGATCGCCCACTGCCTCATGCGATTCGCCCGTGGCCTTGACGTAGGTGCCGATCCCACCGTTCCACAGGAGGTCGACCGGGGCTTGCAGGATGACTTTCATCAGCTCGTCGGGAGTCAGAGCGGTGGCCTCGGTATCGAGAGCTTTTCGCATCTCCGGGCTGAGTTCGATTCGTTTGGCAGTTCGGGCGAAAATGCCGCCACCAGCGGACATTAGGGTCTTGTCGTACGAGTCCCAGGTGGACCCGGCCAGCTGATAGAGGCGCTGCCGCTCGACAAAACCGACCGCTGGATCCGGGTCGGGATCAACGAAGATGTGGCGATGGTCGAAAGCGGCAACCAGGCGGATCTGTTCGGAAAGGACCATGCCGTTGCCGAATACGTCTCCCGACATATCGCCGATCCCCACGACCGTGAAGGGCTGTTTGGCAACGTCCCTTCCCATAGCTCGGAAGTGGGACTTCACCGATTCCCATCCACCACGGGCTGTGATGCCTAGTTCCTTGTGGTCGTAACCGGCTGAACCGCCCGAGGCGAAGGCGTCACCCAGCCAATAGCCGTATTCCCGGGAGAGCTCATTGGCAGCATCGGAGAACGTAGCCGTGCCTTTGTCGGCGGCGACGACCAGATAGGGATCGTCGTCGTCGAGGACCTTGACTCCGGACGGATGCACGACCCGGCCACCCACCAGGTTGTCGGTTAGATCGAGCAGTCCGCGGACGAACACGAGGTAAGCGTCCTTGACGGCGTCCTTGAGTTCGGCCGGGTCGACAGTCCGGCGCAGCACGAATCCGCCCTTTGAGCCGGTGGGCACGATGACCGCGTTCTTGGTCATCTGGGCTTTCATGAGGCCCAGCACCTCGGTGCGGTAGTCCTCCTTGCGGGTCGACCAGCGCAACCCGCCCCGGGCCACCATTCCGCCCCGCAGGTGGATGCCCTCGACCTCCGGGGCGTATACGAAGATTTCATAGAGGGGATAGGGCTTCGGCATGCCCGGGACCGAGGCTGACCGCATTTTGAAGCTCAGCGACTGACAGTTCGGGCGGTAGGCGTTGGTGCGGACGGTTGCTTCGATGAGTCCCAGGAAACCCCTCAGGATGCGGTCCTGGTCGAGCGATTCAACCGTGTCGAGATCGGCGAGAATTCCGGCATGGAGGGCGGCGGCGGTGTTGTCAACGGCTCGACCCGGATCGAAACGACTTTCAAACAGGTCGACCAGCTTGGTCGCGATTCCCGGATGATCGGCCAAAGCTTCGTTCATGTACTCGGTGGTGAAGCCGGCTACCACCCTTTGCCAGTACGTGCGATAGGCCCGCAGGATGCCCACCTGGCTGTAGCTGAGATCGCTGAGCACGATCAAGCGATTGAGTGAGTCCGATTGGGCCCGTCCATGAATGATCGCTTCGATGGTTTCAGCGATCCGATCGGTACCCTGAGCGAGGTCGAGGGGACGGCGGTCAGATCCCAAAACCCCGAAGTCGTGGATGAAGGTTGTCTCGTTGCCTCCCAACAACCGCACGGGTACCTCTTCGATGACGTAGAGACCCAGGTCCTCGAGAATCGGCATCAGGTCGGAAAGGGGTCGTTTGCCTTCGAGCCGATAGATGGCGACGCGGGTGAGTTGCTCCCGTGACTCAGGCTCGTTCTGCAATCCAACCACGATGCGGCGTTCATCGGAGAGTTCGTCGAGACGCAGGATGTCCCCGGGGGTGAGCTCAATCGGCACCGAGGTGGTGTAGTAATCGGGCAGCCGGTGCAACCACTTCTCTCCCAGGGCGCGACCTTGCTCTCGACCGAGCCGGGAAGTGAGGACGTCCTGCACCCGGTCCTGCCAGTTCCGGGTCAGGGCGATGACTTCTTTTTCGAGATCGGTGAACGCGACTTCGGGGGTCTCACCCTCGCCGACCCAAACAGTGAAGTGGATGCGGGCGGCTCCGGTGTCACCGAGCGCCAACCGATAGTCCACCGAAGTCCCCTTGAAACGATCCCGGAACAACTCCTGGAGGTCTTTGCGGAGATCTGCATTGAACCGGTCGCGCGGTAGCGAAACGAGCAACGAAACGGTTCGGTTCAGGACGTCGTGGCGGATGATCAGTCTGACCTGCTGGTCCTCCTCCAGGGTCAGCAGGCCGGAGATCGCCTGGCGGATACCTTCGGTCGGCGTGGCGAAGAGTTCGTCCTTGGGAAAACTCTCGAAGAGTTGGATGGCCAGTTTGTGGTCGTGGGAGCCGTCGATGAGGTCCTCGGCTTCGATGATCTGATCGAGTTTGCGGTGCAGCAAAGGGATCTGCGTTGCGCGAGTCATGTACATCTTCGACGTGAACAGCCCGATCAAACGGGCCTCTCCCACCACCTCGCCGTCCGGGCCGACATGCCGTATGCCGATGTAATCCATCTTGGCGCGACGGTGAACGGAAGACAGCCGGTTGGTTTTCGTGATGACCAACAGTCCGCCTTCTTCATAACGTCGGAGGCGGGCCTCCGATAGTTCACTCATCAGTTTGGGCGTAGCGAAGGCAGATTCGTTGTGGTCGCTGAGGATCCCGAGTCCCGACCCGGGGACGACCGCCAGGGTTCGTTCGAGGCCCTTCCCGCTGATCCGGTACTCGCGAAACCCGAGGAAGACGAAGTTGCCGTCCAGCAACCAGCGGAGAAAGGCCGTCGTTTCGTAGATCTCGTCAACGGGATAGCGGGCTTTGCCCGCTTCGGCAACACCGACCATCCGATCGATGGCCCTGGTCATGGGCTCGAAGTCGCGCACGACCGCGTGGATATCGGTCAGCACGTCCTGGAGTGCTGCAACCAAGTCGGCTGCTTCGGTTTCGTCGAGGGTGCGGTCCAGTTCGTAGTGCTGGACCGATTCCTTCCTCGGGGCTTTCCGGGCGTGGGTGACTTCCCTGAGCCTGCCTTCCTCGTCCCGATCGACGCCGATGACCGGGTGCAGTGCGCGTTGTATGGCGACTCCCCGGGACTGAATCTCGGCGGTTACGGAATCGACCAGGAAAGGAGAGTCGTCAACCATCAGTTCGACCACGGTCCCGCCCGTCTCGTACCCGTGCTCCTCACGGGTGGGAGCGAAGACGCGGACGGTGCGGGTCCCATCCGGTCGAGACTTGATGAACTCAAAGAGGTCTTCAACCTGGTCGTAGCATTCGGCGGGCGTCAACCGGGTGCCGTCGTCGTCGGGGAAACGCCGGATGTACGCTTCCGCAAACGCGGAGACCAAAGAGAGCTCCTCTTGGGGAGCCCGCTCGGCCACGAGTTCCATGACGGTGGCCAGCATCTTGTTCTTCACAGCCGCATCCTTGCCGGTTTCCTAGCTACGTTACCGCCTGCCGGCCGGTCGGCGCGACGCCAAGCGCTTGGGGCCCGAGGGGTGGGCCGGGCTCGGTGGTGTGCGACGCTGTCGGGGCAGGACGTTCTATCGTGGCGGCAACCGAGATATGACATGAGGCTGGCATGAAACGTGAACTCATCAAACACGTTCTCACACGGGACGACTTCGGTTCCATCGTGACGGTGGCCGGGTGGGTCCGGACAAGGCGCGATTCCAAAGGTGGGTTTTCGTTCGTGGAACTGAACGACGGCTCGAGCTTTGATGGATTGCAGGTGATCGCCGACGGTTCATTGCCCAACTACGAGTCTGATGTGCAGCAGTTGCATATCGGCGCAGCCGTTTCGGCCACCGGGGAATTGGTCGAATCGCCGGGGTCCGGGCAGCGGATCGAGTTGCGGGCGCTCGAACTCATCGTGCACGGTCTGGCCGATCCCGAGGATTACCCCCTGCAGAAGAAGCGAATCTCCTTCGAGCGCTTGCGGGAGCTATCCCATCTGCGGCCTCGAACCAACACGTTTGGCGCGGTAGCGCGGATTCGCAACGCCCTGGCCGGGTCCACCCACCGCTTTTTTCAGGAGCGCGACTTCCTCTATCTGCACACACCGATCATCACGGGTAGCGACGCAGAAGGTGCCGGCGACATGTTCCGCGTAACGACCCTCGACCCTGCTGCTCCGCCCCGGACCGACAGCAACGAAGTGGACTACGGGCAGGACTTCTTCGGACGGCCCACCTACCTGACCGTGAGCGGGCAGCTGGAAGCCGAGACGTATGCGAGCGCTCTGAGCAACGTTTACACGTTTGGGCCAACCTTCCGCTCGGAGAACTCCAACACCCGGCGGCACCTCGCCGAGTTCTGGATGATCGAACCGGAGATGGCTTTCGCCGACAACGTGGACAATGCCGATCTGGCTGAGGATTACTTGCGGTATGTGGTTCGTCGGCTCCTCGACGAAAACGCCCGGGATCTGGAGTTCTTCAACCAGTGGGTCGACAAGGAGTTGCTCGGCCGGCTCGTTTCGGTAGGCGATCATGACTTCGAACGCATTACCTACGGGGAGGCCATCGATGTTCTGGAAAGAGCTGAGGTGGACTTCGAGTTTCCGGTCCATTGGGGGAGCGACCTGCAGTCCGAACACGAGCGACATCTGACGGAGACGGTTTTCGGTCGTCCGGTGATCGTCACCGACTACCCGTCTGATATCAAGGCCTTCTACATGCGCCGCAATGATGACGGAAAGACCGTTGCGGCCCTCGACGTTCTGGTTTCCGGAGTTGGAGAGATCATCGGGGGCAGCCAGCGCGAAGAACGACTCGACGTTCTCGTCGACAGCCTCGAGCGGAGCGGCCTCGACGCGGCGGACTATTGGTGGTACACGGATCTGCGCCGGTTTGGAAGCGTCCCGCACGCAGGTTTCGGGCTGGGTTTCGAACGCCTGGTCCAGTTCGCCACCGGAATGCAAAACATCCGCGACGTCATCGCATTCCCCCGCACCCCCAACAACGCGGAGTTCTAAGCCTCGACGGAGGGGGGATCGTTCCCACCAACGAAGTTGCTCTGGTTGGGTGGCGGGGTTGTTGGTCTTGGTGCGTCTCTTCGGGGATCGTTCCCACCAACTTCGTATTCTGGTGGGGTAGGACATGGTGGGGAACCGGAAACTGGGGACCGGTTGCTGAATACGGAGATCCGGCCACTCACTAGTGTTGTCCGTTGTGTCTCTCGTCGAAGCTCGCTCCCTCACGAAGAAGTTTGGTGATCTGACCGCCGTCGACGCCGTCGACTTCGAGGTGGCGCGCGGCGAATCATTTGGGTTTCTCGGTCCGAACGGTGCAGGCAAGACTTCGGCGATGCGGATGATCGGCGCCGTTAGTCCGGTTACCGACGGCCACCTGCAGGTTCTCGGCATGGACCCGGCCGTCGACGGGCCGGCGATCCGGGGCCGGCTTGGAGTCGTACCCCAGGACGACACACTCGATACCGAACTTTCCGTTGCCGAGAACCTGCTCATCTACGGCCGATACTTCGATCTTCCCCGCCCGCTAATCCGGGAGCGGATAACCGAATTGCTCGACTTCGCCCAACTCACCGAGCGGCGCGACGACAAGGTCGAACCCCTGTCGGGCGGGATGAAACGACGATTGACCATCGCCCGGGCTCTTATCAACCAGCCGGAGCTGCTGATTCTGGACGAGCCGACCACCGGGTTGGATCCGCAGGCCCGCCACGTGTTGTGGGATCGCTTGTACAGGCTCAAACGGCAGGGCGTAACGCTGATCATCACGACTCACTACATGGACGAGGCCGAACAACTGTGTGACCGTCTGGTGATCATGGACAAAGGCAAGATCGTCGCCGAAGGCTCGCCGCGTCAGTTGATCGAGAGGTACTCGAGCCGGGAGGTTCTCGAGATGCGGTTCCCGGTCGGGGTCCAGGAGGCCATCCTCGATCGCCTCGAAGGCCTGGCCAAGCGGATCGAGGTACTGCCGGATCGGGTGTTGCTCTACACCGACGACGGAGACGACACCGCCGTCGAAACGGCCCGCCGCGGTTTGCAGCCGGAAAGTGTCGTCGTACGCAGGTCGACGTTGGAGGACGTGTTCCTGCGACTGACCGGCCGGACGCTGGTGGAGTGATGGCGATCCCGGCTACGCTGCGCGTCGTCGAAGCGCACGCTCTCGTGTACCGGCGAACCTGGCGAGGGAGCGTGATCTCCACGTTCTTCAGTCCGGTGCTCTACCTGCTGGCGATGGGAATCGGACTGGGTTCGCTGGTTGATCAGGGCTCCGGTTCGACGGATCTGGGAGGGTTGAGTTACCTGGCCTTTCTCGCCCCCGGATTGCTGGTTGCGACAGCCATGCAAACCGGTGCCGGCGATGGGTCCTGGCCGGTGATGGCAGGCATCAAATGGACGAAGACCTATCACGCCACGCTCGCCACGCCGATCGGCGTTCGGGACCTGGTGGTCGGACACCTCGGCTGGGTTGCCGTTCGGCTCACATTTGTGTCGGTCGTGTTTGTGGCGATCATGGCCGCCTTCGGAGCTGTTGAATCATGGGCCGGAGCGATCGCCGTGGTCCCGGCAGTTTTGACCGGCCTCGCGTTCGCGGCGGCGACGACGGCATAT
>Ga0224512_10005840_pt1 | contig 10024 bp, 9 predicted proteins | sample SF_May12_sed_USG_4_FD_169103 | JGI IMG/M metagenome (GOLD analysis project Ga0224512, IMG submission 169103) | Sediment microbial communities from San Francisco Bay, California, United States - SF_May12_sed_USGS_13 | ecosystem: Environmental > Aquatic > Marine > Sediment | place: USA: California... | reverse complement strand
CGGAGTGGTGGTTGGAGGGTTGACGTTGGGCATGCCGATGCTCATGGTGACGCCGCCGACCGCGGCCGCCCGTGTGGCGCTGGTTATGTCTTCTTTGTGAGTGAAGCCTGGGTCCCGGTGATGGGAGTGGGTGTCGATGAGTCCAGGTATCACCAGCTTGCCGGTGGCGTCGATCACAGTTTCCGCATCCACCGCCGTATCGGAACTCGGCTGTACGGCGGCGATCTTGTCGCCGACGACGAGGACGTCGTGGTCGTCGAGGAAGCCCTCTGGTGTCCACACCCGTCCCCCGGCAATCGCCAGATCGATTTCAGACATTCGTCGCTCCCATCAGGTTGGAGGGTCCGAGGGGACGTTACCTACCGTCTCGAGCACTCGCACGCACAGGGGTGAAACAAATCGCCGCAACATCATCCGTTGTCGGCATGACCGGCGGCGGTCCGGCCTTCGATTCCAAACGTCACGGCTTCTCGATCCTGGCAATCGCCTCCATCTCGATCATCTGACTCTCGTCGAAGAGTCGGTTGATCTCCACGAGGGTCGATGCCGGCCACACATCGCCCCAGTATTCGCGCCAGATCGGCTCGATGGCATCCCACCGGGTGATGTCGGTGACGTAACTTCGGATCTGCACCACATCGGCCAGGGTGGCTCCGGCGGCTTCGAGGATATTGGTCATGTTGACCAGAACCTGCCTTGCCTGGGCGGCCATGTCGCCGACACCGACAACCGTTCCGTCGGCGGTCCGGGCGGTCAATCCGCTTACATACAGTGTGGTCTCGCCGGGTCTCCCAACCGTTATCTGGGCGAACCCCGCGATCGGCACGTGATAGGCGGGGCTGTTGATCGCTTCCCTTCCCACTATCGCCTCCTCGAACTTGGCGTTGCTCTGTACGAGTGCCTGCACAGACCCGGTGCGAGTCCGACAGGGAGCATGATCGTTTGGTAAGTTGCACTCCACAAATCGACGCCGGCGGCTGGGAAGATGTCGACCGGCTCAATCAGGAGTGAGGTTCTGATGATCGGTGTCCGAAGCCGGGTGAAGATAGGGGCAGTCTTCTTGACGTTGGCTCTCGTCGCGACAGCGTGCGGAGGAGATGACGGCCCGGCGGTTGCCTCAGGTGGATGCGCGGTTGACGGCCAGCTGCGGGAGACCACGTTTCTCCTGCCGTTCCCGTTCGCGATTCCGTTTTATCCGATCTTCGTGGCCGAAGGTCTCGGCTATTACGAGGCCGAAGGCATCAAAGTGAACATCGAATTCGCAGACGGCAGTGCCTCGGTGGTCCAGCAGGTCGTGGCCAACAACGTCGACTTCGGCCTGTCCGACCCCGGACCGATCGTGGATGCGATTGCTCTGGGAGAGGATTTGTCAACGGTATTCGTGCTGCAGAACCGTTTGATCTACGCCTTGGTGACACCGGGAGGCTCACCGTTCACGACGATTGAATCCTTCGTGGGGGAAACCCTCGGTGTGTCGGAAGCGACCGCGGGTGAGGTCCCGTTCTTCGAAGGCCTTCTGGCGGCGAACGGCGTCGATCCTGATAGCGACGTTGACATTATCGAGACCGGAGCCGGTGGCACCACTGCTGCCGCCTTCGACAGCGACCGCATCGCTGCCTATTTCTCGGACTACTTCAATGTGATCGAGCTTGGATTCGAGATGGAGTTGACCGAGTTCGATCTCGGTGAGTTCGGCTTGCTTCACGGAGCCAGCATCGTCGTTCAGCAATCCTTGATCGACGACGACCCCGATCTGGTTACCTGCCTGCTGCGACCCATCGCCAGAGCAGCTGAGTACTCGCACGCCGAACCGCGGGCGGCGATCGCGGCGATCGCGTCTGCGTTTCCCGATCAGGTCTCCGACCCGGAGGGATTCGACAAGCTGGCGTTGGACGAGAGCATCAAGCGGATCCTGCCGTACGAAGATTCGGACGACCGGATCGGGTGGAACCGCCCGGATTCCTGGACGGCATACATCGATTTGCTTTCATCGCGCGGCTCGCTCGGGGATTCGTTCGATCCTGAGTCTGCCTACACGAACGAATTCATCGACACGATCAATGACTTCGACAAGCAGGCCGAACGGGATGCGGCGGCCGCGGCCGTCGGGTAAGTAAGCCGCCCACCGACCGAATCGACGTGAGGGGCCATCGTTGATGGCCCCTCACCCGCGCAAGGCTCGGCTATCTCCCTGCTCCATTATTGGAGCCGCTGCATGCGGGACACCGCGGTCCAGAACATGATCTTCCGTTCGGCGTACGCGATCACCGAGTACAACGCGTAGGCCAGGATCGACAGAAGAACGAGGAACGCGAAGAGGCGGGCTGTTTCTAGCCGGGCGGCTGCAAACTCGATCTGGAATCCGAGTCCTTCAGAAGCGCCTGCGAACTCTCCGATGACGGCGCCGATGGCGGCGAATGCCATCGCCGTCCGCAAAGCGGCAAAGACGAATGGAGCTGATCGGGGCAGTTTCAGCCGAAGGAAGGTCTGCCACCGGGAGGCGCGGATTGATGCCATGAGTTCTAGCTCCTCCTCTTCGGTGGATCGCAGTCCCGTGACCGTGTTGACGAAGACGGGAAAGAAACAGATCACAGCCGCAATGAGAATCTTGGGCATGGCCCCGAACCCGAACCAAATGACAAAGAGGGGGGCGATCGCGATCTTCGGCGTCGAGTTGAGCGCGATCGTGTATGGGATCACGATCCTCTGGATCGGCTGAAATTCAGCAACGAGTGATCCGATCACAATCGCAGTGGCGGACCCGAGGAAGAAGCCGAGAATGATCTCGTAGAACGTGATCCACGTGTCCTTCCAGTACGCGAGCCGACCAGAGAAGTTGGTGAGGATGAACCAGAGGGCCTCGACGATGTCGGAGGGCGGCGGGAGGATGATCGGATTGACGCCGCCGCTGTAGGCGATCCACTCCCATCCCCCGGCCAGCACAAGAATCGACGCCAAGAAGGTCAGGGCCGATTTCATGCGCTCGCTCACCTGGGCCGTCCTTTCTGGCCGTGGCCCCCTTCGAGCAGAGATCGGACTTCCCTCACGTACCTGATCAGTTCATCGGAGGCGAATAGTCCGTCGGGTCTGTCGTTTCCGAGTGGAACGTCGACAACCCCGGCGATGCTGCCCGGTCGCGGCGTCAACACCACGACCCGATCCGCCATGAAAGCCGCCTCCAACGGGTTGTGCGTCACCAGGATGGCGCTCCGGCGCTGCTGGACGATGATGCGGCGTAGCTCGGCGTCCATGTACTCCCGGGTCATCTCATCGAGAGCCCCGAAGGGCTCGTCCAACAACAGAACGTTGGGGTCACCCATGAGCATGCGGCAGATCGCTACCCGCTGCTGCATTCCGCCCGACAGCTGCCAGGGGTACCTGTCCGCGAAGCCTTCAAGCCCTGCCAATACGATCAACTCGTTTGCCCGGTCCAGATGGTCATCCCGTTTGGCACCGTGAACGCGCACTGGCAGGAGCACGTTGTCGACCACTTTGAGCCATGGGAAAAGGACCGGTTTCTGAAACATCATGCCCGTCAGCTCGCTGGGTTCGACGATGTCGACTCCGTCTATCGAGATGACTCCGCTCGTGGCGGGGTACAAGCCGCCGATCATCTTGAGGAGCGTGCTCTTTCCACAGCCGCTCGGACCCAGCAGTGCTATGACCTCGCCCTGGGCAATGCTCAGCGAGACGTCGTCGACGGCGAGCAGCTCTTCGAACGTGCCTTGGTTGTAGATCTTGGTGACGGCCTCGACTCGAACAGCTGGATGGATGGACGATTGCCGGCCGTCGGTCCCGACCGGTTGGCGCGCTTGCGCGGCAGGGGAAATGGCCGCTCCCGGATTCTCCGAACGCTTCCTTCCAAACATCCGGCTAATCATTGGATCCTTCGAACGTGAGTATTGGCCCTCTGCCGATTCGCCGCCGGGCGGGCACGTGCCCAAATCGCATGAGGAGCGAGTGTACCTGCAAAGCAGTAGCGCTGCCTTGGCGTCCCCGAGTGCAAAGGGACTGCAAATCGCCTCCGGTGATGAGCGTTGGCCTTGCAGGCGAACGCTCCCGGGTTGCGGGTGCCGTCTCGCAGTGTCGGGTGCAGGGGCGAGGCGGCTCTCAGCTGACACGTGGCGGGGGAGTGGAGGCTGGGCGGTGTTGCGGGTTGATTCTGGCTTTCCGGGACTCCTGGTGGTCGGGTGGGGCAGCAGGGCGTCGATGGTGTGGAATGTGTCCCCGAGGGCTGGTGAACGGTCAGCCGACCGCCTTCTTGACGAGCGCGACGATCTGCCGTTCGACGGTCGGGGTCAGCTTGGTCAAGGCGAACGAGGTCGGCCACATGGGCCCGTCGTCGAGGTTGGCCGCGTCCTGGAAGCCGAGAGTTGCGTAGCGGGCCTTGAACTTGCCGGCGTCTTGGAAGAAGCAGACGACCTTGCCGTCCCGGGCGTAGGCGGGCATGCCGTACCAGGTCCTGGGGGTGAGCTCGGGTGAGGCCTCGGTGATGATCTCGTGGAGTCGTTCGGCGAGGAGGCGGTCCGCCTCGGCCATGGCGGCGATCTTCGCCAGCACCTCGGCGGTGCCGTCGACCTTCTTGCCGCTCCTGGCGGCCTTTGTCTCCTTGGCGTGCTCTTTCATGGCGGCACGCTCCTCGGCGGTGAAACCGCCCGCATCGGTGTCCGACTGGATGCCGCCCTCGGCCGGCTTGCCGGTAGCTGCCATCGTGACCTCCTTCGGTGTCGACGACACCGTTCACTGCTCATGCAACGAGAATCCAGAATCGTAATCAACACCGAAGTGACGGGGGGAACCCGTGGTCGGCCGGATGCGCGCACGGAGCAGGTGGTCGAGGAAGATCCCATGCGGCAGCGGCGATCATTGGCCTCCGCCGCTCCCCGGTGGGATCTCCCCGACCATCGGACCGGCATCCAGCGAGCGAAACCCGGCCGTCGGGGCGCTGCTGCGAATCCCTCGAGCGTCGGGACCCCTGACGTGCTCAGAACGTCTCGACCGGGCCATCCACCGGCGGGTGGGTGAGGGTCGGGTCACCGGGAGGCAGCATGTCTCGTCCCTCCTGGGCCCCGATCGCGGCGGCTCGTCACTCTCCCCATCCGGCGGGTGGCTCGGAGTGCCCCTCGACGAAGTGCCAATACTCCCGGAGGCTGCGGCAGAGTCCCTCGGCGTCGAATTCGAGGAGGAGACAGCCCGGAAGCGTGACCGGATCTCCAGAAACGCGCATGGTCGTCCAGAACTCGACCGCCACACGCGATCCATCGAGGAACGGGCGTCCCATGCGCACGGTGACCTCGCTCTGGGACTCGGTCACCGACCCCCAGTAGGCGGCGACGCCTTCCCGGCCGCGATGCGGCTCCTCGAGGATGTGCGCCCGATAGCTGCTCTCTGTTGTGAACAGGGCGGCGGCCGCCTCCGGGTCGCGGTTTTCCCATGCCGTCCGGTAGGCCCCAACCCACTCGTCAACGTTCATCCCCTTCCCGCTCCTTTCGTCGGTGCCGGACCCGGCTCAAACTAGCGAACCGGGTGTCGGCCGGTACGCCCTCGCTGGTGCGTCCACGGACCAGCGGGCTGATGCGGACCGGTGACGACATGCCCGGCGGCACGGTCACGCGCCGTGGCGCCTTCGACGACTCCGGTGTCGCGTCGGTAAGGCGGCGGAGTGCCTTCCGGGCACTCGCGTCAATTCGTTCTGGCGGCTGCGGCGCCGAAGCCACCGGACCGACGCGTAGACTGCGGGCGATCTGCGAGTTCGCCGGCAGTGGGTCCCGGCCGGCACGAGCGTACAATCGAGAGGCCAAGAAGGGCGAACGCAGGAGGGTCGGAGGAGCGTTGATGTTTTTTGATGTTTACCGGGAGCCGAGGAGCATCGATGAGTGCATCGATGACTACGCCCGGCACGCCCCCGACGTGGTGCTCCTGGCCGGTGGGACGGATCTGGTCCCCTTGTTCAAGGACCGCAAGCGCCGGACCAAAGCCCTCATCAATCTGATGTCTGTCGAGGGCCTGTCAAATACGGAGCGAGATGCCGACGGCTCCCTCATCATCGGAGCCATGACGACCTTGCGGGCCCTGATGGACTGGGATGGGCTCGGCGGCCCGCTGGCCGGCGTTCGCCAGGGAATCGGAAGCGTGTCGTCCATTCAGGTGAGGAACGTTGCCACCCTCGGCGGCAACAGCTGCCATGCGTCACCAGCCGCCGACACGGTCCCCGCGTTGATCGCCGCCGACACGCAGGTGACCATCGCCGGTCCGGCCGGCCCCCGCCAGGCGGCGCTCGAAGACTTCTTCCTCGGCCCGGGCAAAACGGTGCTCGAAACGGGCGAACTGCTCGTCGAGTTCCGTATCCCCTCCCAACCGCCGCGGACCGGTTCCGCCTACAAGAAGCACGCCGTCCGCGGGAATTCGGACGTCGCCATGGTCGGTGTTGGGGTACGTCTCTCGCTCGACGACGAGGGCAAGGCGGAGCACGCTCGTGTGGTGCTCGGGGCGGTGGCGCCGACGGCGATCAGATCGGAAAACGCCGAGAATGCCCTGGTGGGACGGGTGATCGACGACGGAGCCATCGAGGAGGCCGCCGCCATGGCGGCCGAGGATTGCAGCCCGATCACCGATGTCCGGGCGACCGCACGGTATCGCAGAGAGATGGTCCGAGTCATGTCCGGGCGGGCGATCGCCGAGGCGCTCGCGAGGGCTACCGGCAACGGCGCCGGCGGGTAGGCGTTCGATCGGCTTACGCGCTTTCGCCGGGAGAGTGATCGGCGGTGGGCGGGCGTCCCCACACGGCGAAGCCGATTGCGACCGCGGCCACGACCGCGCCGTTGATGAGATAGGCGGGCGGGAACCCACCGGCGTCGGCGACTGCGCCGAGGAGTGGAGGGCCGATGAGAAGTCCGAGGTCGCCGGCAGAACGGTAGATGCCAAACGCTCGGCCTCGTAGCGCCGGAGGCGCGATGTCGGCGGTGAAGGCTGCGGCGGCGGGACCGGAGATGGAGACTGCGAGCGCCAGCGCCCCTGACGCCACCAGGAACGATCCGGTCGAGTCTGCCGTGGCGAACAGCACCAGCGCCATCCCCGTGCCGAAGAGACTCGGGATGATGGCGGCCCGGCGCCCGAATCGATCTGCCAGCCAGGCTGCCGGGCCGAGAAGAGCCAACCCGGTACCGGCGATGCCCGACAAGATCAACCCGATCTGACCGGAGCTGAGCTGGTAATCGTTCGCTCCCTGGAGGGGTATCAGTGTGAACTGGATGGTGCCGCGGGTGAAGAAGACGGCGAGCGAAACGAACGCCACCGCGACGAATGGCTTTGACCGAATCAGCGGTCGCCAGTTCTGACCACGAGCGGGAACTCGTGATGTGGGCCGCGTCTCCTGGAGGCGGGCCCAGCCGTGGACGGCGGCCAGTGTCGCGAGCGCCGCGACCAGGAAGAATGGGGCCCGGAAGCCGAACTGCTCGGCGATGAGGCCGCCCACAACCGGGCCGATCGTAACCCCGAGACGAAGGGCAGCCTGGTTCACGGCGATGTAGCGGGCCCGATTCACCGGGGGGGCGATGTCGGTCAAATACACGAGGGCGGCCGTCATGTACATCGCCGATCCGGCCCCCGCCACAAACCGCCAGGCGATGAGCGCGCCGATGCCGGGGGCGAGCGCCGAGCCGACCATGCCGGCGGCAACCACGGCAGGCCCGCCCATGAGCAGCGGACGCCGGCCCCAGCGGTCGGCCGCGGCCCCGAGGGGGATATTGAGCACCAGCCGGGCAAGCGCGAACGCGGCCAGCGCGATGCCGACCGCGGCGAGGTCGACGCCGAAGCTCTCCGCGTAGAGGGGGAGGACGGGGGCGATCATTCCCTGTCCCAGCATCACGATTGCGGTGGAGGCCGAGACCGCCCACAGGTCGGTCTTCGAGAATTGACGGGGTGGATCCGGATTCACGACATGCCTGCCGATCCGGTCATGGTCGGCGAATCGTCGAGACTCCTCGCCGTGGAGTCACCTCCGGGCCGACCGGTCCCCGTCTCGAGCCGCCGCCACAACGAGGGGGCGGGGTCCTCGATCGCGGTGCTCCCCGTCGGCCCGGTGCTGTCCTGATGCGGCATGGTCGACATATTGGCAGTCCCGGCCCATGACTCAATCGGATCTTGAGGACCGCCGGGCCGCAGGGGACCGCCCGCAAGCGTCTCGAGAGCCGTCGACACCCCCATTCCGGGCCCGGGGCGCGCTCCGAAGCCTCGAGCCCCCCCGGCTAACATTGGGTCCCGAGTTCGTCGCCGCTCCCGGCCTCTCGGGACGTCGAGGGGCCCGGCTCGCGGCGAGAGCTGAGGAAGGATATGCCGGCGATTTCAATCGGCCGGTGCGCGACGGCAGAAGGGTTCGTTCTTGCATGATTGAGCTGCAACCGCTGGACCGGCAGATCGAGGATCTGCCGCTCGTCACCGGAGAGGGGAAATACCTCGCCGACCTGGTGGACGATGGGGTGCTTCATTGTGCGTTCGCCCGCAGCCCAATCGCCCACGGCATAGTCACCGGCTGCGACACGACGGCAGCTCGGCGAGCGCCCGGGGTCGTAGCGGTGTACGAGCGAGCGGCCGACCTGGGATTGAAGGATCTTCCCAGTGCGCCCGGCGGAACCGAGGCACCTGAAGCTGCCGGAATGACTCGACCGCCCCTCGCCGCAGACCGGGTCCGCTACGTCGGCGAGGCCGTCTGCGTGGTGGTCGCCGAGACCGCCGTGCAGGCGGCGGAGGCCGCCGCGCTGGTGGTGCTCGAGATTGAGCCCCTCCCCGTCGTGGGCAGTGCCGCCGCCGCCCTCCGGGACGAGTCCCTCCTCTTTCCAGACGCCGGCTCCAACGTCGTTCTGCGAACCGGTGTGACCCGGGGCGATCCATCGGCGGGAGAGTACGACGTTGTCATTGAGGTCGAGGTCGACAGTCCTCGCATGTCTCACGTGGCCATCGAGACCCTGGGATTCCTGGCACGGCCGATGGGCGATGGTCTGGAAGTGTGGTGTGGACATCAAGCACCGGGCCGTCTCCCGCGACAGATCGGAGGCCTGCTCGGGATCCCGCCGGAGAGTATCCGGGCCCGTTCGCCGCTGGTCGGCGGTGCCTTCGGAACCAAGACCCAGCTCTACCCCGAATACGCGGTCGTGGCGTCGGTGGCCCGCCACCTCGGCCGTCCCGCGGTGTGGCTCCAGAGTCGCCGTGAATCCATCCTCAACGGCACGCACGGTCGGGGGCAACACCATCACGTCGAGCTGTCCGGGGACAAGTCGGGTCGGATCCGGGCGGCGCGCATCGAGATCCTGGCCGATATCGGCGCCTACCCCCTGTACGGGTCGCGGGTGGCCCTCTACACGCAGTATGTGGCGACCGGGCTCTACGACATCGAGCATGTCAAAATCGACACCACGATGGTCCTCACCAACCGGCCCCCCGTCGGCGCCCTGCGGGGCGCGGGCCGACCCGAAGCCGCGGTGGCGATCGAGCGCGCCGTCGACGCCTTCGCGGCGGCGGCCGGTCTCGACCCTGCCGAAGTGCGTCGCCGGAACTTCATACCCACCGACAGCCTTCCCTACGTGACCGCCACCGGCGCCCTCTACGACTCGGGCGACTACACCCAGGCGCTGGAGATGGCCCTCGAGGCCGTCGATGTGCCGTCCGTCCGCGCCGAGCAGGAGGAACGCCGGCAGAGCGGGCAGGACCCGATCGGCTTGGGAATCGGTGCCTTCGTCGAGCGCACCGGAGGTGGGATCGGATCAGGTGAGTTCGGGCGGGTCGACGTCCTCCCATCAGGTGAGGTCATCGTTCGGTCGGGGTCGATGTCGACCGGCGTCGGCCACCAGACGGTGTGGCGCCAGCTGGCATCATCGGTGCTCACCGTGGCCCCCGAGCAGGTCCGGGTGATCGAGGGCGACACCGCCGAGGTGGCCAATGGGGTCGGCTCATTCGCCAGCCGCTCGGCGCAAATGGGGGGCACCGCCGTATGGGAGTGTGCCGGCCGTGTCCGGGACCAGGCCCGCAC
>Ga0224512_10005839_pt1 | contig 10025 bp, 16 predicted proteins | sample SF_May12_sed_USG_4_FD_169103 | JGI IMG/M metagenome (GOLD analysis project Ga0224512, IMG submission 169103) | Sediment microbial communities from San Francisco Bay, California, United States - SF_May12_sed_USGS_13 | ecosystem: Environmental > Aquatic > Marine > Sediment | place: USA... | reverse complement strand
CTTATAACGTTTCTAGGGCTCCGAACCGGCCCCTGCAGAGCCCTTCTTCACACCACACTTCCTTCGTCTAGCCGCCCCGCCTCCCGAAGTCCGCGAGCTCACAGGCCGGTTGGGACGGAGTGAGCGGAGCGAACGAAGCCGGAGCCCGGTTGTTATCTGATGGCCAGAACTCGCCGGCGCGGCCTTCGGCAGCTACACGCACCTCAGGGTGCCCGACTGCCACGTAGGAAGGCAAGGACCTCCTCCGCCAATCGTTCAGGGTCGCGGTGCTCCGGATCGTTGTAGACCAACTCCTCGTGGGCCGAGCCTGGCAGAGAGACGATCTTCACCTGGGGAATTGCATCGCGGAACCGACGCATGGCCCATCCACTCACTTCGAGCTGACACCTCTCGTGCCATGCTACGACCTGCCGGTCGTACTCCGCATCGACTCCCGTCACTGGGTAGAATCTCTCAGCGAAGATTGCGAGTACGGGCATCTCCAAGAGCTCGTATTCCCGGCGATATGAGGCGTTGACCAATGAAAAGGACGGCGACACGGTCGGGTGATCCGTCTTCAAGTGGTACCCGCCGTCGTCATCTCGGCGAATGATGTCTAGGAGCACGGCCTCCATCGTCGGAGACCACTCCAGGCCGGGCCTCAGGTAGTCTTGGAGGCACCGCCGCATCTGGGGCAGTGAGTCGATGCCTCCTCCGAAGCAAGGCAGCTGGGGCCGACTCAGTCTCAGGGTGTCCCAGGGTGATCCGACGCGCTCGTAATGCGCCTCCAGGTAGATCAGCCTTTCCACACGCTCCGGGTACAGGGCTGCAAAGCGCGTAATCTCGGCGCCTGCGAACGAAGCTCCAAGGAGGTTCGTCCTCTCTATGCCGAGGGAGTCGAGGATCACTCTCAAGTCCTCGGCCAGCACGTCGACATCAAAGGGTTCACCGGGGATGCCCGACTGACCGTGGCCTCGGCGAGCTGGGGCGATCAACCGGAACCGATCAGCCAAGAACGGCGCCAGGTCGTCGAAATAGTGCGGAGACCAGCCGGAACCGTGTACTAGTAGGAGGCTCTCTCCAGATCCGCCCCAGTCCAAAACATGCAGTGCGATCCCGTCTGCCTGGACGAATCGACTCTCGTGCAGGGAAGTGTCCTGGAGCGGGTCCCTTTCTGGAGGCTCCGAGCACCCAAGGCTGATGAGGAGACCCAGGCAGGCAGCCTTCGCGGCGACGCCGTTCATTCCCATTCACACCTTCTTCAGACGTCGGCTAGGCTCTCCTCACCGACTTGAGAAAGTCCCGATTGCTGGCCTTCAGATAACGTTTCGGGGTTCCGGCGCGGCGCGCAATACGCGCCGTGATTCACTGGAGCGAACGCAGTGAGCGCAAGCGGCAACCCTTGTGTTATCGGGCGGCGCCACCCAGACGGTTCCGGCAGCACCTTGCACAGCCTACTTCGGCTACCGGCCAAGCGGACTCACCCAGCAACCTTCACTCTCGTTCGCCCATGTTCACGGCTACGCGGGCGTCGACTCACCACGATCTCTACATCCCGATCGAGAGCATTGAGGAAGCGGACGAGTCGCTCGAGCGAGAATCCATGGAGCTGGCCATTCATAAGCTTCGAGACGATCGGCTGGGTCGCTCCGAGCACTTCCGCAGCCTCAGCCTGGGTCAGATGGCGTCCGCGAATGATCTCTTCGACCCGATGCGCGAGCTCAGCCTTCGTCTCCAGCTCTGCCGCTTCGACGAGGCCCAAGTCGGCGAATACGTTTCCGCTACTCTGTTCGATCTTACTCTTCGCCATGGTCAACGTCTCCCGTAGTGCTTTTCAGCTGCCTTCAATCGCTCGCGTATCACGTCGACCTCATGCTTCGGAGTCGCGATCCCGCGCTTCGACTTCTTCTGAAACGCGTGTAGGACATACACCGCCTCCTTGAAGCGCACCGTGTACACGACCCGATACGTGTCGCCGTCGTGTCGTTCCACCAGTTCGAGCACACCGGCACCTGACACGATGCCCTTAAGAGGCTTCGCCCGCGTCGGTCGCGATCCCCTCTGCGCGACCCAGAGCGCGTACCCCACATCGGTCCGGACCTCTTCCGGAAAGGCACGCACATCGGACAGGGCCGATCCGACCCAGAACACAGGCTTGGCACTCTCAGCGCTCATACTACAGTATACCAATACTGGTATACCTGCGCCAAGTTCCGCCCGCCCGCTCCCAGCGCTGCCCGATAACGTTCAGCGGTTAGCGGCGCGGCGCATAAGCGCCGTGCTCCACCGGAGCGAACGTAGTGAGTGGAGGCGCTAACCGCATTGTTATCGGGCGGCGCCACACGAAGGGGCTCGGGGCACCGTGCACCGCTGACCGATGGCTGTTGTCGAGCATGACCTAACGGCAAGCGGTTCTGCTGCGCGGCAATACTGGTCTTCCGTGAGTGCGAGCCACAAGGCGAGTGCTCCTTACCCACCAACTCGAACCGCGACAGCAGCAACCGCATGTTAGAAAGCAGCCGGACTACCGCATCTCTTCTACCGTCATAGCCACCAGCTCGTCGAGGTGCACGACAAGCGCCGTGCACTCCCTGCGGGCAGACCCGTACCACCCAGCCTTTGAGTAGAGAATGCTCCGAAGTTCTCTCGTATTGGGATATTCCACCCAATCGTAGTGCGGCACAGGCAGCTGCTCGGCAGTTGGTCCCGGTGAAAACTCCTTGTCGAGGCGCGAGAAGACGGTCAAATCCATCTGCCCGGCCAACGCAGGCACGAATTGTTCTACGTGGAACTGTCGGGCCACCAGTTCATCCTCGATGACATCCGCGAAGCGATCACGTAGCCCAGCCAGCCCGAGCCGGAGTCGTGGATCGCCCACTTCCGCGAGTTGCCCTGTTGCAACCAGAGCATCAACGGCCCCAAGAGAGACCTCAAGGGATGGGGCCCAGTTGCTCACCAGAAACGCAAGCGAATCAGTAACCTCAACGGAACGTTGCCCTTCGTTCACCTGCATTAGCTCAAGCATCGCATCAGCGGCCTCGATGATCCGCGTAAGCCTCGCCTCCTCCCGGTTCAGGAGATCGCGGTTGCTCAAGAGTTCGAGTCGAACACCGTCGAGGGCCTCCCGGAGCGCCGCGGACTCGCTCCTCCTGTCCCACCAAGCGTCCAGGGCAAAGGCGGCCAAGATGCTTGCCACCACAACAAAGCTTTCAGCAACCAATCGGACCGACCACCTCACTGGCCGAGGGCCCTCTGGCATTGGGATTCCTTGTCGATGGTGTCTGCTTTCTAACTCTTCAGTCTACTGCAGCCCGCACGTTCACGCGCTGCCCGATAACGTTTCGGGGTTGCCGGCGCGGCGCCCAAAAGGCGCCGTGCTTGAGCGAAGTGAGCGAGAGCGAACGGAGCCGGCAATCCTTTTGTTAGCCGAAGCCGCATCCTGCCGGTCTACTTGGTCACCGTCTCGGGTTCGGCGTGCAAACGCAGTCCAAGAGCCGCGACGACCTTGAGGATCGTATCGAAGCTGGGCGTGCGCTCGCCGGACAGGGCCTTGTACAGGCTCTCCCGAGACAGGCCGGCATCTCTCGCGACCTGGCTCATTCCCTTGGCCCGGGCGATGTCGCCCAGAGCCTTTGCGACGAACGCCGCATCGCCGTCGGCCTCCTCGAGGCAGGCCTCCAGGTATGCGGCCATCTCCTCGGGCGTCCGGAGGTGTTCGGCTACGTCATATCGCGTCGTGATGGTCTTCGGCATGGTCCTCACTCCGGAAGATCCCGCGCCAAGCGTAGCGCGACCTTGATGTCCTTGGCCTGCGAGCTTTTGTCTCCTCCAGCCAGCAGGATGATCAACGTTCGGCCTCGACGCTTGAAGTACAGGCGATACCCCGGGCCATAGTCGATACGCAGCTCCGACACGCCTTCGCCGACGGGCTTTACGCTGCCCGGGTTCCCAGCGGCCAGGCGTTCGATCCGCACCTGAATGCGGGCTCTCGCCCGCAGATCACGGAGGTCGTCGAGCCACCGCGCAAAGACTTCGGTCTTGCGAATCTCGATCACTTCAAAGTGTAGCCTATGGGCTACAGTCGATCAAGGGCGGTCAAGCAAGACGCCACGGGCTTCCGTGTCGTTCCCGCGGTTTCGGCTAACGTCTCGGGGTTGCCGGCGCGGCGCGCAATACGCGCCGTGATCCACTGAAGCGAACGCAGTGAGCGGAAGCGGCAACCTTTCTGTTATCGGAAGTGGCGTGTCCGGACGCTATACGCCAGCCGCCTCTGCCTTTTCTTCCAACTCCTCGAACAGCTGGATGCGAACCCTTCCGTCTGGAAAGCTGGCTGTGATTTCCAACTCGCCACCCATCGCTTCTATGAACCGCCGGAGAGAGCTGAGATACATATCCGTGCGCCGCTCCAACTTCGAAATCGTCGCCTGGTTCAGACCCAGCACCTCGGCGAGTTCTTCCTGCGACAGCGCGCGTGCCTGCCGAAGCTCCTGAAGGGGAAGCTCGGCGAGCAGTTCATCCGTCCGCTTTCGGATTCGCTCCTGACGCTCTGGAGCCATCTTCTCCCGAATATTCCGAAACTTGGTTGCCATTAGATCAAACCCTCCTCCTTGAGGGTCCGCACATGCTCGTCATACAGAGCATCAGCCCGCGGGGTGAAGACCTGATACCACCGGTCGTCTCCCGTCTTGTCACCCGCAATCAGTAGAATCGCCACTCTCCGGGGATCGAACGCGTAAAGCGTTCGAAACGGCCGTCCGTGGATCTGGCTGCGGAGCTCACGCATGTGCGAATGGCGGGACGACGTTACCCCGCTGCTATGAGGGAATGGGAGGTGAGGGCCCCTCGCCTCCAACAGTCCGATCGACGCAGCCAACTCCTCCTGCTCATCGGCTGTCAGCCCTTCGAACCAGGCGAGCCATTCGTCAGTGACCTCCACCTCGTATGCCATCTAGGCAATATGCCTTCCGATGCATACACCGGCAATGCTGAAACGGGTCCGCTGGCACGCACGCTGTCCACGCCATTTCCGAATAACGGTGAGGGGCTTCCGAACTGGCCCCCGTCAGCAGTGCCTCGCGCGGCCAGGATACGGCCGTTCGCGGCCGACGCGAAACACCCTTCCAGCCCGGTCGGATGGGGGCCAGTTGCGACGCAGCGCCGCGCTCAGCGGCGCGGAGCCGGAAGCCTTGAGTTAAGCGAGGATCGTTCAACTCGACCGGGTGAGTCTACCAGGCAGAAAGCGGGCGCTGAGTGCCCGGTGCCGCGCCCCCGGCGGTGGTCCCTACTTGACGACGCCCGTGCACGCCCCGGACTATTCTGGGACCATGGCACGTAGTCCTCCCACGATTGCGGTCACCAGCACGATGGCGATGGTCCGCACGGCCGAAGCCCGCGGCGTGCGCACCGCGGACGTGCTGCGGCGCTTGGGCGTGTCGCGAGAGCACCTGGAGACGCCCGACGCCCGCCTCCCAGCCCCAGTGGTGATGGGCATTTGGGAGGCGCTCCGGGAGCGCACGGGCGATTCGGCCCTGCAGCTTTACGCGCCCGCGTCGCTCCCCTTCGGGGCCTACCGCGTCATCGACTACCTGGTGGCGTCGTCCGCCACGGTAGGCGATGGGGTGCGGCGCTTCGCACGCTACTTCGCCATCATCTCCGAGACCGTGAGCCTCAGCATCGAGGACCTGGGCTCGGAGCACCGCCTCTGGCTCGCCGCGGCGGAGGGCCGGCCGCTACCCTCGATCTACGTCGACTACGTCTTCGCGGCGCTGGTCACGCGCATCCGCATGCGCATCCGGCCCCAGCTCGCCGTGCGGGGCGTGGAACTCCGCCTGCCCCGCCCCGCGGACCCCGGGCCCTGGGAGCAGGTCTTCCGCGCGCCGATCCACTTCGGCGCAGCGGCCGACTGCCTCTGCTTCAGCGACGGGGAGTGGCGCGCGCCCACGGCCACCGCCGACGAGGCGCTGGTGCGCCTGATGGAGGACCACGCGCGCCTGATCGCGCCCCGGGAAGACGCCGCGCCGGGCTTTCGGGCCGACGTGCTCGAGGCACTCAGGGTCGCCCTGCCGGAGGGCGGCTCGGCTGCGCAGGTGGCCCGGGTGCTTCACGTGAGCGTGCGCACGCTGCAGCGCAAGCTCGCCAACGAAGGAACGACGTATCGCGAGGTGCTCGAGACCGCGCAGAGCCGGCTCGCCCAGGCCTATCTGGCCGATCCGCACGTCTCCGTGGGGGAGGTCGCCGCGCTGCTCGGGTTCAGCGACCCGAGCAGCTTCAACCGCGCGTTTCGGCGCTGGACGGGCGAAGCACCCGGCCGCTGGCGCCGGCCCGCGGGGGAAGCCGACGCCACGGCGCACTGACGGCCCGGCCCGTCGTCGGGCGTCGCCTCAGAACCCCACGCCCGCCCGGAGCGAGAGCGTGTGGACCCGGGCGTTGCTCCACTCCACCGCGAGCCGGGCCCGGGACAGCTCGGCCACGGCGCCGATCATGCCCTGACTGGCCGGCACGATCTCGTCGTCGAGGTTCACCGCGAGGGTGTGCTCGCGCGCGTACGCAAGGTAGCTCGCCCCGCCGATGTAGGGTGCCAGGGTGAGCCAGCTCGTGACCGGGAACGACTTGCTGGCCACCACGTCGAAGCCGAGCACCGTGAAGCTCAGGTCCTCTGGGCCAAACAGCGACACGAAGTTCAGGCGGCCGGCGCCCGACCATCCGTGCGTCTCCTCGTCGATGAAGTTCTGCTGCACCAGGCCTCCGAAGAAGCCGTAGTTCGCGTTCGGGTTCTTCGTGAAGACCGCGCCGACGTCCGTGCGGTCGCCCACGCCCACGCGCACCGAGAGCGCGGGAATCGGCAGCCGGCTGCCGTCGAACAGCCAATGGTCCGCGGTGGGGTGGACGAACGTGTCGTTCCACGCGGCGTCCGTGTCGTCGATCGCCGTGGCCCACTGCATGAGCGAGAGCTCGACGCGTCCCCTGCCCAGGGGGCGGGCGTCGGCCAGCGGTCGGAAGTAGGCCACCAGGCCGGCCTCTTCGGTGAACTGGCGCCACGCGTCCTGCGTCAGCGCCGGGTCGAGCTGGAACGCGCACTCGTCCCAACGGTCGCTGAGGTGAAGCGTGACATTTCGGTTCTGGTGCTGAGCCCATCCCTCGCCAGGATGGCCGATGACCAGGGCCGCGACGGCGGCCCCGAGCAGTGTGCGATTCATGGGGACTCCTCCTTCCCAATTGGCCTTGTGTCGAACGACACGCGGCTCGAAGCGAGTCCGCCGTGTCGTGGCCATCCCTACGAGGGGGGCGCGAGCGGCGCATGGCAGAACGCGCCAGATTCTTGACCTTCCGCGGCGATGTGGCGGAGGGGCGCGAGCAGCGCTACGACCAGCGCGCTCAGGGGGATGGTAGCGACCGCCTCAGCGGGCCAAAGACATCTCGGGCGGAGAGCTTGGCGGCTCCGCAGCACTCGAGCTGCCGCAGCCTCCGCTCAGCCTCACCGTACCGGGCGCCCACTCGTCATCTCAACGGCTTCTCCCAGCCCTCGCATCATCCGGCCAAGATCGCAGCCGCAAGCGCTGGAGCGACTTCGTGGCGCATGTTCATCGACAAGGTTCGTGATCTTCGCTTAACGTTTCGAGGTTTCCGGCGCGGCGCCCAACAGGCGCCGTGCTTCACCGGAGCGAACGTAGTGAGCAGAGGCGGAAACCTTCTTGTTAGACGGCGGCGCCGCACAGAGGCCGGCGCAGCCATTCCACCACAGCTTCTCGCCGTTGCTTCAACATCACTCGTCGAGGTGGGACTGATCGGCTGGCAGGTTCGTAGTGTCGAGCGACACGTCCTCCCTCAACCATGAAATCATCTTCGGCTTGATCGATCAGGAGCGCCTCGCCGTCACCAGGTCCGAGGCTGCTCGGCTCCCGCTTCGCCAGCGCAACCGTGCCCGCCGAGAGTAAAGCGGTTACGAGGCCATAGCTCGCCGATCCGGCCAAGAGCACGGGGATCAGTCGTTCAACCGGAACACTCGAACCAACCAGCACGAGAGAAGCGAGATTTCCGATCAAAGGTACGGCGACCCCAACCATGAAGCCCCAGGCTGCTGCGCGTTTCGACGACAGCTCGTCGAGCGTACGGCTTCGCTCCATAAGCGAAAGCACCGCCGCGAAGCCCGAGCCAAAGACCAGACCCATCGCTGCTGAGCCGAGACCGCCGATCATCGTGAAGTAGAGGAACTCACCAGCGAACAAGCCAGCTATGCCTCCGACCAGGCTGCCCACGAGTCCCGCCGCACCAGCCCACAACGTCCCGATTCCTAGCACGCCCCTCACCCTTCGCCACCAAGTGCCCATACGTCCCTCCAAAGACTTCGATCGACCAATCACCGCGTGTACGTCACCAAGTCCCCAGCTTGCCGTCTAACGTTTCGGGGTTGCCGGCGCGGCGCGCAATACGCGCCGTGATTCACTGGAGCGAACGCAGTGAGCGCAAGCGGCAACTTTTGTGTTAGACGGTGCTCGCTGTCACCAAGTCTCGTGCACCAACTCGTCGATCTCTTCGAAGTGGGCGTCGCGGTGAAGAAGCGCCAGTTCGTGCTGTATCGCTGACGAAGCGATCCAGAGATCGTTGTCCGGGATGGGGCGACCCTTGGTCCGCAGGACCTGCTTGATCCGCGCGTACACCTCCGCAGTCTCCTGATCGACGGGCAGCGCCACGATCGCGGCCGCGAAGGCCGCGACATGCTCCAGATTGCCAGCCACGTTGGCTGAATGCCTCGCACCGTACAGGAGCTCACCAAGGACGACCACACTGGTGTATGCCTCGTCGACAGCCCGGAGCTTCTCGCTCGCCGCCCCGTCGCCTCGCAGAAGGGCAGCGGCGGCACTCGTGTCGAGAAGGGCTCTACCAGCCACCCGGATTCACCGTCTCACACCCCTCTTCGATCGCCGCCTCGATCTCGTCTACGTCTGAGGCAGACACAGACCCTGCCAAGGGGAGGAGGGAAGCGCCCGATACACCTCGGGGCGTCCTCCCGAGAGACCGAGCATACTCGAGTACCCGCCTTCGATCGTCCTCGTCGAGGCGCGCGATCTCCCGATACAGAATATCCTTCACGGAAGGTTCGATCATGGCTCTCACTCCTGGTCAACTAGGTCCTTCTTAAACTACACTCAACTGCTCCGCCCGCTCCAAGAAGTTGGATCGGCGAGTTTCGGCTAACGTTTCTGGGTTACCGGCGCGGCGCGCAATACGCGCCGTGCTTCACCGGAGCTCGCGAAGCGAGCGGAGGCGGTAACCTCGGTGTTAGCTGCTGCCGCACGCCACGAGAGTGAGCCAACCCGGCTCCGGCTCACGCAGGCGTCGACCTAGCGGTGGGCAACCGAACGAACGTGCAACAACTCGTGTGCGTCGATGGGGCGAAGGTCCTCAGAGCTGAGCGTAGCTACGGCCAGGGTTGTCCCCTCTCCGGTTACGAACTCGACTTCGAAGGCATTCGGGGCGTGGACGTGCACCACAGCTCCTACGTCTCCCTCGACCAAGTCGAACTCTGGGAGGGCCCGCCGTAGCACGACCGTGTCTAGTTCCTTCATCTGTTCTGAGGCCTCCAAGGATAGGCCGTGACAAGCACCGGTGGGGCATCGTCACGCACCATCCAAACTGTTGCCAGTTCCATCTTCTCGCCATCAGGCGCGGTGATATCGCCCGTCACGAGATATTTCGTACCCCACTCGATCTCCTGAGTTGACCGGACCGTCCCGCTCCGAGCGAGCTGAGCCAAGCTACGCTCTAGTACCTCCGGCGATTCCGCACGGTAACCCCGCGACGAGAAGTACCGCGCCTTCGCGCTTCCCACGGGATGCGAGGGCGAGAGCAGATACGCCTCCACCTTCGAGCGTGGCACCTCTGCATCTGCCCCGCCGGGTAGCTTCAGGATCATTCTCCCTTAGTGTTCGCGCCGCCTAACGGCTCTCGCGGTTGCAGCTAACGTTTCGAGGTTTCCGGCGCGGCGCCCAACAGGCGCCGTGCTTCACCGGAGCGAACGTAGTGAGCAGAGGCGGAAACCTTCTTGT
>Ga0224512_10005837_pt1 | contig 10026 bp, 12 predicted proteins | sample SF_May12_sed_USG_4_FD_169103 | JGI IMG/M metagenome (GOLD analysis project Ga0224512, IMG submission 169103) | Sediment microbial communities from San Francisco Bay, California, United States - SF_May12_sed_USGS_13 | ecosystem: Environmental > Aquatic > Marine > Sediment | place: USA... | reverse complement strand
TGACCAAGGCCGACGGCGTTCCGACCGACAGCGTGGTCAACTTCGACAACATTCACACGATTCCTCGGGATACGTTCCGCCGAAAGGTCACCACTCTCCCAGCGGCTCGCATGGCCGAGGCGTGCAGGACGCTTCAAGCAGCGACGGGGTGCTGACCTCAAGAGCACAGCGAGGGGCCTTCCAGCGATGCGTCGAGTTGACGTCATGGAAACCAATGGCCATTCACCACAGGAGGAACGACGACCTCGCTCTGTATGACCCGGAGAGCCAACCCTGAAGGTGCCGTCAGTCAGCGAAGAAGTTGTCGATTCGGTCGCCGACCCACTCGAGGAAGGCGGCCTGGGCTATGAACTGCAGGACGTACCAGGCCACGACGAGCACTGCGGCGACGACGATCGCGATGCGGGTCCAGCGCCACACTCTCCGGAGGAACCGCAAAGCGACAGCGCCGTAGCGGTCGAACGTGCTCTGGGCCCGCCGGGTGAGTTCGGTGGCGGCGCGGGCGACCTCCTCGCGAGCCGCCTGTCGGACCTGGGAGACGATCTGTTCGGCCTCGCTCGTTCGGTCGCGCACCTGGTCGGGTCGCGACCGGGTCGATCGGGTGGGCGTCGTCTCCTGCTCGTGGACCAACCGTTGGACGGCCTCGATCTCACCGGCGGTGGGCGGGGCCCGCCACCTGTCGGCCCAGTCGGCTCCCTCCCACCAGCGGAGGCGGCCGGCCCGTTCGGGGTCCGGGTACCACCCGGCCGGTGGAGCGTCCTCCAGTCTCACCGGCGGTCCCGCTCCGACGACGGCGGCGGCAGGTCGACTCGCTCGGACTGGTCGGGGATCGGCAGGCCACCCTTGGGCCGGACCTGGTCGGTCTCGTCGTCGGCGCGAGCCGTCTCGCCGAGCGCGGCGACGGTTGCGAGCAGTCCGGAGAACTCGGCGGGAATCACGAGCTTGGTGGCTCGGCCGTCGCCGATGCGCTCGAGGGCGGTCAGGTACTCGACGGTGAGGACGTGCTGGTCGGCTTCGGCCTCCTTGATGCCGATCAGCCGGGCCTTGGCGGCGGCACCTTCACCGATGCCGGTCTTCTCCAGCCGCACTCGGTCCGCTTCAGCCCGTAGCTCGATCGCCCGGGCGTCGCCCTCTGCGTCGAGAACGGCTGCCTGCTTTCGACCTTCGGCGGCGAGGATGGCGGCCTGTTTTTCGCCGTCGGCGCGGGCGATGGCAGCCTCCTGGTAGCCGTTGGCCTCCGTGACGGTCGCCCGCCGATCGCGCTCGGCTCGCATCTGGGCGTGCATGGCCGAGACGATGTCGGGCGGTGGATCGATCCGCTGGATCTCCACCCTCACGACACGCACGCCCCACTTGTCGGTTGCGTCGTCGAGCACTTCGCGCAGCTGGGTGTTGATCGTGTCCCGTGACGTCAGCGCCTTGTCGAGCTCGAGATCGCCGATGAGGTTGCGAAGGTTCGTCTGGGCCAGTTTGGTGATGGCGGTGAAGAAGTCGGCGACGTTGTAAACGAGGCGCTGGGGGTCGGTGGCCTCGTAGTACACGACGGCGTCGACCGAGACGACGACGTTGTCCTTGGTGATCACCTCTTGTGGCGGGACGTCGACCACCTGCTCCCGCATGTCGATCAGTTGCATTCGCTCGATGAAGGGAAGGATCAGGTTGAATCCGGGCTGTTTCGTCGTCTTGTAGCGACCGAGCCGCTCGACGAGGCCCTGCTGGAACGGCCGCACGATCTTCACGGCCTGGACGAGTACGGCGATCAGCACGATGGCGATCGCAGCGGTGAAAATGGCGGCTGTCATTGGCGGTCCCCTTCCGTTTCGTTGGTGCCCGGGCCGACCGTATCGACGGGCTCGATGACGACGCGCGTGCCCTCCATGGCGGTGATCCGGACCTTCGTGCCCTCGGCCAGTGTTGTCTCGTCGTGGGTGATCGCCCCCCAGGTCTCGCCGACCACGGAGATGCGACCCGACCGGGCCGTGTCATCGGGATCGACCTCTTTGGTGACGATGGCCGTCATGCCTACGAGCCTCTCGGCGCCGACTCCAGGCGGCAGGAGGTGGTCGTCGAGGAAGTTCCTCGCCCAACGGTAGAAACCCAGCCAAAGCGCTGCGCCGCCGAACACGAACACGGCCCACTGCATTTCGATCGACATGTCGTAGAACCCGAGAACCGAGGCCGCAAATGCGGAAACGGCGAACGGCAGGAGGATGAACGAGCCGCCAAGGATGGTGAGCTCGATAAGAGCGAAAGCGACGGCTATGAACAGCCACACCCACGGCCAGATGTCGAGATCAAGGCCAAGATCAAGCACAGCCCCACACTAGGTGCGGCAGGGCGCCTTGGCCACTCGGTTCGGCCAACAGGCGTCCGCCGAGCGCCCCTCTCACGGACTGGCTACCAGCGGCCGTCCGTTCTTTTTCGCCGCGGGCCGTCGATGCATTCGCCGTCACGGTTTCGTTCCCGAGCGGATTCGCTCGAGTGCCGCCTGCACAGACCCCTCGGTGCCCGGGGCTAGTTGGCGAGGACCTTTGCGGGTGATCCGAAGACGCAGCAGGGGTACCCGTGGCCGTTCTCGCCCCATGGGAGAACCTGGCGCCTGTGTAGCACACGTGTGGTACGGTTCGGAGCCATGGGTACCACGACGGTCCGGCTAGACAGCGACGACGAAGCCCTCCTCGACATGCTCGCGCCCGAGTACGGCGGACGTTCCAGCGCGATCCGCCAAGCCCTGCGTTATCTCGCAGCGGACCGGACACGCCAGAACGCCCTCCGTTCGTTCCTGGCCGAGTGGGAGGCAGAAGAAGACCCCATCGACGAAGCCGACATCGTCGGCATGTCCGAGCGATACTGCCTGTGATCCTCGATTCCGACCTCCTCATCTCGATCGATCGGAACGAACGAGCCGCCCGCACGTTCCTGACCGCGGCCGCAAGATCAGAAACCGCCCTCCACACCACTCACCCCGTACTCGCACAAGTCTGGCGGAGCGAATCTCGCCAAGCCCGCCTCTCAGCCTTCCTCGAGACGATCACGATCCACCCACTCGACGACGGACGGGCTGTCGGACAGCTTCTGGCTCGGAGCTCAACCTCAGATGTCGTCGACGCCCACCTTGTGATCACCGCCGCACGACTTGGCCACGACATCCTCACCGGCGACTTGGACGACCTCACGACGCTCACGTCGCTGCTTGGCCCGGCGTCCCCCACCGTCCACGCCTGGCCATGAGACCACATCCACCATGTCGTGACCCTGTGGGCCGCAACCACGTCCAGCGGCGGCGGATCGCCCCAACGATCCCCCCGACGACCGGCTCATGACCTCGCCGAGGGTCCTGGAGCGAGACCCCCTGCTCCAGGCGCTCGGCGAGTGTCTCGACGAGGCTCGCCAGGGTCGGGGAACGGCGGTCTTCGTCGCCGGCGAAGCCGGGATTGGAAAGACCACACCGGTCCGAGCGTTTCTGGACCGTCTCGATCGATCGACGAACGCCGCCGTCGGGGCATGCGATCCGCTGTCGACGCCGCGGGCGCTCAGCCCGCTGCTCGACATCGCAGCCGATCCCGAGTCGGGATTCGCTTCCGTTGTCGACATGAGCGCCGATCTGCACGACGTGTTCGACCAGGTCCTACGGTTCCTCCGTTTCGACGACCGTCCGACCGTGCTCGTGATCGAGGACGTCCACTGGGCTGATCAGTCGACGCTCGACCTCATCAGGTTTCTCGGACGCCGTGTCCGTGACAGCCGGTCGATCCTGGTCTGCACCTACCGGGACGATGAACTCGCACCGGACCATCCGCTGCGCCCGGTGCTGGGTGACCTTGCAACGTCCCGTGTGTGGGTGCAGCGGCTGCAGCTCGAACCGCTGTCCGTCGCCGCTGTGTGGGAGCTGGCCGCCGACCACGACGCAGACCCTGCGCTGGTCCACGAGGTGACCGGGGGCAATCCGTTCTACGTGACCGAGTTCCTGGCATCCGGTGACCAGGTGCCGTCGACCGTCCGCGGCGCCGTGATGGCCCGAGTCGACCGACTCGATCCTGACGCCCGCCGCTTGGCGGAGGTCACGTCGATCGCGCCGCGATCGCTGGAGATCGCGCACGCCCTCGATCTCGCACGAGTCGATCTCGCAGCGGCGGAGCGAACCCTCCATGCCGGGGTGCTCGTCGGGAGCGGCGAGGCGCTTGCGTTCCGGCACGAGTTGGCCCGTACGGCGGTCGAGTCGTCGATGCTCCCGGCACGGCGCGTCGGGCTCCACCGCCGGATCATCACGTTGCTCGACACCGACCACGGACGTAATCTGGCCCGGCTCGCACACCACGCCGTGCAAGCCGGGACCGACGACCTCGTTCAACGCTATGCTCCGGCTGCGGCCGCTGAGGCGCAGGCGAGAGGTGCCCATCGCCAGGCTGCTGAGCTCCTCGCCGCCGCAATCGCCCACCCTGGCGTACTCACCGGCGACGAGCTGGCGGAGTTGCGGCTCCGCCTGGCTTGGGAGCTGTATGTCCTGAACCGCCCCGACGCCGCCGCGGTCGTCCGTGCCGCCGTCGATCACCGTCGGAGAGGAGATGATCCCGTTGCGCGGGCCCGGGCGCTGTCGGCCCGGGCGCGCCTCGACTGGAACCTCGACCCTGCGACGGCCCGGGCCACCATCGAGGAGGCGATCTCGCTCCTCGAGAACGAACCTCCCGGCCAGCCGCTCGACTACGCCTACTACCTGGCGGGGCACCTCAACATGCTGGCCCGACGCTACGAGCCGGCAGTCAGATTCGGCCGGAAGTGCATCGACGTCTCCCGGTCGCTCGATCTGGCACGCGAGGAGGAGAACGGCCTGCTCGCGCTCGGCACCGCCGAGCTGGTGGCCGGTGATGTCGACGAGGGCCGAGCCGTTTGCACTCCACATCGCCGGACGCTGGCACGAGGCCGCCGCAGCGTGGCGCGAGCTCGGCTGCCCCTACGAGGAGGCTCTGGCGCTCGCCGGGAGTGGCGAGGCGGACGCTCTGCGCACCGCGGTGCAGCTCCTGGCAGGGGCTGGCTGCCAGGCCGGCGGCCGACCGGGTCTGCGCCGAGATGCGGGCGCTCGATCTGGAGGATGTCCCCCCTCGGCCGCGAGCGAGCACGCTTGCCGCCCCGGCGATGCTGACCGGTCGTCAGATCGAGGTACTCGACCTCGTGCGTCAGGGGCTCACCAACGCAGAGATCGCAGCGCAGCTCTACATCTCCACGAAGACCGCCGGCCACCACGTCTCCGCCGTCCTCCGAAAGCTCGGTGCCCGCTCGCGAACCGAAGCAGCGGCGATCGCGGCCGAGATGGGTATCGAGCCGGGCCCGCCAAAATAGGCCCGTCACAGGCGACGAATAGGGAATTCGCCCGACGATTTCAAGACCCTGCTGGTCGTACCGTCGCTTGTGAGACCGGACGGTCCGGCCAGAACAGGAGGACGGCAATGCCGCGATTCATGGTGGAGCGCACATTCACGGATGGCTTGGAGATTCCGACCAACGAGGACGGGGCCCGGGCGATGCAGGGCGTCGTGCAGAACAACGCGAAGGAGCAGGTGACCTGGGTGCAGTCGTTCGTGTCGTCCGACAAGACCAGGACGTTCTGCGTCTACGACGGCCCCACACCGGAGGCGATCCGGCGGCCGCGGGCCTCAGCTCGCTCCCCGTCGACGCGATCACCGAAGTTCGGGTGCTCGATCCGTACTTCTACGTCGGGAACGGATCGTGAGGACGAGGGGGCAGCATTGGCGTGGCTGCTGCCGAGAATACCGAAATGCCGCCTGACCAGCTAAGACGGACTTTCCGGGCATCACGGGGCTCAAGAACCTGCCAAGTGGGCACTGGCACTGGTCGACGAACGGTCGTTGACGGCCGACAAGGTGCCAGGTCGCGGAAGCTGACTGCAGCCCGGCATCGGTGGTAACCGTCGAGTAACAAGGTCGACAATGAGACGATACTGATCTCCGGCCGAGGCTGGACTTCCGGACCGACGACGACCAGGTTCGGCGTGATCCTTCGATGTGTGGGAGACTGATTGTCTGTTCGGCTTCCAGTCCGACCAGAGAGAGGCCATCATGGCCGGAAAAGACAAAGGTGGTCGGAGCAGCAAGACGCCCGCCGCCACAACCAAGAAAGAAAAGCGCCAGGCTAAGCGAGACAAGAAGGCGGGCAAGTCACAGGACGGCCCGATCGTCAGCTAGTCTGCTCGCTCGGAGCCATCTGGCCAGACCAGTTCGACCGTTCGCCTGACACGGCCCGACACCGCTGAGGCGCCTATCGGGGCATGACGACGGCGAGACTTGTTCGACGTTGGGTCGGCGGAGCCGTGGTTTGGTTCAGATCACACGAAACGGCATTTGCATCCCGGCGTCCTAATGGCCCGGAACGTGGCAGCCGACGTAGTCGACGCCGGGATCGTCCAGTTGGACAACAAGGACGTGCGCCTCACCAGGAGGGAGCGCGATGGACGGGAACCGGTGGTGCATCTCGTCCATCGAATCCGATCCCATGTCTGCCATCTCGGCCATTTCCACCTCGGCCTGGTCCTGGATGTCGAGCGGGCCGACCACGGCCTCATGAGCCATGTTGCCGATGTTGTCGAAGCGAATGGCCACGACGCTTCCCGCTTTTACGTCGGGCAGCGCGCAGCCGAAACTGAACTCGTCGACCGTGATCGTGACGAGCCAATCGACGTCGGTACCGGCCAGGACACGGGCCGAAGCCTCATCGGTATGCATGGCCTCGTCATCCATGACCATGGCGTCGTCGGTCATGTTCATCGAGTCATCGTGGGTCGCCTTGGCGTCGGACGGTTCGTACGCCGCCAGAACGCTTGGTGATGCGTCGGATGCCTTCTGCAGGTCACAGGCACCAATCTCGTACGTCATTCCCAGCGGATCGTCGGCCAGACAGCCGGCGGCCATGAGCGCAGTGATCATCAGGCCGACCAGGCCTACGGACGGCTTTCGATGGGCGCTCCGGCGAACAAGGCCATCCATGGTGTGTATCCCCGGGCAGATCCGCGCCTATGGGGTGAGCTGGTCAGGAACGAGAGTTCAGTCTCCGTTCCCGCTCAAAGCGTATCACAGGGTCCCGAACCGGATCAGATTGGCGGCGGTCGGCCTGCCGGCCGTGACGGAGGCGGCGGTACCGGGCTTTGTCCGACCGGCTGGACGGGCCCTGGCCACGTCTCAATGCGGTTCTGCGGCGCTCTCGGGGCGGAGATCGAGGCGACGGAGGAGCTGGGCGTTGGCGGCCACGATGATGGTTGACAGACTCATCGCAACGGCAGCGGCGGCCGGCGGAAGGGTGAACCCGGCGAACGCGAACACACCGGCGGCGACGGGGATGGCTATCAGGTTGTAGCCGGTGGCCCAGACAAGGTTCTGTATCATCTTGCGGTAGGTGGCCCGGGACAGGTCGATGACCCCGATCACGCTGCGTGGGTCGCTGGAGGCGAGGACCACACCGGCGGATTCGATCGCGACGTCGGTGCCGGCCCCGATGGCGATACCCACGTCGGCCCGGGCCAGAGCGGGGGCGTCGTTGACGCCGTCTCCGACCATCGCCACTCGCAGCCCCCGGTTCTGGAGTTCCGCGACCTTGGCGTCTTTGTCCTTGGGCAGGACGTCGGCGAACACCTCGTCGATGCCGAGCTCCCGGGCGACTCCGTCGGCAACCTGACGGGCATCGCCGGTGATCAGCACCACCTTGGCGCCACGTTCGTGTAGAGCATCCACCGCAGCACGGGACTCGGGACGGATTTCGTCGGCCAGGGTCACCGCACCGGCCGCCGTGTTGTCGATGACGACCCACAGTACCGATCCACCCCGATTGCGCCACCGGGCGACGGTGTCTCGGAGTTCACCAGGTTCGACAAGATCGAGTTCCTCCAACAATGCCGGTCCACCGACCTGCACGGTGCGGCCGTTGACAACGGCGCGTACGCCTCGACCGGTGAGCGCCTCGAAGTCGGCGCCCTCAGGAACCGGACCGACATCACGGGCTGCGGTCACGATGGCTCGAGCGACGGGGTGTTCGCTGTCGGCTTCGGCCGCGGCGGCCAGGGCGAGAACCTCGTCGGGTTCCCAGCCGTCGGTGGCGGCGTGGTCGACGACGACGTGGTTGCCTTTTGTCAGGGTGCCGGTCTTGTCGAACAGGACGGCATCGATGGTGCGCATCCGCTCGAGCGCCAGGCGGTCCTTGACCAGGATGCCGGCCCGGGCCGAGGTCGCGGTGGAGATCGAGATCACCAGCGGAATAGCCAGGCCGAGGGCGTGAGGGCAGGCGATGACCAGGACCGTCACCGTGCGAATGACACCCTGGGCGCCATCGCCGACCACGAGCCACGCCGCCATGGTGACGATTGCCGCTCCGGCGGCCAGATAGAACAGTGCAGCCGCCGCCCGGTCGGCAAGGGCCTGCGCCCGCGAGTTCGATGACTGGGCGTCTGCGACCATGCGTTGGATGCCGGCCAGGGCGGTGTCGTCCCCGACGGCGTCGATCCGAACCCGTACGGACGAGTCGGTCGATACGGTTCCGGCCACGACGCGGTCGCCTTCGCCCCGACGAACCGGTCGGGACTCGCCGGTGATCATGGACTCGTCGAACGATGCCCGACCATCGGCGACAACGCCGTCGGCCGGAACCCGGCCACCGGGTCGAACCAGCACGACATCTCCGACCTCGAGCGACGAGATCGGGACCTGGTCGATCCGATCCCCGTCGACCAGTTCCGCCGTATCCGGTAGCAGTTCGGCGAGCGCCGCGAGGGCACCCTGGGCCTGTCCGATGGCCTTCATCTCCTGCCAGTGCCCCAACAGCATCACGGTGATCAGGGCGGCCAGTTCCCACCAGAAATCGAGCTTTCCCCACCCGAGCGACGACGCCAGGGACGATGCGTAGGCGACGGTGATGGCCAAGGCGATGAGCAGCATCATCCCCGGCTGCCGGTTCCGAACCTCCGCAACGCCGCCCTTCAGGAACGGCTGTCCACCCCACAGGTAGATGACCGTTCCCAACACCGGAGCGACCCAGGAGGCCCCGGCCACGTCGATCGAGTAACCGAACCATTCCTGGATCTGCTCGGAGAACACCAGGACCGGCACGGCCAACACCAGATTCCACCAGAACAGACGGCGGAACATCTCCGGGTCATGTCCGGCGTGTTTGTCATGCCCACCGTGATGATCATGTGAGCCGGACGGGGCGTCAGTGTGGCCCTCGCGTACACCATGCCGCCTATCGCCAGTTGTCGACATCGCCTTCCTCGGTCTTTCAGTACGTGCCCGTTGACCAAGGTATACACCTTCCAGCTGACTGGAAGGTCAAGGGCCGGTGGCAGCGTGTCGGGATCGGTACGGCGGTCTCATGCCAGCCCGGTGATCGCTGATCCCTTCGATGGGAACCAGGGCATCATTGTTCGAAGCCTTGGCGCTCCTGTTCGGACCGGATGAAGGCAATCACTGCTTCGACCTCTTCGCTGTCGAGCCCTCCTATCGGTGGCATGTTGCCGAAGGTCCAGTGGTGTTGTGGGGCGCCGTTGGCGATGGCCGACCGGTAGGCGTCGTCGGGGTGATGGTTGGGTTCGTAGACGATCGACAGTTGCGACGGTCCCTTGTCGGTGCCCCGGAGATCGGCGCCGTGGCATGAGGCGCAGTTGTTGCATCGGCAACGGTTTGATCGGTCGTGTCGTTGCCGGAACAGCCGACGATCAAGCCGGCGGCAACGATCGGAAGCGCAATCCACGCCACCCCGGCTTTGATGTGATCCGTCATGTTTGCGACGAGGCTCCGACCAGGAACGCGGTGACCGCGATGACGACCAACAACAGGATCGCTTCGCCTGTGGCGGTGTTGCGGATTCGCACTGAGCGGGAATCGTCGTTCGGGTGGGCGTTCATCCATGGAATGACGACAAAATGATTGTAGGTACCGAGCGACGCTGCGGCAGCCACGGCCCCCGTCTTGGCGATGAGCAGACGACCCCACGGGGTCGTCCACAACTGCGACACCGAATCGAGGATGA
>Ga0224512_10005836_pt1 | contig 10026 bp, 12 predicted proteins | sample SF_May12_sed_USG_4_FD_169103 | JGI IMG/M metagenome (GOLD analysis project Ga0224512, IMG submission 169103) | Sediment microbial communities from San Francisco Bay, California, United States - SF_May12_sed_USGS_13 | ecosystem: Environmental > Aquatic > Marine > Sediment | place: USA... | reverse complement strand
AGATAACCACCGGAACTCGTCTGCATCAACTCGCGCATAGGTACCGAAAGCAGCACCGTGCGTTCGACGACACATCGAACAATGGCAATTCCCGGCGTCATGCAGCTTACCGGAAATCTCGTATTGCACGCCGCCACACAGGCAGCTGCCGCGAATGGTCATGATTACATCCTTAATTGACGTTTAGCTGCTACCACTCAGACAAAACTGCCTTATGAGTAGTCTCAAATCATACGACATTGTGATGTCTGATCTGGGTCATCTTCAGGCATCTTACATCAGATCGATCGACCGGCGGCTACACGAAGTAAAGCAGCCCGTCGATGAGGTTTCCGAGGCACCACTGCGCTCAAACGGCGGCTCTTCCAGGGAGGAGACATTCAATCGGCTGGAAAACCAGCGAGCCCACTGGTTGAAAACGGAAAGAAGCGGACACACTGCAGACAAGAAAAACCCGGCATAAAGCCGGGTTCTCCCAGATACGCGAAACGTATTTGAGCGGTCAGGCAGCTTTCAGGTTGCTGGCCGCCAGTTTGCCGCGCTCGGTGATGACATCGTAACTGACGCGCTGACCGTCCGTCAGTGTGTCCATGCCGGCGCCCTGTACCGCGCTGACGTGCACGAAAACGTCTTTATCGCCGCTTTCCGGCTGGATAAATCCAAATCCCTTGCCGGGATCAAAAAACTTAACAGTTCCAATAGCCATTTTTGGCCTCCATAACAAAATGCCACGCACGAATCGGGCGCGGAAACGAACAATCTGAGTAATGTGAATGACTTGAAACGAACGCCCGGGAAACGGGCAAATAGCTGAAAGGCAGGCCAAAACGAAGATCGCGCGTGTATCCTGCGGGATATTCCTGCCAAGCGCAAGTATCTGATTGTCATTGTACGTTTGGTGAACGAGAATCCAATGAACTACCGGCTCGAATGTTGGCTCCGTCGTTCGGCAATTCTGATGCCGCGCCCTCGCCGCGCACAACTCCAGAGCGCGGCCCAAGCTCCCCGCACGACGACCGCGAACAGCAACAATCGCTTGTTGTGGAGCCCCACCGGCAGACGCCACATGGAACGTTTCGAACTCCGGGTCGAAGGCCACCCGCTAATACATTCGTTCACGTGAGCACGGCACTGTCTCTTCCGGTGCGGTTGTCAGCCTGACCGTTGATCAAAAGGGTTCCACCTTATTCGAAGGGGCGTTTATGATGACATGATTTTCTCAACGCCCCGAAAACGGAGATAACAATCTTCGACACAGTTTTATCGATTCGTAAGCGAAGCCTCGTCGCTGTCATCGCGTCGATGGTCATTGTTAATTTGGTATACGGGTTGACGTTGCCACTATTGTCGCTCGTTCTCGATTCACAGGGTATTAGCAAGACCGTCATCGGTATGAGCATCGTTGCTCAGGCGAGCGCTGGAGTTTTGCTCGCACCAATCATGCCGCGCCTGATCCTGCAAGTCGGTGCCGCGCGCGTAATGCAACTGGCTACGCTGCTCGCTGCGGGAACATTGATCGCCCTAGGTCTGTTCCAAGATGTTTACGTATGGTTCCCGATGCGATTCCTGCTCGGTGCGGCGGCAGCAATGCTGTGGTCGGCCAGTGAAGCCGTGATCAACGAACTCGCGGACGAAGATTGGCGAGGAAGAATCATCGGCGCATACGGATCGGCGGGAGCGGCAGGGTTTGCGGTCGGCCCACTAGTCTTGATCATGACCGGAACAGAGGGTTTATTGCCCTTTGTCGTAACAGCTGCGTTTGTCATCGCTGCCAGCCTGCCCTTATTTTGGTTACCCAACGAAACCGATGCAGATGACAATGAGGACCATGCTAGCTTGGGCCAAATCTTCAGACTCGTTCCGCACATCATGCTTCTCAACCTGGCGTATGCCGCAGCAGTCGAGGCATTTATCGCGTTCTTTCCTCTTTTTGGTATTCACATCGGGATCGGAGAGGCACGAAGCCTGTCGTTACTAACAATGTTCGCATTGGGTGGCGTTGTCCTGCAGTTGCCACTTGGCTGGTTTGCAGACCACATGCATCGATACACACTGCTGCTACTATGCCTGCTCGTGACGATGACTGGTTTTCTGATTTTGCCAGAGCTCGTGTCGCACAACATGGGCGGGCCGATGTTCGTGTTCGCATTGGGAGGCGTCGAAGGCATGATTTACGCGCTTGGCGTGATCCTGCTTGGGCAGAGGTTTCGTGGTGCGAAACTGGCGGCAGCGAGTGTCTTATACACGGGCATGTGGGGCGCTGGAACGATGATTGGCCCAGCCATTGTCGGCGCGGGTATGGACGTTTTCGGTAACAATTCCATGCCGTATCTGATTGCCGCGATTTACGCGGTCTACCTGCCGGTGTTTTTCTTGGCCAGGCGATAAGAATGCGTCAGGCCCTTGCGGATTACCGCCGCAACTCTGCCGTGTAGACAATGCTCCTGCAACTCACTTTCTCCATAACGATATCGTTAGAAGACGAGCGCTTGCCGATGTTTCTTAATAGCCGTAATCCCCGAATCTTGGAATGCTGGCGGCTATTTCCAGGCCTCCGTCGCGCGTGCGGGGAGAGACTCGGGAGGAAGCTCGAGAAGCTCTATTCGTATGCCGTTTGGGTCGTATACGTTGGATAGGATAGCGTTCGTGTTGCCAATTCTCGTTTCCGCAATATTTGCTCCCCGTTCCCTGAATGTCGCGGTCATCGCAGCCATGTCTTCCACGTGCACACCGAAGTGATTTATCCCGGGTGGCCGTTGCGCGTTAGCAGGTTGTAGCTCGACGAAGGTAGTTGCGCTGACCTGGACGTAAATCAGGGTTGTCTCGCCTGCCTCGTCGACGATTCTGAACGCTTCCGGAAAACCCATAGTCTCGGTGTAATACGTGACTGCCTTGTCAAGGTCGGGTACGCTAATCGCTACGTGATTCAGGCCAACTACTCCACGGTTTAGATTTTGGGCGATAGCCATTTGGACGGCCAATCCGAACAAAATCCCTGCGACGAAGATACAGAGAGCGCGCATATATAGCTCCTATCAGATTTCGAGAATTATAGTTCAATGCCCAGGCAGTTCGTACGTTCTTGTTGACTAACGCCGCCGTGCTTGCCGGAGAAAGCTGCGCCAGTATCAAGCGAGGTGTATGACAAAACGGCACTGATCGGGCCGACGCAAGAATTGGGTTCAGCTCTGGCTTTTGTTGGTTAGCAAGCGACCAGAAGCGGGCCGCCAGATATGTGTTTTTACTGCGCCACGGCGCTTTTCATCGCTTTCACCTTAGTCTCCGCAAGTTAGGCGGCGAGCTTCCTGCCATTTCGATGAGCTCTGATTCCGTCTCCAGCTCGACGTCATGAACGGTAAACGTCCCCGAGCGTTCGCACGACCAACTGCAGATCAACCATGGCCATCATTGAGTGGATTTGCCGCCCGCCGGCAGAAACTGAACGATGGATGACACCAGAATTCTTCCGTGTAATTGCACGATCGCGTCCGCGGTAACGCGCAGCACGTAGTTATGCTTGCCGGTCACCACGTTGGGACCGTTTTGTTCCAGAGCACGAGTTGCCTCGATTGCCGAAGTGATTCCGTTTCGCAATGCGACAGGTATTTCTCCGGACGTAAGATCCTCCAGAAACACCGTATCCACACCACTCACCGTCTCGTCCCAGATGGTCTCCGGGTCCTCGGCTGCTACGGTGCGTGTCCACAGGTCGCTGGTAAGCAGCACGAATAGCATGCTTGCAATCAATTTCAATTTTACTCCCCGGGGAAGCCGTGGTATGAGTCAAGCATAATTGATGCTTTCAGCCCACGCAGCGTTTGATTTCCGCGTCAGGTCATCTCGGGTCTGTCGCTATCTTGTCAGCTCGTAACCGCTATCGCAGCCTATCCTGACGCTAATCGGCAATCTGTTGAAATCCCGTCAGCGACCGGCGCCTTTTATCCAAAGCAGTCAGTCAGACGCCTGGAAAATCTGTACTCCGACAGACACAAAACGACCGGGGCCGGAAATCTTTACGCTTCGACCCATACTGGCGATTTCACGTAAATTGCCTATATTCAGTACATATGATATTTCGAAATATCGTGTTTATTGCAAGAAACTGCCTGCACACGATATAGCAACTTTGGTTTTCGGTTTGAAAGTAGGAGGTCACCGTGAGTATTGGTCCAGTTGCCACAGAAATTCTCATTGCACTCGGTCTTGTGTTCTCTATTGCTCCATTTGCGTTGGCCCAGCAGGCGGCTGATCAGTTGAATTTTGATTACTTCAAGAATGAAGTACAGCCTATATTCATAGCCAAACGAAACAATAACGTTCGCTGCATACAATGTCATATACGCAGCAGTGGCTTTCGATTACAGCCATTGGAAGACGGTGCCTTGTTTTGGAACGATGAACAATCTCGCCTGAATTATGCTTCGGCAAGAGCATATGTAGTTCCTGGAACCGATCCACTCGAGAGTCGGTTATTGTCTCATCCTCTTGCAAAGAGCGCCGGGGGCGATCCATTTCATGGTGGAGGCAAGCATTTTGCAAGTCAGGAGGATCCGGAGTGGCGCATAATTGCGGATTGGGTTGCGGGCGCCAGTAGACGCAGGGCACCCTCCGCACTGGTTGTACGCATTATTCAGACGAACGCAGCAGGAGACGATTCCTATGTCATCGATCCAGAAACCAATGAGGTGGTTGGAATCATTGATGATGTTGAAATACCTCACGGCGTCACATCAGCCCCCGATGGCAGCCAGCTGTACCTTTCCAACGAAGCCCTCCACAGCCTTGATATTGTCGATTCCAGAACCCTCCGGGTAAAACGACGAATACCTTTAAGCGGTAGACCGAATAATGTGGCAATCAGCAAAGATGGACGCAAAGTTTATGTCGGCATAAGGGAGATGCCTGGCGCCGTGGACATCATCGATACGCTGGCGATGACGCTCCTTAGGACTGTGCCGACAGAAGGATCCATTCACAACGTCTACGTCACGCCGGACGGAAATTATGCGGTCGCTGGCTCAATTGACTCAAGAACGATCAGTGTCATGGGCACCGCAACCGATGAGCTCGTTTGGACACTGAAAATGAGTGCCGGCATTAGACCCATGGCCTTTGATACCAATCCCGACGGCTCGACCAAAAATATATACGTGCAGCTATCTGGTTTTCACGGTTTTGCGGTAGTTGATTTTGACAAACGTGAGGAAGTTGCTCGTTTTGAACATCCGCCGGTGCCCGGAGAACGTGCGCATACGGATGGCTTGCAGGGCGCTCCGGCACATGGCCTGGGTGTATCCCCGGACGGAAGAACCCTGTGGTCTACGAGTAAGGTTTACAGTCACGCCTATGTTTACTCGCTGCCTGAGTTCAAGGAAATTGGCCGCGTATTTGTAGGCCAGCATCCGGAATGGGTAACGTTCACCCCCGACGGAAAGTATGTGTATATTGGTGCGGCTGGTGACAACGAAACCCACGCGATTGATGTTGCCACGATGAAAAGAGTTGCCAAAATTTCGGTGGGACAGGTGCCGAAAAGAGTCGGCACCGCGCTAATGGCGATCGATTAGTAGCGACGTCAAAATACGAACGTTTGATCCGGAAGCTCACTCGCTGTAGTCATTCGATACGTCGTTGAAAAATGCTCGTAAATGTGTTTGCTTTGTATCTGGCCTCACCCTGTTGGGCAAACGGAGTCAAGGCTTCGGCGTCAGGACCCATACGTTTGTTGGGCTTTTTGATTGATCGGGTCTTTTTGCGTCGACTAAAACACTACGAATTTAACGACAGCCATCGAGTACAGAGGCGTCGTTAAATCAATTAGAGAACCTTCGAACTGACGGGCGAAGTGCGGCCAGAAAATGCCTGTACTTGCGCATGAAACGCTTCCCGACGAGTGGAGAAATCAACCGCAAGTTCATCGACCAGCAGGGCGCGATCGCGGCGGTCAAGTCGCGCCACCTGATAAACGCGATCCGCGCTGACAACGCCGATGCGCTGTCGGTCGAATACTCCGAGTGGCGCATCAATCTGCGCTCTTCCAACACCGGGCTGCTGTTGCAGCTCTACGGTCAGTCATCCGGCGATCAGGCGCTTATGCAGGACAAGACGGCCGAGATCCCGACCGTGCAGGAGACGTTCGCGTAGCGCGGGTCCGGGGTCTGACCCCTCCGGGCTGCGTGAATCCATGTTGCGTCGCACCGTCTCCCGACCCCTCCCCGGCGACATCCGAGGTCTGCGGGCGTATGATTATTCGGACCCGCCGCGAGAGGGCGGGTTTCGACGGGAGAAGAAATGAACAAAACTTCTATCGGCCCCGCGTCGCGCATCATCTTGGGCGCGGCGCTGGCCTGCCTTACCGCCGCCGCCATGGCGCAGTCCGACCCTACGGAGGGCAAGCGCCCGTTCACGCTCGGCGCGCATCAGTGGGAGAGCCAACAGGCGTTCATCGACAGCGGCGCACGTTGTGGGACACTGCCGCTCAGCGCGGCGGACGCTGCACGGGTCGAGCGCGAGATCGGGCCATTCCTGCGCGCCCGCATGCTGGGCCGTGATCGCAGTAACGCCAAGAAGCCGCCCGGCACGCCCGGCGGTGGCGGTGAACCCACTACGGCCGATCCCGGCGGCACCACGACGGACGTTCCCGGCGTGGTCAGTGTCTACTTCCACGTGATCGCCGACGCACCGGGTACCGAGGGCGACATTTCAGACGTCATGATCGAAAAGCAGATCTCGGTCCTGAACGCCGCATTCGCCAGCACCGGATGGAGCTTCACGCTGGAAGAGACTTCGCGAACCTACGACTCACGCTGGTTCAACATGCGTTACGGTTCGCGCCAGGAGCGTGTCGCTAAAAAGGCGTTGAGGCGGGGCACTGCGGACGACCTAAATATCTACTCGGCGAATCCCGGTGGTGGGCTGCTCGGCTGGGCCACGTTCCCGTCCAGCTACGCCGACAACCCGTCGGATGACGGCATCGTCGTACTGTACAGCTCGCTGCCGGACGGCGACGCGGACCCATACAACCTTGGCGACACCGCCACGCACGAGGTCGGCCACTGGATGGGCCTGTATCACACCTTCCAGGGCGGATGCAGTACGCCAGGCGACTACGTCGCGGACACGCCATTCGAAAAGTCCGCCGCCTTCGGTTGTCCGCACAACCGCGACACCTGCGCGAGCCTCGGCCTCGATCCCATCTACAACTTCATGGATTACACCGACGACGCATGCATGAACGAATATACGTTCGATCAGGCGGATCGCATGGAAGCGCAATTCGGCACGTATCGCCTCGACAAGTAGTATTGGCGCAGCGAGAACTCGGGCACTTCCGGTCGTTGACCCACGTGATAGGGAGCTGACAGTCTCCTGCGGCGCAGTGCTTGAGTATATGGAAATCGCAGCTGGAGTGCATGACGGACCAGTGGCGATAGACATATGTCCAAATGTCGATGATGACACCTTGGCAAGAGTGCACTTTGGCGACGAGGGTCCTCAACACGTGCGAGATCTGTTTGCCGCTATTCCGATGCGTCGCACTTCCAGGACGAAGTTCGAGGAGAATCTTCTGCCGAATGAATTGGCTGGACAATACCAAGATATCGCAGGACAGTACGGCGTGGAGTTTACGCTGATCAGCGATATCGATAGTCGCTCGGCCATTGCAGATCTTGTCGCAGAAGGCTACTGAATCGAATGTGCCAACCCTAGTTTTCAACGAGAGCTTGCCGCTTGGGTGTACTCCCGTCGCCCAGCCAGCCAAGACGCCGTATCTGATTTGCGGTTCGGCAGGCCGGGCATTCTTTCGCCGGTTGGCGCTCTGGTTTTCAGGACGTTTGAACCCGGGAATGGAATATCAGCAGGCAATATTGACAAGATCCTCGACGGCTCTCCGACCCTTGCTGTGTTGTCCTCCCCAGAAGACACTCCCGAAAGCTGGATGCAAACAGGACGTGCGCTCTCGCGCGTATTGCTGGCCGTTGTTGCCAACGGCGCATCCGCATCATATCTCAACCCGCCTGTCGAACTTGCTCAGCTTCGACCAAAGCTTCGGAGCACGGTCGGAAGAATTGGTATTCCAAAGCTCTTAATGCGGTCTGGATACGGCCCGATCCTTAAGCCCAGGGTTTGCAGATGAGCCGATCGGTTCATTGGACTAACTTGGCATCTTGGCCGCCTGTATCGATTTGGCGATCTGACCGACTGCTTGGCTCCGCAGCCGACATTAGATAGTCTGCCAGCCGAATGTCGGCTTTTCTCGGGAGCAGAACGTCAACCGGCGTGCAAACCTAGCAATTCCGGCGTCGAGAACGGGCAGAATCCGACGATAAGCAGAATGTTAGTCCGTGTACTTGCCGAACATCTTTTCGGACAGAAAGGTAAGCATGACCAGTGCGAATGTGCCCCATGTGATGTACATCAGGCCGCCCGAACCCAGATCGACATAGTCAAACCCAACGAGAAGCGTGAGGATCGCGCCAATCAGCAGAATCGGGCTCGCGTAGTAACAGTGCCTTCGATGACAGCGCCTCGCGTTAATCACACAGCCCACTCCCATCCAGGCAAAGCCGATTGCCAGTATTCCTGTCGACCATTCGATAGGCGGTCTCATGAGATTCAACGAAAGAATAATCGCTATTGGCCCACCCCAAAGAACCCAGAATGGGATAAATTTTTCTACCAGATCGTTGTTCGAATCCATGTTGCTCACCTGTTCGTTCCCCGCCTAGCAACACTGGCAGTCCAACTGTTTTGGTGGGCACTGCACATCGCCAAAAGAGCAATAAACGCAACAGTCGCCGGACTTTGGCCTCATTAGCTTTCCGCAGCCCTTGCAATCATAGAAGAACTGGCATGCATTGACCGGCATCAGTTCTGTGGAGGAATGCCCACACTCGGGGCACGTAAGCGTCGAATACGCTACGACAATTTCTGGCTCACTTTTCACCTGACCCTCGTCTATCGCCAACGGTCTGTACAGTCGAAATTATAACCAACAAGGGCTGTCGGCTTTGCGTCATTGGCCATCTTTCGTCATTAAGCACTTAGCACTTGATCCTAGCCCATCCAACCCTTGCTCTCGGCCCATTTCGAATACCAAATCAAAAACGCGGCCACAATCACCGGCATCAGAATCATTAACAAGATCTCGAAAGCGTTCAAGTCAATTATCGAACCGGCAATGCCAACTGTATGGATCATTGTCACAATCACTCCAAGTAGTGACGCGACAAATAAATAGTATGCAGCCGATCTTCTGATCAGAAGTAGAAGGCATCCAAGTGTGCCGCCGAAAACGGCTAGCGCAAAACCTCCGGTGGCCCATGCGGGCCGCCCTTCGACGATCGCGCGATGCGACTCGGGAAATGACGCGAGCGCGTCTGCATTCATCTGCACAAAGAAGTTTATAACGCCCATGACATTCCAGATCAGCATGACAACGCCAATTAACCAGAAACTCCAGTGAACACCATTACTGATCTTATCGTTCATTACATTCCCCTACGCCGATACAGAAGCTACCGCGAATTGCGCAAAGCCAGCACCAGCGGGTCATACTCGTAATGGACGAACCCACGCTACGAAGCGCGACGTAACGGAATCTGTCGCAAAAGTATTGGTACATCAAATCAGTTTCTGTAAAGGGCTGTTTTTTGCTCACGGCACTACCCAGTAATGGACCCTGTGCCCATTGATATTGAGGCTCTGTTCTGGTTCCCAGTCGCCCAAAGCAAATTCGTGCGAGACGATACGCGTGCCGGGTTTCAAATCATCGAGCAGTTTTGGAAGCAGTCTGAGATTCAGTTGATCAGACAAATACAGGGTAATCACCGTGGCGTCCGTAAACTCGATTTCGAAGAGATCCGCCTGGATAAAAGTCACCTTGTCGGTGACGTTATTTGCCGCTGCATTCAACCGTGCCATGTCGATGTACTTTGGATCTATCTCGACCCCGATACCGGTTGCACCGTAGTCACGTGCGGCGGATATAACTATGCGTCCGTCGCCTGAACCCAGGTCATACAC
>Ga0224512_10005835_pt1 | contig 10028 bp, 11 predicted proteins | sample SF_May12_sed_USG_4_FD_169103 | JGI IMG/M metagenome (GOLD analysis project Ga0224512, IMG submission 169103) | Sediment microbial communities from San Francisco Bay, California, United States - SF_May12_sed_USGS_13 | ecosystem: Environmental > Aquatic > Marine > Sediment | place: USA... | reverse complement strand
GTGATTGCGGGGTGGCCCCGTTCCCGGCCCGCCGATCTCGATGTCGAAGACCAGCTCAGACCTCGGTAGGGTTCTGCGGTCATGATCGAAGTAGCCGTCGCCGCACCATCAGGTCTTGCAGCACGCGCTGCGGAGGCCGTCGTCGCCCACGGGGGAGGCGCGGTCGACGCCGCGATCGCGGCAGCCATCGCAGCGATGTTCACCGAGATCGGCGTTGCCGCTCCCGGAGCAGGAGCGTTCGTCGCCGTGGCAGGATTCGATGACGTCCCCGTGGTCCACGACGGCTACATGGCCGTCCCCGGGCTCCACGGGCACCAGCCCGAACCGAACGCGATCCGAGCCCACATGGGATACGGTGGAGGACTGACCACGATGGTCGGGCCGGCGAGTGTGGCGGTCCCGGGAGCGTGGGCGGCGTTCGATCGGGTGCACGCGATCCATGGCCGGACGGACTTCGGAAACCTGGTCGCCCCCACCATCGAGATCCTCGAGGCCGGGTTCACCCTGGGAAGCAGCTGTCTCTACTACCTCGGATACTCGGGCGAAGCCGTCTTCGGCCACGATCCGGCCGCGCGAGCAGTGCTTCAACCCGGAGGCTCGCTGGTGACCGCCACCGACGCCGTCCACATGCCCGAGGCGGTCTCCACGCTCCGGGTCCTCGCCGACGAGGGACCGATGGCCCTGCTGTCGGGAACACTCGGAAGACGGATCGCCGAGGATCTCTGGAGTCGGGGGAGCCTGATCGGCCCGACGGACTTCACGTCGTACGGTGATCTCGAGCGCAGGCCGCTGGTGCATTCCGTCGGCGGATGGGACCTCTACACGAACCCCCCGCCTGCCGTCGGTGGCGCGGGTCTGATCGCCTTGCTCGCGGGGCTCGAACACAGCGACCCGGCCGCCTTTCTCGATGCCCAGGAGCAGCTCTTCCGTTGGCGGCGCGGCCCGCTGCACGACAGCGTCGATCGATCCGCCGACATCAACGAGTTCCTCCGCAGCCTGCCCGGCGATCCGATCCGTTCGCCATCGACCGTCCACGTTTCGGCCGTCGACTCCGACGGCGTCGGTTGTGCCATCACGCTGTCCGCCGGGTACGGATCGGGTGTGGTCCCAACGGGGACCGGGCTCTTCATGAACAACGGCATGGGAGAGCTGGAGTTGGTCGGCGAGCCGGCCGGTCTCGTTCCAGGAGACCGTCTGAACTCCAACATGGCGCCGACCTTGCTCCGGTCCTCGGATCGGGGATTGCTCGCGATCGGGTCTCCCGGAGCCGACCGGATCAGTTCGGCCCTGGCATCGGTCGTCGGAACCGTGGCGCTCGAGGGCGGATCACTCCGCCAGGCGCTCGACCATCCGCGGATCCATGTGGCCGTGGATGAAACCGGCAATGCGAGAATCAAGGCGGAGCCGGGCGCGGTCGTGCCCGATCATCGGCTCCCGGTCGATCGGTTCGACGATCTGAACATGTACTTCGGTGGCGTCGGTGCGGCTCTGGTCGGGCCGAACGGACATTTGTCCGCCGCCACCGATCCCCGTCGGCCCGGAGTGGCGGCGATCTTCGGACATCGCGAAAACTGACCCTCGACACGGGGCATCGCCGGAGCTACGTTCGGAAGCGTCCCGCCCGACCTCCGCAGACGCCTCGTCTGCCCGACTTCGAGGAGCCCTCATGGCCTGGTACTGGTCCGATGACGTCGCACGAGCCGCAATCGAAGCCGGTCTGGTCGCCGAACGGACCGTCCAGGAGTGGATCGTCCGACCGGTGGCGTTTGCCGCCGATGAGGACCTCGGCCTCGTCGAGGTGGCCGCCCGCCTGCTCGGGATCGAGGAGGCGGCCTCCATTGGAGCGGCGTGAAATCGGCTTGAGACGCCGATCCGACTTACATGGTCGTTGATGTACCGATTCCTCCGTTCCCCGCGCTGGATCGCCGCTCTGATCGTGGTCGCGACGGTTGTCAGCGCGTTCGTTGCGCTCGGGAACTGGCAGCTGACTCGCCACCGTGAAGTGCGGCTCGACAACCAGATCTCGTCTGCACGGATCGCCGCCGAACCCGTCGACCTGGATGCCATGTTGAGTGCTGCTGGTGAATCGATCGACTCGCTCGAGAACCGCCGCGCCTCCACACGGGGTGTCTTCGAGCCCGGAGACGAGCTGTTGGTGCGGAACCAGGTGAACAACGGAACCGCCGGGTTCCACATCGTCACCCCGTTCCGCTTCGACGGTGGCACGATCCTCGTCAACAGGGGTTGGGTGCCGCTCGAGCTGGACACACCCCCGATCGCAGCCGCCGCGCCGCCAGACGGAACGGTGGAGGTCGAGTTGCTGCTGCGGGCGTCCCAATCGATACCCGCCTTCGGGCGTGTGGAGCCCGAGGGAGAACTCGATGTGATCAACCGGGTCGACCTCGATCGGCTGGGTCGCCAGTTCGATGACCTCGCCCCGGTCTGGGCTCAGCTGATCACACCGGACGACGCGGCTCGTCTCCCAGTTGCGCTGGAGACCCCGGCGTTCGACGACGACGGCCCTCATCTCGCCTATGCCGCGCAGTGGCTTCTGTTCGCGCTCATCACCCTGATCGGATCGGCCTTCCTCATCCGATCTACAGGTCGCAAGGAGGCGCGCCGAAGGAACGATGGATGAAACGTCTGACAGTCGCGCTCGCGCTGATCGTGGCGGCCTGCGGCGGATCGGCCCGGCCGTCGGTCCCGACCGCGCCGCCCACGTCGGACCTCCCCACGGTGACCCGGGCCACCCAGCCGGTGACCGTCGTGGAGATGTCTCCCTGCACCGGCGCGCCACCACGTACCTGGGCGATCATGTGCCAGGCGATCGAGCTGATCGACGAGGTGTACGTCGACGAGGTCGACCGGGCCGAGCTCATCGCTGCAGCCAACCTCGGAGTTCGTGCCATCCCCGGAACGGACCGAACCGACCCACCAGGAGGGGTGTTCCGCTGCACCATCCCCGACGAGGCCTTCCTGTCCGTCTGTGAAACGGTGCTGGAGCGGCTCAAGACCGACCACGACGACCCGGCGCTGCTGGTTCAGGGGGCACTCAGCGGGATCTTCCAGTACGCGCTCGACCCGTTCTCGTCCTATCTCCCGCCCGACTTCGCAGACCAGCTCGACGAGTTCGGATCCGGGGCCGTGTACGACCTGGGCCTGAGTGTCTCTGCGCGATCGACTTCGGGTGAGCCGTGCAGCGTGATCTCCGTTTCGTGTCGGCTCGAAGTCGTCTCCGTCTTCCCCATCACCCCGGCGGCAGATGCAGGCGTCATCGTGGGCGACGTCATCGTCGCCGTCGACGGCGAGACTCTCGACGGCCTCTCTGCGGAGGCCGCCACCGCCCTGTTGTTCGGGCCGGCAGGGGTTGCCGTCGACATCGAGATCGACCGTGAGACCGGCTCTCTGACCAAGTCACTCGTCAGGGAGGACTTCAGATTCGATCCGGTCGAGTTCGAGATGGTCACGGGATCCGTCGCCTATCTCCGGCTGAACACGTTCAGCCAGCAGTCGGCCCAGCTCGTGGGCCAGGTGCTGCAGCTGTCGGAAGTCGAGAACGCCAGGGCGATGATCCTCGATCTCCGTGACAACCCCGGCGGGCTGGTGCTCGCCGCCCAGGCCATCGCCAGCCAGTTCCTCGACGGCGACCTCGTAATGGTCGAGCGCGGCCGCGACTACGAGTATCTCTGGGAAGTGATCGATGGCGGTCTGGCGAACCCATCGATGCAGTTGGTGGTCCTTGTCAACCGGGCGTCGGCCTCGGCCTCCGAGGTGCTGGCCGCGGTTCTGAAGGAGCAGGGTCGAGCGACCGTGATCGGAGAGCCGACCTTCGGCAAGAACCTGGTCCAGCAGGTCTACACGGCCCGAGACGGTGGCGAGCTGAGGATCACCGTTGCCCGGTGGGAGACCCCCGCCGGACTCGACATCGGCATCACCGGGCTCGAACCCGACATCGTGGTCGCTCCCGATATCGTCGGTGGCACCGACCCGATTCTCGACGAAGCGTTGAGAATCCTCGGGACCTAGGCCGGTGCCGCCAGCCCCTCGATGACCTCCACCGATGGAAGCGTGAGCAGGAGCGACGGATCGAGTCGCAGCTTGCTCGTCCGATTCCCTCCACCGAGCACGATCGATGATCGATCGAGCACGTCGTGGTCGACGAGCACGCGCATCGAGCCGGGGAGACCGAACGGTGTCACCCCGCCGATCTCCATCGTGGTCAATTCCACCGTGAGGCCCGCCGACGCAAACGAGAGCTTCTTGACGTCCAATGCCGAGCGCACCGCGCGGTTGACGTCGAGCCGATGCGTGGCGAGCACCACACATGCTGCGTTGACCCCGAGGGGCCGCTTCGAAGCAACGAGAATGGTGTTTGCGGACTCGGCCGGGTCCACCCCGTATGCCTCGCAGAAGGCCGCCGTGTCCGCAAGCGAGGGATCGCACGGCATCACCTCGTATTCGGTCACGCCGTGAGCGGCGAGTGACTCGGTGACGACGTCGGCTAGCAAGACACCTCCTCGAAACGACGTTAGCCTGCGGCTGTGGCTCGCATCGGTGTGGTCGGAAGCGTGAATCTCGACATGATCGCCACGGCCCCGCGCCTGCCCAAGCCGGGAGAAACGGTGACCGACGCGACGTTCGCGATCCATCCGGGCGGCAAGGGTGCCAATCAGGCGCTCGCAGCTCGGCGGCTGGGAGCCGAGGTGTCCCTCATCGCGAGGGTCGGGACCGACTCGAACAGCGGTCCGGCACTCGAGTTGTTACGTCGAGACGGTGTCGATCTCGATCGGGCCTATCGAGACCGCGAGCATCCAACGGGTGTGGCGCTGATCGTCGTGGACGAAGCCGGCGAGAATCAGATCACCGTCGCACCCGGAGCCAATCGGCACCTCGAACCCGCAGACCTCGACCTCTCCGGGTTCGACGCGGTCGTTGCCCAGCTCGAGGTGCCCATCGACACGGTCATGACGGCAGCCACCACTGCCGCCGAGAGTCTCTTCGTCCTGAACGCGGCACCGGTGCGAACCCTTCCCGCCGATCTGATCGGGGCGTGCGACGTGATCATCGTCAACGAAGGCGAGCATGCCGCGCTGGCCGATGTGCTCACCGGTGCCGATGCGATCGTCGTCACGACACTCGGGCCGAGAGGCGCGAGAGCTCAGCGAGGGTCCGAGGAGATCGGCCACGCCTCCGCTCCCACCGTCAACGCGATCGACACCGTTGGAGCGGGTGACGCGTTCACCGCCGCGCTCACCGTGGCCCTCTGCGAAGGACGCGAAATCAGCGATGCGCTCGCATGGGCCTGCGGCGCCGGCGCGCTCACGGCGACCCGCAGGGGAGCGCAACCCGCACTTCCGACCAGGACCGAACTCGACGACTTCATGGCGAACCTGTGACGAGCCCGGTCATCATCGATTGTGACCCTGGACACGACGATGCAATCGCACTCCTGCTCGCAGTGGCGAGCCCGGAGCTCGACATTCTCGGCGTCACGACCGTGGCTGGGAACACGACTCTGGACAAGACGACGAGGAACGCCCTCACGGTCCTGGAGCTCGCCGGCCGACCGGACATTCCGGTGGCCGTGGGGGCCGCAGCACCCCTCGAGCGCGAACTGGTGATCGCGGAGTACGTCCATGGCGAGTCCGGGCTGGACGGCCCGGTGCTCACCGAACCTTCGACCGAGCCTGTGGACGAGTCTGCTGTGGAATTCATGGCCGCGGCGATCCGACGCAGCCCGGATCCGGTGACCCTCATCCCGACCGGACCGCTCACGAACATCGGCTTGCTCCTGCGGGACCACCCCGATGTCACGGGCGACATCGCGGCCATCACGTTCATGGGTGGTGCGGCGGAGATCGGCAACGTGACCCCAAACGCCGAGTTCAACATCTATGTCGATCCCGAGGCAGCCGACATCGTCGTGTCGTCGGGCCTGCCCATCACGATGATCGGACTCGAGGTCACGCACCAGGCCCTGTTCGGCGAGCGAGAGGCAGAAGCGTTGCGCGGGCGGGGGAGAGCCGCCACGTTCGTCGCGGAGTTGCTGGATTTCTTCGTCGCGAATCACCCGCGCACGTACGCGACGCCCGGTGCACCCGTCCACGATGTGGTTGCCGTCGCGCACGTCATCGATCCGACACTGGTTTCGACCGAACGGTGCGGGCTCCGGATCGACACCGGTGACGGTCTTGGCCGCGGTCGGACGGTCGTCGACCGCTGGCACGTGACCGACTGGGAGCCGCAGGTGGACGTCGGTTTCGGTCTCGACCGGGACGCCTTCTCTCGACTCCTGTTCGATCGGCTCGACCGGCTGCCGTGAGCGCCTGCGGCGCACGGCAGCCGGTCGACTCCGTCAGCTCACAGCGGCGAGTGCCTGCTCGAAATCGGCCTTGATGTCGTCGATGTGCTCGATTCCGACCGAGACCCGGACGAGGTCGGGCGACACGCCGGCGGCCGTCTGCTCATCCGCCGACAGCTGCTGATGTGTGGTCGATGCGGGATGGATGACCAGCGTCTTGGCATCACCGACGTTGGCGAGATGGGATGCGAGCACCGTGTGATCGATGAAGCGCTTGCCGGACTCGAAGCCGCCGTTGATGCCGAAGGACAGCACGCAACCGAAGCCGTTGGTGAGGTACTTCTTGGCATTCTCGTGCGAAGGGTGGTCCTCGAGCCCGGGATACGACACCCAGCTCACCCGGGGGTGCTCCTGGAGCCACCGTGCGAGTTCGAGCGAGTTGTCAGCATGACGCTGGACTCTCAAGCTGAGCGTCTCGAGGCCCTGCAGCAGCAGGAACGCATTGAACGGAGACAGGGCGGCTCCATAGTCACGGAGACCCTCGACGCGGGCTCGGATGGCGAAGGCGATGTTGCCGAAGTCCGACTCGGGGTTGAACACGTCCGTGAAGACGAGTCCGTGATACCCCGGTGACGGGTCGGTGAACGTCGGGAACTTCCCACCACGCCAGTCGAAGTTCCCCGAATCGGTGACCACACCACCGATCGACGTGCCGTGACCTCCGATCCACTTGGTTGCGGACTCCACGATGATGTCGGCGCCATGAGCGATCGGTCGGCAGAGGTATCCGGCGGCGCCGAACGTGTTGTCGACGATGAGAGGTATTCCGTTGCTGTGGGCCACCTCTGCGAGCGCCGCGAAGTCGGGCACGTTGTATCGGGGGTTGCCGATCGACTCCACATAGAGCGCCTTGGTGTCGTCCGTGATCGCCGCAGCGAAGGCCTCCGGGTCGTCGCCTTCCACGAAAACCGAGTCGATGCCGAGTCGGGGGAACTGCACCTTGAACTGGTTGTACGTCCCCCCGTACAGGTTCGAGGTGGAGACGATCTGGTCGCCGGTCTGGAGGATGTTCGTGATCGCGAGCAGCTGAGCCGCCTGCCCCGAGGCCGTGGCGACCGCCGCCACCCCGCCCTCGAGAGCGGCGATCCGCTGTTCGAACACGTCGGTCGTCGGGTTCATGATCCGCGTGTAGATGTTTCCGAACTCCTGGAGCCCGAACAGGCGCGCCGCGTGATCGGTGTCGTCGAATGTGTACGACGTCGTCTGGTAGATCGGCACCGCCCGGGCGTTCGTCCCCGGGGCCGGGTCCTGGCCGGCGTGTACCTGGAGTGTTTCGAAATGCAGGTCGTTCATTGTGGGTTTCTCCTCGTTGTTTGGGTCAGACCGCCGAAGGGGCCGAGAGACGGACGTTCACCGGTATCGACGCCTTGAGCGTGTGCCCGACGGGCGACGTCTCCAGCACGTGACGGTGGAGATCCTCGAGCTCGTCCCGGCTCGCAGAACTGTCGATGTCGACCGTCGCCCTGATGTCGTGGAAGCCGGCGTGCCCGGGCGCCAGCCCGAGGAACGACTGCAGGTCGAGGTCACCGTCGAGGCGGATGGTGAGGTCGTTGATCGCGATGCCGCGTGCCGTTGCATTTGCGGCGTATCCGACCGCAAGGCAGTTTCCGAGGGCGGCGAGCAGTTGCTCGACCGGGTTGGGCGCCGTGTCCGTCCCGCCGAGTCCTGCCGGCTCGTCACTCGGGATCGCCTGGAAGTCGCGGATCGAGGCCTCCGAGCGGAAGCCGCCGGCCCAGCGGACGCTTGCCGACCAGACCGTCTGGGCGGCTTCGGGGGTCTCGGTGATGTGGCCGGCGAGGCCGGCGACTGATTCGATGTCGACGTCGTTGAGTCGATGTGTCATGGTTGTTCACTCCTGGTTCGTGGTGTTCGTTGACCGACTTCCCGGAAGATGGTTTTCCTTCCGGGTGGTGGGAAGACCTCAGATCGAGGTGTCGGTACAGGAGTGGACCACCCGGAAGCTCGGCATCGTCAAACACATGACGTCGGTGTGCGAAAGCGGGTGGTGATGCATGGATGGGATCCTCTCGTGGGTTGGGCGCTCTCCGAGCGCCTCTGCGGAGGATCCGCATCGAGGCTCTCATCGATCAGGCATTGGCACCATCGAATGGTTGCCGCGGCTTCTTCGGGCCTGTCCCTCAGCCGCTCTAGATGAGCGCGTTGTCAAGTGGGCAGCAGTATGGGGATGCCGGACGAGTTTGTCAATCTTCAGCCGGCATCCCCGGTGGGGTCACTCTGCAGGTTCGTGGTTCTGGGCTTCGTGCTCGGCGATCTGACGGTGAACGTCTTCCATGTCGAGCGCCTTGACCTGCGTGATGAGATCATCGAGCGCAGCCGGAGGCAGGGCGCCTGCCTCGTTGTACAGCAGTACGTTGTCCCGGAACACCATGAGCGTGGGAATCGAGCGAATCCCGAAGGACTGGGCCAGCTGCTGCTGTGCTTCGGTGTCCACCTTCCCGAACACGATGTCGTCGTTCGCCTCCGATGCCTGTTCGAAGGTCGGAGCGAAGCTGCGGCATGGTCCGCACCATTCGGCCCAGAAGTCCACGATCACCGTGTCGTTGTCGGTGATCGTCTGTTCGAAGTTGTCGAGCGTGAGCTCTACGGTCGCCATGTGTTGGTTCCTTTTGATCGTCCGGTTGGGGTCAACGTCGCGGCATCGGAGATCATTCCGTCAGAAACGGGGCGACGTCGGCGGTGGCCTGAAGCACGGCCATCTCCCGCGACCTGTCGTCGACCCATCACCGCCGACCGTCAGATCGGGTGCCGCAAGAACCTATCTAGGAGCCTGATCGGCCACGATTCGCTCAACGACGGAATTGCATGAGCTGGATGACGTTGCCGTCCGGATCCGCGGAGGTTGCCACGAGACCACCCCACGCCTCCGGAGAAGGCGTCCGGATCGCCGGTGCGCCATGGGCGACCAGGCGCTCGAAGACGGTATCGATGTCGTCGACCTCGAAGTTGATCATGATCCGCATGGGTTCTCGCGTCGATCCTTCGACGGCATCGTGAAGCGCGATCGTGAGGCGGCGGCCTCCGAACTCGAAGTTCAGGAAACCCTCACGATCCGATCGTGGTGACAAGCCGAGGACCTCGACATAGAAGTCCCGCATGGCACCGTGACGTTCCGGAGTGGTGTGGATGAGGACGCCTGTGAGATCGATGACGGGCATGATCGCGAAGCTAGCTCGCCGGCATCTCCCTGCACAAGGGCGCTTGGGAGCGCGCCGAGCGGCGATGCTGACCTTCGTCCCTTGCCACCCCGCCGACCGACACCCGAGAATGTGGTGAGGCTGCTTGGGGAGCAATCATGTGTCGCCTCTACGGATTCCGGGCCACACAGCCGACCCGGGTCGAATGCACATTGGTGCATGCACAGAACGCGCTGATGGTGCAGAGCCGGACCGATGCGACGGGGCGCAGCCACGCGCATGGCTGGGGGATCGCCGTCTACGAGAACCACCTCCCGTCTGTGAGCAGAGAGGCGTGGGATGCCTATCAGAACGAGGCGTTTCGTGATGCTGCGGCGCGCGTGTATTCGGAGACCGTGCTCGCTCATGTCCGGCGTGCCACGGTGGGCGCAGCGAGTATCGAGAACACCCATCCGTTCGTGCACGAAGAGTGGTCGTTTGCCCACAACGGAACGATCCCGAACTTCGATTCG
>Ga0224512_10005834_pt1 | contig 10030 bp, 6 predicted proteins | sample SF_May12_sed_USG_4_FD_169103 | JGI IMG/M metagenome (GOLD analysis project Ga0224512, IMG submission 169103) | Sediment microbial communities from San Francisco Bay, California, United States - SF_May12_sed_USGS_13 | ecosystem: Environmental > Aquatic > Marine > Sediment | place: USA: California... | reverse complement strand
GTCCGACAAAAGTGGCGCCCTCGACCGGCAGAATTTCACTGATCTGCTGGAAGCCGATTTGCACCTCGCCCCTGGCCACGACCGCTGCCACACGCTCACTGAGGATACGTGTGCTCTTTCGCTGTAACTGGTCCCACAACCCGAGTCGCGGGAATAACACGGTCGACAGATAGGTGCCGCTCGCACTCGCCGAATAGCCGATGGATTCGGCGTCCATCACCACATCCAGGAACAGGTCGGGCGTGCTGATATCGGGCACATGCGCGCCTTCGCCCACGACCATGCCGATCGACGAACGGGCCAGGTCTCGCCGTGTATCGGGCCGCACCTCGCCGATTTCGGTTAGCCGGTTGAGCGACGACTGCGACAAGATGATCAAATCGAAAGACTCTCCACGCTCGAGTCGCGCCGGTATCGAATCCGGCGCGCCGCCTGACGACGAGCCGTATTCGGTGTGCAGCTCGATCCCGGTTGCAGCGGCGAAGCGCGGCGCCAGGCTATTGTAAGCGGCGGCGAAGCCGCCGGATGTGACAACGCTAAGCTTGCGATGCGTGTTCGCGTCACTTGTCGTGATCTGCCGACCGGTCAGGGACGAGCAGCCGACAACTAAGGCCAGCAAGCATAGCCAGGTCAGGATATGGAAACTTCTTGTCATTACATGGCCGGCGTCAGCTCTGGCGGTCATGGGCAGCCGAACCCCACTGCTACGTCGGATTCTACAGCTGTCTGCATGCCCGATTCGAAGGATTTTCCATGCGTTCGACTCTTACTTCGTAATGCATCGCGAAATCCTGTCAATTGTAGCCATCGGGCGCCATGCGGGCGTTGCCCTCGCCTTTGTGACGCTTTGGCTGGCACCGGCCAGCCCGCTATTTGCCGATGCGGCAATCAACGATGCAGCCGGAATCGCCGCGGCCCAGCCGCCCCTGGACATTGCCCCGGCCGTGCTCGAGGCGTCTGGAGCCAGGATTGGTTCGATCACCATTGACAATGGCGGCATTTTCGATCTCGACAACCCTGACGAGAACAAGCCTCTGTATCGTCTGGCTAACCGTGTCCACATGACCACACGCCCCGAAGTCATACAGCAGCAGCTGCTGTTTGACACGGGCGACCTTTTTTCCGAGCAGAGTATCCAGGAAACAGAGCGCATCCTCCGTAGCAACCGCTACATTCAAACGGCTTCTATTGAACCCGTTCGCGCCGAAGACGGCATCGTCGATCTGCAGGTAAAAACCACGGACGTGTGGACGCTGGTGCCGAGGCTCGGCTTGTCGCGTTCCGGCGGTGAGACCAGCAGCAGTTTCGGCATCAAGGAAACGAACCTGTTCGGCACCGGCATGGAAGTAGAAGCGCTGTACGAATCCGATGTCGATCGCGATTCGCATGTGCTGAAGATAGTCGATCACAATTTTCACGACAGCTGGTACGGTCTTACGGCTTTTTTCGAGAGCAACAGCGACGGATACAAACGACTGCTGGACATCAACAGACCGTTCTATTCCCTGAACAGCCGCAGCGCGCACGGCCTTACGTACCTCGACGAGGATCGTATCGACTCGCTGTACGATCGCGGCGATCAGGTGGCAGCGTATCGGCATCGAGTCAATGGACACAAAATCACTGCAGGATGGTCGGCAGGCCTGGTGGATGGCTGGAGCAGGCGCTACTCGGTGGGGCTCGCGTATGACGAACACCGTTTTTCGACCGTCGCCGGCGTGCAGTCGCTGGCGTTCTCAATGCCTGAGAACCGAAGGCTGGCGTATCCGTTTATCGGCATCGAGCTGTTGCAGGACAAATTCGGCAAATCCAGCAATCTCGATCAAATCAGTGTCGTGGAGGACCGTTTCCTCGGCACATCCATCAATGCACGACTGGGATTGTCGCAAACCGCATTCGGCGCAGATCGCAATGCCTGGCTTGCCAGCGTCAATGCGCGAACCAGCTTTGGCAATCCCCAGTCTGCAGCGCTGTTTCTTGCATCGCAGCTTGCGACACGGCTGGAGTCCGGTGAGTGGACGAACCTCACATTCGAGGCGAACGCGCGCTACTACAGACGCGTGTCCGAAAAGCGCCTGTTTTTCGCGAAGTTGAGCGGCACCTACGGCCACAACCTCGATCTCGACCAGCACCTCCTGCTCGGTGGTGACAGTGGGCTGCGCGGCTACCCGCTGCGCTATCAAATGGGGGACAAGCGGATGCTGCTGACTCTCGAGCAGCGTGTTTTTACGGACTGGTATCCATGGCGTTTGTTGCGCGTCGGTGGCGCTGTCTTTTTCGATGCGGGCCGAACCTGGGGCCAGGGGCCCATTCCGGTCGAGAATCACGGATTACTCAAAGACGTTGGCATCGGTCTGCGCCTTGGCAATCCAAGATCAGGGCTCGGCAACGTCGCCCATATCGATCTCGCCTTTCCTCTCGACGCCCACGATGACATTAGCGACCTGCAGTTTCTGGTTTCGATAAAGAAGAGTTTCTGATGATCAGTAATAAACGACATGTCCTGAGCAACCTCGCAAATTCGCTGCGGCCGCTGTTTTCATTTGGCTGGCGCATGCTGCTGACTTTGACGGTCTGCCGCACCGTATTTGTAATCTGGCAGTGGCCACGCGTCGTTGCCGCCGACATGCTTGCATCCGTCTATATCCAGGGGCTGCGATTCGACCTGGTCCTGCTCGGTCTGATGCTTACCGTACCGATACTGGTGTTCCCGGTGCTGGCATCAAGTCGTTTCCTGGTACCGGCCTGGCGCGGACTTCTCAGGGTCTGCCTTCCCGGCGTGCTGCTCGTTATCGTCTTCATGGAATGCAGCACACCGTCTTTCGTCGATCAGTTCGATAGCCGCCCGAATATTCTGTTTTTCGAGTACCTGAACCATCCACGCGAAGTTGCCGCAACACTATGGGCCGCCTACAAGGTACCGATCGTGGCTGCGGTATTTGTCGTGACGTTCATCACGTGGATCAACTCACGGCACATTGCTCGCCTGGTCAAAGCCATTGAGCCGGTCGGTGTCCTGCCCGCGCTGCTGGTAACGCCGATCCTGCTACTCCTCTGTGCCGGTATGATTCGCTCGACCCTGGGCCACCGGCCGGTGAATCCGAGCACAGTTGCACTGTCGAGTGATCCGCTGGTCAACGACCTGGCGCTGAGTTCGGCCTATACGACGATGTATGCACTGTACGAGATGCGTCACGAAGTTGATGGCGGGTTTCGCTACGGCGAAATCGATGATCAGTCCGCCATCGCTGTTGTACGCGATGCAATGCGTATCCCCGCAGAAGACTTCGCGCCCGGCATGTTGCCCACTTTGCACCGCCAGCGGCCAGCCGCAGAGGAGACGCAGCCGAAAAACCTGGTAATCATCGTCGAGGAAAGCCTTGGCGCAGAATTCGTGGGTTCGCTGGGCGGCCTCGATTTAACACCGAACCTGGACGAACTGTCCGGCCAGGGTATCTGGTTCCGCGACCTGTATGCGACGGGTACCCGCTCCGTCAGAGGGCTCGAAGCCATCGTCAGCGGTTTCACGCCGACGCCTGCGCGCAGCGTAGTCAAGCTCAGCAAATCGCAACGCAATTTCTTCACGCTTGCGCAGCTGTTGGACAAGGCCGGCTATGAGAGCAGCTTTATCTACGGCGGGGAGTCACACTTTGACAACATGCGACGCTTCTTCGTCAATAACGGCTTCGACAAGGTCATCGACAAGAACGACTATCGCAGCCCGGTATTCGCGGGGTCATGGGGCGTATGCGATGAGGACCTGTTCGACCGCGCGCACGCGGAATTCAGTGCGCGCCGTGGCAAACCGTTTTTCAGCGTGGTGTTTACAACCTCAAATCACTCGCCGTTTGAATTTCCGGACGACAGGATCGAACTGTTCGATGCCGAAAAACACACGGTGAACAATGCCGTCAAATATGCAGACTATGCGTTGGGTCGCTTCATTCGAACCGCAAAGAACTCCGACTACTGGGACGATACCGTATTCCTGATCGTCGCCGACCATAATTCGCGCGTATACGGGAGTGAAGTCGTGCCGATCGACCGTTTCCACATACCAGGATTGATCCTGGGTGGGTCAATTAAACCAGCCGTTTTCGACCCGGTCGCCAGCCAGATAGACCTGGCGCCAACACTGTTATCGCTGATCGGCATTGCCGCCGAGCATCCGATGATCGGCCACGACCTGACGCGCACTGATGCCCTGCACTCCCCCGGCAGAGCCATCATGCAGTTCAATGCAACTCAGGCTTACATGGAGGGCGACCGGGTCGCAATTCTGCAGAAGGATCTGCCGGTACAATACTATGCCTATCAACAGGGGCAGCTCGTCGCCAGTGATGAAAGGCGCGACGATCTCGGTACGAAAGCGCTGGCCCATGCATCCTGGTCATCGATGGCCTATGCGGGCGCGCTGCATCGACTGCCATGAATCAGGACACTGCGGCAACGATGAACACGTACAATACAGGCAGGCTGCCAGCAGGCATCGGGACGTGAGCGAAGATCCTCGCCAAATCGAACAGGACCGGGCGTTGGCCAGCAAGGTTGCCGGCGGCGATCGACAGGCGTTCGACCGGTTTTTTCGCGAATATTTTCCGCGGCTGTTTCGCTTCACCCTGTCACGAGTAAATAACGATCCGGACATCGCCGAGGAAATCGTGCAGCGGACGATGTGTATCGTCGTGCGAAAGATGGGTAGCTACCGCGGCGAAGCGCTGCTGTTTACGTGGCTTTGCCAGATCTGCCGAAATGAAACACGAGCGGTATTTCGGCAGCGCCGGATCGAGTTGAGCGCAGACACCGGCATCGAGGATCATCCCGCTGTACGGGCGGCACTGGAGTCGTTTCTCGCCGAAGACCAGCGCCCGGAGGCGGCGATGCGTCGCGAGGAGATCGCCAACTTCGTGCGCATTACGCTCGAGCACCTGCCGGCCAAGTACGCAACGGCTCTGGAAATGAAGTACGTGCAGGGCTACAGCATCGCCGAAATCGGCGCCAAACTCGGCATCGGCACAAAAGCCGCGGAGTCCGTCATGAGTCGTGCCCGCAGCGCCTTCAAGGAAGGCTTTCACTCGCTGTGGGACTTCGAACCGGGTTTTGTCAATGACTGATACCCGACATACAGCACAGCAAGGCTTTGGCAGAGGCATACGATGAATAAACCGCCGCAAAGTGACGCAGAACAGGCGCGCGACGAGGAGCTGCTAGCGAAGCTCCTGCAGGTCGCCGGCACACGCGCGGAGATTCCGCCCGAGGCCGGTGCCCGTGTCTATCAGCGCGTTCTCGAAGAGTGGCAGGTCAGCACGACGAGACCGGATCCCGCGCGAGTCTATGATCGTGCACTGCGGACCTGGCAAAGACGTAATCTGTGGTTGCAAAGCCGGCGCTGGATCCTGCCGTTGGGCGCGGCCGCATCAGCCGTACTCGCGTTCGTCCTGCTTACCCAGCCGGAACCGATACCGCGGGTAGTCGTTGCAACCGTCAGCAAGGTGATGGCCTCGCGCGTGGACAGCGCCGGCCCGTTGCCCGGCCAGGTCGTGCACGCAGGAGCAATGCTGACGACCGGGACGGATGAAGGACTGAGTCTGTTGCTGGCGCGCGGCGAGTCGCTGCGCATCGACGCAAACAGCCGGATACGTCTCGATGCCAGGGATCGCATCACGCTGTTCGGCGGCCGCATCTATGCGGACACGGGAGAGTTTGTTTATCGCGACGGCGGGCTGACGATCGATACTGCCCTTGGTGCAGTAAAGGACGTCGGCACGCAGTTTGCGGTAACGGTGGACGCGTCCTTGCTCGACGTTGCGGTTCGCGAGGGTCGCGTCGACGTGCGACAGGCGCAGCAGCAGCACATCGCCGTGGCCGGAGAAAGGCTGCTGGTTGCAGACAATGGCGGTACTGAAACACTGGCCGTGAAGAAAAATGCGGACTACTGGAACTGGGTAGTCGATCTCGCGCCGCAGTTCGATATCGAGAACAGGTCGCTACTCGACTTTCTCAAGTGGGTATCCCGTGAGACCGGCCTGGAACTCGTGTTCGCGGATAACGAGATCCGCGCGGCGGCCATGCGCACCGACTTGCACGGCTCTATCGCAGACTTCACACCGCAAGAGGCTTTAGCATCAATTCTTGCGACAACGACATTTGCGTATCGCATCGAAGCCGAGCGCATCGTGATTGAGAGATAAGTACCCCCAGCCACAAGCCGAACTTTTGATTGGCGATGCCCGGGCATTACTCTAGTATCGCCGCATGCGCGTTCTTATCGCATGCCTGCTGCTGTTGTTGGTCGGCGCCAGTCTGCCAGCGGCTGGGGCAGAGCCGATAGCCTGGCAGGGCGCACGCCTCATCGATCTCATTGACTCGCTGAATGAGCAGGGGCTGCGGATCATTTACAGCAGCGACCTCGTCGGTGATGAACTGATCATCGCAGAAGAGCCGGACCTGGCTGAGCCGCGCTCCGGACTGGCCGCGGCGCTCGCGCCGTTTGCCCTGTCTGTCAGCACCGGGCCGAGCGGCAGTCTGCTCATCGTCCGGGACGATGCGCTGCCAGCGAGCGCGCCCACGCAACCGGCGCCCGGCGGCGCGGCGGCGCCGCTGCCGGAGATTGTCGTTACCTCCAGCCTGCATCGGCTCGAATTCTTGCACCCGGGCACTCACCGCTACCTGGACCGTGAGCTTGCAACGCGCATCCCGGCCGCGGCAGAGGAGGCAGTTCGCATCACCACTCGACTGCCGGGCACGGCGGGCGGCGGCATCTCGGCACGGAGTCACGTTCGCGGCGGCGAAGCGAATGAGGTCCTGTTCCTGCTCGACGGCCTCAGGCTTTATGAGCCGTTTCACCTGAAAGACTTTCAATCAATTGCGACAATCGTCAACTCCAACGCCATCGCAGGCATCGACTTCTACACCGGTGCCTACCCTGCCCGCTACGGCGATCGTATGAGCGGGGTCATGAGCATTGGCTTGCGTGAAGCGCAGCGGGACGTCGAGACCGAGCTTGCACTGAGCTTTTTCAACGCGTCCGCACTGTCGTTGGGCCGATTTGGTGACGACCGGCAGGGAGACTGGCTGGTCGCGGCGCGGCGCGGCAATCTCGACCTTGTTTTCGACGTTGTGGATCCCGAACGTGGCAGCCCGGATTATCGCGATTTCCTTCTGCACGGTGGCTGGTCATTCGGCGACAGGGCCGACATCAGCGTCAACTACCTGCTGTCGGTTGACAAGATTCAGCTGGCGGATACCGCACGCGGCGAAGTAGCGTCTGCCAAGTACGACAATGAGGCGTTCTGGTTGAAATGGATCGCCAACTGGAACGACGCGCTGACGAGCACGACGGTTGCGTCCTTCAGCTCGATCAGCAACCGCCGCATAGGCTCGCTTAACCTGACGGGCATCGTGCTGGGCTCGCTCGATGACTGGCGCGACTTTCGTGCCTACGGCTTCAAGCAGGACTGGACGTTTGCGCCCCGCGGCCAATGGATGCTGAGCTTCGGCATTGATGCAAAGCACCTCGACGGCAACTACCGCTTCAGCTCCACCAGAACGGTCAGTGAGCCTTTCGACGCTATTCTCGACAATACCCGATCGACGGTGCGCGACTTCGACATCGCCGCCGACGGCGCTCAGTACGCCGCTTATGCAGAAATTCGCTGGCAGCCGAATCCGCATTTGGCACTCGACATCGGGGTCCGACGGGACCATCAGAACTACACGACCCCCGGTGGCGACGCGCAGACGAGTCCAAGGGCCAGCCTGCTGTTTAACGCAGGCGAAAATACCGAGCTGCGACTCGGCTGGGGGCAGTTCTCCCAGGCGCAGGAAGTGAACGAGCTGCAAATCAGCGACGGCGTTGCCGACTATTTTGCTGCGCAGCGTGCCGAGCACGTCGTCGCCAATGTGCAGCATCACTTCCGGGCGGGAATCGACCTTACCCTGTCGCTTTACCGCAAGAGCTTTCGGGAAGTGCGGCCACGATTCGAAAACGCCTTCAATTCGCTGACGATCGTGCCCGAAATCCAGTTCGATCGATATCGCATCGATGCCAGCTCGGCCCAGTCACGCGGGGCTGAAATCATGCTTTCGCGAGGATCCGCGCAGCAAGCAGTGCTCTGGTGGCTCAGCTACTCGTGGTCCGAAGTGCGCGACTCCGTCGCTACCGGCAAGCTCAAGCGCAGCTGGGACCAGTCACACACGGGCAAGGCAGGCATCAGCTGGCGCTGGAAGACATGGGATTTCAGCGCCGCGGCAGAGGTGCATACCGGGTGGCCAAGGACCGAATTGATGGCAACGACCGGCGTCGATCCTGACGGTTCTGCACAACTCCGCGTCGCCACCACGGAGCTGAACAGCCGCCAGTATTCGGCATTTCATACGCTGGACGCGCGTGTGAGTCGGGATTTTGCGGTCAAACGCGGCAGTCTCACCGTGTTTCTTGAAATCACCAATCTTTACGATCACAGCAATACCTGCTGCATCGAATACACGTTGCAAACGGAGACCGACGGCACCAAAGTCCTGCAGTCACGGGAAACTCACTGGCTGCCGCTGGTGCCGTCGTTGGGGGTCATCTGGCGCTTCTAGCGCGATCCCGTTGACTCCCGGGTGTTATCGGATCCAGCGTTACTCGACCTTTTCGAGCATCCAATACAAGGCTCGCTCGATGCGGGCGCGCAGTTGCTCCTCGACCATCTCGGCCGTATCCGCACTCGCCACAGTGGGTCGCGCCGTAGCAGGTTCACCAGCGAGCAGTCGCGGGTCGAGATGGTCGAGGGCGGCCGCCGCGGCCGCCCGCGCGATTTCGACGGATTCGGCCAGGGTCATCGGTCCGCCAGCCCCTCCGGCAACATAGATGCCGGGTCGACTGGTTGCGCAGGGTCTGTCGTCATCCGGCACTGCAACGAAACCGTTGGCAGCCAGCTCGGACCCGAGTGTCTGCAGCAGCTCGTCGAGGCCGTCCGGTGGACGTACATCCGCACTCAGCACAAGCATGTCGTAAGTCTTCTCCGGCATCCCGCTACTGGCGAAGTCCGCAAACGAGACAGTGATCTTGTCGTCAGCTCGTGCTTCGACCCGGTGCAGCAAACCGTAATCGACAGTCAGTCCGGCCGGCAGCGCCTGCAGCAGCGTGTCCTGTTCTCCCCCGGGCTGATTCGTCACCAAGACAGCGATTCTGCCAACGTCCTGCGCAATCAGCCGTTCGATCTGACTGGCCACCGTATGCACAGAGAACGGTGTCAGTTCGTCGAGTACCAGCAGGATACTGTGCGGATACTCTTCATTCGATGGCTTCGCGGCAAAACCGCCGGTTGGACCGGGCGCCGTCAGCAGACGTTCCATCTCAGCCGTTGTTACCACGTCGGGATGGCTGCCATAACCGCGCTCCCTGCCGCTGTCGTCCGCAACGATGCCGATGCCTGCGGCAATTATCACGGCGCCGACCTGTCGTTTGTGCAGGCGGTTTGCCAGCATGTCGAAACGGATCGCATCGTCGTCACAGACCTCGGTGCAGCGATTGCAGGGTAAATAGTTCGGCGGTGTGTTGAGGCAGGCATCGATGTCAATGACGAACTCCTGCGGCAACGTTTCCACAAGGGGTGTGTAGATGGCCTTGCGATAGGTCAGGCCCGCGTCGTGCTCGTTCGGGCGCACGACGGGACATACGGGTTTGCAATGATTGCAGCGGGTACAGGCGTCGGTCACGAATCGGGCACGCTCGCGTATCGAGACGTCGAAGTTGCCGGGATTACCCTGCAAATCCACCACGTCAGCCAGCGTAAAGATCTCGACGTTCTCGATCGTCGCCAGGGCCTCGAGTTTCGGCATGGGAACGCCATCGATACGATCGGCTACCGACGATTTCTGCGTCATGGCCGCGGCCAGCCTGCCGCCAACAACGGCATCACGTTCGACGACGATGGCGCGTGCCCCGGCTTGCGCGATTTCGACCGCAGCCGTCAGCCCGGCAATTCCACCACCGACGATCAGGATCGAATCAGTCATCACCAGCCTCTGCGGCCAGGTTGAA
>Ga0224512_10005833_pt1 | contig 10030 bp, 8 predicted proteins | sample SF_May12_sed_USG_4_FD_169103 | JGI IMG/M metagenome (GOLD analysis project Ga0224512, IMG submission 169103) | Sediment microbial communities from San Francisco Bay, California, United States - SF_May12_sed_USGS_13 | ecosystem: Environmental > Aquatic > Marine > Sediment | place: USA: California... | reverse complement strand
GGGCGGGCGAGGTGTTTGCCGTGGAACGAGCCGGAAAAATGGCGTTCCGCGCCGATGCCCAACCTGTTAGAAAGATGCGGTGATTGCCGAAGTTCAGCCGCAACCACGCGATCCGGGCGGCGTGCGCGGCCTGTGCGCAGGCAAGACATCAGGCGGACAAGACATTAGGCGGACATGCAAAACATCATGATTTTTTTCCGGCGTCATTCGCTGCCGGTCGTCCCGCTAGCGCTTGCGGTCATACTTGCCGCGTGCAGCAGCAAGGACGACAAACCCAATTACGTTCAGGGCTCGGTCGATACACTTTACAACCGAGCCATGGACGAACTGCTGGCCCAAAACTACAAACAGTCGTCAAAGCTTTTTGACGAGGTCGACCGACAACACCCCTACTCCACCTGGGCGGCGCGGGCGCAGTTGATGTCCGCCTATGCGAAGTATCGCGACAAGAAATACGATGATGCCGTGATCGCGCTGGACCGCTACATCCAACTGCACCCCAACGGCCGCGATATCGCCTACGCGCACTATTTGAAGGGCCAGTCGCACTACGAACAGATCAAGGATGTGCGCCGCGATCAAACCGCCGCGCGCCAGGCCGGCCGGAGTTTCGAGACGCTGGTGCGCCGCTATCCCAATTCGCGATACGCGCGGGATTCGCGGCGCAAGATCGATCTCATCCGCGATCACATTGCCGGCAAAGAAATGTCCGTCGGCCGTTACTATCTGAAGCGAAACCAGCAGCTTGCCGCGATCGGCCGCTTTCGCACCGTTATTTCTCAGTACCAGACCACCAGCCATGTCCCCGAGGCGCTCTACCGCCTCAGCGCGGCCTATACAGCCCTTGGTGTCACCGACGAAGCACGGAAGATCACAGCGGTGCTCGGATACAACTATCCGGCCAGCGAGTGGTACACCGACAGCTACCAGCTGGTGACCGGCAAAGAGGTCAAGCGTACCGGGCCGCTGAAGAAGACTGAGAGCTTCGGTCAGCGGGTACTTCGCTGGCTTTTCTGACCGCGAAGGGCCGATGCTCGCCGGGCTCTCGATCCGCGATGTCGTCATCATCGACCGTCTGGACCTGAATTTTGGCCCGGGTCTGAACGTGCTTACCGGCGAAACCGGCGCCGGTAAGTCGATCCTGCTCGATGCCCTCGGCCTGGCGCTTGGCGAGCGCAGCGACCAGGCACTGATCCGTCAGGGCGCGGCACAAGCGGTGGTCAGCGCCGAGTTCGACGTTGCGTCCGGCGACGATGTCCATGCCGTACTGGCCGAATACGGACTGCCGAGCGACGGGCCGCTTGTTCTGCGGCGGGTGCTCGGCAGGGACGGCCGCGCCCGGGCCTTCGTAAACGACCACCCGACCAGCGTTGCAATGATGCGCCGTATCGGCGAGGCGCTGGTCGAGGTCCAGGGGCAATTCGAGCAGCGCGGCCTTCTGAACCCCGCAACTCATCGCCAGGTCCTCGACGCATTTGCCGGCCACGCGCCACTGGTCGCAGCCACGCGGGAGACCTACGCGGTCTGGCGAGAGGCTGAAGCGGCGCTCGCGGAGGCCGAGAAAGCGATGGCCGAGGCGGCGGCCGACGAAGAATATCTGCGCCATTCGCTGGAGGAACTCGAACGCATCGGACCGGAACCCGGCGAGGAAGCGAAACTGGCCGAACAGCGCGCGACCCTCATGAACCGAGAGAAACTGGTCGACGCCCTCGACCGGGCGCGCGGCGAGGTTGCAGGGGGCCGCTCAAACGGTGTCGAAGACGCGCTCCACAAGGCCCAGGCACATCTCGAACGAGCCGGTGACGAGGCACGGCGTTTCTTCGCTCCCATCATAGAGATTCTCGACCGTGCCGCCGCCGAGGCAAGCGAGGCGACGCGCGCTTTGCAAACCGCCAGCGTTACGATCGAGGGTGAAGCCGGTAATCTGGAAGATATCGAGGAGCGTCTGTTCGCTCTACGTGAGATCGCCCGCAAACACCGCGTCCAGGTCGAACAATTGCCGGCGTTGCACGAAGCGATCGCGGGAAAGCTCGTGGCACTCGAGGACCAAAGCGGCTCGGTGGCGGGACTAAAAACGGCGCTTTTCGACGCTCGGGCCGCCTATATCGCGGCCGCCGAAGAACTTTCCGACGCGCGGCGCGCGGCGGCGGAACGCCTCGATGCCGCGGTGGCGCACGAGCTGCCGCCACTTAAGTTGGAGACTGCGCGTTTCCGCACCGTGCTCGCCGCGCTCGACGAGGCCGATTGGGGACCCGACGGCTACGACCGGATCGAGTTCGAGATTGCCACCAATCCAGGCGCGGCGACGGGTCCGTTGCGCAAGATCGCTTCCGGCGGCGAGCTCGCACGCTTCATGCTGGCGCTCAAGGTCGTACTCGCCCAGGCGAACCCGGTCCCCACGCTGGTGTTCGATGAGGTCGACGCCGGTATCGGCGGCGCCACCGCCGCAGCGGTCGGTGATCGCCTCGATCGTCTCGCCGGCGGCGTCCAGGTCCTCGTCGTCACCCATTCACCGCAGGTTGCCGCGCGCGGTGCCCATCACTGGCGCGTCAGCAAAGCCGAGAGCGGTGCGGCGGTGATGACGCAGGTCGACGCCCTCGCCACCACCACACGGCGCGAGGAGATCGCGCGTATGCTGTCCGGCCGCGACGTCACCGACGAGGCCCGCGCTGCTGCCGATCGGCTGATCGCCGGAGAGCGGCCATGACCACCCCGGCATCGATCGATCAGCTCCCCACCGACATGCTCGACGAGGCGCAGGCCAAAGCCGAATTGAAACGGCTGGCCGCCGAGATAAAGCATCACGATACGCTCTACTACCAGAACTCCAAGCCGGAGATCAGCGACGCGGAATACGACGTGCTGCGTCGGCGGAACGAAGCGATCGAGGCACGCTTTCCAGATTTGGTGCGCGCGGATAGCCCCACCAAACGCGTCGGCGCCGGTCCTGCCGAGGGATTTGCCGAAGTCCGCCATTCGGTGCCGATGCTCTCGCTTGGCAATGCCTTCGACAAGGACGAGGTACGAGAGTTTTACGCCCGGATCCGCCGCTTCCTCGGCCTCGACACCGCCGAGCCGATCGAGACCGTGGCCGAGCCCAAGATCGACGGCCTTTCCGCCGCGGTACGCTATGAGCAAGGCACATTCGTACTCGGCGCAACGCGCGGCAATGGCGAGGTCGGCGAGGACGTGACGGCGAACCTCGCAACCGTCGTGGATTTGCCCAAGGCCCTTGAGGGCAACGATATTCCAGAAGTCCTCGAGGTGCGCGGCGAAGTCTACATGCGCAAGGATGATTTCGCGGCGCTCAACGCCGCACGCGATGCGGCAGGCGGTGCGGTTTACGCCAATCCGCGCAATTCGGCCTCCGGCTCGCTGCGCCAGATCGACGCCTCGGTGACCGCCTCACGCAAGCTGCACTTCTTTGCCTATGCCTGGGGTGAGCTGAGCGAGCCGCCCGGCGACGACTACTGGCATTTTCTGGAGCGCCTGCGCGCCTGGGGATTTTCGGTCAACCCCTACGCCAAACTGTGCCCGACGGTCGACGAGGCGTTGGCGCTCTACGACGAGATCGGGACGGAGCGCGCCACCCTGCCCTACGATATTGACGGCGTTGTCTACAAGGTGAACCGGCTCGACTGGCAGGATCGCCTCGGTATGGTGAGCCGGGCGCCGCGCTGGGCCGTCGCGCACAAGTTTCCCGCCGAGCAGGCCGAAACGGTGCTGGAAAATATCGATATCCAGGTCGGCCGCACGGGCGCGCTGACGCCGGTGGCGCGCCTCAAACCCGTCACCGTCGGCGGCGTCGTGGTCAGCAACGCGACGCTACATAACGAGGACGAGATCGCCCGCAAGGACATCCGCATTGGCGACACGGTGGTCATCCAGCGGGCCGGCGATGTGATCCCCCAAGTTGTCCGTGTAGTGACGGAGAAGCGACCGAAAAGTGCGAAACCGTATGCCATTCCCGATCACTGCCCACGCTGCGACAGCCTGGCGGTGCGTGAGGAAGGCGAGGCTGTGCGCCGCTGCACCGGCGGCCTCATCTGTCCGGCCCAGGCGGTACGACGCTTGAAGCATTTCGTATCGCGCACGGCCTTCGATATCGAGGGTCTGGGCAGCAAACATATTGACGATTTCTGGGAAGATCACACGATCCAGCGCCCCGGCGACATCTTCCGGCTGCACGAAAAACGCGCCGAACTCGCGGCACGCGAGGGCTGGGGTGAGCAGTCGGCGGCCAAACTCCTTGCCGCCATCGAAGTGCGCCGCACCATCCCGCTCGACCGCTTCATATACGCACTCGGTATCCGTCAGATCGGTGATGCGACTGCAAAGCTGTTGGCACGAAACTACGAAAGCCTCGATAAACTGCGCAGCGCCATGATCACCGCCGGAGCCGAGCGTGCGGCCGAGCCGCATGAGATGAAGAAAGCCGAGACCGTCGGTGAGGCATTTGCCGAACTCTGTAACATCAACGGCGTCGGTTTCAGCGTCGCCGACGATCTGATTGCCTTTTTCCGCGAGCCGCACAATCTCGACGTGCTCGACGATCTGGCGAGCGAACTCACGATCGAGGCGCTGGCCGCGCCAGCCGCGTCGTCACCGGTCAGCGGCAAGACGATCGTTTTCACCGGCACGCTGGAGACCATGACAAGGCCCGAAGCCAAGGCGCGCGCCGAGGCGCTGGGCGCGAAGGTCTCGGGCTCCGTTTCCAAGAAGACCGACTATGTCGTGGTCGGCGCCGAAGCGGGCTCGAAAGCCAAAAAGGCTGCCGATCTCGGTGTAACGGTATTGAGTGAAGCCGCGTGGCTCGAGCTCGCAGGCGCTTGAATTCTCTTTAGTCGAGGGGGTATTTGAGGCCGCTGGCGCAATTGAAAAGGACGACGTTCTCGTCCGCGGACACCTGGCCGTTCTGAACGGCGAGCTGATACGCTGCATAGGTCGCCGCACCTTCCGGACACAAAAGCAAGCCCTCTCCGCGCGCAACTTCGGAACGCGCAGCAAGGATCGCCGGATCGCTCACCGCAATCGCAAAACCGCCACTTTCGCGCACGGCGCGCAGAATTAGAAAGTCGCCAATAGCCGCCGGCACGCGGATCCCCGCGGCCACGGTTTGAGCATTGTCCCAGCGATCGGCGTGATCGGCACCGTTTTGATAAGCGCGTACGATCGGCGCGCACCCTTCGGCCTGCACCGCGACCATGCGCGGGCGTTCAGGGCCGATCCAGCCGACGGCTTCGAGTTCAGCAAACGCCTTCCACATGCCGATCAGGCCGGTTCCGCCGCCGGTCGGATAGAAAATCACGTCGGGCAACGTCCAGCCGAACTGTTCGGCCAGCTCAAGGCCCATAGTTTTCTTGCCCTCGATCCGATAGGGCTCCTTCAGCGTGGCGCAATCGAACCACTTGCCGGATTTGGCCCTCTCGGCGACCAGCCGGCCGCAATCATCGATCAGGCCGTCGACACGGACCACCTCGGCTCCCTGAAGCGCGGTCTCGGCAATGTTGATTTCCGGTGTATCGGCGGGGCAATAGACAATTGAGGCTAGGCCGGCCCGCGCCGCATAGGCGGCGAGCGCAGCACCGGCATTGCCGTTCGTCGGCATGGCCAGTCGCCGCAATCCCAGCTCCTTGGCCATGGCAACCGCGAGCGCCAAGCCGCGCGCCTTGAAGGAGCCGGTCGGCAAGCGCCCCTCATCCTTGACCAAGAGGGTGCCGGTGCGCATATCGTCCCGGCCAATGCGCACGAGCGGCGTCATAACTTCGCCGAGATCGAGCACATTTTCTGGGTGGCAAACCGGAAGGAACGGACGGTATTTCCAGAACCCGCCGCCGCGCCGCGTGAGTTCGTCACAGTCGATCGCGCCGCGCAGCGCCGCCAAATCGTAGCGCACGAGAAGCGGTTTGCCGGCCGCCGATAATCCGTGAACTTGGCCAGCCTCGTAACGCTCTCCGATGGCCGAGCACTCCAGATGGCTTACGAAGCTTCGATCGTCGTTTCTGGCAGGTTCGATTGGATCAGGGGGCATACTGCTCGATCTTGTGTTTCGCTTTTTCTTCAAGAATCTTATACCGTTCCGTGCGACATTGGTTACCGCCAAGCAAGCATATGTGAGCGACATCAGATTTGCAGCGCGGGCGCAACCACGACATGTCTGTTGACCGTCCGCCTGTTCGACCAGGCGGCAACCTCATCATCCCTCAGCAAAGCACCACGAGGTTCAAATGGACAGACGAAGCGTACTCCGGCTCGGCGCCGCGGCAGGCGCCGGTCTCTTCGGGCCGGTATTCATTCCGGGATTGAGCCTGGCCGATCGTTTCGGCGAGTTCCAGACACCGCTTGCCGGCGGTCTTTTCTACACGAAAGAGCGCCCGGGTCGTTGGGCGGAGAAGGCGGCCGGGCACCTGCCAGTGATCGAACGCCGCGGTGAGCGCATTCGCGTGACCACGCGCCATCCCATGACGGGCTACAAGCACTACATCGTCAAGCACATGATCCTCGACGAGAATTTTCGCTATGTCCGCGAGAAGGTCTTCGATCCGGGCGTCGACAAGCCAGTGAGCGAGTACGATGTCGGCGACCTGCGTCGCGCACTCTACGCTGTCAGCATGTGCAATCTGCACGACACCTGGATCAGCACGCTTCAGCTTTAGACGATTGTTCCGGCCCAGCTGCTAGCTTGCGAGAGGCGCAGTTGCCTCTGCAAGCCACTTTGCTGTCTCGGCATCGACCAATGGCGTCAGTGTGGTGCGGACGCGTGCGTGGTAGGCATCGAACCACGCCAGTTCGTCCGCCGACAAAAGCGCCGTGTCGACAAGCGCCCGGTCGATCGGGGCGAGCGTGAGCGTCTCGAAGCTATAGATCTCGCGCTCACCACCCTCGATCGCCTCCTCCACACGTACCGCGACGAGGTTTTCGATACGTATGCCGAAGGCGTCGGTCTTGTAGTATCCGGGCTCGTTGGAACAGATCATGCCGGGGCTGAGTCCAACGGTGTTCGGCAGCTTTGATATGCGCTGCGGGCCCTCGTGGACCGAAAGATAGCTGCCCACCCCATGTCCGGTGCCATGGTCGAAGTCGAGCCCAGCCTCCCAGAGCGGACGGCGCGCAATCGCATCGAGTTGCGAGCCGCTGGTGCCTTTGGGAAACTTGACCGTCGCCAGCGCAATATGCCCCTTCAGCACGCGCGTGAAACGATCGCGCATCTCCGCTGTTGGCTGCCCGACCGCCACGGTGCGGGTAACGTCGGTCGTGCCGTCGGGATACTGCGCGCCGGAGTCGACGAGGTAGAGCTCACCCGGTCCAAGCGTGCGATTGCTTGTCTCCGATACCCGGTAGTGCACGATCGCGCCATTCGGCCCGGCGCCGGAGATCGTATCGAAGCTCAAATCGCGCAGCAGGTTGCTTTCCCGTCGCAGCGCTTCAAGTTTCTCGGCAGCAGCAAGCTCGCTAATACCGCCGCCCTCGGCTTCCCGAGCGATCCAGGCAAGAAACCGGGTCAGCGCGGCGCCATCGCGGATATGAGCCTGGCGGGCGCCCTCGAGTTCGACTGGGTTCTTGAGCGCCTTGGGCATCAAGCATGGATCGGCGCCTCGCACGATCGTCGCGCCGGCATCTGCAAGACGCTTGAAGATCCAATCGGCGGCTGTGGACGGATCGGCCAAAACCTGCGCCTCAACCTCGCCCAGCGCGTCGATCGCATCGCCTAGCGCGTCGGGCGCGCCGATTGTCACGCCGCTGCCCAGATGGGCCCGCAGTTTGTCATCGACCTTGGCCGAATCGATGAATAGCGAGACCGTTCCATCTTTGCGCACGATCGCAAAGCAAAGCGGCAAGGGCGTGCGCGGTACATCGCCGCCACGAATATTGAGAAGCCAGGCGATCGACTCCGGCAGGGTCAGGACAACCGCATCCACGGGATGCTTGGCGAGCGCCTTGGCGATCTCAGCGCGCTTTTCCGCGGACGCCACGCCGGCATACTCGATGTCGTGGGGCATGGCCGGTTCAGTTGGCGGCGGCGGCCGGTCAACCCATACCGTGTCGAGCGGATTGCCGTTCGTCGGAGCCAGCGTTGCACCCGCCTTTTCGCAGGCCTCGGCAAGCCGGCGCGCCGCTTCTTCGGTATGAAGCCATGGGTCGTAGCCGAGCGTCCCACCGGGCTTCAATGCACTTACAATCCAGTCGGCCGGCGGCTCATCGGTGATATGCCGGAATTCAAAGCTCTCGCCATCGACTTGATCGCGAACCTGCAGCGTATAGCGACCGTCGACAAAGAGCGCAGCACACGTATCAAGCACAATCGCCAGACCCGCTGAGCCATCAAAGCCGGTGAGCCAGGCCAGACGTTCGGCTGAGGGCGGCACGTATTCGCCTTGGTGCTCGTCGGCGCGCGGCACCACGAACCCGGTAAGGCCCCGGCGCTTCAATTCGCCCCGCAGGGCCGCGAGCCGTGCGGCCATCACGTCCTTGGGGTCGGCCCTCACAGCACGATTCACGCCGTCCTCCGGCTGACTGATCTGGCCCCTGGCAAAGCGTTCATACAATCCAAGCTAAGCGCCTGCTGCGGGCCGCGCAAGACCGGGATGAAATCACGCAATGGTTAACGCGGGCATGCATCATCGGCAATGCTGCAATGCAACATAACCGCTCGAAATTGGCAGAATCCGGTCCCAAATCTCTGTCATGTGGAAACAAGCCGGGAACGGCGCACCGGCCGCCGGCAACACAGGACAAGGACGATGAAGTCACAGAATATGCATGCCATTCAGGGCTCAGGCGGCCTGGATAGCCACCAAATCAGCGAATCCGAGCTCCTTGGGGCCGCCCAGCGCGCCCGGGCGGAAGCCATCGGCAATTGGTTCGAGGGTCTTTGCCGGACTGTCGGTCGCTGGTTCAATGCACGCTTCGGGCGCGCTCAGCAGCGCCGGCGCGTTATCAAAGAGCTGAATGCGCTCGACGAGCGGATGCTGAGCGACATTGGCATCACGCGCGGCGACATCCCGTTCGTGGCGAACGGTCGGAGCCGGCTGCGCAATCCGCGTAACGATGACGACGCTGCGGCCGCGTAGTCCACGCAACAATCAATCCGAACAGCAAAGGGCGGTCCCGTACGGGGCCGCCCTTTCTCATCGTTTGGGCCGGGCTGGGCCTTATTGTCGGGCCAGCACCAGATCGAAGCGCGCCTTGAGCGCGCCGCGCTCAATCTCGGAGGCCGAGCTGAAGCGCGCGGCGATTGGCACCCCCGACCCGGCCACCTGGCGATAGAGGAAGTCGCGCGCGTTCTGCGGATGACCCTCGATGTACATTTGCGTCGAAATCTCCTCAAAGCCCGGCGCCGCGACGGCGAAATGGATATGCGGCGTGCGGCCTGGATAGGGAACAGGCTTGATCGTGCGGAAGCGATAGCCGCCATCCGCGGCGGCGCGGGTTCGGCCATAGCCCTGGAAGTTGCCGTCGATGCGGCCAAGCCGACCATCGCCTTGGTGGTGGTAGACACCGTTTGCATCGCACTGCCAGATTTCGATCCGGGCGCCCGCGACCGGCTTGCCGTCGGTATCGAGGACCCGGCCCGACAGATGTGTCACCTCGCCCAACGCCCGGGCGGCCTTGCCCTTCACACGCACCAGGTCGTTGTCGCTGTCGAGGGGAAACTTGTCGGGATAGAACGGCCCGCGCGTCTGGCGCGGCGTCGGCCTGAGCGCGGCAAGCGCCGGCGTCGCCGCGACGAAAGCGGCGGCCGAGAGGCCTGAAGCCAGAACGCGCCGCCGAGGGAGGAATGCGTCGGTCATCGGTTCACGATCCTATTCGTTTCGAACGCGACATCGTTCCCTTCAACGATTAGGACGGCCGCAATCCGTCGTTCAAGTCACGCTTCGGTGAACACGCTTCGGTGACGGGGCGACGCAGGACCAGCGTCGGCCATTCGCCAAGCCGAACCGATCCGGCGGCCCTGAGCCCCGCCCCGCGATAGGCAGAGCGAACTGCGTACTCCTGCTCGCGCAAAATGCCTGACAGGATCACGAAACCG
>Ga0224512_10005832_pt1 | contig 10030 bp, 10 predicted proteins | sample SF_May12_sed_USG_4_FD_169103 | JGI IMG/M metagenome (GOLD analysis project Ga0224512, IMG submission 169103) | Sediment microbial communities from San Francisco Bay, California, United States - SF_May12_sed_USGS_13 | ecosystem: Environmental > Aquatic > Marine > Sediment | place: USA... | reverse complement strand
TCACCGTAACGAAGTTGGAGGCAATGGTGATGAACGTCCCGGTGATGGCATTCTGGGCGCCGACGACATCGTTGTTCAACCTCGAGACGAGTTCGCCGGTGCGGGTTGAGGTGAAGAATCGCAGCGACATGCCCTGCAGGTGCCGGTAGAGCTGGCGGCGCAGGTCGAAGATGATTCCTTCTCCCGCCCGGGCCGACATCCACCGTTGCAGGGTTCCGACCACGGTGTTGACGATCGGGACGGCCACCATGCCCAGACCCAGGTAGGTGAGCAGCCGGATGTTCTTTTCGGGTATGGCCCGGTCGATGAGCTCGCGCATCAAAAGCGGCGGGACCAGCGTCAACAGGGAGATGATCACGATCGTGACGAGCACCACGATCAGATCCCGCCGATAGGGCCGTCCGTAAGCCAGAACCCTCCTTAGGAGGGCTCGGTCGACATGAGGGCGATCTTGCTCTTCGTCGTAACGAAGGTAGGCGAACCAGTTACCACCGTGAAAGATGCGGTTTCCTTCCTGGACGAGAGCCCAGCCTATCGCTGCAGGGCTACAAGCTCAGGAGCCGGCCTGTTCCCCGGACGATTCGGTCTCGTTTCCGGCCGGGGATCCCTGCCTGTCGTCTGCCCCGGCCAGCACCGAAACCACGGGGACCAGGTCCTCACAGGAACCGGCCATGCGGGCGAGGAGGTCGGCATTTCCCGCGTTCCGAACAAAGAGATCGTAGGTGTAGCCGTGCTCGGACCAGACGAGCCGCCACCCATCGATGGCCGCCAGAGACCAGGCCGGACAGCCGTCTTCGAGGGTCACCTGAGTGCACTCCTGGACCGTGCTACCGATCAGTTCGTCGCAGCGGCTGGGTCCCGTCGGAGCCTCGGGCACGCCGATCGTGTCCGGAACCACCGGCTCAGGGATCGGTTCGTAGATCGCCACCATCAGCACCGCCAGCTGAGCAACGCTCCGGCTTTTTGTGTAGGGCTTCTCCGACCAGAACCCGAAAGCCGCAGCGGGTGAGGACAACCCTCCTGTGGAGGGGTCGAAAACCAGCTGGCTGGTGACAAAGGCAACATTCTCGGGAATGAGCGTCGGCACCTCGAGACCCGGCAGGGCAGCCAGTATCTCTGTTCGGCTGGCCTGAACATACTGATCTTGGCGATTGCTACGGGACCATACCGCCGAGATCGTCTCCTCCGGCGAAGCCGGGGCGGTCGGCGAGCGATCGCCGAGTTCGTCGTTCACCCAATCAATCGTCTTCGATCCGCTGGTGGCCAGCAACCCGACCGGCGCCACCACAGATGGTGCGAATGTGGTGGTCGTCGTTGGGTCCGGAGCTGCCGCGATCCAGCGCTCGGTCATGTGTCCCAGATCGGCGAGGGGCGCATCGGATCCACAGCCTGCCAGCAGTGCAGCGGCCAGTACCAGAACAACCACGGTGCTCGATCGACCCTTGCCCAACCACATCCCCTTTTTCACGACGCCGACGCCTTCCACCAGTGAGACGCCGAGAATCTCGGTTTAGTTCCAACCTATCGCAACACTGGTCTGCAAAGAAAGGGAGTTTGGGATACTGAACAACATGACGATTCAACTCCTCACCGATCAATACCCCGATCGCCCGGCCTTCGACACGGCACTGTCGCACGCACTGCTCCGCCGCGCCGGGGCCGGCGAGGTGGCGGAAACCCTCCGGCTGCATCAGCCCGGATCCATCGTCGCCTTCGGTCGCCAGGACGTAGTCAACGCCGGCTATCTCCCGGCCGTGGCGGCCAGCCGGACCGCCGGCTATGAAGCGATCGAGCGGCTGGCAGGTGGGCGAGCGGCCGTTTTCCACCCCGGTACCATCGCCTTTGCCTGGACGATTCCGTCCCCCACTCCTCGCGAAACGATCAGACCGCGTTTTGAGGCGCTCACCTCCACGCTGCTCAGTGCGTTCCGGGCGCTCGGGGCCGATGCCCGAGTCGGTGAAGTTCCCGGCGAGTACTGTCCCGGTGCCTACAGCATCAACGTGTCCGGACTCCACAAGGTGATGGGGACCGGCCAGCGCATCGTCGGCCGGGCAGCCCACGTGGGTGGGGTGATCGTCGTGGAGGGAGGGGACCGGATTGCCGAGGTCCTGATTCCCGTCTACAGGGCGCTCGAACTCACGTGGAATCCCGTGACCTCCGGAGACCTGGCCGGGGCGGTCCCGGGTATCACCCGCCAGGATGTCCTAGCTGCCATCGTGACCGAGTTCGACCGGCGCTACGGATTGGAAGATGGCGGCATCGAGGAAGCAACCCTGGCCCTGGCGGCGGCCCTGGAACACCACCACCTTTCCCCGCCTGGCTAGGTTCATTTCTCAACGAGGCTGGTGAACTCGAAGATGACCTTGTGGCCGAATTCGTCCTTGGCTTTCACCTCGAACGTCTCACCGTACGGAGCACCCTCGAAGAAGACCTTGAGATACCACTCGCCGTTTTCGGCGACGGTGGTCGACCCGGATCCGAAAGAAGACAGGATGGAGACCTGCGTGCCGGGTTTGGCCATTCCGGAAAACTCGTCGTACGGAGGACTCTCGGTGCACGAACCCCACCTCTGGACTGCGGTGAACTCGACCGGAGGCGGTTCCTTCTTGGGTGGCGCCGGGGCCTCGTAGATGACAGAAACAGACGCCTCTGCGACATTGCCGGCTGCGTCGGTCGACGTGAATGCCGCCAGATTGCCACCGGCGTTGAGCAACAAGACAATCGACCAGTGACCGTCGGCGCTCACCTCGGCGAGATAGGGTCCCGCCGCCACCACGGCTCCCGGTTCAGTGGTCCCCTCAAATCGCAGCGACTTCTCCGTAACCCTGGCCCCGTTCTCCGGGAACGTGATGGCCAGGGAAGGGGCCGTGTTGTCTGCAACGGCCGGAGCGGTTGCCGGCGGCAACGTCACGGGGGTCGTAGCGGATGTGGTGGTCGGCGGCGCCCCGGTGGTTGTTGTCACCTCGATTGGCAGAGTATTGACCGGGAAGGTGTCGCTGGTTGTCGAGGTCTCACTCTGCGGCGAAAAGAGGTCGACCTGAACCACCGTGAGACCGACCAGGAGCACAACCGCCGCAAATGCTCCGGCAAAGGACAGCAAACGCGACTGGCGGCCCGGAACCCGGGATCCGGGTACTCCGTGCTCCATGAGCAGCAGCGATGCACCATCGACCTTCTGCTTGAGGTTACGGGCAGCCTGGCGGCCGCGATCGTCGAGCGTCATGAGCCATCTCCCGGCGAGGTTCCGAGCCGTTCGGCCAGCCGGACCCGCCCCTTGTGGAGGTGGACCCTGGCCGTTGACGGCGAACAGTCGAGGATGTCGGCGACTTCGGCCACGGGCCGATCCTCGAGATAGTGAAGAGCAATAGCCTGGGCCTGGCGTTTGGGGAGAGCCCGAACCGCGGCCCAGAATTCGTCATCCTCAACAGCGAGGGCAGGAAGGGCCTCCTGGCGGCGCACAGCTACCCGGGCCATGGCCCGTGCTTCAGAAACTCGTTTCCGATAGAGCGACACTGCCATATTGGCTACCACCCTCCTGACCCACGCACCCGGCGACTCGTACTCGCCGATGCGATCCCACTTTCGGTGAGCGGCGATGAACGCCTCCTGAGCAAGGTCTTCGGCGGCCCATCTGCTCCCTGAGAGGGCGTAGGCCAGACCGACGACGGACCTGAACTCGCGCTGGTAGAAGGTTTCGAAACGCTCGGGAAGCGTGACGATCCCTCGGTCTGCTCCTTGCATCCAGCTCTCCAAGAGGCCCTACGGGCGTTCCCAGCCATCTCGCCTAGTTACTCGTATCGGCGCCCCGAAAGGTTTACCTGAGCTGCATCGCGACCGGGATGCGGACCGTCGTTGGGAGGATCCCGACTTGCTCGATAGCCTGAGGGGATGCAATCGCCTGCTCGCGTCCTGGTGGTCAACGGACCCAACCTCAATCTGCTCGGCACCCGCCGGCCGGACATCTACGGGTCGACGACCCTCGCCGAACTTGAAGCTGCTTGCCGGGCGTGGGGAACCGAATTCGGGGTCACCGTGGACGCCTTCCAATCGAATCACGAAGGGGCCATCATCGATCGAATTCACCGGGCCCGGCAAGATACGGACGCCATCATCATCAACCCGGGCGCCTTCACTCACTACTCGTATGCCATCCACGACGCCCTCGAGGCAGTCGGATTGCCGGTGGTCGAAGTCCACATCTCAGACATCACCAGCCGCGAGGTCTGGCGGTCGCACTCCGTGATTTCGCCTGTTTGTGTGGCCACTATCTACGGACGAGGTACGGGCGGATATCGCGACGCTCTCCGCCACCTCATGTTCCGAACGGAGGTTCCGGCGCGCCTGGTTGCCTACGGTTCCCACCCCGACCAGGTTGCAGACCTGCGCGTCCCCGCCGGGCCCGGGCCGGTTCCGCTGGCCGTGCTCATACATGGAGGGTTCTGGCGCGGGCCGTGGCGACGGGACCTCATGGACGGTCTGGCGGTTGATCTCACCAAACGGGGCGTCGCCACCTGGAACATCGAATACCGCTGCGATCACCTCGGGTGGCGGGACGCCTTCTCCGACGTCGCAGCTGCCGTCGATCATCTCGCGAGCCTGACCACCGATGTCCCGCTCGATCTGGGTCGAGTTGCCATAACCGGGCATTCCGCCGGGGGTCAGCTTGCCTTGTGGGCCGCCGGACGGACACGCCTCCCGGCAGGTGCACCGTGGGCGTCCCCGCTTGTCCGCGCCCGACTGGCCGTGGCCGTGGCCGGAATAGTCGATCTCCACATGGCCCGGGACGGCCATCTGGACGGCGACGCCGTCGAGGAGTTCTTCGGCGATCCCCCGGAAAAGGGCACGTCGCCGGCCGATCTGCTGCCGCTGGGGGTTCAGCAAGTGATCGCCCACGGGACGGCGGACGACCTGGTGCCGGTCGAACACAGCCGCACCTACGTTGAACGGGCCCGAGCTTCCGGCGATGAGGTCGAATATCTTGAATTCGACCAGGCCGACCATTTCGTGTTGATCGATCAACGCTCCGCTGAGTGGGATGCGATCGCTACCACCGCAATCGAGAGCCTCACAGGGAACTGATCGTGACCTGGTTCTTCACCGCAATGACGGTCGCCGGACTGGCCGCCACTTTGTTCGGCGAGCACCGTGACCTGCCCCTCCGCCGCATCGCCAAGCCCATTGCTTCAGCCGGGTTTCTCGGACTGGCTCTGACGCTCGGAGCTACAGACTCCCGTTATGGGTGGTGGATCCTGATCGGGCTGGTCTTTGGCTTCATCGGCGACGTGGCCCTCCTGGGAACGGTCCGCTCGTGGTTCTTGACCGGTCTGGTGGCCTTTCTCATTGGACACTTGCTGTATGTGGTCGCTTTCTTCGTTGGCGGGGTGGCGGCCGGGCCCCTCGTCGCCGGCGCACTGGCAACCGCCGCAGCTGCCCTCTTCGTCCTTCGCTGGCTCCGACCGCACATAGCGCCCGACCTGAGAGGGCCGGTGATTGCTTATGTCGTGATCATCTCAGCCATGGTGGCGGCTGCGACCGGCGCCACCGCCGCCGGGAACACCCCGTTGATCTTGATCGGGGCGACGGCTTTCTACCTTTCCGATCTGGCAGTAGCTCGCAATCGTTTCGTAGCCCCCGGGGCCGTGAATCGATTCTGGGGATTGCCGCTCTACTACCTCGGCCAGGTACTGCTCGCCTGGTCGGTGGCCTGAACCGAACCCTATTGGACCTCGGGCACCCGCGTCCCTAGTTCCCGGTCCAACAACAACAAAGCGGCGCCGTTGTCTCCGGCCATGGCTATCTGTTCGATCAGTTCGGACACGACTGCCTCTTCTTCGACCTGTTCGCTGATGAACCAATGCAACAGAGGGAGGCTCTCAAAGTCTTTCTCGTCATTGGCTTGCCCGTACAAGTCATGGATGGACGCGGTCACTTTCTGCTCATGGGCAAGCGATGCCTCAAAGACCGACAGCGGCGATGTGTAGTCACTCGACGGAGCGGGAATCGAACGCAATTCGACCTGATTGCCGCGATCGAGCACAAAATCGAAGAACTTCATCGCGTGGACCCATTCTTCTTCGGCCTGCTGGCGCATCCAATTGGCGAAGCCGGGCAGATTGGCGTCATCGAAGAACGCAGCCATCTGGAGGTACGCGTACGAGGACGCAAACTCGAGTGTTATCTGGTCGTTGTAAGCATCCTGCAGCGAGGCGCTCATTGCCACGGTGGGTTCCTTTCATTGCGGTTCCCGGCCATGCTATCGGGCAGTCTCACCATCTCGCCAAACGCCGGAGGGTGCGGGTTATGCACCGCCGCCCCGGGGTGGCCGCTCGATCCGGTACGCCCGCCCTTCGCCCGGCGCCAGATCTTCCAACCGGTGGAAATAGCCGTTTCCGACAAGCCGACGATCGATTTCGGCCACCGGCCCGGAGGTCGAGAACTCGGCCGTCAGGACCACGTCTTGGTCGAGTGCCGGAATCCCGAAATACCCGGAGCTTCTCGTCAAGTCGTAGTTCACGACGAACACATACCGGGCGGCTCCGGCCTGGGTCCAGGCTGCGGTGCCTCGCTGCGTAGTGGCATCGGGCGGAATCAGCCAGCGGGTTGATGCTCCGGCAATAGCGGGGAGAAGGCCGTCCGCGTAGAGCTCGAGGGCGCTCAAACGATCAAACAATGCCTGATTCTCTCCCCAGATGAAATGGCTTCCGTGGCGCGCTTTGGATGGATAGACGTTCGATTCGCCCCGTTCGCGGAACACAAAGAGCTTGGTGTAACGCTCATTTTCAACGGGCTCCCTGTGGATATCGCGTACCTCGAAACCGAGGCCGGTGTACGTGGGCATGTCTGGCAAGAACAAGGCGGTGAAGAGCCGGGCTTCGTTCCCGCCCTCATACAGGGCATCGAATCGGGGATCGTCTTTGTCCGCCGTCATGACCGTGAACGCCGGGGCCGTCCGCCGGGTGGCGAGATCGTCGAGGTACCGACGGAAGCGGCCCAGAAACGTCGGGCTCCCGACCACCGTCGATTGGAGGTCTCCCAGCGTGGCGTCGGCTAGAGATGCTTCGAGATGGTCGAGTTCCTCGCCGAACTGAAAAGTGTCCCGGGCAGGCAAGAAGGTCTCAGCGAAATACGCGAACCACGGTGCCCCGGCCCGTTGCTGAATATGGATCTTCACTGCCCCCAGGATGTCGTAGTAATCGCCAACTTCATCCGGGACGCCCCCCGGGCGCATCTGGACATGCGACATGTCGCCCCGCATGAAGTCGAAATTGCCGATGTGCTGGGTCTCGGCAAAATGGTTGCAAACGTACTCCCACACATGCGGCCGAGGTCGATCGAAGTCGATCTCCCAATTGGCGTTGTCGTCGATGCGGCCGTAGAGCTTGAATCTGGCCAGCGGAGAGAAGACCCGGGACATGCCTTGCGGGTGCGTGATGACGAAATCGGGCCACTCCATACCGTATTGATCTGCGGCAATGTGTTTGGCGTCGGGATCAACCATGATGCCGCGAAACGGCACGCCCATGGTGGCGGGTACCGGTTCCAGGCCCTGCCGCTTGAGGTGATTGATCAGGTCGACTCGCCGTTGGGTCCGCCCCCGAAGATCCGCGGGTTCGCCGAACATAACGGCCAGGCGGTCCCTTTCCGAAGCGGAGAACAAGGCGAGCCGGTTGGCAGGCAGGGTAAGGGCCGGATCGGCCGGGCCCGCCTCCTGCAACCAGGTGAAGATCGTCTCTTCGACGATCTCATGGAGTGACTCGGACTGATCGACGATCTTGCGATCGAGAACGCGCATCCATTCGAATAGGTCGGGCGTTCCGACGGTCGCCTCTGAGAATCGATCGGTATGGGGAATCACATCCATTCCGACCGTCTTGCCCATCACGTGCAACAGGTTGCACATCGCCCGCAGTTGCCGCTCAACAGTGTCCAGGTGGGGCGCCACCGCCCACAATTCCTCCGAGAAGAACTCCTGGTTGAGGTTCCATCCCGCTATTCCGTACAGGCTCTCCACGACACCGGGTTCCCAGATGGGCAGCAGATGAATCGAGTCGAAACAAGCGGGAAGCGTGAGGGCATATTTGATGACTCCGGCGTAGTCGCCGACGGTACGGACGTTGATCCCGACCATGTTCGTTGTCTGCAGCCACGACGAGTCGGGTTCGCGGGCTCGCGGGGAGACGACCTCGATCGGAAGATCGCCAAGAGGCAGATCGAGATCGGTAGCGTGCGAGGACAAGGCAATGTCAGGGGCCTCACCCACCCGACCCCGGAGAAGATCGAGCACTTTCTCCAACGGCACAGCGAGCGCGTCCTGGGGCCGAAGTCCAGCCAAAAAAGAAACCCGGCCCTCCCTGAAATCGGACTCACCCGGCAGGCCGAAGGCCTTCACCCCGTCACGAACTCGACGTCATAGTCCCGGGTGATCACGACGTCGGCCATAGCCCGATGCTGCGAAATGATCTCATGCTCAGTCTTGAGCACGTCCTCTATGAAAGAATCGAACTCCTCCCGTCCTCTCCGCATGCGGTGTTCCATCGTCTCGAGGCGGTTGCGAGCGATGAAAACTCGCCGGTCGACGTTTTGGCAAAGCGACGTGTACACGCCCTCGGCGATGACTACATCCACTCCGTCGAGCGAGATGCTCTCCTCAGTGATCATATTCTCGGCGTAGATCACGAGGGGTTTCACGAGCGAAGTCGCCCCCGCCCGTGCTGCGGCGAGGTGGTCGTCCAAGAGATCGAGCCGCACCTCGGTGATTCCCACCCAACAGAAGTTGGCTCGCCGCGCCTCGTCATTCGAGCGCGGAGGCAGCACGTAGTAATCGTCCTGCTGGAGAACGGCAGCCCTTGCGCCCCGCTCCCCCAACGAGTCGACCAGCGCCCGCGCCGTTTCTGACTTTCCGCTTCCAGATTCCCCGGCCACGCTCATCACATACCGGCGGTCGGTCCGGCTGATCTCGTCGAAAAGCTTGTCGATGATTCGCTCAGCGGCGTTCTTGTGTTCCTCGCCGACGAGGATGATGTCGCCCTTCATCGCCGGTATCCTAACGCAGCCCACCGGGCCCTCTCCGAAGAAGGCCATGTTTCCCCTGCGGGAGGTCACGTGAGGTTTGTCGACGGCTATCGCCGCTGGATTCTCACAGCGGCCTCGACCGGTTTCGCACGCAACTGGCTGGGACCCAAAGTGGTCAGCCGGCTAGACCGTCTGCTGTATACGCCGACCCGCGGTGGACTTCTTTCCCTCGGATCACGGGCGTATCCGACCCTGCTGCTCAGCACGATAGGGCGCAGGACCGGGCGGCCCCATACGGTCCCCCTATTCTTCTTGCGGCGCCGCGAGAGCCTCATCGTGGTTGCCTCCAACTTCGGCCGGGAAGATCATCCGGGATGGTCGGCCAACTTGCTGCAGCAACCGGACGGTCGCGTCCAGGTCAGGAACGAATCCTGGAATGTGCTGGCTCGCATGCTGGAACCCGACGAGAAAGCGGAGGTGTGGCCGAAACTGGTCGAACTCTTTGCGGGTTGGCAAGGTTATGAAGACCAGACCGGGCGTTCGATCCGGGTTTTCTCGCTCGACCCTGTTTGAGCTTCGCGTCTTCTCCCAATGTTTCCCAGGCATCGGCTTGGGCTCTCACGGCAGGATCGTTAGCCTGCGGGAACGCCACCGATGCTGGATCGGGGCGCAAACGGAGGCGGAGTAGCCCACATGCGTAGTGTGCGGTCGGCCCTGGTTGGACTGGGGACGCTCATCATTCTCTTGACGTTCGTCGGTTTCGCAACGTTCTCACCCAACGGTGCCGATACCTCGCGTCCGGAAGGGATCGAAACCGAGGTACCGGCACCCCTTCTCCTGGCCGCCGACGCCGGCGCCACCACCGGCCGGGTGACCGCCTTCGTGTTCGCGAATCAGCTCCAGACGACTACCCCTTCCGAAGCCGGGACGGCCGCCCCCTCCGGCAAGGAAGCGGGCGAGCGGGCGATCGATCATCTCCCCGCCCAGGAACTTCGCTCGTCGCTTTCGCCGACCACTA
>Ga0224512_10005831_pt1 | contig 10031 bp, 5 predicted proteins | sample SF_May12_sed_USG_4_FD_169103 | JGI IMG/M metagenome (GOLD analysis project Ga0224512, IMG submission 169103) | Sediment microbial communities from San Francisco Bay, California, United States - SF_May12_sed_USGS_13 | ecosystem: Environmental > Aquatic > Marine > Sediment | place: USA: California... | reverse complement strand
CGCGCCGTCATCGATGACGATCTGTACTTCGCCGAGCTCCGCGCGCAGCGAACGCAAGAAGCTCCGGTCCGACTGATCTCCGATCCGTATCTCGACCTGATCTTCGGCCAAGGCCGCGCAGTCCGGGTTGATATCCACGCCGATAATGCGCGCTCGCGCCCCGAAGTAGTGCTTCCACATTTGCAGTGACCCGCCATGGAAGACACCGAACTCGACGAGCGTCAGGGGCGTTCCCCGGAAGGTTTCGAAGTGGCGATGGTAGACGTCGAAGTAGTGGAGCCACTTGTGGATGAGGCGGCCCGGGTTGGCCTCGAAGTACTCGAGCAGCGGGTTCACGTCAGGCATCGATCGGAGGACGGACGACTAGAACGTATCTGGGCCAACGGAGAACCGGCGACTGCGACGTGCATCCTTGGAGTAGAAGCCCTGACGAAGTTGGTTGAACTCGAAGGTGACTCGGAAGATGGGGCCACCGCCCGCGCCCCCCACAGGGAACGCCAGGTCGGTGCGGTAGATGTGGCGCGTCCCTCTCGGAAGTCCGATGCGCAGCCCGAAGCCGACCGCCGCTTGCCAGCCAGAGTCGACCGCATACGGCGCGTCCCCAGGCCAGACACGCCCGAGATCGGAGAATACGGTGAGGCCCAGATCCGCTGTATTGGAGGGCCACGGGAGCGCCACACGGTCCTCGAGGATGAACCTCACCATGCGCCCGCCCGGAAACTGGTCTTCAGCCAGCGAGCGCACGCCTTCTCTTCCACCGAGGCTGAGCTGGTACGGAAGAGTGGTGTCCCAACCACCCGCGCTCGACGTGCGGAAGAAGAGTGTGTGGCTCGGGAGTGCTGCAACACGCACATAGGTCGCGAAGTCGGCATCTACCAGGACGTCCCGCCAACCCTCCTCCACGTGTCGCGCTTCCACCGTCGTACCCGCGATCACCAAGCCCAGCCCGACGGGAAGCGTGAAGGTCGCGTGCCCCCGGGTGTACACGTCGTCCGCCCCCTGCGCACCGTTCTGCTGCAAAAACCCGATGCTCTTGCCGACTGTGGCTCCGGCAAAGAAGCCCAGGCCGATCATGTCGGAATGCCGGAGATCGTCGAGACCGACGTATTCGACATACCGGAATCGCCGCGTACCGAGGTGTAGGCTGAGGCGCGTTGCTGCCGAGGGGTTGAGCTGGCGGTCCAACGCAGCTGGGGTCACACCCGGGAGCGGCGTGCGCACGTCGAAGTCGTCGAAGATGATCTCGGGTCCCCGTGGGTACGTCACCTGGTCCCATGTCAGGCTCGTGCCGAGGATGACTGACTTGCCCGCCTCGCCGAAACGGTACGCTCCGGACAACTCGATCTGTTCGCGTCGCATCGGCACGAGCACCTGATTGTACGGCTGAGTGCCGTCGGTCGAATACGCGAAGTAGTCAGTCGCCCGCCTGAAGCCTTGGCGAACGCCGATTCGACCGGCTTCCCCCACGAATGGATACCGCCAATACTGGTCGAAAAAGTGGCCCGCGCGGGAGCTGCCGCCGGAGATGCCCGCGTCAGAGCGCCCGAAGAAGCGCGGCGTCCGCGCCCCGAACGATTCCGTCCTGGTCTCCCGTCGCTTGTAGAACGTGTACTCGCCGAACACACCTTGGCCGAAGAGGTTCTCTTCGGTGACCTGAAGCCGCTCGAGGTTGAGGCGATCCTCGTAGTTGACTCCGACGTCGACTTTTGTGGACCACTCGTCCCGGGTCGCTACGAGCACGTCTCGCCCGCCCGAACCGTTAGGCTCGTCTCGGACATCCTCCACGAAGAGAAAGCCGTAGCCGTCGAGCAACCGCTGGGACTCCGAGACCAAGAACGGGTCGTAGCAGTCGCCCTCCTGAAAGAGCAGCTCGCGGCGGACGAATGCCTCCGTGGTATTGACGTGCAGCAGGTTCAGCGTCCGGTAGGTCCAGGCCAAAGGCGCGATGTTCGTCGATCCAGGGTCGAAGATCGAGCGGCTTTCTACGTCGATAGACGAAACCACGCCTTGGGTGCAGACGGCCTCGCCACTCGCCGCCGCCACATTGGGTCCACTGTCGGCGAGCTGAGCGCGAACGGAGACCGCCCCCCCGAAGCACAGAAGCATGAGAGCCAGCACAACGCGCTGGGTGAGCAAAAGCGGAGGGCCGGATTCCGGCTGCATCTGATACGTCCCGGTCATGGCAAAGAAGATACGGAATGGAATCGGGCTGAGGCATACGACATCGGGTACCGCACTCTGAGAGGTTGGACACCGCGCCGGCCCCAGGGTTGCCTTGGTTGTACGGTCTTGAATACCGTTTCCGACCCGTTCCGTTGCGTCCTCCCGGATCTACGCCACCTCGGCATGTCGTTCGTCATTACCCTCCTGTATGGGACCGCGGCCCTAATCCTGGCAGCCTTTGGCTTCTGGGAGCTTCGCATGCTGGTCCATTTTCTGAGGAACCGCGACGCGATCCGGGGCACCTCGAGTGAAGAGCCCGTGCGGCCGGTTTCTACTGACGCGATCGATCCGCCTACGGTCACGATTCAGATTCCGCTCTATAACGAGCGCACGGCCGCCGAACAGATCATCCGCGCGGCGTCGGCACAGGATTATCCACACGACCGCTTCGACGTACAGGTGCTCGACGACTCCACCGACGAGACTCCGCAGATCGTGGCCAAGGTCGTAGAGGAAGTGCGGGCGACGGGCATCCGGATCGAGCACCTGCGCCGCGACAATCGCCAGGGATACAAGGCCGGAGCCCTCGCGGAAGGGCTCGAGCGATCCACGAGCGAGCTCGTGGCCGTCTTCGACGCCGACTTCGTGCCGGAGCCCGGCTTCCTTCGGCGTCTCGTGCTGGAGGCACGTGCCTTCGACGACCCCGCGATCGCCTTCGTGCAAGCCCGATGGGCGTGGGGCTCGGCCGTCGAAGGCTGGCTGCCCTCCGCCTTGGCGCTCCTGCTCGACCGACACTTTCGCGTCCAGAAACCGACACGCGCGTTCTCAGGCAGCGTCACGACCTTCAACGGTTCGGGTGGTATCTGGCGGAGGGAAGCGATCGACAGCGCGGGCGGCTGGACGTCCGACACGCTCACCGAAGACCTGGACCTCAGCTATCGCTGCGCGCTGGACGGCTGGCGTGGCCGCTACCTCGCAGACGTCATGGTACAGAACGAACTGCCGGGCCACATGCGCGCGTTCAAGCTCCAGCAACGAAGATGGTCGCGCGGCAGCGCACAGTGCTTCCGCAAGCTGACCGGCCGTGTGATGTCCGCCGGCAAGGTCGTGCGGCACCGCTGGGACGAGGCCTTTATGTTAGCGGGTTACGCCATCCATCCGTTGCTGCTGGCGAGCCTGATCCTGTGGCCCTGGGCGGTACTCTACGTGGATCGCACACTCTTCTGGGTGTTGCAGGGCTTCATGTCGCTCGGGATCGTCGCTGCCATGCTGAGCTTCATGATTACGGTGCACGAACGTGGCGAGCCCTGGTCGCTCGGGACGCTCGTCAGGGTCGTCGTCAGCCTGTGTGTTGGCATGGGCCTCATGGTCAACAACACCGTCGGTCAAATTCAGGGCTTCACCACGTCGGGTGGCGAGTTCGTGCGCACCCCTAAGCAGAAGCGCGTGTCGACGGACGGGGCGATGGCCGCGCTGGGGGCCGGGCGCGCTTACTCGAGTCCCCTCCACTGGACCTTCTTCGCGGAAGTCCTGGTCATGGCCTACTGCGTCGCGGGTGCGGCCCTCCTCATTCAGCAGGGCGAGGGCCTGTGGTCACTGGCCATGCTCTTCTGGGGGGCCTGTCTCGGCCTGATGGTGCAGCAGCAGATGGCACAAAGTCTGGCCTGACGGCGAGCCGACCCCGATGTCGAACCCGAGTCGGGGCTACCTGACCATGGCCGTGGGGAAGCCCCGCTACGTGGAGATGGCCGTCGACATGGCGTTGTCTCTGCGGGAGCACTCTGAGCTGCCCATCGCGATTGCGGTCGACGCCGGTCTCGAGCCTGGCGTCAGGGAGCTGTACGGAGGCGTCTTCGATTCGATCGTGCTCGTCCCGGACCGCTTTCTGAACGGTCGAGCCCTGAAGTACGGCACGGCGGTCGCGAGCCCCTACGAAGAGACCATGTTCGTAGACGCCGACTGCCTCGTGCTCCGCACTTTGGATGACTTGTGGAGCGTCCTGGATCGCACGGACATGGCCATGGTGGGGGAGCACCTGTCCTCCTCCGAAGACGAGAACCACCATGGCTTCTCCACACGCTCGCTCATGCGGCGGTTCGGGCTGGATCGCTATCTCAAGACGAACAGCGGCCTGTTCTGCTTCCGTCGGGAGCCGGCCATCCAGATCATGGAGGAGTGTCTGGAGTGTTACCTGAACGAGGCCCGGCCCAAGCTGCGCTGGTCGTTGCTCTTTGGCCGCTGGCTCGGCGACGAAATTGCCTTCGGCATCGTTGGGGGGCGACGCGGACTCGAGACCTTCCCCGAGCCGTCGCCGATGTACTGGCCGGCCGAGTTCGACGCGATCGATCCAGCCAATCCGACGAAGCCTCTGCTCCACATGATTTGGCCGCCCCCACCCGCCGTCCTCGACGTGCTGATTGCGGATGCCCGTGAGCGGCGAGGGGCCAGGGGCGTTCGCGGGGACGGTGAGCCTCACTGGCGAGAGGAAGTCCGCCACCTGGAACGGATGGCCGATCGCCGTCGATTCCTGGAACTCCTGAGGTGGTGGTAGGCCCGGCCGCTAGCGCGTGAAGGCTTCGTCCTGACCGAACTGCGCATGATGGAGTCGGTAGAAGGCTCCCTCTCGCTTCAGCAGTTCCTCCCACGACCCCTGCTCCACCACGCGACCTTCGTGCATGACGAGGATCAGGTCGGAGTTGCGGATCGTAGACAGTCGGTGCGCAATGATGATGAGCGTGCGCCCGTGCGCTCGCTGCTGAATCGCGCGCGCGACCCTTTGTTCGACTACGCTGTCCAAGGCCGAGGTCGCCTCGTCGAGGATCAGGATGTCGGGATCTCGAAGTAGCGCCCGCGCCAGCGCCACCCGCTGGCGCTGCCCACCCGAGAGTCGAACCCCGCGATCACCGATCTCAGAGTCGAGACCGTCTCGGAGCCCGCCGAGGAAGTCGTTCAGGTCCACGTCGTCGAGCGCGGCCACCAGCTCGTCGTCGGCCGCCGGGCGGTCGAGGCCGAACGTGAGGTTGTCGCGGAGGGTGCGGTTCAGGAGCCATACGTCCTGACTCACGATCGCCATGCGGGAGTGCAGCGAGGCCAGCGAAAAGTCCCTGATGTCCACTCCGTCCAGGCAGATCGTACCCGGCGCGCAGTCGTAGAACCGCGCAATGAGGTCGACGAAAGTGGTCTTTCCCGCGCCCGTGCGTCCAACGATCGCCGTGATCTTGCCAGCTTTGATCGAGGCGTCGATGTCGAGGAGCGTGTCGACGCCCTCCTGGTATTGGAACGACAGCCCGCGGACGCTGATCTCGTCCTCCAGCCGCTCGAATGAGCGCGGTCCCGAAGGCACGATGAATTTGCCCTCGTCCGAGAACAAACCCGCCACCGCCTCGAGTCGTGGCAGTTCTTCCGCGACCTTGAGGCTGAACTCGCTCAGATACTTGTAGTCCGGCAAGGCCTGCTGGAGGATGAGCAGGAAGGCACCGAACGCGGCTAGGTCGCCGGGCCGGAAGTCCCCTGCGATGTAAATGACCGCCCCTTGCACAAACAGCATGACGAGGAGGATGACGACCTCCTCCACCGGGTACCGAAGACTCACGATCCGGTCGCGACGAACCGCTATGTCCTGGGCCTGATGCAGGACTTCCGTATGCGTGTCGGAAGCGGCTTGCTCCTGCGAGTAGGCTTTCACGAGCGGTATGGAGCCCAGGATGTCCAAAATCCGCGAGCGCATCCGCCGGTCGACCTCGATTCCCTCGGCCGCAATCCGTTGCACTCGCCGGTTGATGGTCGACATGAACCAATGCACGAACGGCAGCGTAACCACGAATGCGATCGACAGTGGAATGGACATCCCGACCATCACGATGGCCTTGGCCACCAACCCGACGACGTAGCGGAACACCTCCTCCGCCGCGATGAGAAGACCCAGTACCGAGCTCGACCACCCGATCTCCGCGTCAATGCGGCCGAGCGACTGGCGGTCGAAATACTGGCGACCGAAGCCCAGTACCCGTCCGAACGTCTCCTCGCCGACGCTGACCCGAATGCGCTCATTCCGCGCGACCACGTAGAGCTTGCGCAGGTACTCGAACAGCAGCTTGCCCACGCGCCCGAGGATGATCAATCCGACCACGATCACGATGAGGAGGGAGTCGCGCGCAGGCGAGTCGCTCATCGAGTCCGGAGGCAGCCGCCCGATCCACCCGAAGACGCGGGAATCCGCCAAGAAGTCGAACGAGTTGGAAGCGACTGCCTCGGTCAGCGGAATGAGCAGTGAAAAGGACGCCGCTTCGAATGCGCCCGCCAGCAGTACGAGCACCGCAGGCAGCACCATGTGCCACGGGCGGACTCCGGCCACGCCCCAATAGTGGCGCAGCACGCCCCGCGGCGTGGCACGCGCGTTGGCTTCGGAAGTCTTCATGGGGCGTAACCTCCTCGGGGGAGGTCGCGGGCGGTGGGCCGAATTCCAGAGTATAGCACCGCTAGATCCTGCGAACGACAGAAATTGTTGCGCTGCTTAGGGCGACACGGCGCTCGAGAACAGTCCCGCATACGCCCCTCCGACCCTCTCTGGAGACACCTCAGCGCGCGCGTACCGTACGATTGCCTCCCGTCTGCCGAACCACACTTCGCGGGCGGCGAGCACCTCGACCAGGGCGCCGGCCAACGCCTTCTCGTTGGCCTCCAACACGTCGGAACGCGGCTCCTCGAGGCGTTCCATGGTGACGTCAAGCGGGTCGCCGAGTGGGTTCGGGACGACCCGGCCCCGCTGGTCCTGGTCACCGACCAGTTGGCGAGCGGACCCGCAGTCACTCAGCACGAGCGGTAGTCCGTTCCAAGCAGCCTCAGACGCGGCGATGCTCCAACCCTCGAAGAAGGAGTTGGATACATAGGCGTCAGCAGCCGAAAGAACCGTGCCCACGTGCGACACCGGTGGCACGAGCCTCACGGCGCCGCGGCGCAGGAGCGCACCGTGTCTCCCTCTCACCTTCCGCACGTAGGAGCGATCGCTCATTGAACCCGCGAGGATCAGACAGGCGCTCGGTTCCTGCTCGAGAACGATCTCGAATGCGCGCAACAACCCGAGCACGTTCTTCTGAAGCGTGACCCGGCCGAGGTGTACGAGCACCGGCGCGTCGGACGACAGCCCCAACTGTTCGCGCGCCCACGCGCGCGGAACGGAGGCCGCGCGACCCGGGTGGACGCCGTTGGGGATGCGGTGCCGGGTAGGCTCGGTCCCTGTGAAGCGGGCGTAGTAGTCGGCCACGACGTCACTCACGGCGACGGTGCCGGTCAAGAGCGCGCACTTGCGGGCTTCGCGCGACCAATCCGCGGTACGGAACCAGGCGTACGCGTTCTGCACCGTTTCGTACATGGGTAGACCTAGGCCTGCGAACGTCTCGACCACCTCGAGGTCCACGAAGTGGGTGGATAGGGCCTGAGGGGCGACCTGCTCAGCCCACTTCCTCCATTCGGGAGCGCGGCCGTGACCCACCGTCACGTCCACCCCCCCCGCGGAGAGCCGGTCGGCGACCGCGCCGCCCGAGTGGGTGCAAAGCACGTGCGGCTCGACGCCGAGCGCAGGAAGCGTCTGGGCGAGGAGGGCAACCATCTCCTCGAGACCACCGTGGTCGAGCGCGGGCGCGACGAGACCGAGTCGGAAGTTGCGGGTGTCCACAGTCGGACCCGTGACCGGCGTGAGCTCGTCCGTGGCGTCGATCGCGCGCCGCACCGCCGCTCCCCCCCCAGCCCGGGTGAAGACGTGTCCCAGGCGCCGCGCCGGTGAGCGAATTGTCTTGAGCATGACCGCTCGCTCGTCCATTGCCCGACCGGTGTCCTCGAGGATCGTGTTGTGTCCATGCACACGGTAACGCACCCCCTCGAGCGCCTCCGCATAGACGACTCTGTCCGCGCTCAGCTCGAGGGCTCGGAGGACGAAGTCGTAATCATGGACGTACCTGTACGCCGAAAAACCCCCGAGCCTGCGCCACAGCTCGCGGTGGAAGAAGAAGTTCGAGGTGGTCACGGCGAAATTGTGGCGGAGAAGCGCCCTCGCGAGCGACCTCGAGCGAGACGGCTCCCCTCGCGCCTCGCGGTACCACCGGGACGAGTCGTGGTCGGCCGAGAGAGGGTTCCCCGATGCGTCAATCAGGCTGACGCTACCGATGACGAGCCCCGCGCGCGTCGCGCGGGCGACGCCCCAGGCTTGCTCGAGTCGAGTCTCGGTGAACTCATCGTCTGAATTTAGAATCGCTATATAGTCGCCGGTGCTCAAAGCGACGGCACGGTTGATCGCTACATGCGCACCGCGGTTCTCCTGCGTGATGACCCGCATGCCGGGGAAGCGCAGCTGGTCCAGAATGTCAGGCGTCCCGTCTGTGGACCCGTCGTCAACGACCACGAGCTCGCCGGCGGGCAGGGACTGTGTCCGAACACTCTCGACGGCCTGCCTCACCCAGCGTTCGTGGTTGTATGCCGGAATGACGACGGAGATCATCGCCCGCTTCGTCCGACCCGCGGTACCGTTCGGAGTGGCTGTGTCCGCGGCCAGACCGAGCAGTGCATCCACGCGCTGTACCCACGAGTTTCGATCGGCGAAGTCGGCCATCTCTCGTCGGATCTCGTCCGAGAGGCTGGCCCGTTCGGTTTCCTGGATCGCCTGGACGAAGTCCGAGGCGTCGGCAAAACGCCGAACGCCCGGGATTCCGCTCAGCGTGTCTATCGAGGGGCCGACCACAGGCAGGCCCATCGCCACGAACTCGTAGACCTTGAGCGGGCTCGTCGCCTGCGTCACTTCGTCGGCAGTCCACGGAAGGAACGCCAAGTCGGCGTGCGCCAGATAGCCGGGGAGCGCCTGATGCGGCTTCAGTCCGAGAAAGACACAGTTGTCCGGTAGCCCACGCCCTTCCCGGCGATGGTCGCCAACGAACACGAACCGGGTCTCCGGAAGGGCTCGCGCGGCCTTGCCCACCAGGTCCCAGTCGAGCCATCCACCCCACAGGGCGCCCACGTAGAGGGCGATCCTCGGCGCGCGGGGCATGTCTGACGGACGCTCCGCCCCCGAATCGGTGCCGAACACGCGGCTGTTGTACGCGTTGGGTAGTAAGTGGGCCACCCGCCCGGCCAGCAACTCGACATGCTGCACGAGCTCCGGGGCGGAGGCCACCAAGATCCGGGAGGCTTCGGCGATGCGGAGCTCGGCCTCGGCTCGGTACCACCCGCGGCCGAGCTCGGAGTCCCATCGGTCAATGCAGTCATAGATGGTCACTGCTCCGGCGGCGCGAGCCTGAGCCAGGACCGGCTCCCAAGTGCGCACGGGAACCTGAGTAATGACGACTGACCCGGCGCTGCGCAGATACGGGTCCAGGGCCGCGCGACCCCGCGCTCCAGAGAGCGAGGTGAGGGCGACGCTGGTCAGGAGCGGATGATCGAACCTCATCCCCAGGTCCACGGTCTCCGTGACCTTGCCGTGACTCACGAAGAGCACGCGGAAGTCTCGGTCGAGAAGCTCCAGCGCCAACTGCGCGCTCCGCTGTCCCCCACCCGTGTCGTGAATCGGGTTGGCGGAGAGTATCACCGCGGCTCCGCCGGCGGTTACCTCGGATCCACCCAAGACGGCTCCAAGATTCGCAACCAGTCGTTCTCGACGACACTGGTCGCCACTGCCGCGACGACGACGGAACCGGGCGGCGTCACAAGCCAGCGCCCGTCATCCTCTTCGATCCACGGATCGAAGAAGGAGGGGCCGGAGACCACGTAGCCCCCCTCAGGGTGACCGTCGATCCTGCTTCCCTGCCACACGATGTAGTCGGGGTGGTATTGGACGAGGTAAGCGCCCGCTAGGTCGGCCTCTGACTCGGGGCGAGGCTGCG